>JAABUZ0100008019.1_pt1 | contig 12573 bp, 17 predicted proteins | sample 5562091 | NCBI WGS metagenome assembly JAABUZ01 (sample SAMN12813069, study PRJNA571459) | rock metagenome | isolation source: Antarctica rocks | place: Antarctica: Victoria Land, Linnaeus Terrace sud | collected 2015-12-21 | reverse complement strand
TTGCACACAAACCGGCGCGTGTGCTGTCCCGCACCCGTCACGCCGCAGCGCCTAGCACGCGTTCACCAGTCCCGTTGGCCAGCGAGCAGACGATAGGGCGGTTGTGCAACCTGTTGCTGCCCATTACGTTTTTTGCATATCCCCTCAAAAAGGTGCAGTACGCTCTTTACCCGTAGAGTTGTTGATGAACGTGTCGGGTACAACCAAGGGAATAGGTCACCACAAAGGGGATTGAGTCGGAGGGCGTTAGGTCTGGGGGCTGGTTGGTTGGACATTCCCAGCGGGTACCCAGCCATACTCTCCCCGGCGATTACGACACCATACCCAGCCGCCGATCTCGTCCTCGATGGCGAGTTCCTCGCCAACACAAATAGTGAGTTCCGTGGCTTCATAATCTCGCCGGGCGCGCGCTCGACTCCCCTCACGCTGGAGGTAGGCGTCGGGCACCCATCCGCTGGCGCCCGCGCTGGTTGTGCACCAGACGAAGCTTGGCCACGTTGTATCGGTCTGTCCGACCTCAACCACATCACCCTCACGAAGGATTATGGGGTCGGGATAATCGGTTGCGCGCGCCGTCGTGACATGGCAGAGCGCGCCTGTGCGGTCCTGGGTCATCCGTTATCCTCCATCATTCGTTCGTCACCTAGATGATCAGAGAGTAGACCGAACACCAGTGTCTCACAGAGTACACGTTGCAGGACCAGTTTTCCCTGTGTGCCAATTCATGGCGCAAAATGCTATTCTCACGGTATCTTACAGATTCTGGGACAGGAGGAACCACCCAGTGGCGCGCATCGGCTACGCGCGGGTCAGCTCCACCGGCCAAAGTCTCGCGGTGCAGCTCGACAAACTCACGGGCTGCGACAAGGTCTACCAGGAGAAGCAGAGCGGCTCCACTATGAAGCGGCCGCAGCTTCAGGCCTGCCTGGAGTATGTGCGCGAGGCCGACGTGCTCCTCGTCACGCGTCTGGATCGGCTGGCCCGCTCCATCTTGCATCTGTGCCAGATAGCCGCGGAGCTGGAGCGCAAAGGCGTGGACCTCCAAGTCCTGGATCAGTCTGTCGACACGACCACGCCCACCGGACGGCTGCTCTTCAACATGCTGGGAGTGATCGCGCAATTTGAGACGGAGATTCGCGCCGAGCGGCAGATGGACGGTATCAAGAACGCCAAAGCACGCGGCGTGCTCCTTGGCCGTCGACAGGCCTTAACGCCCGAGCAGATTGCCACGATCCGCGCAGCACGGAAGCAGGGGACCCTCATCCTGACGTTAATGCGAGACTTCAAAGTCTCAAAATCGACGGTCTATCGCTACCTTGGCGGCGTCACCCCTGATCACGCCAACCCTACTGGCTAAGACTCTCTGCCATAAGGCATAGGGCCAGGTGTGCACTGTCATGACGGGATATCCTTTTTATCGGATAGTGATGCTCCTAACCTGCTTTGTAGATAGAGCCGGATCATGTCACGAAACTCATCTACGGCGCTATCGCGCAATTCCTGGTGCGTTGCCCTCGCCTTTGTGGTGAGCAGAAGGATGAGAGCGATATCTCCAGCGGACTCCTTCGGCAGGTTTGGGCTGTGGATCATGAGTGTTTTGGTGATGCGCCGCAGTGCGGCACTCCGGAATTCCTCACGTTTAACCGACCAGTCCTGGCTGGCATCGAGAAGTTGCATAAGAGCGGGCCTGGTGAACACCTGCTCGACGAGCAGGGCCGGGAGAGCGCCCGCCAGCGCCTGAATCGATAGCGCACTAACGTTGACATCAAATGTATCGAAGACCGCGTCGAGGTTGTCGCGGGCGCTCACGACAATGGTGTCCGCAAGGCTTTCCTTGTTCGGAAAGAAGCGGTACAGCGAGCCGATCTTTGTGCCGGAGCGGGCCGCGATTTCGGCCATCGTCGCGCCTTCGTACCCATGCTCAGCGATCACGGTCGCCGCCGCCTCCACTATGGCGGCCACGCGCAATTTGCCGTTGGACCGTTGCGGTGCCTGAATACCCCGGCTGCTTTTAGGGCTTGACTTATGTGAGGAAATACTCAAATACTATCCTTATACGAGCCTACACTCAAATAGTAGGTCGTGAGGACTCTCGTGTCAACCCCTAGCTACAGGAGCACGACCCATGACGAGCAAAGTTTGGTTCATCACCGGCGCCTCTCGCGGACTTGGCCGCATCTGGGCCGAAGCCGCACTCACACGCGGCGACAAGGTTGCGGCTACCGCCCGCACTGTCGCAGACGTTGCGGACCTGACGGAACGTTTCGGCGACGCCGTTCTCCCCATGGCGCTCAACGTGACCGATGCGGATCAGGCTCGGCAGGCCGTTCAGCGGGCTCACGCGCACTTCGGCAGGCTGGACATTATCCTCAACAATGCCGGGTACAGCCTGGTCGGCACGGTTGAGGAGGCGAGCGAGGCCGACGTTCGCGCGTTGTTTGACACGAACTTCTTCGGAACGGTGCGAGTGCTGCAAGCTGCGCTGCCATTGCTGCGGCAACAGGGCAGCGGACACATCGTCAGCGTCTCAAGTTCCCTTGGGATTGTCCCTATGCCGCTGATCGGTTTTTATTGCGCCTCGAAAGCAGCAATCGAATCGATTCACGAAAGCCTGGCACCAGAGATTAAGGGCTTCGGGATCAACGTGACCCTGATCGAGCCCGGAGCCTATGCAACCGACTTCGGCAGCCCCTCGTCGCTCAAGATCGCGCCGGGGATGGACGCGTACGCCGATCTTCGGCAGCGGGTTTTTGGGGGCCTCTCGCACGCAGAACGCGGCGATCCGCACGCGACAGCGGAAGCCATCCTGAAGATTGTGGACGCGGAGACGCCGCCGCTGCGCTTCATCCTTGGCTCCGGGACCTTGCCCAGGGCGCGTGCCACGTATGCGGACCGCCTCGCCACCTGGGAGGCGTGGGAGGCTGTCTCGAATGCAGCGCAGGGCGAGCCGAAAAAAGCTGCCGCGCCTGTCGTGGATCAAACCTAGCCGCATGATCCCGGGTCTCCTACCCTGCCCATGTCCACGACCGGCAAGATCCGGTTTCACACCGATACGGGCGTCTCACGGTCGAGTGCAAGTGTGTGTCAAGCGACTTGGCTCTGCGCCATTCTCGGTGAAGCTTATTTGGGGGCTTGGGTAGCTACATATGGGATAAAGACGGTTGTGGACACTATATCTGGTGTTATAGCTGACGGATGCGGCCACCTGTCCCGTTCTCCCTCAGCCCCCGATACGTAGCGACCTCGAGAGCCTCTAAAGACGGGAGCATCGCGCTCAAACCGGGACCTTTTCGGTCGTTTTGGCTTCATCGAGAATGGCGCAGAGCCAGCGACTTATGGCAGAGCGTCCTGACCAACGCCACTAACTGCCTAACTACAGTTTTCGAGGGGTTATGCAAAAACCCCCATATCGAGGAACTGGTCGATGCCCTGGCCGGCCAGGAACGCGACGGCGCGGCCCAGGAAGGCGCGATTGGCGCGCGCGGCCAGGGCGGCGTCGGGATAGTTGTCGAGGACGTGCTCGGCGGCGGCGCGATCAGCCCTGAAGTTCTGCGCGCCCCCGAGGAGGTAGTCGGGGGTTTCTGCATATCCCCTCGAAAAGGTGCATCAAGGGCATTGACAGGGTCTTTGGCGTCTCAGAATAGCCAAGATGCTATGAGACGGGCATTCTGAGACGATTTTTGCGACGCGGTAGGCGTGGTGTTTCGCAAAGTGTACGTTCTGAGACATCGTTCTCGGCGGCAACGTCCTGGAATTGGCCTATTGCCCGACCGTTTCGGCTGCGGAAAGAGCTTACTGCACCTTTTTGAGGGGTTATGCAGAAACCCCCAACGTCGACGACTTCGCCCTCCTGAAGGAGGAGCTGCTGACGAGCCCGTGTCCCGAGGCGGTCGAGGCGGTGCGCGGCTTCCTGGGCGGGACCGAGAAGAACGAGCGCCTGGGCGGCTCGATCCTGGTTGGCCTGCTCGTCAAGTTCGCCGTCCTCAACGACCCGGCCGTGGCGCGCATCACGGCCTACGACGACCTGCCCTTTAGCGACATGGGCGACCGGGAGACGGCGCCGCTCGCCCTCTTCGTGATCCTGACGCCGGGCATGGAGGAGGTCCTGCAGCCCCTCACGGGCTCCCTCTTCATGCAACTCTTCGACGCGCTCGTGGCGGCCGCCAACGCGCGGCCGGGCCAGGCGCTCGGGCGGCGCGTGTTCTGCTACCTCGACGAGATTGGGACCGTGGGCGTGATCGCGGGCCTCCCCCGGCGGCTGGCCACGCTGCGCAGCGCCGGCGTCGGGATGTTGCTGGCGGCGCAGGATACTGGACCTGATCACATGACCGTGGGTCTCCCGACAAGTTGGTGAACGAGAATTGACCGTCGCTAATGCAACTCCGAGGGTGAATAGCCCTTGAATAGCTGTCCTGAAGGCAACTCTGCTGGTCTCCGAAATCTGACTGTTTCTGCACGGGTAAATGACGCTCAATTGATTCACCAAGTCATCGGGAGAGCCATGACCGTTGTCTTCTCTGGGGCACGCACCTTACGCATCCGAGAGTGAATAAACGCAGGCGTACTTTTACAAAAGTTCAGAAGCCTATCCCCTACTCGCGCCTCATTGGCCTCAGTTCATCGCATTTCTTAGAACTGAGACGTGGCCCATGGGGAAGGTGCGCGCCCCACCACGGACAAGCGTCATGTGATCAGGTCCAGCAGGATACCATCCAGCTCGACACCCTCTATGAGCCGGCCGGGCGGCGGCTCATCACCTCGACCTGCCAGGTCCATATCATCTTCGGCGGCGTGGGCCAGGAGGATGCGGCGTGGGTCAGTAGGCGACTGGGCACGGCCACGGTGATCGGCCGGACCGCCAACGCGGGGCGGCAGCGCGGCGAGCTCCTGGTAGGCCAGGGCGGCAACACCCGGGGCGAGACCGGCCGGCCCCTGCTCACGCCCGAGGAAATCCAGCAGCTCCCCGAGGGCTGGATGATCCTCAACGGCTATCACGCGCGGCCCGCCCTCGTGCGCGCCGTCCCGTGGTACAAGGTGGGCGCGCTCAAACGCCTGGCCGCACGCGCGAACGCCCGCCGGCGGCGGACGGAGCGCGTCCCTGTGGCGCGTGGCCCGGAGCTGGAGATGCGGCGCGATCGGGAGCGGGCCGACGTGGCTAACGGCACGGCTGGTACGTCAGTGACGCCGGCGACAGCGGCGACTGTGCTGGAGGAGCAGCAGGAGGAGCCGGTGCGCCCGCCGGAGGCGCTGGTCACAACGGAGATTCCGATCAAGACCCCGCCGCGAACGTCCCCGGAGCCCCGCTCGACCCCGCCTGTGGCACAGGCGGCCACAGCGCGGCGGGAGTCACGAGCCACGGTACGCGGGGACAGATCCGCCACACCGCCCCGCGCGCCGCGCGCCAAGGCCCCAGCGAAGGAACGTGGGGCGCGGCCGCGCATCACCGTCCCCGACGACGATCCCTTTGCCACCGCGACCCGGGACGCTGACACGTAGCACGTCGCACGCTCCGCCACGATTCCCTTTACACATATTTGCAGTGGACGGTGAGACGGTTTTGGGCCGTGAGTGGCCCCTGACGCGGCCCTACCACGCGTGAAATCGCTCTAACCGGCAGGTCAAACTGGTGTTTTCCGTCTCATCATGGACTGCACGTATGTGTCAACCTAATAGTGGCGGAGTGTCGCACGTCGCCCATTCTTTTCCCAGTAGCACGTCCCTGGCCATTGCTGCCGTAAGGAAAAGGGGTAGGGTCGCCTCAGTCGACGTGATGGGGCGGCCCTTTTCCGTGCGTGGGGCAGCGACCGAATCGCCGTATCGCACTGCCGGGGCGGCGGGGCGCGTCCAAGGGTGAAGTCGCTGCGCTCCCTCGCTTCGCTCGCCCTTGACGCGGCCCCGGCCTCGGTGCTGCGTCAGCTACGCCGACAGGGGGGACTCAGAAGATAGACGGACAACAGTCCCCCCTGTCGCGCTTCGCAGTCTAGCGCCTCGGCTGCCCGCCCCTCGCGCCCACGAGCGCCAGGGACGGCCTTAGGGGAGATCTAGAAGATAGACCGGGGGCTATATGCCTCCGCGCCGACCGCTTCAAGGGCCACGACCAACGGCGCGCAGATCCACCCCTCGGCCGCGCCGAGCCACGCCACCTGGCCGACGGCCGCGAGGGTACGCCGAGCCTGTCGGTCAACCTGGAGATGGGGTCGGGGGTGTGGTTCTGTCACGCCGGGAAGGTCGGTGGCGATAGCCTCACCCTTGTCCAGCACATGGAGGGGCTCTCGTCGCCGAAAGAGGCCCTTGCGTACGCCCGGGAGCGCTGGCCGCTGCCCGCGCCGGCGCGTGACCCGATCGCGCGGTAAATGGACAGCACCGATCATGGAGTAGCCAGGGCAATTATCCGAGTGCAGGAGCGACGAAGGCTATCGGAATTATTGGCAGCGTCTTCAGGAGACCAGTAACTATGTATAAACTCTATCATCAGCGAAACGTATAAAGGCCCCACCATACGACCGCTACCTGGTCGCGCAACGACGCCTTCACTGATTCGCCTGTAGCGGGAGTGCCTTGCAATGCTCACCAATGAGTGCTTCGGGTTGTGTTCAGCATCTGGATCACGTGGTATCCGACTTAGAGAGACACCAAGGAAAGTAGCAATACGCTCCCGATCAGCAAGAATCCATGACTCGACAGCCCTTACAGCTATCCTAAAGCACATAAGCCCTGTAGGCATCGGCAACCATTCAGAGAGAGCAAGTGCTGGGCAGCTAGCATCGTGATCAAGATCAATTAGCACAACCCAAGGAGCATGTACAGCCGCATGGTTGTATCCCCCTATACTCCTCAAGAGGTTGGACTTGCCATTCTTCACATGAACGGCACCCAGGCTTGCCCCTGCGTATTTGATTAGGCGGCGTAAGACCGCTTCATCAACAGGCCCTTCAACCGCTCCAAGAATTTCGGTCTGCAGTGATTGGGTCACTATTTAAGCCCCGAATAGCGCCAACTGCTCAACCTTTTCGGGCCGTGTTCGTGGCATGACTGCTTCAGCCAAACTAACCCCACCTTCAAGCAAAGCAGGGATCTCCTCAAAGGCACTCGCCGGCTTGACGATGGTGCCTTCTAGCCCTGGTTGCAAGATCAAGACTTCGTCAAGCCCTATACCCTCGTCTTGCAACAGTTCGGGCGAGTGAGTGCTCAAGATGATTTGCCGTCGAGAACTGCTCTTACTCTGAACACGCGCGAACATCTGTGGGATATAGCGTACAACTTCTGAATGTAGTGACAGTTCGGGTTCCTCCAGAAGTAATGGCCCTACCCCGTCGCGTAAGGCCCACAGTAGCCCCATTAGGCGCAACGTCCCATCAGAAAACTGATCCTCCATCAGCCATGCCCCTTGGGCCCGCCAATGCTCATACTTGCCACGTAAGTGGGGTGTGCCTCGTTCATCTCGCGACAACTCGAGGTCACTCAACTGAGGTACCGCCACTCGCAAAGCATCCCGAATGCGCCGTAAGCGTGCAGTGCGTGTCTTTTCTGGTGTTCGAGCTAATTGTTCAAGGAAGTCGCCACCAAACGGATCATTTACTCGACCCACAAATCGATCCGGCTCACGCACCAACTGCGGCACGATGTGAAGGTAGCGTATGGTAACTAGGAAATCTGCAACCTCACGAAACTCTTGGTTGGCATAGACTTGTTCTAAATAGGTTTGCGTGAGGCGTTCGTTATCCTCAGCATCCCGCTTATCTGGTCGGTCAAGAAGGACCTGGCCTCTTAGCGCCACGCGCTCTCGCGTAATTATGGGACGCTGTCGGTTGTCTTGCTTAAATCGGAGTTCATACTCCCAATATTGTGGTTCCTGCTCGTCCCCAATATGCACTTGCACCGACACGTCTGGATAGCGACGCGCAGCTAGAGAACGCAGTCGAGAGACCCCGCCACGCTTGAGCACAGCTTGCTGAAAGCCACCGCCGACAGAAACGATGTCCTGTAGGAACCGGAATGCGTCCAGAAGGTTCGACTTACCGGAGGCATTCGGGCCTATCAAGAACACGCGCTGTCGCAAGGAGGTATCGACGCGCGAAAAGTTGCGCCAGTTTTCTAGACTGATGTGCGTAAACCTATTGGGCTTTGCTCTTGTAAGCTCTCTCATACCTGCCCCCCTCTCAAGTCACCCCTAATTCTTATCAGCAGGTGGCGCGCAGCTCCCGGATCGCCCGCAGCAACTCCTGGCACGACCACCCACGCTCCGCGCCGTAGGTGAGAACGGCCAGGGTGTCACTCTCCTTCAACGCCTTCTCCAGGACCTCCTCCGCGCTCCCTGCGTCCGCTGCGTCCGCTACGACGGTCACGGGGCGCGCTGTCAAATTATTTGACAGCGAGGGAGCGGTGGGCTCCTCCCGCTGCGCCACCCGCCGTGGGCCATCCGGCGCGTGCGTGGGGGCTTCTGGGCGCACGCCCCCCGACGCGCGTGGTGTGGTCGGGGCCTTCGCGCGTGGTGTGGTCGGGGCCTTCGCCCGTTGCGCGTCCTGCACCGTCACGCGCTCCCCGTGCGCGGCCCGGTCGAGCAAGCCGGCGCGGGCAGCGGGGTCTTTGACGCGCGCGACCTCCTGGGCCACCGTCGGGCCCATCTGGCCGGCGCGCACACTCGCCTCGATCCGTGGGTCCTCGATGAGCCGGAGGCGCTGGGCGACATACTCGTGGCTCTTATGCACGCTGGCAGCCAGGTCGCGCAGCGAGAGCGTGAACCGTTCCATCAGGCGCTGGTAGGCGTGGGCCTCGTCGAGCGGGTCCAGGTCAGATCGCTGGATGTTCTCCATGAGCGCCTGGCGCTCCATCGCGTCGTCGGAGATCTCGCGCACGACCGCCGGCACGGACGTCTGTTCGGCGCGCTGGGCGGCCCGCCACCGCCGCTCACCGGCCACGATCTGATAGCGTCCGCGCTGCGTGGGGTGCGCGCGGACCGAGAGCGGCTGCAACACACCGTCGGCGCGGATTGACGCCGCCAGCTCGTCGAGCGCACCCTCGTCGAACGTCCGGCGCGGCTGGTAGGGATTCGGCTCAAGGAGCCCGATGTCGATGATCTTGGCGTCGGCCAGGTCCTCGACGCCGGCGGGCTGGGCCACGAGGCTTTGCCAGGCCGGGATGCGCGGCCGTCCCGGCCCCTTCGCGTTACCGGCGCTCATCGGACCCCACCTCTTCGGCGCTCTCGACGCCCTCGACTTCGCGGGCCAGCTCCCTGTACGACTGGGCGACGGTCGAGCTCGGGGCGTACGTCACGACCGGCTGGCTCGCCGCGGAGGCCTCGACGACCTTGACCCCGTTGCGGATGACGGCATCGAACACGCGACCGTGGAAGCCGTCGCGGATCTGCTCCAGGATCTCCTTGTGGATGGCGCTGCGGCCATCGTACATCGTCACCACGATGCCCAGGATCGTGAGGGCGGGATTCAGGCGCCGCTGAACAAGCCGCACGGTGTCACTCAGGCGCGCGACGCCCAGGTAGGCCAGGTAATGGCACTGAAGCGGGATGAGGACCTCGCGGGCCGCGACCAGGGCGTTGATCGTCAGCAGGGAGAGGGACGGCGGGCAGTCGATCAGGATGTAGTCGTAGCGATCCGCCATGGCGGCGAGGGTGTCTTTCAGCAGGATCTCCCGCTCGAAGGAGTTGACGAGCTCCAGGTCTGCGGCCGAGAGGTCCAGGTGCGCCGGGGCGAGGTCGATACCCTCGACGGTGGAGGGCCGGATGATCGCGGCGAGCGGAACGTCCTTGACGAGGACGTGGTACATCGACTGGTCGAGCGTGCGCAGGTCGACGCCGAGCCAGAGCGTCGCGTTGGCTTGCGGGTCCAGGTCCACCACGAGCACCCGCTTCCCCCGCGCGGCGAGCGCCGCCCCCAGGTTCACGGTCGTCGTCGTCTTGCCCACACCGCCCTTCTGATTAGCCAGCGCGATGATCCGCGTCATACCTCTCCTCCACTCCTCTTCACACGGGCTGCCGAGATGCCCTTTGCCGACCGGCCGCTGAATAATCCCAGCACTGCTGGGATTATTCAGGCATCGTTAAAACAGTCTCAGCACTGCTGGGACTGTTCAGACCACCCCGACGATCCTCGACCGTCACGACTCATCGCCGTCGGGATTGCCCGCCAGTTCCTCGAGCCGTTCTTTGATCCGTTCCGCCGTCGGCAGGCGGATCTGATATTCCGCGACAAATATCTTCTCTTCCAGGCCGGCCAGGGCGTAGCGCACCTCGTCGCGGCCGGCGCTCTGGCACACGATCAGGCCGATCGTCGGCTTCTCCCACTCATACAGCGGCACGCGCTCGCGGTAGTACGCCACATACTTGTTCATCTGACCGACGTAGGCATCCTTGAACGGGCCGAGTTTCAAATCGCACAGCACGGTCGCGGGAATAGCACGGTTGTAGAGTTCGACGTCGATGCTATGGTACTGGCCGTCGATGAGGATAGGCTGCTGGCTGCGTCGCACGTAAAATCCGGGCCCCAGCTCTTCCAGAAAGCGTTGGAAGTTGGCCAGCAGCGCCCCCTCGAGCTGGGCCTCGTCGAAATCGGTCGGCAGCCCGGGTACGGCAAAGCTGTACAGGCTGCGGAAGGCGTCCTCGACGCGCACCGCCGGCGCGACCTGTGCCGTGCTCACAAGTGGCCGCGGCGCCTGAACGGCGCGCTGATAGAGTCCGGCTTTGATCTGGTCCTCGAGTTGGCGCGTACTCCACGCGCCACGGACGATTTCGGCCTCGTAAAACGCGCGCTCGGCCAGGTCCTCGATCCCACTCAGCAGGTCGTAGTGAATCCACGAGATCTGCGTCGAGAGCGTCGCCATGAGCGGGTAGGCGCGGTAGAAGCGTAGGATGCGAAAGAGCGTGGTCCGGCCCACGTGCAGGTCGCCAGCGAGTTGCTCGACCACGCGGGCGCCGTAGTCGGCGCGCTCCTTGTGATCCAACTCAGCGCGCACAATCCGCTCGCCCACCTGCCAGTACGCCTGCACCTTGATGTTGTCGACAGCCTGGTACGCCCGGGCGCGCGCCGTCTGCAGCAGCCCCCGGATCTCGCCCAGGAGCGTGGCGTAGTCGTCCGGCATCACCGCCCGGTCGCGCGGTTTACGAGGCACAGTCCGCCCCTTCCCGCCCCGTGACGCGTCCCAGCGCCTCGGCCGCGCGCTGCTCCACCGCGCGCTGCATCACGCCGCGCGGCCCCATCCCCACACGCACGAACGTCGAGCCGACGTAGCCGCGCCACGCGTCCTCGCCCGGGCTCACCGCGACGTAGCCCACGTACGTGTCCGTCCCGTCGGGCAGTGTCACACGCGCCTCGTGGAGGGACGGTGAGCGCTCAATCCAGCGGATAGCGAGGGCGGCGCTCATGCGTCTGCCCTCCGTACGTGGTCGGCATGCTGCGCGGCGTGCTGCTCTAGCGCCGTCCTGGCCTCCTCGAACGACACGCGCTCGACGATGATTGTGTCGTCGTCGAGGCGCGTGGCCATCACCGTCGCGTCCCAGGCGGCGTCGGAGCGCCCCTCGTCCTTGTACTGCCCCACATACCCATACGGCCGCGCGGCGTTCCCGATGCGATAGGTCCACAACGCGTCGCTGTTGCGTTCCCACTTAGCCCTCATGCTGCGCCTCATCCTCGTCCCCTTCAAGGCGCAGCGGCCGGCAGCGCCCGCACACGGGGAGCGGGGTCACGCCCCGTGTGCGGCTGCGCCCCGGCATCAAGGCGTGACGCGAGAAGAGTTCGCCCACGTCTATGACCCGCGCGCATTGAGCACAGGCCAACGCGCCAAGTGCGCGGTAGGCCGTCGTGCGCTCCCCATCGTCGTGGCGGGCCGGCCCCGCGCGCCGGCTGTGCGCGGGCTCCTGTGGCCGTCGCGGCCATGCTCCCCCGTCACCCATCGGCGTTCGCGTCCAGGCGTAGAGGGCGACAAGCCACACAGATGGCTACCCTCCCCCAACCCACACCGAAGGTGCTGATAGTAGTGGCAGGCGCCGTCCGGCGCGAGAAGAGGCACGCGGGCAGAATAGGGCGCGCGCAGCGTGCGCACACCAACTCCTCCAGTGCCCGATACGCCGTGGTGCGCGACCCGTCGGGCTGCACGGCTGCGCCCACCAGGAGACTCTTTCCGCGTCCTACAGGCATGTCTCTTTCCTCCTCCTTCTCGCCGGCAGTCGCCGATTCGCCCGAACGATAGGGGACCTCCCCTGCATCCGCTCACCGCTCATGATAGTCCTCATCCGTTGGCCATGGCGCGTCGGCGTTCGCGTCCAGGCGCAGGGGGCGACAGGTCGCACAGACAGGCGCCGTCGTCACTCCTCTCATGGCGCCAACGGGGACGTGCTGGGAGCGGCGCGAGAACACGTCGTCCACGAGGATGGCGCGTCTGCACTGCACGCACACAAAGGGCACAACAGCGCGGTAGGCCATGGTGCGCATACCATCGCTGTCGGTCGCGGGTCCCACCACGCGGCTCTTACGAGGCATAGGCGCTGTCCTTTCTCGCCTGTCGGCCGCTTCAGTATCATGCGTGACGATGATACGCGTCCTCTCTCGGCTCAGGCGCGGC
>JAABUZ0100008018.1_pt1 | contig 12575 bp, 16 predicted proteins | sample 5562091 | NCBI WGS metagenome assembly JAABUZ01 (sample SAMN12813069, study PRJNA571459) | rock metagenome | isolation source: Antarctica rocks | place: Antarctica: Victoria Land, Linnaeus Terrace sud | collected 2015-12-21 | reverse complement strand
TCAACATCCTCACAGCCAACAAGGCCGCATCGCGCTCCCAGGACCGCTACCGGGCCGCTCTCGCAGGCGTCGATCACATCCTGGCCATGATCAAGCCACCAGAGCGTTGAACAGCCCTGGCCTCGTGCTGACCAGCTTGCCGTCCACTACGATGCCTGGCGTTGACCAGCGCTTTTCGCCCCACGCATTGCAGTTGGCGTAAGTCGCGTCGTAATAGTCCTCATGATCCTATTGGCCATTGTCAATCATGGTCGCGGGGCGGCGACCGCAATCTTGGAACTTTGGATCGCATTCGTAGAAGAAGTCGAACACCTCATCCCAGACGCCAATGCATTTTTTGGCATAGTCAAAAAACTGCTGGATCTTGACGTAGAACTCATTCAGCGTCGACGTGTTGATCGTGGTGGTAACGCCGCCGGGCACGATCGTCTCGGGATGCGGATATTCGTGGTCAGGATCTTGCAGGCTTTGAGGTCCACGCTGGAATGGAACGCAAGCGCGCCGGCGACGCGCGTCACCGGGTCGAAATCGACGTCGGCAAGTTGCCCGTTCTTCCGCGCGATGTCGGTGAGCTTCCGCTCACGCTTCTCGGGCGTGGTGACCTGGTATTCGTATGGATTGCGCACGCCGGGCTTGAGCGTGGCGTTGCCGTTCGCGTCGAACTCGATCGGCAGATTCTCGAAGCACATCCCGTTTCCTTCCCTACCGCTACCCTCGCAGCGCGATCGCGACGATAGCGGCCAGATTATTGTTGGCCGAGAGCAGCGGCGGCGCCAGGCCGGAAAGGCCGACATTGATCGCCTCGAGCTTCCCGTTCAGCGGCGAGGTGTTGGCCCTGATCTGCGCCAGCCCGCCGGCAAGCGCCTGCAGGTGCCGCCGCCCATTTCGCAACGCCAACCAGATCCCGACCAGATGGTAAGCGACGACCAGCACCACCGCCGGGGCCAGCACGACCGACACGATGGACAAGGCCACGACCATCTATCCCGCCCGCCGCGCCAGCAGCCCGGCGACCGCGCCGGTCTTGGTCTCGATCCCGTCCGCGATGGGCCGCATCGCCAGCGCCAGCTCGATCGTGCGGTCCAGCGCCGGTACGGCGGGGTGTTGCCCGCGACGCCCACGCCAGCCGTGAGCATGTCGGCCAGATAGGCTTCGATCTTGCGCGAGGCCTTCAACGCGCGCCGCAGCAGCCCGGTCGTGAGCGGCACGATAACGACCGTGATCACGACGAGCAGCGCACCCCAGATCACCAGCCCGGCCGTCGTGATCGTCATGGCCGGCCTCCGCTCTGACGGGTCAGCGCCGAATGCGCCTCTCCCAGTGTCTGATCGACCACCGTCAGTCCGGCAGCGAGGGCGCCCAACCCGGCGTTGATCCCGGGCGCGGTCGCGGGCAGATGCGACGTTTCCCGCTCGATCGCGCGCAGCCCCAACCGCAGCTTGGCCAGATAGGACTCGCCGCGCCCGCCGATCGCCTCGAGCACCGGATCGATCCGCATCAGCGCGACGGCGACGACCAGAAGGAAACCCAGCACGCAGATCGCGGTGAGCAGGATCAGGACGGTCGACATCTCCATTGCTCAGCCTCGCTTCAGGAAGCATTCGGGGCAGCCAGGGCAACTCTCGGCGTGTGCCCGGATAGAAGCGGCACTCGTCGCGATCCCGCCCGCGCAATGGAGGATGGCGTCCACGTTTTCGCCGATCCGGTAAAGGACGGCTATGTGGATGGTGTTGTTGGCGACGCGCTGGCCGCCTTCCCAGACTTGCGCCACCTCGGTCTCGATGCCCATGGCTGCCTTCGCGACGAGGTGCAGCAACAGGCCGACCACGACCGAAACGACGGTGAGGATGATCAACGCCACGGCCCAGCTCCGCGCCGGGTCGACGCCGGTGAAGAGCGCGGTCAGCATCTCAGGCTGCATCCTGGTCGATATGGGCGTCGCTCACCGCACGGACGATTGCGGCCGCATTGCCTTGGATCGCCTCGGCGCCGCGCAGCAAGGCCAGCGCGACGCCATGCGTGTCGCGCAGAGCCCAGATCCCGCGCGTGTTGGCGTCGATCGCCTGTACGAGCTCGCCGGCCTGCCGGGCGAGACCGCGGATCCGTCGCGCCTCGATCAGGATCCCGATCAGCAACGCGGCCACCAGGAGGACGACCACGAGGCCGACGATGAAGCCTAGCAGCCACAACGACACGAATCCCTCCCTACTCCGCCGCCTCGCGAAGCTGCTCTGCCGGCTCCGACCCTTCCCAGGTCGGCCGGGTCTGGATGTACCGATGCGCCGCGGCTTGCAGCGCCTTTTGACGGTCCGATCCGGGCCGGAATTCCGTGCCCATTTCCTTCAGCCGCTCGTAAAAAGAGTCAACCGCCCGTGCCGCGATCGTCGGCGTGCCGTCCACTTTGGCCCACCCGCTCGGCAACGCCTCGGTCTTGCGCCAGCGATTGGTGCGGTTGCGCGAGTTCTGGGTGAATTTGCGGAGATACGAGATGAAGCCGCCACTCGCCCGGCTCACGGTGGTCGACATCAGCGAACCCGGCGGCTTCTTGTAGAACGGGGCGAACGCGTCGGGGAAGCCGGGCATGGTGCAGCCGATGCAGATGCCACCCGTGTTCATGCAACCCCCGGCATGCCCGTTCGCGCCCCGCGAGACGATGTTGCATTGCACGACCGGGCCCCAGCAGCCCAGTTCGACCAAGCACTCCTTCTGGCCGTACTCGGTCGCGAACTTGCCTTCCTCGTAGCTGCCGCCGCGCACGCAGGCGCGGTGCACCGTGTCCTTGAACTGCCACGCCGGCCGGCCGAGTTCGTCGAATTCCGGCAGCGGCCCAACGCCCGCCAGGAACATCAGCACCGCCGCGATCACCTCGGTCATGTTGTCGCCGACCGGCGCGCAACCGGGGATGTTGATCGGCGGCAGGCCAAGGGTGCTGAGATAGTCCTTGCCCAGCCAGTCCATCACCGACATCGACCCGGTGACGTTCCCGGCCGCCGCCGGGATGCCGCCCCAGGTCGCGCAAGTCCCGACCGCGATCACCGCCGCGGCACCCGCCGCAAGGTCGCGAAGCCAATATGCCGTCGGGTGCGGCTCTACCTTGTCGCCGCTGCCGCTCCCCATCGCCGACCAGTAGCCGCCGAACGCGCCGGCGATGCTCTCATCGGCCACCGACCCCTCGTAGATCACCACATACGGCGCGCCAAGCTTTCCCTGCGCGGCCATGTGGTGCGGCTTCATGAACTCCTTGCCCACGGCGACCGACAGGACGGGATGATGCAGGATGACCTTTGGCAGGCCGGGGATGCCGCCGGTGAGCAGTTGCTCCACGCTTGGGTGCTGGGCGCCCACGATCGAGATCGAGCAGCCATCGCAGCTCATGCCGGCGAGCCAGAAGGCGTGCACGACGCTCACCGGCCCGTCGTCCAGGGCGAAACGCGGAACGCTACCTGTCCCGCTGCTGACGTCGGATGAGGAACTCATCCATTCACGCTACGACCTTGCCCCAGGGACAAGGTCAAGCAGAATGCGCAGTGCCCGGCGTGCAGGTGCAGACTTGGTTGAGCGCCCCGCATACACAGTTCGGCGCGCGTTGCCGTGGCGTGTCGATGAGGGCCCGGTATCGGGCCTCTAGGTCATCGAGCTGTCCTTGCAACACCGCGAGCTGCAACGAGACGATACTGATCCGCTCGTCCAGCACCCCGGCCAGCGCCCGCCGCATGTTACCTTCTGGCGCGTCGAGCTCCGCCAGCAACCGCTCGATCACCTCGAGCGAGAGGCCAATCCCTCGAAGGCCGACGACCAATCGCGCGCGCTGGATGGCGCCGGCGCCGTAGGCACGGTAGCCGTTGCCGGCGCGGGCGGGCGCAGCGATCAACCCGCGCTGCTCGTAGAGCCGCAACGTCTTCGGCGTGACTCCCAGGCTGGCTGCGAGTTCGCCGATCAGCATGGAACCGACGCGTCAGGCCCGAGCGGCGACCGCAGCACCTGCCGCGCCAGGCGGAAGGGTGGTGGCGAGCGTCTCGATCGCATCGGCGATGTGCCGGACGGCGATCACCGCCGGGCTGTCGGGCGCGAAGTCGAACGGCGAGCGCTCGTGCCGTTCCGCCTCGGCCAGCGCCTCGTCCTGCGGCACGGTGCCGATCATGGCCATGCCATGCTTGGCGCAGAACTCCTCGATCACCTCGCGATCCGCTTCGTTACGCAGCTTGTTCTTCCGCCAGTTCGTGCGTGCGCATCGCCGCCTCGAGCGAGCGGTAATACGGCTCGGCGACGATGAGCATCATGTCCACGTTTCGGGCCGTGCCGCGCTTGAGGTGCTCGAGCCCGGCCTCCATGTCGGTGATCGTATGCTCCCCGAGATCGGTCAGCTCGGCGATCAGGCCGCGCACGGCCCGGTGCGAAGCGCACATGCAGCCAGTGCCGGCCGTGCCGTGGCTGGCTTGCCCATCACGAGCAAGTCCACGTTCTCGGCCGCCTTGTGGCCGAACCGAGCCATGATCTCGTTCTCGGGAATGTTGGGCTTGAGAATGCTAACGCCGTCCTGCTCGCCGACCCGGCGCATGAGGTCGGCCGGGATATACGTTATCCGGTCCGCGTCCGCGCGGCTCATCCCGAGCGTAAGCGCCAGGTTAGGGTTCGGATCGCCGTCGATGGCCAGGATGTGCTGATTACGGCTCGCGAGAACGCGTGCCAGCAAGCCGGCGATGGTCGTCTTGCCGGATCCGCCTTTGCCGACCGGATCCGCCTTTGCCGACCGTCGCGATCTTCATCTTGCTCTCCCTATGGCTGCGCCACAGCATACTCTAGCACGGCCGTGGACGACGGGACATGGCCGCTCAGGGGAGCGGGTTGCGTCGACCTACGGTCCGATATAGGCACACTGTTCGCGAGAAGCAGAAGCTGCTTGCCAGGGTCCGCCGGTTGAAGGGCCAGGTCGAGGCAATCGAGCGTGGTCTGGAGCGAGGCCAATTGCGAGAAAGTACTCTGCCTCATCGCGGATGCCTGAGGCGCGATTGAGGTTTATGATGTCCGTACCCGCACAGCAAGTTAGGGCCAAGTTCGTCGACTTCTACCTTATCGCGCCCCGCCGAATGGCCGCGGAGGACTGGCACGCCATCTGCGACCGTATCGAGGACGCGTCACGGGGGCAGGTCGGCGCAACCAGCGTCAGCATCCACGTTGAGCCCGAGGGTGCTTGATGCTAGTCTAGTAAAGTGTTGCAGGCCCTACACCGCATTCTGCTCGTGCTCATCGCCATCGCCATGATTGGCGGGACGACGTCGAAGCTTGCGCGCTCGGCTGAGTATAACGCTGCCGTCGTTGAAACGCCCTGCAACGTGATGATGTCTGCGCAGGCGAGTGACGACCGTGCGATGCCTATGCCTCCGTGCAAGACCATGACGGTTGATTGCCTCAAGAACTTCGACTGCGTGACCGACATCGCCCTGCGGGCTCGGCTCGCTGCCTTTGAGGTATTGGCGCACCCCACCTCGGTTGATTACTGGTCAGCGTGGTCGGATTTGGCTGGCCTCGTGCGTGTACCCGAACCCATTCCCCCCAGAATGGCCTGACCCCAGAAGACGCACGCTCGACGTGCGTACAAATTGCAACTGGTCGGTCACTGCCTGCCCGCGCGCCGAACCGCTGACGCGGGCTACGAAGGGTTTAGTCATGATTTCCACACGCATTCTAGCGAGCGTCATCACGCTCGGCAGCGCCCTTGTGGCCGCCGCTTTCCCTGCCCTTGCGGCGGCTACGGACTACCGATTCGAATTGGTCGGGAAACCGCAACTCTCCGGGCAGAAGGACGTGGTTCAAGTGCGTCTCGTTCGCGTGTCGGACGGCAAGCTGGTTCCCGATGCTGTGATCTTCGAGAGCAAGGCCGACATGGGTCCGGCCGGCATGCCCACCATGACGGCGCCGGTTACGCCCATGCCAGCCAAGGGCGGCGTGTACAGCTTCGTGGTTGATCCCGGGATGGCCGGGACCTGGGCGCTTCACCTGGCAGCCAAAGTCCAGGGCGAGTCCGAGACCGTTCGTGGAACCGTCAACGCTGACCTGGTGAAGTGACGTGCGGCCCCGTTGGCTTTGGCTCGGCGCCAGCCTCGTGCTGGCTGCCGACCTGATCGCGTGCGGACCTGTCCGCGCGCAATCAGCTCCTCGAAACGACGGTCCACTGTTAGGGGCAACGGTCGAAGGACTGCGTGCGGCTGGCCGGCAACTGAGTCCGGCCCTCCGTGCGGCGGCGCTTGACACGTCAGCCGCGTCAGCGAAGGCGGGCGGGGCAGACGCGCTCGATGATCCGACGATCACCGACAACTATACCTACTACAAGGACCCAGGGGTGTTCAGCGCCCATACCATCATGGTGACGCAGTCTTTTCCGCTCTGGGGCAAGCGCAGCCTGCGCCGCCAAGCGGCGCTTGCCGATGTCGATGCCGCACGAGGCCGCGAACAAGCCGCGCGCGATCAGATCGACGAGAAGATCAAGGTCGCCTATGCGCAATATTACCTGATCAACCAGGATCTCGCGGTGAACCGGGAGCTTGCTGCGCTTGCCCGGCGTCTGCGTGCGGCGACATCGGCACGGTATGGCCAGGGCGGCGGTAACCAAACAGGCGTGATCCAGGCGCTTGGCGAAGAGACGGCGGCGAAGTCTGAGGCCATCAGGCTAACAGGTGAGAAAGATGCGGCGCGCGCTCGCCTTAACGCCTTGACTGGCCGCCGCGCCGACGCGCCGCTCGCCGATCCAGTGCGGGCACGCCCGGTTCCCGTGGCCGGGCTCCCGATTGCCACAATGATCGAACGTGCGCGGGTCACCAATCCAACTTTGTCCGCGAGCAATGCCCAGGTTCAAGCCGCCCGCGTCCGCAATACCCTTGCCGAAAAGGCTTGGTATCCCGACGTCACGGTCGGAGCCGGGCCGCTCGTCCAGACCAACAATCGACCTGTGGGTTTCTCTGCTACGGTCGGTTTCAACATCCCGCTGCCCTGGGGTCGCGAAGCGTCCGGCCAGCGCGAGGCACAGGCTCAGCTCGGGGCAAGCCAGCAGCGGTATGAGGCCTCAATTCTTGAGGTCGAGGGCGCACTGGGCGAGGCCGTCGCCAAGCTGCGGGCTGCGCAGGCAACTGAAGCGCTGCTGCGCCGGGAGTTTCTGCCGCAAGCTCGTGCAGGGTTCCAAGCGACTCTGGCGAGCTACGGCCAAGGCAGCGGCGAGCTCGCCTCAGCGATTGCGGCCGAACATCAGGTGCACGACGTGGAGCTGCGGCTTCTCCAGGTCCAGTTGGACGCGCAAGTCGAACTCGCGGCGATCGAGCGTCTGATCGGCGGTGACCTGTGACACGCGCCGTCATGCTTGCCAGCGCCGCGGTCTCGATGCTGGTTGTTGGGCTGGGCGTAGACGTGAGAGCCGAGGAGCCAAACCGGACGCCGCTCTACTACCAGGACCCAGACGCCAAGCCGTTCTATGCAATCGGCCCAAAGAAGACGGCAGGCGGTCGGGATTATGTTCCGGTGTTTGAGGATAGCTCGACGCCAGTGCCGACTGCACCCGCCTCGACCGCGTCACCATCGAACGCGTCTGCCGCCAAGCCCGGGGACCATAGGATCCTTTACTATCGAAATCCGATGGGACTGCCGGACACGTCCCCGAAGCCCAAGAACGATTCGATGGGCATGGCCTACCTCCCTGTCTATGCCGACGAGGGCGCGAACGGCGATCCGCCCGGCACCGTCCGCATCAGTCCCGGCAAAATCCAAACCCTCGGCGTCAGGACGGAGACGGTCGAGATGCGCCCCGCGCTCGATCGCGGCGTCCGGGCGACCGGCATCGTGCAGTTCGACGAGCGCCACCTCGCCACGGTCACCACCAAGGTCGCCGGCTGGATCGAGCACCTTGCGGTATCGGCGACTGGCGATCCGGTCCGCCGTGGCCAGGTGCTCGCCGAAATCTATTCCCCCGATCTCGTCGCCTCGGAAGAGGAGTATTTAGTCGCCGCGCGTCTCGGCGGCGCAATCACCAATGCCTCGCTCCAGCGCCTTCGCGCACAGGATGTGCCCGAGGCCGAAATCAGCCGCCTTCGCCGCACTGGCCGCGCAAGCCGTCTGATCGCGATCACCGCTCCGGCGAATGGGGTCGTGATCGACAAGCCGGCCCAGGAAGGCATGCGGATCGGGCCCGGAGACCCACTCTACAAGACGGCGGACCTTTCGACCGTCTGGCTGATCGCCCAGGTGCAGGAGCAAGACTTGGGCGCGATCCAGCCTGGGCAGGTGGCGAAGGCGAACTTCGTCGCATTCCCCGGCCGGACTTTCGAGGGCAAGGTCGATTTCATTTATCCGACGCTCTCGGCCGAGACCCGCACGGCCCGCGTCAGGATCGTCATTGCCAACCCGGACGGAGCCTTGCGGGCGGCGATGTACGCCAACGTCCAGATTGCAGCGACGAGCAGCCCCGTCGCCGTCCTGGCCGTGCCGAGTTCGGCCGTGATTGACAACGGTGTGCGGCAGGTCGTGCTGATCGACCGCGGCGAGGGCCGCTTCGAGCCGCGCCGGGTGCAGCTCGGTGCGCAGGGCGATGACTGGATTCAAGTGATCGCCGGCGTCGCGGCCGGCGACAAGGTCGTCGTCGGCGCCAACTTCCTGATCGACGCCGAAAGCAACCTGCGCGCCGCCCTGCAAGGCTTCTCCGCCGGGAGCACCGACAAGCCACAAGTTGCGCAGCCAGGAGCCAAGCCATGATCGGCCGCCTCATCGAGCTATCCGCACGCAACAAGCTGCTCGTGCTGATGGCAACGCTGATCCTCGTCGGCGTCGGGGTTTGGTCGGTCATCAACACGCCGCTCGACGCGCTACCCGACCTCTCGGACACGCAGGTCATCGTCTATACCGAGTACCCGGGCCAGGCTCCGCAAGTGGTTGAGGATCAGGTGACCTATCCTCTGACGACGGCCTTGCTTGCCGTGCCGCACGCCAAGGTGGTGCGCGGCTTCTCGAACTTTGGCCTGTCGTTCGTCTACGTCGTGTTCGAGGACGGCACCGACCTCTACTGGGCGCGCTCGCGGGTGCTCGAATACCTGAATTTTGCCGCCAAACGCCTGCCACAGGGCGTGACACCGGCGCTGGGACCGGACGCCAGCGGGGTAGGCTGGGTGTACGAATACGTCGTGCTCGGCGCCCAGCGCACGCTCGCGGAACTGCGCAGCATCCAGGACTGGATCATCCGATACAACCTAGTCACGGCGAAGGGTGTCTCCGAAGTCGCGAGCGTCGGCGGCTTCGAGCGGCAGTATCAGGTGATCGTCGATCCGCGGAAGCTGCAAGCCTATGGCATCGCCCTCGATCGCGTGACCGATGCCGTTCGCAACAGCAACCGCGATGTCGGCGGCCGTACGATCGAGATGAGCGAGACCGAGTACATGGTCCGCGGCCGCGGTTACCTGCGCAACGCCGGCGACCTCGGGAACGTGGTGCTCAAGGCCGACTCCAATGGCACCCCGGTCCTGCTGAAGGACGTCGCACGCATCCAGCTCGGCCCGGACGAGCGGCGCGGCATCGCGGAGATGAATGGCACCGGCGAGGTCGTCGGCGGCATCGCGCTCAAGCGCGACGGCGCGGACGCGCTGACGACGATCGCTAACGTCAAGGCAAAGCTCGACGAGCTGAAGCCCGGGCTACCGGAGGGCGTATCGATCGAGCCGGTCTATGACCGATCGCAACTGATCGACGGTGCCATCCACACGCTCAAGCACACGCTGGTCGAGGAGAGCCTGATCGTCGCTGCGGTCTGCGTGATCTTCCTGCTGCACTTCCGCAGCGCGCTGGTGGCGATCCTGACCCTGCCGATCGGCATCCTATTCGCCTTCATCGGGATGCACGCGCTTGGCATCGGGTCGAACATCATGAGCCTGGGCGGCATCGCCATCGCACTCGGGGCCATGGTGGATGCGGCGATCGTCATGGTCGAGAACGCGCACAAGCATGTCGAACGCCTCCAACCAGGCGAACCACGCGGCCCGGCGCTAATCGCCGCGGCGAAGGAGGTCGGGCCGTCGCTGTTCTTCAGCCTGCTGGTGATCGTCGTTGCCTTTCTGCCGGTATTCGCGCTGGAGGACCAGGAGGGCCGCTTGTTCAAGCCGCTCGCCTACACCAAGACCTTTGCCATGGCCGGAGGCGCGCTGCTGTCGGTGACGCTCGTGCCTGTGCTGATGCTCTACTTCGTGCGCGGCAAGATCATCCCGGAGCGGAAGAACCCGATCAACCGGGCGCTGATCTGGCTATACCGCCCGGTGATCCGCCTCGTGCTGCGCGTGCCCGTGATGATGGTGCTCGCGGCAGCCGTTGTACTCGGCGTGTCGGTCTGGCCGATGTCGAAGCTCGGCACCGAGTTCATGCCGAGCCTGAACGAGGGCACGCTCCTGTTCATGCCGGTCACACTGCCCGGCCTTTCGGTGACCAAGGCGGGCGAGTTGCTGCAGACCCAGGACCGCATCATCAAGACGTTCCCGGAGGTCGAGTCGGTGTTCGGCAAGGCCGGGCGAGGCATGACGGCGACCGATCCGGCGCCGCTGGAAATGAGCGAGACGGTCGTCAACCTCAAACCGGAGAGCGAATGGCGCCCCGGGATGACGCTCGACCAGCTTATCGCCGACATGAACGCGGCGCTGCAGCTTCCCGGAGTGAGCAACGCTTGGACCATGCCCATCAAGGCGCGCATCGACATGCTCTCGACGGGGATACGCACCCCGGTCGGGGTCAAGGTATTCGGCCCGGACCTGGCCGAACTGGACAAGCTGGCAACCCAGATCGAGCGGGTAGTTCACAACGTGCCGGGCACGACCAGTGCGTTCGCCGAGCGGCTGCTGGGCGGCCACTACGTGGAAATCACCCCGGATCGCGACGCGGCCGCCCGCTACGGACTATCGGTGGAAGACGTACAGAAAGTCCTGGCCGTGGCACTCGGCGGTGAAACCGTCACCACGACTGTGGAGGGCCGGGAACGCTACAGCGTCAACGTGCGCTACCCGAGCGGCTTGCGCGATGACCCGGCGAGCATCGCCAACCAGGTGCTCGTGCCGACCCCGAGTGGCGCGATGGTGCCGCTTGGATCGCTCGCGAGCGTGCACGTCACCCAGGGACCACCGAGCATCCGCACCGAGAACGCCCAGCCGGTCGCCTATATCTATGTCGACCTGCAAGGTCGTGACCTCGGCGGTTATGTCGCCGAGGCGTCGCAGGCGGTCAAAGCTCAAGTGAAGATGCCGCCGGGCTACCGCGTCGAGTGGAGCGGCCAGTTCGAGTACCTTCAGCGCGCCGCGGCCAAGCTGCGCATCGTGATCCCCGCGACGCTGGTCGTGATCTTCGTGCTGCTGTTCCTCAATTTCGGCCGCCTGGCCGAGACGCTGATCGTCATGTTGTCGGTGCCATTCGCCCTGGTCGGGGGAGGCTGGCTCATGTGGTGGCTGGGCTACAACTTCAGCGTCGCCGTCGCGGTCGGCTTCATCGCCCTGGCGGGGGTGGCCGCCGAGACCGGCGTGGTGATGCTGATCTACCTCGATCACGCATTGACCGAGATCAGGCAGCAACGTTTGGTCGAAGGCGTGCCACTTAGCCGCGCCGACCTGCAAGCTGCAATCATGCACGGCGCGGTCGAGCGCGTGCGGCCGAAGATGATGACCGTCGTCGCGATCATGGCCGGGCTGCTGCCCATCCTCTGGAGCACCGGTACTGGCTCCGAAGTCATGCGGCGCATCGCCGTGCCGATGGTCGGCGGCATGATCTCGTCCACCGTGCTCACCCTCCTCGTCATTCCCGCGATCTACGCGATCGTAAAAGGATGGAGGTTGCCTCGCCGCCTCGCGGATTCGGTTCCCGAGCGCAGAAGGGAGCCGTTCCCCGCCGAGTGAGCAGGCGCGTCGTCCTCCCACACCGCGGTGTTTGGAGGACATCAAAAACGATGAAAGATTCGACAATGATCAACAAAGCAGCTCTCGCGATACTCATCGGCGGCTTAGAAGCAGCGGGAGTTTCGGGAGCTTTCACGTCCACATCTTCCGCAGCATGGTCGGCGTGGAGCTAAGCGTCGATACAATCGAGTTCTGTTTATGATGCAGGCGACGACGACGAATGCCGGCGTCATTGTCACCAGACGCCGGACCCCAATAGGGATGCGAAAACCTACAAAGCCTTGCATGATCATTTGACCGGCCATCGTGCCCACGACCGAAGAGGAGATGCTGGACGCCATCAATGAGAGCAGGAATACGCTCGCTGCAGCGACGCCAAGCAGTGGCGTGAGCGTGCGATAGGCTACCTCGATATCTGCAATATCGCTGTGGCCGGCATGGAACGCAGCTGCGGCCGTCATCACCATGGCCAGGTTGACAGCCCCGGCCAAGGCCAGAGCGACGATACACTCCCGATTGGAGAAGCGGAGGAGCATGCGGAGTTGCTGCGCATCTGCGCCGCTTACCCGATGTTGGGTCAGGCCGGAGTGCAGGTATACAGCGTGCGCCATTACGGTGGCGCCGATTATTCCGACTGAACGATCAACGCGGAGGTACTGGGTAGGTATGGGGTGA
>JAABUZ0100008016.1_pt1 | contig 12578 bp, 10 predicted proteins | sample 5562091 | NCBI WGS metagenome assembly JAABUZ01 (sample SAMN12813069, study PRJNA571459) | rock metagenome | isolation source: Antarctica rocks | place: Antarctica: Victoria Land, Linnaeus Terrace sud | collected 2015-12-21 | reverse complement strand
GAGTCCCGACGTCACCACCGAAGCCCGAACCCACCCCTGCAACATCGCACGGTCGCCATCCCGCAAGACCAATGCAGCAATAGTCGTCGGCATACGACATGGTCTCAACAACGACGCGTAAAGTCACCTACGACACGCGACACTAGTTGGTCGGGATAGCCGAGCACGGCGACGCCCAGCAGCGTGCTCGGCGCATCGTGCTCGCCAAACTGGCGGCGCACCACGTCCCAGGCTGGGACGAGGTCTGCCCGCTCCGTGGTGGCGACGTAGACGATGCTCTTCCGTACGACTCCTGGTCGCGGGCACGGGCGACGGTTCGACCTTTCACGCCGCCGACGTCTCCGGCTGCACGACGAGGATCTTTCGCGTCGACATGTCCAGGGCCAATCCGCGCGTACTGCTCACGCCCCACCGCTTGGATCCTCCAAGCGGTGGCCATGATCGCGGGCCAGCTCCGGTGGCTGCAGTTCGTACTCCGTCGTGGTGGCGGCCGCACCGAGCGACGGGGTACCTCCGAGAGCGCTGATCGTGTTAGGGCGTCCTTTCCGACGGCGCGGAACCCGTTGCCGTCGGGCACCACGGTAGGGAGATCGGCCAGGATGGGCGGCTGAGGGGGACAGCCCTGGCGCTACGGTCAGCCGCTCGGGATGTCCGCGGTCCAGAATGCCTCCATCCGGCCGTTGGGCTACTCCCGAAGTCGGGCTAGCGTAAGTCGCGACCCGAATTCCCACTACTCTCAGGAGAGCTTCTGTGGCACGCCACGTCGAGACCATAGAGACCAGCACCGACGACCTGGACGGGAGCAAGGCGGAGGAGTCCGTCGTCTTCGCCTACGCGGGCACGACGTATGAGTTGGACCTGTCGAAGAAGAACGCGAAGACATTCCACTCCGAGCTTGGCCGGTGGGCTACAGCGGGTCGCAAGGTCAAGGCACCGGCGCCCAGCCCTCGCCGTACCGGGGTGAAGTCATCCGGTGATGGCGTCAGCAGCCAGGTCAGGGCATGGGCTGCTGAGCACGGTATCGACGTGCCCGCACGTGGACGCATCTCAGCGGCGGTGCGCGAGCAGTGGGAGCAGGCCGCCACGCGGTAATAACGATGTCTAAACGGCCGCCGGTTCAGGCGCGGCGGCTCGCGTTGGCCCACGGTCGCTAGGAAAGCCCGACCAAGCGGACCGCGACCGCGGTCGGTGCGCTACTCGATATCCGCTTCCGGCTCACCCGCGTGCGCCCGGACACCCGCGGCGCCAGTGGCGTCCCCGCCGCAGCACCGACCTCGACCCGCCAACGCTGGCAGCGGGGCTGCGGCTGCTCTAACGCCACGCCCCAGTCCACGGAGACAAAGATTGCACGCACCCTCGCGCCTGCGCGACTCCCAGGGTTAGGCGCGTTGGTCGGGCCGGACCTGCCATCGGGTGACCACGACCTCGCCCGTCGGATCCTCAACAGCAACCACCAGTGACCCACCAGTGGCGGGGCACACTCAGCGGGTGAAGCTGAAGTTGGACCTGCACGATATCTACAACCGGGGCCGCGACATCGATAAGGCGCTCCGCGACGTGATGGCGGAGGCAGCGGCCAAGAAGGCACCGATGATCGAGATCATCCCCGGCAAGGGTTCTGGCCAGCTCAAAAAGCACGTCCTGCGATTTCTTGACTTGCCTGACATCAAGGCCCAGTACCACCGGGTAGAAAAGGACAGTCATAACCACGGGCGGATCTTCGTCCACTTTAAGTGGAAATAGACAGCTTGGCCGGGGTTAGCCGCGGAAGTCTGGCGCGGCGTCTCTGATGGACAAGGACCATCACATCCCCGGTACGCGTCCCCAGGACAAATGCGACCGGCGCCCAGCTGCTGTTCCGCTTCGTCGCGGCCGGCTACGCACGGCGGTGCCTCGGGATCACCTGCCATTGTCCCTTCGAGGACTGGCGCAGGTTCCTCACCGACCACAGCACCGCCGCCTTGATGCCCTACTGGCGGCCGCCCCAAAGCCCAGCCTCATGGCCGCCGACGAAGCACTCGTCGACCTCCGGTTCACCGGTCAGCGGGTCGCGCTCGGGGTTGACCATCGCGCGACGCAGCTTGTGCAGCATCGTCCAGGAAGTCTCGTACCGGGCCGACGCAATGCATCATCCCGTTTCAAGGTCCACTGCCGGTCGTACGCCTCTGGCGGGCATCAGGGGCTCGTGCGCGAATTGCCGACCGACGCGGCGACCAGACGCGCCGTCGCGGACGTCTCCGAGGCGCTGAGGGAGGCGTTGCAGCATCTCCGGCAGCACGCCGAGTGGGCCAGTAGCCGCAGACACAGGATGGCCGCCGGGACATGTTGCTGGGCGCGAAGTGCTGCTGGTCCTGCATCCAACGCACGTAGCGCTCGATGTCGGCGCGGCCCAGGTCCAGGGGATCGGTCTGGCGGTCGGCGCACCAGCTGAAGAAGGTCCGGAGGTCCAGGGTGTACGCCTCGCGGGTACGGCCGGAGTAGCGGGCCAGGTAGTCGGCGGCCACTGCAAGGGCTTTTCGGCAGGGTGGCCAATCCAGCTGTGGTGGCGTCGGCGGGGGCGTCGTCAATGGTCTTCTCCTCGAGAGGGTGGGGAAGAGAGCTGCGCATGACTGCCCGGCGTCGTCACCTCGATCACAGGTGGGAGGACGTCGCTGATCCCCGCGGCCACTGATTGTCCGGCGGTCGGCACCCGCGGAGGTGCCTGGCCCGTGGCGCCCAGTCAGCTGCGCTGACGCAGACGAGCGTCCTGTCGCACCTGCTCAGGCTCATCGCGGATGCGCGACACTTCTCGGTGGCTATCTGCACGGCATTCCGGTCACCCGGACCTACGACGCGACCTGTGCGTGCGCCGGGCGCCGGACAACATCGAGCGGCTGGTCGGCGCGCTGCGCGAGCTGGGCGCGGTCCTTCGGGACCCCCACTCCGGTCTGGCGGTGCCGGATGTCCCCGTGGGACCGCACCTGTTAGGGCCAGGCGCGCTGACGGTGATCTTCGCGACGGGTCACGGTCCCGTGGACTGTCGTCTTTCGTCCCGACGGCACCGAGGGTTTCGAGGACCTGAACCGTGACGCCGTGACCGTCGTGTACGCCGGAGTGGCCGTGCGGGTGGCGCCCGCGGGACATCGTCCGGTCCAAGACGGCGGCGAACCGGGCGAAGGACCGGCGCACGCTGCCCGTCTACGAGGCGTGGTTGAGCCGGCCTCACGGTCGCCGCGGGCCTAGCGGTGGTCGTTCAGCGACGTCGGGCGCGGACTCCGGGGTGGCGCTCGTAGGCGGCGAGGACGGCGGCCAACGCCGTCCTCAGGGCCACCAGGTCCCTGTCGTAGATGCGTCCCCTGTCGAGCTGGGCCGCCAGCGCGTTCAGGGTCTCCGGCCAGTCGACGGGCGTCGGGCCTGGCCATGCGGGCGCCGGTGGGGCTCTCACCAGTGCGACGCGTTCGACGATCTGGATGGCGCTGCGCCCTGATGCGGCGGCCCGGTCCTGCTCCCACGAGCGGTGCCGGCAGGTCTCGGAGCACCAGCGCGGCACCCGGCCGCGGGGCTTGACGACGGTCGGTTGAGCGCACCAGTCGCAGGTGATGGAGGTCGGGCGCTCGCCGGGCCGACGTGTGGGCTGGCGGCGCTCGCCGGCCACCGCGGGTACTGCCGACGCGGCCGGTGGCGCCGGCTGCGGGGCCGCGCGAGCGGCCGTGCGGGGTGCGGGGGAGGACGGGTGTCGGCCTCTGTGCTGACGTGGCACCTGACCTCCTCTGGGCGGCCTGTTTCCGTGACAACGGTAATTGTTGGTGGAGCGGCGTACTGAGCCTGGTCCCTATGGGCTGCCTGGACGTGCGGTGACGAGGCGTTGTGTTCGGTGTGCTAGCGGCGTGACTGAGCCGGCAGTTGGCCTCAGGGTGTGCGGCGCTGCGCGACGTAGGCGGTCCAGTCCCGACGGATAGGGCGGCCCATCGGCTGGCGGTGGTGTTGCTGATGGCGAGGAGCTCGGCCAGGACGGGGGTGGGGATCGCGGCGGCGAGATGGAACAGCGCGGCCTTTCTCGCGTCGGAGGGCTGGATGCCTAGTGCGACGAGTTGCGAACGGATGGTCTCGGTGGTGAGGTGCCGTCCTGGTAGGCGGCCGGGGAACAGTCATGGGTCGGGCCGGCTGGGGTAGGTGGGCTGCCGGTCGGCGGTGAGGTAGCCGCGGACGAGGTCGTCGAACAGTGGTGGCAACTCGATCGCGACGTCACGGAAGTTGACGGTGACCCGGGTGGGTTCGGTGCTGACCTGGGCGACGGTCATCCGGCAGACGGTGGACAGCGGCTGGGCGAACAGCAGGGTCAGCAGACCGGCGACGCGAAGGTAGGGCCGTGCGTTCTGCTGGTGCAGCAGCAGCTCGATCTGACGCCATCGCTGGTCGTCGGAGAGCAGCACCTGCGGTGCGGCGCGCGGCGGGGTCGGGACGGTCAGGGTGCTGCTGAGCCGGGCCCGGTTGGTCCAGCTCAGGAAGGGCGCGAGGGTCGTTGCCCGCCCAGGGTGCGCAACGAGGTAGCTGTCGAGGGCGGCCTGGTTCGCTGTGCTGAGCGTGAGGTCGTTGCCGTCCAGCCAGGCCAGGAACCGGACGGCGGTCAGCACGGTGGCGCGGGCGTTGCCGACGCTGCTGCGGGTGACGGCGTCGCGGTCGTGCAGCCTTCGCAGGCGGTGAAGCAGCTGCCAGCGCACGAACCGGTCGAGCATGTCGGCACGGTTCTGGGGCAGCGGCGCGAGCACCCCGGTCAGCCATCGGGGGATCCGCTCGATCCCCGGGTTGTAGGGGGGCAGGACGCCGGCGGCGGTGAGCAGGTTGCGCAGGTAGTCGGTGCTGCGGCCAGCCGGCAGCGCGTCGAACGTTTGATGGCTGATCGGCAGTTCGCCGCTGGCCATCCGGGCCAGGATGTGCGGTCCGGTGGCGCTGGCCCGGGTCAGCCAGTAGAGGGTGCTCTGCGGCCGCGTGGCCGCCAACAGCGCGGCCTGGACCGGCCGCAACGCGGCCACGACGGTGCCGGTGTCGTCGCCGAGCAGGACGGTGACCCGGTCGTGCAGGGTGCAGGGGGCGCAGAGCGTCCCGTAGGAGCTGTCCTCGCGGCCGCACCGTGGGCAGGCGTAGACGGGCGGGTTGCCCGTGCAGGACGCGCACGACGGTCGCCGCGTCGCGTCGTAGAACGCCAGCACCTTGGTGCCCGCGCAGCCCGGGCAGGTCCCGGCCGCGCGACGGAACCGCAGCAGGCAGGGCCGGCACAGCTGCTGCTCGAGGACCGTCGTTGTGCTGGTGGTCTGGCTGCCGCACTGCCCACACGTGATCGGCTGTCGTCCTGGGCGGCGCGTCACCCGCCGTCGTAGGGGCGGCGGATCGTGGCCCTGATCGGGCGCAGGTCCCCGATCCCGGGCCCGGCCGCAGCGTTGTCCTCGCCAGCACCGTCGGTGCCCGTCGGTGCCTGCTCCACCGCCTCGGTCACCGGTTCCAGCAGGTCGTTGGGCTGGCAGTCCAAGGCGTCGCAGAGCGCCGCGAGGACGTCGACGTTGATGCGCAAGGGGGTGTTCACGACCAGCCGGTGGACCGCCTGGCGGGTCATCTGGATGTCGCGCGCGGCGAGCAGCGGCACCAGGTCACTGGTCTGGAACAACCCGCGGGTGGCCATCAACTGGCGCAGGTGCCACCGGAGCACGACCCGTTGACCCCTCACCGGCCCGGCCCCTGCTGGCCGCCCGCTGCCCTGCCCTCTGCCCTGCCCGCTGTCCCCCCGGATGGTGCCGAGGCCTGGGCGGTGCCCGCGGCGGCGCCGGGTCCGGTGGTTGTCGGCGTGTAGACCCTTTCCAGGGCCACCCGGATCGCGCGGGCTTTGAAATCGTTGCTGACCGAGGTGTAGATCGCGGTCGTGGAGGCGTAGGCGTGCCCGACCTGTTCCTGCACGAAGCGCTCGGGGTAGCCGAACTCGATCAAGTGCGTGACGTAGGAATGGCGTAGGCAGTGCAGCGTCAACGCCTCGTCCAGGCCCGCCAGCGCGCGCAGGAACGCGAAGCGCTTGTCGATGTGGTGGACCGAGACGCGGGTCCCCCGCTCGGTCATCCACAACGCTGCAGCGTCTCCCGGCTGCTGCAGCGGCCGGCCTTCTTCCACCCATTGACGCAGCCCCGCGACGGCCCAGTCGAACTCGGGGACGGCGAGCACGGTGCGCCGCCGCGGCACCCCGCCGCGGACCGACTTGCCGTAGCGGACGTGCAACGAGCCGTAGGTCCCCCACTCCAGGACATGCGGGTTCGGCCGAAGATCGGCCACGTCCAGCCGGCAGAGCTCGTTGCGTCGCAACCCGAACGCGTAGGCCGTCTTGCACATCTGGGCGTCCCGCAGCGCCGCCAACGCGCCCTTGCGCCCGCTGCCGGCGCACCGTTCGACCCGCTCGTCGAGGCAGTCGAACAGCTCCTGCAGCTCCGCGTAGGTCAACGGCCGACGCGCCGGCCGGCCCTCGTAGTCGCTCAGGTGGGCCACGGTGTTCCACTCATGACAGACCTGCGAGGGGACCTCGCCGAAGCGCTCCTGGCACTGCTGGGGCCACTCGTAGCGGACGTCGAGGAGGTAGTCGCAGAACATCCGCAGCGTCAGGTGGTAGCCCCGCACCGTCGACGGAGCGAGCTTCCGCGGCCCTGAGATCGCCGCGACAGTGAAGTCCTCGACATCGGCCGCTGTCCAGCTCCACGGAAAGGACTCGGCGAAACCGGCGAACCGGCGCAGCAACTGCAGCCGGGACTCGATCGTCGCCCCGCCCAGCATCCTGGACTGCTGCTGCCTGGACCAGCCGCCCAGCATCGCCTCGAAGACCGCGACCGTCTCGTTCAGATGCGCGACCCCAGGCACCAGCATCAGCGACGCCGAGCCCGGGACGTCGACCATCCGCACCTCCGTAGAACGTCAATCCAGAGTTGACATTGTCGCGTCAAAGTAGCAGGCCTGGCGCGACCCCCGACACCACCTGGGCGCCTGGGCCGGTCAAGGGACCGCGCTCAGCTATAGGCCACGGGACTCGGCCCGCCCGGTCAAGGCTGGCGCTATAAGCCACCGAAATGCCCAGGATGCAAGAGGTGTGTCCGGTTTCCATGCTCGAAGGGGGGCGGCGTTCCGGCGGGAGGGGCGCAAGATCGTTTAGTTGCGCCTTGGTCGGTCGTGGGAACTGCGAGCGCATGCGTTCGGCTGTGTCGCCTATGTCGAGTAGGCGTGGGGAGCGGGACGCGGCGTAGGGCGGATCGCGAGTTTCGCCACGGTTCAGTCGGCTAAGCGCGCAGGTCCCGCTGCGTCGGCCGACGGTGTCCGAGAGCGAACTGTCTGCTGAGGCGTCCCAAGGCGGTGAAGCTTGGCGCGCCGACGACGCGACTCACTGCACATGGAGGTGAAGAGCCCGTGTGCCGGAGCGGAAGATGTCAAGCTGCGTGAGACAAGGTCATGTCAGTTGTTCTGGATGAGTGCCTCCCGGGTTGGCTGGTTGATCCACGCGGCCTCGGGGAGCCGTAGGGGCTGTGGTCGGCGGTGCCGGAACCGGGCCGGGTTGGCGGTGTAGGCCGCGTTCAGGGTGCGGGCGCGGTGGGCGCGGATCTCGGTCGCTGTGCCGTGGTGGACCGACCGACTCAGCCGACCTGCGTGCGACAGCCACTTCGAGCCGGACAGTCCGTTGTCCGGCCCCCTGACGGGCCTCGCTAACGTCGGGCGATGACCGTCCAGCTCCGCCAGCGCGACCGGCGGGACTGGGAGAGGCTGTTCCCGGCCGTCCGCGAGCTGCGCCCGATGCGGATCGTGCTCGACGTCGCTGCCCTCGACCCGGGAGACGCCCCGACTGAGCTCCTGCTGGCGCTGTCGAACCGGCCCGGGGTCCTCGGGCTCCGGATAGGGGACGAGGGCCCTCCGTCGTCCGTGCGGCGCGTTACGCCGCCCCGGTCGGGGAGCTCCTACCCGGTCGGCTGGATCGAGGTCGAACCGGCGCCTGACCCGGGCTTCACGACCCATAGCGTCACGTGGGCCACCGACGACGGCGTCACACGGAGCGCGATCGGGGGAAACGGCGTCGTTTTCGCCGGACAGGACGTCGGGTCTCCGGCCTACGTCCACCTCCCGGCCGAGGACGCTGCGACGCGACGCAGGGCGGACATGACCGTGCTGCTGGCCGCCGACGCCACCCTCGCCGACGTGCTGGTCACGGAGCGCCCGTATCTGCTTGAGCGACGGACGGGACTGGCCCCCGGGGTGGCCGTCGCGACCCCCCGGGACGCGCTCGGGCTCGTCGGGCTGTACCTACGACACAGGGGGGACTTCGTCGTCGCCGCGGATCCTGACGGGTTGGGGGCGCTCCGACTCGGCAAGGGGCTCTACAACTGGGTGGGCGCACGCGAGCTCCTGACCGCCGGCTGGCGGTGGTTCAGTTCGTGCGTGTCAGCGCGCGACCCGGAGGTGGCGGACGCGCTCACGAGACTCGGCGGGACGTGCCTGCAGCGTGTCGCGAGGACGCTGCACGCTCGCGACGACGTGCTCGTGGCCCTGAACCAGCGGCAGAACCACGACCGGGCGGACGACGTCGCGGCCGGGCTCGACACCTGCCTCGTCTTCCTCATGGGCTCCGTGGACGCGGCGGCTCGGGTGGCCCACCTCGCCCTCGCGCTGAACCGGCCGGCGTTCGAGGCGGGCTGGCAGCGCAGCGGCTGGCTGTCTGCCGTGAGGAAGGCCTGCCCGCAGCTCGCGGACGTCGTCGCCGACGGCACGCCGCAGGCGCACGCGCTCACGGTCCTCAGACTGCTCCGCAACAGCAGCCACGACGAGGGCATGAGCACCCTGTCGAGCGTGGACAGCCGACGGCGCGAGGAGACCCTCCTGCGGCTGCCACCCGCCGCGGTCGACCAGCTCCTCGTCGCCATGGACGCCCTGGGCGGGCGCGGAGGCTGGGGCGTGCGCGACGTCCTCCAGAGCAAGAGCACGGGAAGCATCTATGCCGACCCGGGCACGCTCCTCGAGCAGACGCTCACGCACACCGTCGAGCTGCTGAACCACCTCATGGAGCACACGACCTTCGCGACGGTCACCGACGCTGAGCCGGGTCTCGTGGCGCCGCCCGACGAGGACGACTCCGTATTCAACCCGACCATCCGCCGGAACGTCAGGCTGCTCCTCGGGCTCTGACCCCCGAGGCGGTCCGAGCGACCGGCGCGCGCGTCCGCTGCAGAGTGGTGCGGGTCGTGCACCTGAGATCTACTGCTGGTCGCCGCAGTGTCAGATGTGACCCGACGCGGCCCGCCGAGCTGACGGGCCGCAGTGGGCGGGCGCTCTACGTCGGGGGGTCGGTGTGGTCGCTGACCAACCCGCGGTAGACCGACGCGCGGCTGACCCTAAGAACCCGGCCATGGCGGTGATGTCGTAGTCGCCGCTGTCCCGCATGGCTCTCGCCGCCCGGAGCTTCTCAGGCGTCCACACCGTGGGCCTGCCCCCGGTCCGTTTGCGTGCGCGGGCAGCTACCAAGCCGGCCATGGTGCGCTCCCGGATGAGATCGCGCTCGAACTCCGCCAGCGCGCCGAAGACGTGGAAGACCAGGCGCCCGCCCGGCGTGCTTGTGTCGATCTGCTCGGTCAGGCTGACGAAGGCCAGCCGTGCTGTTGGAGCTCGCCCACGACCTCGATGAGGTGCTTGACGCTGCGGCCGAGGCGGTCCAGCAGCCACACAACGACGCTGTCGCCGGGACGGGCCTGGTCGAGCAGGTCGTCCAGCGCCGGCCGGACTCGAGCTTGCCGTTGGCCCGGTCGACGAACATGCGGTCACAGCCGGCGGCCTGGAGGGCGTCGAGCTGCAGCGCCTCGTCCTGCTGCGTCGTGCTGACCCGGGCGTAGCCCAGCCGGTAGCCGGTGGATCTTTTCAGATGTCATTGGTGGACCTCCTTGGTGAGACGGGGAAGTGGCAGGGAAGTGGCCACGGGTTGTGGACACCCCAGGGCAAAGGGGCAGGACAGGACAGCTGTGCCGGGTCACCGGAGGCTGCTGGCAGGTGCACCTCGGGCAAGTCACGGGCTATGGAATGGACGGCCGCTCAAGGCCTACCCCGACCAGCTCACGCTCCTGACCAAGGCGACCCGTGCGCACGCTGGTGACCGACCCGACCGGGCGAACGGTCACCGGGGTCGTCACCGAGCTGAGCGACGGGTCGACGGAGACCTTCAACCGGCGACGTCGTCGTGCTCTCGGCCGGGGGTCAGGCACCGGGGGCGACCAGCCCGTGCTCGAGCAGGTCCACGAGCAGCTCGAGCAGCTCCTCGGTCTGCTGTGGCGTCGTCCGCAGGTCGTCGGCGCGCCAGCTGAGCGCGACCAGGCCGTTGAGCGCCGCCCACAGCAGGGTCGCGGCGCGCCCGGGATCGACTGCGCGCAGTCGTCCCTCCTGCGCCCCGTCGTACAGGGCACCGGCGAGCCGGGCGTTCTGCGCGCGCACGGCGACGGCGACCCGCTGCGAGGTCTCCTTGGCAGCGCCTACCGAGCCCTGCGCCGAGCCGTGCGGTGGCCCAGGCGGGAAGGCGAGCAGCCGGAAGTGCTCGGGGTGCGCCAGACCGAAGCCGACGTAGGCCTCGGCGGCGGCGCGGACCCGGTCCTCCGGGGAGCCCACGGCGTCGTAGGCGGGGGACATGGCCGCGCGGTCTACCCCGACCGCGCGCTCGGCGAGAGCGAGCAGCAGTCCGTCCCGGCCCCCGAAGTGGTTGTAGACGGTCTGCACGGCGACGTCGGCAGCGGCCGCGACGCGCTCCACCGCGAAGCCGCCCGCCCCCCGGGTCCGCAGCTCTGCCTCCGACGCGACCAGCACGGCCTCCCGCAGCTCGAGGCGTCGCCGCTCGCGCCGCCCGGGCTCCGCCACGGTCCCGGATCGTAGACCCGCCTCTTCCGGTGTAGGTCCCTCCATGGTTGACTGATGCCCGTGACGACGGCAGTGGTGACAGGTGCGAGCAGCGGTATCGGACGCGCGCTGGCCGAGGAGATCGCGGGAGACGGGTACGACCTTGTCCTGATCGCCCGGCGGGCGGACCGCCTGGACGCGCTCGCAGCGGAGCTCTCGGTCCGGCACGGTGCCGCGGTCGAGGTGCTGGTCGCCGACCTCACCAGCCCGCGCGACCTTGAGCGGGTCGTCCGACGGCTGGAGGACGACCGGCGACCGGTGGACCGGTTGGTCAACTGCGCCGGTGCGGCCGCCTACGGGTCCTTCTCCGAACTGCCCGTCGAACGCCTCGTGGCCCAGTCCCGGCTGCACCTGGAGGTGCCCCTACGCCTGATGCACGCCGTGCTGCCGCAACTGCTCGCCCGGCGGACAGGCGGCGTGCTCAACGTCGCTTCCACCGCGGGGCTGCAGGCGACCCCGGGGCTCGCGGCGTATGCAGCGAGCAAGGCGGCCCTGGTGTGCCTGTCGGAGTCGGTCCACCACGAGGTGCGGCGTGCCCGCGTGCAGGTCACCTGCGTCTGCCCCGGATACACCCGCACGGAGCTGCAGGACAGGGCCGGCGTCGATGCCGGCGCCCTGCCGGACCGGTGGTGGATGTCGGCGGAGTCGGTCGCCCGGTCGGCGTGGCGCGGGCACCGCAGGGGGCGGGCGCTCGTCGTTCCCGGCACGCTCAACCGCGCCGGGGCGACCGGGCTGCGCCACGTCCCGCGGGGGGTCGCGGCGCGGGCCTCGGGCCGACTCGTCGCCCGCATCACCACCTGCTGACCCGCCCCCGCCAACTCCTGAGACCTGCCGTCGTCCCAGCCCGCGGCGCCCTCAAGGGTGGGGATCCGGCTGGCGTTGATCGGAAGGTCACCCGGGAACACAGGTACCACCCCTGCTGCTCAGCTCGAACCTCGAAGAGCCCCTTCACCAGCGTCAAAGACCTCGAGACCGCCATCGCCCTCTGTATCAACGGCTGGAACGAACGCGCCCACCCCTTCACCTGGACCAAGAACGCCGACGACATCATCGCCCACGCCAAACCCTCAGACCAGAAAGGACTTCTTACACACGACACTAGTGGTCTTCAGGGGCAATCTAGGGCCGTTCCTGTCAACTGGCAATGAGCGCGGGGACATCCTTCACCAGCACCGGGCGCCCGCCAAGTTCGATAATGGCGCCCAAATGGTGCAAGGCCGTCTTGAGGTACCACTGCCCCGCCGCGATGGCCCTATCGACTGTTCCGGACTATCGGGGCTGAAAATGGAAACTGACACCTCTACGCCCACCCAGGAGGGCTCAAAGACGGGCGGGGTGGCGACCGCGATGGGCTCCGGCTGCGCCCGCGATTGCGGACTTGATTGCGAGTGTGGGGGAGCGGGTGCTTGGACGAAAAGGCTGGGTCGGGGCTGCTGGCGTTGGATAGGAGACCGACTGAGGTTGCGCGGCCTGCTGATTGCCGGTACTCACCGCGGCGGACAGGCCCTTACCAGCCGGAGCCAACCCCATTGCGAGTGACGAGCCGAGGACCAGAACGGCGCCTAGCAGAGCCACAAAGACCCCGGCTTGCAGGACGTCCGACAGTTCTATGACGGCGAGGAAGTTGGCCACGACAGCAACCCCGCCGAGCATCA
>JAABUZ0100008013.1_pt1 | contig 12581 bp, 13 predicted proteins | sample 5562091 | NCBI WGS metagenome assembly JAABUZ01 (sample SAMN12813069, study PRJNA571459) | rock metagenome | isolation source: Antarctica rocks | place: Antarctica: Victoria Land, Linnaeus Terrace sud | collected 2015-12-21 | reverse complement strand
GACCGGGAACAGCCTGTCTGACAACAAACTGATTGAGCGGGCGATGAAGGCAAAGAACGGCGCGAACTTCTCCGCTCTGTGGAATGGCGACACGGCTGGTTACAACGGCGATGACAGCGCGGCGGACCTGGCACTCTGTTGTCACCTGATGTTCTGGACAGGAAACGATGTGGCGCGGACGGACAGCCTGTTCCGGCAGTCGGGTTTGTATCGGGGAAAGTGGAATGAGCGCCGCGGCGGACGGACCTATGGTGAGATGACCTTGGAGAAAGCGATGCTGCAGGAGACGTATTCATCACCACGGCAGGGGGGTCGCCCGCCGCACCTGCGGATCGTGGATCCGGAGACGGGAGAGGTAACAGGCGACACACTCCCGCAGATTGACGCGGGTGATCACAACTTGCCGGAGATCACACGCGTTGCTTGGGACGCGCTCCTCGTAGCCAACGATCCGCCCTTTCTCTTCCAATATGGCGGCGCTCCGGTCCGTCTCCAGCGGGGCGAGGATGGGCGCATGGCACTCGTGCCGTTGACGGAACATCGGTTACGGTGCGAGGTCGCGCAGGCGGCAGCCTGGTTTATCGAGAAGGGCCAAAAACGTACGAGCGTCGCGGCGGAGCCGCCCCTGTCGGTGATTCAGAACATGCTCGCCCAAGCGGCACTGCCCCTGCCGATCCTGCGGCGGATCGTGGGAACGCCGGTGTTTGCGGCGGATGACAGATTGATTGAGGCAGCCGGATACGACGCCGCAAGCGGTGTCTACTTGGAGCCTGTCACCGGTCTTACCATACTGGCCGTGCCAGCGCAGCCGAGCGGCGCTGATATGGATCAGGCGCGGTCACTCATCTGTGATGAACTTCTGGGCGATTTCCCCTTTGAGAGCGATGCGGACAAGGCAGGAGCAATCGCGCTTCTCATTCTCCCGTTCGTGCGCGACATGATTGATGGCAATACGCCGATGCATGGGATCGAATCTCCCACAGTAGGCAGCGGTAAAGGTCTGCTCGCGGACAGTCTGACACATCCGGCATTCGGTTCTCATGGCGAGACGATCACCCAGGCGCGCGACGATGACGAGTGGCGGAAGCGGATCGGTTCAAAGATTAAGGAAGGCGCGGAACTGATCCAGATTGACAATCTCACGCTGCCGCTGGATTCAGGCGCGCTGGCGAGTGCCCTCACGACGCGCATTTTCTCTGATCGCCTCCTGGGCCGCACTGAGACGTTTCGCGCGCCGATCCGGTGCGCGTGGGTATTCACGGCGAATAACCCGACGCTGAGCACGGAGATCGCGCGCCGGACGATCCGCATTCGGATCGATCCGCAGGTGGACCGCCCCTGGCAGCGCACGGAGTTTCGCCACAAGAATCTGAAACGGTGGACGGCCGAGCACCGCGGCGCATTAATCGCTGCCGCGCTCACGCTCGCCCGTGGATGGATCGTTGCCGGAAAGCAAATGGCTGATGTGAGCCTCGGCAGTTATGAGCAGTGGGCCGGGATCATCGGCGGCATCCTCACAACGGCTGGCATCGATGGCTTCCTTACGAATCTGGATGAGTTCTATGAAACGGCCGACAGTGAAGGTGCAGCGTGGCGACAGTTGATCGCGCGCTGGTGGGAGGAGCACAAGGATCAGACGGTCGGCGCGAAAGACATCTTCCCACTGGCCCAAGAAGGGGACGGGCTGGACTTCGGCAAGGGAAACGAGCGCTCCCAGCAGATCTCGTTCGGCTTACAGCTGATGAAACAGCGTGACCGTGTGTATGACAGCTACCGTATTGTCTCACCGGGAACAGCCCGCAAGGTGCGGCAGTGGAAATTGTTGACCACGAAGCCGGGAGGCGGTGTATCTCCACAACAGACATACACATCGGTTTCGCTTGATATAGCCACGGATACGGGGAAGGAGGTGTATGTCGGTGTATCTTCGTACACCCCCCCTGCGGAAAAAAACTCGAACTATATTTCTGGGGAACAGGAGAGTGGAGAGATACACCGACATACACCCGGTTTAGAGAATCTCCTTGTGGCGCAAGGAAAAAAGGCGGTGTATGTCGGAGTTGGAGATACACCCCCGGCCGATCCAACTGACGACACGACAATCTTGTACAAGTGGGCAGTGTCCGCGCAAGCGGGGTATGAAAAGGACGTGTCCGATGAGGTGCGGCAATGCGCGCAGCGGTGTGGATTTACGTTCGACGCCTTCGCGGCCGTCCGTGACGAAGCGGCCCGGCTCGATGCGCATCTGCAATCAAAGGAGCGCACGGCATGACCCGCCGAACGCCAACGCCGATCACCGCAGCCACCGTACCCGCCGAGCAGCCCGACGACGAGCAGGACACACAGCCGGTGGAGCGCCGCGCCTATGCCCGCTGGGACGCCGAAACGAAGGAAAAGGCGGCGGCGCTGCTCACGTCCGGCTACTCCCTCCACGCTGCCAGCCGGGCGCTGAATGTGCCCCGGACGACACTCAGAGAATTCCAGGTGTCCACCGATCCGGTGGCGGTCGAACTGCGCGAGCTGGCGGTGGCCGCTCTTATTTCCAAATCCTGGGAAATTGCCGACGAAATGCTTGAAAAGCTCCGCACCGCGCCGGTACGGTCCGTCCAGGAAGCGGCAGTCGCGTACGGGATCGTCACCGAGCGTGCCTTGATGATGGAAGCGCGCGCTAAAGCGCTGACGCCGGGCGATGACAAAATCACGATGATGGATCTCGTGGACAAATACGAGGAGTACCAAGCGGAGATCAAGGCGCACAAGGCGGCGGCGCTGCCCCGCCCGACCTTGACCGCAACGGTAGCGGAGCAACCACAGCGCGAATAGATACGTTTCCCCTTTCTATGGGGGCGGAGATATTGCCATCTGGCCGCATCGCCGCTGCCCGGAATGATGCCGCATGAGGGCGGTTTTATCGCTTCCCAATGACATAAATCGCACTTGTGAAACCGTGTGCGCCCAAATCGGCACTTGTTTTTGACACGCTGAGTAAGAGGGGAAGATAAGTAAGTAAAAAAAGAAAAAAGGGGATAAGGGGGTCAGAAGAACATACAAGAGAACAAGAACGTGAGAGAGGAAGATAGACACACACACAACAGACCACACCACCACACAGACACACACCCCATCACCACCGAGCACACCACCACGCCTGCCCACTCGACTCGTCCTCATCGCCGGGGGTACTCATGCCGTGGTGCTGGCCTACCTGCCCACCGCCTGGTGGTATGACGACAAGTAAGTATGGTTGCGTGTACCTAACGAATCGTCGTATCCATGCCCTCGTCCGTCGCACCGATGGCAGATCAAAGGCAGTGGGTGAGGCGGCTCGCTCCATTCGTTCACGGCTCCGCCGTCAACTCATGCGCTGGTCGCCTTCTGATCAGGACATCAGAACGCGCGTGCGAGTACGCAGGGCGATTGCCGCATCCCCTACCCTCACCCTGAAACGGACATTAAACGATCAGGATCACACAAACGAAGCCCCCATCCGATGTGAAAACGATGAACAAGACGCCGATTGCGCGTGTACACCGGCAATGGTCGCGTCCTCGCCGTGCTGCCGCGTCTGGTGGCATGGCATGAGAAGGAAGGAGGTCGCTCCGCTCCGGTAGTCGGAAAGTCACTGCGTGACGCGTTGAATGTTGAAGCTCGCTTGCGCTCGTGGATACGAAAGCGGCAGTCGCTCCGCTCCACACTCTGAGTGGCCCGCCCCCCGGAACTGCCTCTGACGGGAGCCTGCGCCCCCCCCGTGTCTGCATCAAGTCCTCGCCTGCGGCGACCGCAAGCGGCTACGGGACTTGACACATCCCCGGGCGTGGTCGCGGCGGGAAGTCAGAGGCAGTTCCGGGAGGGGCCGGAATGTCAACCGGAAAAACCAACGCCGAACCGCCTCTCGACAATTTGAAATGCCTGACCGGTTGTATCAGCAACCAGCCAGGCGGCACGGAGAACTCAGGAGGTTCACCATGCAGACCCAGTCTAGCACTGTCCGTACCGCCCCCGCGTCCCGCACGCCAGCTCGCGCGACGATCACCGCGAAGTCCGGCATGATCCTGCCGGCGACGATTGACCAGTCCACCGACTTCAACATGATCACGACGGCAACGGCCATCTTCTACAAAATGAGCGGCTGCCTCGGCTCGTTCGATACCGTCATCGCCGTCTCGGACGCGATGCGCGACTCCTCAGCGGTCGTCGTGCTCTACGTCGGATTGGACGGCGGGCAGGATGCGCGGGTGCTGTGGCCGAACAGCATCAGTTTCACGGCAGAGAAGAAGATCGTCGCGAAGTGCTACTGCACGCTCCGCCGCGAGTGGAGGACGTTCCGACTGGACCGGATGCTCACCTGCCACGCGCTCACGACCCCGGACGATTGGGCGACCGACTAACCGACGATGCGGGCGGTCCGGGCCACCGGGCCGCCGGCGACCATATCGCCCGCGTCACCGGCGAGCGGGCGATGCCGCCCGAACTCGCCGGCATCTGCCGGCCTGCGCCAATAAAGTAGTCAGCGTCGCCCTATTCGGCTGGGCGATCATCGTTGAAGCGTACCCGCACTTCCAGTTCACCACGGACGTGGACATGCCGACGCCACCACGGCGCGGCGTGTCGCCAGCCGAAAAGGGCGATTCGCACGGCGAACACCATCACGGCAGGTGCTACAATCTGTTCGAGGGACATGGGCGACCATCCTGTCTCGATGCGCCGTTCGCGTCTGATCCACGCGGCGGCGTTCCATTTTCTCTACCTACTGGCGTAACACACTTGCGACCCGAACGGCATACTTCGCTGTGCTCCTTATCCTTTTGTCCCATCGCCGGCATGTGTACGTATACATCCACGCAGACTCATTACCAGTCTTATCATGTCTAATGGACCGAGTGAGGATTTTGGCCGTAGCTCCTTTCTGCACACAATAAAAGGCCCGCCGAGTAACAGGATCGTGGAGCGCGCCCGAAGGGCACTCAACACGTCCTATTACTCAGCGGGCAATCCCCTCAAACACGCTGAATATTTTTACCGGGGGAGCACATGCCCCCAAACGATCCGGCATGCTCTCAGTCTGTCAGATTCACGGCGATTCGTCAAGCGCGAAATCGCCGCCTACGCCGTCCATCCGCTGAAAACGGATGCCGTGATCGCCTTCGGGCCAGTGTCGGCATACCAGGCAGATCGTTCGTCCGTGCGGGCGCTACTCGATCCCCAGCGCTAGGCCCGGCTGGTTCGCATTCGCCTTCACCGCCGCTGCCTGTTTGAACGTGCCGATGCGCGGGGGCATCTTCACCTCAGCGCCGTGCAGCAAGTCGGCCACCGTCAGTATCTGGATGCGCGGATAGTCCTTATCCCAGGTGTCCGAGTGATAGAACCCGGCTGTCACCGCCGCCGTGTTCATCTCGGACGTGGACGGTTCCAGGGTGATGAAGACGCCGATGGCGGCATTCCCGGCTTCCACCGTGCCGCGAAGATCGCGTATATCGCCGGACTTCACATGGCCGGACTTCACCTGGACGATCACCCGCTTCGCCTTCCCGGTGGCATCGTCAATGAAGGGGATCAGCCCGTCTATGCCCCGATCACTTCCCTTCTTGCCCGTCTTGCTGCCTTCTTCCCCACCGAGGGGCCGGGCCTGAATCTTCGATAGCGCCCACCACTGGAACTGGTAGCGATCTTCGCCCGCTAGTTGCTGAGCCGCGCCGATGTCCTGCGGTTCGCCCACCACCCGGAACTGGATACCGGGGAACATATCGGCCATGCGGTACTTCTGAAGGGCGATGCTCAGATGGGTAATGTCTATGCCGATCCAGGTTCGCCCCAGTTTCTGGGCCGCCGCGATGGCCGTCCCGCACCCGCAGAAGGGATCGAGCAATATGTCTCCAGGGTTGCTACTCGCAGTGATGATTCGTTCGAGCAATGCTAGGGGCTTCTGGGTAGGATAGCCTAAGCGTTCTTTTGCCGATGGGTTGATCGCTTGAATGTCTGTCCACACATCCATGGGTGTTACCCCTTCATCCAAATACCAGCGATATTTCTTCCCGCTTTTGCGTGGTGAATAGTCTTCGTAATATTCCCTTCCATCTTCATCGGTTCCTTGACGGAGGTGCGCTGTACCCACTACCCGTGGCAATGCGACAGCATCCCTGTTGAAACAGTACTTGTCCGTCTTGGAATACCAAAATATCGTGTCGTGCTTTCTCAGAAATGTCTTCTTCCCCTTCCCACCTGTGTTGTAGTGCCACACAATCTCATTGCGGTAGTTCTTCTTTCCGAACACCACATCCATGATGATCTTCAGGTAATGGCTGGCTGTTGGATCGCAGTGAAGGTAAATGCTTCCGGTTGGCTTAAGGACGCGATGAAGTTCCACTAGCCGGGCTGTCATCATGACTAGATAGGCCATGACCTGGTTAGTGCCGATAAACTCTCGAAAAGCACTCATCGTGCTTCCCACTTCGGGTAGGGCGTTGCCGATCAAGTCCCGGTAGGTTTGCTCAGCCGTTAGATTCCAATGCCATGTGTCTTCAAAAGCCATGATCTGGGCTTCGCTGTCCGTGCCACTTTCATCCTTGAAAAGCACGTTGTAGTTCCGGTTCGAGTTGAAGGGCGGATCGAGATAGATCAAGTCCACGCTGGTGCTGGGAATGTATTCGCGCAAAATATCGAGGTTATCGCCGTAGTACAGCGTGTTCCCGGTGATCGTCTGTTGTGGCATCATCGCGGCCCTCCCCTAGCGAACTTCTCACACATCGCCCCGGTTTATGCGTCCCTTCGTTGCCACGGCCAGCGCCACGATGCCCGCTGTGGACGCTCAGTGACACGCTGCGGCGTTTGATCGCCGGGACGCACCGATTGTTCACCGGCATCCTGTGGGACCGCTGGTGAGGCGAGCGCGTCGATCTTCGCTTGGAGATCGACTGCGCGCCGCTCGGCCTGCTCGCGCAGGACGCGTTCGCGCCCCAGTTCCGTGGCGACCGCTTCCAGCCGTTCGGCATACGGCGCGATGGCTTGCTCGATCACGCGGGCGAACCGATCATCCGGCGTCCCGACCATCGCCGCGTGCGCCGCCTCAGGCGGTGTCTCACGGGTGTCGGCGGCCATGTCCGGTGTCCCAGGACTCGCAAGGACGGGTAGGACAACGCGCCACTGTCCATCCTTCCCTTTGTACGCCTTGACATTGCGGCGCTGGACCCTCTTGCGGAGGGAATCGACGCTGACCCCCATCACCCGCGCGGCGTCAGAAATAGGGATCCCCTGCTCTGCCATGTCCTACCTCAGTCCTATGTCCGAGACGTCCGAGACGTTGGGACATTTCGCCCGAACCTATGCTAACATAGGTGAAGCAAGATAACTGACATAATCTCGCATACGGGGATGATAAGGAGATCGCCAATGCGCACCGTTATCGTTGCAGGGATCTTCTCACTATCGGGTATCGGCCTCACCGTCCTTGCGTCGTTGCTCACGCTGCACTTCACCAATCAGCACAATGAGAGGATCGCCCAGGGGAACCGCGAGCACGAGCTAAACAAAGATCGAGCAAATCGCGAGTTTGAGTTTGAGAAGCAGCGGCTCACCGCCGTCCGCGACGAGCATTTCCGATACAACGAGATCCGCCGTGACACCTATGTGAAAATGCTGAACCTTGCGGCCGACATATCGCGGAACCTCGGAGACCAGGAAGCGGACTTCTACCGCTTCCAAGAGGCGTTGACAGTCCTGTCGCTCATCTCGACACGGCCCGTCGTCCTGGCCGCAGGCGCCCTCGGTAACACCCTCGTGAAGGTCATCGAAGCCGGCGAGTTCGGCCCGGAGCAGCAAAAAGAATCAGCAGCCGCGCGGGAAGTGTTCTTAGAAGCCGCACACAGAGAGCGAGCAATGCCTTGAGCGAGTCGGCACTCATCTCCGCGAACAGCAACGACGAAGCCGTTATCCGCATGTGGCTGCATGGGCGCTCACCCCACACGCAGCGCGCCTACGCCGCCGACTGGCGACGCTTCACCGCGTTCACCGGCCAGAAGCCCATCGCGGCGACCACCCTCGCGGACGTGCAGGATTTCGCCGACAGCCTGGACGCCCTCGCGTCGTCGAGCCGGTGCCGGGTACTTGCATCGGTGAAATCGCTGCTCGCCTTCGCTCACCGGCTCGGATATGCGCCGTACGATGTCGGGCGGCCAGTGCGCCTCCCTCAGTTCCGGGACGCGCTCGCCGAGCGGATCATCAGCGAACCGGACGTACATCGTATGATCGGCATGGAGAGCGACCACCGCAATAAGACGATGCTCAGGCTACTCTACGTCAGCGGCATCCGGGTTGGCGAGCTATGTGGCTTGCGGTGGCGGGACCTGCACACACGCGACGAGGGCGGGCAGATCACCGTCTTTGGCAAGGGCGGCAAAACGCGCCACATCGTCATTCCGGCGACCGTCTGGGACGACGTGACCGCGCTCCAGTTCGATGCGGAAGCCGACGACGCGGTACTCCAGTCTAGGCGCGGCGGCGCACTCACCAGCGGGCAGGTGTGGCGCATCGTCAAGCACGCCGCTCTTCGGGCAGGTCTAGGAGATGCCGTCAGCCCCCATTTCCTGCGGCACGCGCACGCATCACACAGTCTAGATCGGGGCGCGCCGCCGCACCTCGTACAGCAGACGCTGGGGCACGCGAGCCTTGCGACGACCAGCAGGTACACGCACGCACGGCCCGGAGAAAGCAGCGGGCGCTATCTGGCCGTCTGAGATCAGTTCCGCCCCACCTGATGTGATACTGAGTGTCGCGAGAGACACCGAATCGCCCCATAGTGGGTCAGTTTGCCACGGATGAACCGTGCCCGTCACCTATCGTCCGCCTTCGCGCCGTGCCGCCCGCACCGATAGACAGCCGACACACGATGCGGCACGGCGGCTAAGCGCACAGACCGTTGACGACCTTCGGCCCAGTGAGGCGACGGAAGGGTATCGCTCCCCCGGAGTAGTCGAAGCGCGCATGGTCGGTGTCGAGGAGGGTCATGGTGCCGTCCTGGACGGGATTGCGCAGGTTCGGCGGGGGGTTCCCGCTGCCGTCCCAAACGGGGATCGTGGCTTCCCAGAAACTCCGATCGAAATCCACGTGATAGTTGACGCCGCAGTGCGTGAGCAGGTCGAAGGCGTAGGAACGACCGACCTGCGCCGGGGGACTCATCGGGGTGAGGACGATGCCGACCGTCGGCGTCGGCGCTGAGCCTGCAGTGGGCGGTGCCGGAAGCGTCGGGGAGATGATCGGGAGCGGCGAGCGGGAGGCACTTCCCGTGGTATTCATCGCGTGGGTGCCCGTGGACGCCGTTGTCGCCCGCGTCACTCCACACCCCCCGAGGATGAAGACAACCGCGAGTATCGCCGGGAGTCTCGCGGGAATCGCTGCCTTTGTACCCATGCGCTGTGTGTCCTCTCCAAGCGCCGCCCCGCCCGACCAGCGGATAATAACCAGCCCCTCGACTCAAACTGACCCACTACCAATCGCCCCGACGAGGAAAGAGCGAGTCAGCAGGGCCAAAACCGGGAGAGGTTAGCCGATCTCAAGCGATATATCGCGCTGAGCGGCCCAGAGGGGCATAGTGGCTATTCCTCCCCTTCGTCTGCCTTCGGCTTTCGGCCGTGCTTCCCCAGACTCGCGCGTTTGTACCGATCCGCCTCAGCGCGCGTGACGAACCATTGATTGCCCAGTCGATCCGCGTGTAACTGTGCACGCTTAATCTGCTCGCGCAGCCCCCCCGTGCTTTTCAACCCGCATTCGGTGGCGAATTCGGAGAGCGAGATGATCACGGCCTCGCGCTGCACCTGCCACCCCTTTGCGCCCGAACGATGAGGGCGGAACTCCGTCATGCTCACCCGCTCGCCGAGGCGGATATCAAGTTCAGATACCTGCTGTTCAAGCGTCTCCGCGTTCGCCACCTTGCCCAATTCATCGACCGTAAGCGGCCGGTTCCGCACCATCCAGCACCCCTCTCTATTGTGGCGGTTTCGTCACACCTCATACGCACCATACCACGATATTTCGCGGAAATAGCCGCCCCAATCCGTGTACAATCGTTGCATGGTACGCATCGCTGATTTATCTAATGACCGGCCTTCCGTTCACCTCTGGGTGCGCGGCGTCTTTCTGCTCGACGACGGCCACAGAATCACGAGAACCGTGCGATCCGAGGTCGAAATCGCATCCGATGATCAGGAGCGTAAAGCGATCCTCACCTATGAGTTGATCGAGGAATTGGGACATGCCGGACATGCCTTCCCGGAAGGGCGCGGCGTGCTCGTGGAACTGCTCGGCGTCGCAACAGGCTGAATCACCGCGCCTACTGACACTTTCAAATTGATACCCACCTTTACTTATCGTCCGACAGCGTTTATAGTGGTCAGTAGGCGAGAAAAGTATACTAACCGTGTCGTGGAGAGGGGATCGAATGGAAGCAACGACACAAACCGGCGGGCGCACAGGGCGACCTGCCCGCGCTGGATCACGAATGACGGGGATGCGCCTCAACGTGCCTCAGATCGTGTTGGATATTCTTGAGGAAGATTATGCCCACATCGCGCCCGGCAAGCCAAACGTTCAAATCCGGCTCGTGCTCCTCAACTATCTCTACAACAACATCCCGCGCGGATCAGGGGTGGACGAGTTCATCCGCCGTTGCGACGCGCTGCTCGCCCTGCTGCGCACGACGTTCTCTGTCGGTGAGTTGCTTGATGATGATAGTGCGATTCGAGCGGTGCAAGACGCGATCCTTGCCGCCAAGCAAGCACCGACTGACCCCGGCATCAGAGGGAGAGCGATCACGGCGGTCCGCGATGCGATGGCAACGGCCAGCCCTGCCGTTTCCGACTTTCGCACTGCCGGAGCGGCAATTCAGGCCACCCACTTTGCCAACGCGATTGCCACCTCTTCCGACCTCGCAGCGGACAGAATGAGTTATGCCGCCGTCCTCTCCGCTGCCTGCATCCCAGCGACCGCCAACCCCGAGCTGAGGAGGGAGTCAGACCTCATCCTCACTACCCTCGGTCTTCCGACCGACGATCCCCGGATGATCAGAAAAATGGCGATCAGTTTCCTCGCCGCAATCGACGCCGCCGAGGACGCCCAAGGGCAAGAAGCGCCCCCGGCGGCGTCAAGCGAGACGCCAATGGAGCGAGCAACGAAAGGGGTGGCCGCTTAACGGCAAAGCCCGATGCGTCAACATCGGGCTTTCATCGGAGGGCGCTGGGGGCAGCGGACTCGACGGGGACGTGTAGGGTGTCTACAACTCTAGTTTATCACAACCCGTCAATTACCCCGCCCCCAGCGTCCTCCACCAATCGTCACCTTACGACCTTGCAGTGTGACAGCGACAGATGGGGGCATTCAATGAACGAGAATATCATCAGGGACATCTACAACCGGCCCACGGTGCTACCGGGCAACCGACAAAGCGCACAGACTGTCAGGGAACAAGTCGCCGTGCCAACGCTTCTGAAGCTCGCCATCGTGCGCGCCGATAGAAGCGTCAGCACGCTGCCGACGCTCATAGTCGGCGTGATCGGCGGTACGCCGCTCGGTATCGCGATCGAGGAGGGCAGCCTCACAGCGCGCCACTACGAACCGCGCTTCACCTGCGCCGTACACGAGGAGGGATACCCCCTCTATCTGATGCTGCGCGACCGTAGCGGTCTCGACAGGGCCCGCGTCCGGATGGACACCGAGAAGTGCTGCCACTTCGTCATGGAAACGGAAGCCGCTGGCGGCAAATTCGCGGTGGACTTCCACTCACACAGGGGGGAGGCACATGTCGCCTTTGAGGTCTCCCCAAAGACCATCCTGCGGGCGATATCCGCCTCGATGAGCGCGGACCTTGTCCGCCAGGCGATGCAGAAGTGATCGCGCGACAGGAGCAGACGGCGACCGGAATCCCGATGGAGTTGCGGGAACGACTGCAATGGGTAGCGTGGCGACCTGAAGAGCGCGAGGGCAAGACGACGAAAACCCCCGTCAATCCGATGACGGGGAAGATGGCCAGCGCCACGGAGCGCACGACGTGGGGAACGTATGCCGAGGCGCAGACGCGCGCGGCCCAACCCGGTAATGAGGGTATCGGCTTCGTCTTTAGCGCTGACGATCCCTATATGGGTATTGACCTCGATAAGTGCCGTGACCCACAGACGGGAGAGGTTGCGGAGTGGGCGCGGAGGATCATCAGTGAACTCGATTCCTACGCGGAGGTCAGCCCGAGCGGGACGGGCGTCCACATCATTGTTCGGGCGAATAAGGCGGGCGAGAAGTGCAAAGTGGCCAAGCCGGGTGTCATTGAAATGTACGACCAGGCCCGCTATTTCACGATGACGGGCAACCAACTGGCAGGCGCTCCCGGAGAGATTCGGAACCGCCAGGCGGCGGCGGACGCGCTCTATCTCTCTCTCTTTCCGCCGTCCCCGACAGCGACCACACCGGCGCCACAGACCGGGAACAGCCTGTCTGACAACAAACTGATTGAGCGGGCGATGAAGGCAAAGAACGGCGCGAACTTCTCCGCTCTGTGGAATGGCGACACGGCTGGTTACAACGGCGATGACAGCGCGGCGGAC
>JAABUZ0100008012.1_pt1 | contig 12581 bp, 10 predicted proteins | sample 5562091 | NCBI WGS metagenome assembly JAABUZ01 (sample SAMN12813069, study PRJNA571459) | rock metagenome | isolation source: Antarctica rocks | place: Antarctica: Victoria Land, Linnaeus Terrace sud | collected 2015-12-21 | reverse complement strand
ACCCGCCCGTCCTCACGCAGCGGGATTCCCAATGGAGCCACCAGCTCCCGCGCGATCGGCTCGATCTCCGGGCGGCGGTGGATGTGGTGATGAGAGTCCACGTGGGTCGGTGGCCGCCCCATCAGCTCACCGAACACCTCGAGCTGGCGCGCCAGCTCCGCGCGAACCGCCGCGGTGTCGCTGGGATCGAGGTCCGGATCAGCCTGCTCCCCGTCGAGGTCTAAGTGAAGGCCGATCCCCAGCTCGGGGTGCGCCCGCGCGAGCGCGACGGCACCTGCCACCACGGAACCTGTGACCATCAGGCTGGTGCTGGTCACGATCCCGCCCGTGTGCGCCTCCACGATGCCGCGATTGATCCCCTCCGAGGCACCGAAGTCGTCGGCGTTGACGATCAGCACGCGCTCGCTCAATGCGCCACCTCCGCGTAGGTCTGCACCATGCGTGCCGCGACTGTACGCGCAGCGAAGGCTGACTCCACACGCTCGCGGGCCGCGCGCCCGAGTCGGCGCCGCTCGTCTGCGTCGAGCAGTAATCCGCAGATCGCGGCGGAGAGCGATGCGGGGTCCTCAGGCTCGACCAGCAGCCCATCCTCACCGTCGTTTACGACCTCAGCCAGTCCTCCCGCCCGCGCAGCGACGACAGGCCGCCCGCAAGCCATCGCTTCGGCACATGTGTAGGGGAAGTTCTCGAAGCGTGAGGGTACGACGCACACCGACGCCGAGCGGTAGGTCCCGGGCAACTCCGCGCGTGCGCGAGCGCCCTCGAACGCAACCGCCGCGGAGACTCCCAGCTCACGGGCTCGAAGCGCCAGTTGCTCGGCGGTGCCGCCGTCGGCACCGACGACGCGCAGGTGTGCCTCCGGCACGGCCTCCAGGATCGCCGGGAGGGCCTCGATCAGCAGATCCTGCCCCTTGAGGCGCTCGACTCTGCCCACCACCAGGATGCTCCCAGGCCCTTCGAGGTCGTGCTCGGACGGCGCGAAGAGGCCGTCGTCGACCGGATTCGGCATGACCTGCACGCTTCCCGCCGGCAGCCGCCACCGGTGACGCACGGCGTCGGCGAGAGCCTCGCTGGGCGAAGTGACCGCCTTGGCGAGGTGTGTGCTGGCGGCCTCCAGCGCCTCGCCCAGATGCAGGTCCAGGTCCGGTCGCTCGGCGGCGAGTTGAGCAGTCAGGTAGGAGGGCGTGTGCAGCCGCGTCACGACCGGCGGCGCATGGAGCGTGAGCCTCGCCCGCAGCGACGCAGCCAGGCCGCCGGCGTGGAACTCGGGTGCTTCCACGACGTCTGCGGCGATCTCGGCCACCACATGCGCGGCGCGCGCGGAGAAGATGAGCGATTCGCGCGCGACGTAGAGCCGACTGGTGATCGCCACGGTGCCGCGCCGCCAACGCGGCTCGGGCACGGTCACCCGGTGCACCGTCAGCCCGTCCAGCGTCTCGACGCCATCCTGCTCCCACCCCCGCAACACCAGCTGCACGTCGTGCCCGAGCTCTGCGAGCGCCGCCCCGAGCACCCCCGTATACGTGCCGATCCCACCCCACCCGGGATCCTCGTCGGCCAGCAGCGCGATCCTCACGACGATCCATGAGCCGGCAGCCCGCTCTCCTCCAGCATTCTCGCCAGCAGCCGCTTCGCGTCGAAGAACTCGCGGGCCAGCTCGCGTGCCGCCGCTTGGTGGCGCTCGTAGTCTCCGCGCACCTCGGCGATCGCGGCGGCGGCCTCGTCCACGTTGCCCACCGCGAACACGCCCTCGCCCACCGGGAGCACGTCTTCGAAGCCGGTCGACTGGAGCACCACCGGACGGCCTGCGGCCAGATAGCACGCGGAGCGATCGCTGAACCACCCGCTGCGGGTGCCGACGTAGCCCCCTTTGGCACACGAGAACTCCCCCAGGGAACCGCAGATGTAGTCGCGGAACCTCGCCGGCGTACTCACCAGCGAAGGATCCTCCAGACGCCAGCCGTGCGTCCGCAGCAGCTCGCGATCGGGATCGTCGTCGTCGATCGCAAGCGTCAGCTCGAGCTGCTCTGCGGCCACGCGGGGCAACTCGATGAATTTCGTGAACTCCTCCACCTTCGGCCCGAGTGTCCGCCCATCGAGCTCCAGGTAGCCGTAGTCGCGCCAGGCGCCGACCGTCGTGAAGCGGTCGCGTGCCAGCGCCGCGGTACCGGCCCACCAGTCGAGCACGACCGGCGGCCACAGCGGGCGCCAAGCCAGCCCGCAGGTCGGGATCGGGCTGCGCGGCGTACCGACGTTGGCCCCAACGGTGAACAGGAAGTCGTGCTCGCCGAAGATCTCCGTCGGCTCCCCCTCAACCGCCCACAGGTGCGTGTAGCCGGGGTCCTGCTCGATTAGGATCCGGGGCCGCACCGCCCCCAGCAGTGGCCAGGGATCCGAGCGATAGTGCGCCGCCAGCGAGATCACCGCCTCGGCCCGGGCGGCGAACGAGGCCACCTCGGCCCGGGCGAGGCCGGCGAAGCTCTCGCCGCTGGTGCTGTCCAGCAGCGCGGCCGAGCGGCCGTCCAGCAGCGTCGTGAACGCGGCCACGGTCTCCGCGGTAGGCCGCTCCTCCAGGTACTCCAGGAACAGGACCTCGTGTCCCAGGCGCCGGAGGCCTTCGAGGATCTGCAGGACGTGGATGGCATGGCCGCCGCGGCCTAAGACGGAGGGTCCGACGAGGTCTTCGATGGCGATCAGGCGCGCCATCAGCGCCGCAGAATCCGCGCCGGATTGCCCGCCGCCGTCGCGCCGGCGGGAACCTCTCCGGTCACGACGGCTCCCGCGCCGACGACCGCATCGTCGCCGATCCGCGCTCCGGCGAGGATCACCGCACGAGCGCCGATCCACGCGCCCGAGCCGATTTGCACCGCCGCCGCTGCCGGCTCGGCGCCTCCGCGCGGCGGCGTCGCGCACGCCGTGTCTGCGATCACGACTTCGTGGGCGATGAACGTGTGGTCACCGATCACCACGCGACCATTCGTGCGGATGATCGCGCCGACAATCGAGCAGAAGGGACCGATCTCAAGCTCACCATCCGGACCAAGCTCGAAGTGCGTGCCGTCGTAGACCCCGCAATCAGAGCCGATCTCCACGACGCCATAGCTGTGGTGAAAGGCGTAGGCGCTGTATAGCCAGCTGCGCTCGCCAAGCTGCGCCCGACCGGGCAGCGGTCGCGGAAACCAGTCGTGTTCGAGCTGGGTCATCTCCGCACCACTCGCGCGGGATTGCCCTCCACGGCGGCGCCCGCCGGCACGTCGCTCGCCACGACGGCACCCGCTCCGACGCGCGCCCCAGCCCCTATCTGGACACCCTTGAGCACGATCGCGCCGATCCCGATCCAGGCCCCGTCGCCGATGCGCACGGGCTGACTCTCGATTTCAGGCCGATGGCCGGGGTTGGCGAAAGGGGCGCTCGCCTCGGCATCACGCCGGCGAAGCTCGGAATCGTGCGGGTGGAAGTCGGCGTCGGCGATCGTCACCTGGTAGGAGATCACCACCTCACGACCGAGGACGATCTCCTGCTGGCACATGAAGATCCCGCCGACCAGGACACTGCCGTCGCCGACGTTGACGCGTCCGGTAGGTTCGATGTTGAACACCGTCCATCCGTACACGAGCACGCCGTCGCCGAGCTCGACGCCTGGCGTCTGAGTGCTGCGAAAGCGCTCGAAGCTCTGCGGCCGTTCGATCCAGCAGTCACGGCCCAGACGAACGCCGGCGGGCAGCGTGGAGTAGTCCCATTCACCCGTCACGGTGCGCACGTCAAAGCTCACGTCAGGCCAGCCTCGCAGAGCAGCCGCTGCAGCACCGTCTCGGCTCGGAAGTGCTCCTGCGCGATCTCGTACGCCGCGCGGCTGTGGCGCTCGGGGTCGCCGGCCACGCGCTGCAGGCACTCCACGGCCTCGTCCGCGGTCCGGAACGGGAGAAGGCCCTCGCCCGTCGGCAGCGCAAGGTCGAAACCGGTGTCCTGCGCGACCGCCGGTCGGCCCGTCGCCAGATAAGCCGCTGTTCGGTCGCTGAACCAGCCGCTGCGCAGCCGGACGTTCTGGTCCTTGGCCGCGGTGAACTCCGCTCCAGAGCCGGTGATGTAGTCGCGGTAGGCGACTGGATCCCGGGACAGCGGCCGGGCCGGAAGCACCCGAAAGCCCTGGCGCTCCAGCAGCGCGATCGTGCCCGCATCATCCAGGGCCAACGCCAGTTCGATCTCCACCTCGGCCCGCCGCGGAACCTCCAGCAGCTTGAGGAACTCAGCGCTCTTGCTCCAGGTGTAGGTCTCGCCGGCGAAGACCACATCCTTGTAGGTCTGCTCCCAGTTGGCGATCGTCGTGAAGCGCAGGCCCTCGGCGGGTGGCCTGGGAAACCAGGGGGGCGTTGGCCACCAGTCGAGCACCACGGGCTGGCGCGTGGGGCGATAGTGAAAGCGCTCGACTGGTACCCGACAGCCGGTGAGACCAAGGCGCTCCCCGAAGCTGAAGTGGTGGGTGTGAGCCGCGAGCAAATCGATCGTGAACTGGTGTCCCATCGCGATCTCGAGCTGTGGCGTCACGGGATCTGTCTCCAGATAGATGCGCACCGGCACCTCCCGGTGAGCCGGCCCAAGGATCGTGTGGCCGCTCAGGTTGATGATCGCATCCGCCCGATCGAGCACCTGGAGCATCCTCTCCCGCGTCATCCCCCAGGTCGTGTCCTCGTGGGCGGCGCTGACGAATGCCCACCGCCCGGGGAATCCGGCGCTGTCCATCACCCGCGTCAGCCACCTCGCGGCGGGTGCGGCATCATCACTGACGGTGTCCAGCTCGGGATCGTAGGGCCAGCTGCCGGTGTCTTCGATGTAGACGACGTCGTGGCCGAGGCGGCGCAGGCCCTCGAGGTAGTGCCGGACCTGCCACACCACCCCGGCGACCGGCATCTGCGTCATCGCCCCCAGCAAGACGATGCGTCGCGACTCAGCCACCGCGCAGCAGCTCCTGCAGCCTGCCGGCCTGCGGACCCGCCCAGGGCTCATAGCCCAGGAAGCGCTCGGCCAGGTCAAGCGGCAGCGCCGTGAGCAGATGGTCGGCCCCCAGCTGCGTGCGGTGCGATCGCAGCGCCGAGAGCTTCTGGGCCAGAACCGCTCGTACGTCGACGGTCAGGACCGACGCCCGGTCGCTCCCAAACGCCTCTGGCTCCAGCCCCCACAGCTCGTGGGGCAGTCCGCGGCGGGCGGCGGCGGCAGCCAGCTCGGAGACCAGGCCGCTCGGCCAGGCCGCCTCGTAGACGTCCACCGGCGCGTTCAACCGGCGGATCGCCTGCGCCGTGATCTCCGCCGCGGCGGTGTGATCGGGGTGGCCATAGAGGCCGTCCTCGCCGAAGGTCAGCACCACCTCCGGATTGCACGGCGCCAGCAGCGCCACGAGCTCCGCAGCGGCGGCGTCAAAATCGACCCATGGCAGCTCTCCATCGGGATGGCGAAGGCACGTAGACCAACCGATCCCGAGCACTCGCGCTGCGGCTGAGAGCTCCGCCTCACGCACGTCGCCCAGCTGCTCAGGGACGGCAAGCGCCGGATCCGAGATTGGCCCGTGCTCGCCACGCGTCATCGAAACCACGCCGGTCTTCGCCCCCGCCCGTGCGGCCAGGGCCAGCGTCCCGCCCGCGATCAGCGACTCGTCATCGGGATGCGCCACCACGGCCACGATCGTCCCGCTCACCTGCGCCGCTCCACGATCCGGCGGTAGAGCTCCTCGTGGCGATCGACCATCACCCCGGTATCGAAGCGCTGTCTGGCCACTCGCCTGACGGTGGCCCGGTCAAGCGCTGCTGCGGACGGCACGTGCTCTGCCAGGCCCTCCCAGCTCGGAGCCGTGAAGCCCGTGGTACCCGCTTCGACGATCTCCGGCACCGCTCCGAGCTCGGTGGCCAGCACCGGAGTTCCGCAGGCCATCGCCTCCAGCAGCACCAGGCCAAAGGGCTCTGGATAGACGAGCGGGAAGAGCAGCGCCACCGCCCCCGCCAGCAGGCGATTTCGCGCCTGCACGCCGACCTTGCCCACCCAGCGGATGTGCCGGCCGTCCACCGCGGTCTCCTCGCGTATGTCGTATCCGTCCTGCGCGGGACCGGCGAGGATCAAGGGCATCCCGCTCGCCTGGGCGATGCGGACGGCCTGCGCCGGGCCCTTGTCCGGCAGCATGCGCCCGAGGAACAGCAAGTATGCCTGTGCCCGGGGGCCGAAGGGGAATGCGCCGAAGTCGATGCCGTGCGGGATGACGCTTATCGCGGGGCGGTCACCGAACGAGCGTTGCTGGTAGGCGGACACCGCCACGACATGGACCTCGGGTCGGCGCCGATACTCGGCCATCACCTCCGGCGGGATCTCCGTGTGAGGAGTATCCACCAGGGGGGCATCCACCAGTGGCGCGAACGGTAGCGCGAAGTGCGAGTTGTGGGCGTGGATCACGTCGTGCTCGGATGCGTGCTCGAATGCGTGCGCGGCGTTGAAGCTCTCCGCGCGGTACCAGTCCCAGAACGTCTCTTCCTCGTCGTAGCCTCTTGCCTGCACCGAGCGCAGCCGAGCCCGGGTCCGCGAGTCGCCGGTCGCATACAGCGTGACCTCGTGGCCCCGTGCGATCAGCCCCTCGGTCAACAGTCCCACGAGCTGCTCGACGGAGTCGCCGCCCTCTGGGACGACGGCGGTGGCGACGGGCGCTATCTGAGCGATGCGAAGGGCTCCGCTACGGTCGCTCAAATGCTCTCCCAGATGGCAGATCCCCTCGGCTCGCTGTTCTCGGCCGAGCCGCTCAGCACCTGCGCGGTGAGGGCCAGAGCTGAAGATGCCTCGGCGAGCATCCGGGCTCCCAGAGCTACTGCGATCGCCACCAGCAGCACCGCGGCGATTTCGGCTCCGGTGATGGCGGCGGCGGCGCCCAGCGCGCCCAGCAGCAGCGTCAGGGTGACCGCGGAGCACGAATAGGTAGGACGGCAGCGGGCTCGCACCAGCTGCTTTCCCGAGCCGTGCTCCTCGATCGTGGTGCTCAGTCGTACCCCAGCCAGCACGCCTCCCCGGGTCTCAAGGTCCCAGCTGTCGAACTCGCCGCCGCGGCGCACCACCGCGCCGGCGGCGATGATGCCGCGCTCGAACGAGCGCACCCACTCGGCCGGACCGAACCACGCCTCGCTCCAGCGCTCCAATCGTCGGGTCACCGGCAGCGCGCTGCCGGTCCTGGCGAACCTCCGCCACGGGGTGAGACCATGGCGCAGGCGCCCCTGCAGACGCACCAACGGCTGCGCGATGTGGAGGAACGCCGTCAGCGCGCGCCGCATGAGCACGTCGCCGCTCGAGAGCCCCCGGGTCGGAAACCTGGCTGCCGCCGAGGCAGCGATGCTGCGCACCGCCAGCGCTCCGGCGATGAGGAGCAGCACGGGAGCCAGCGCCAGCAGGGGCGTCCAAGCCACGCCGAGCGCGACGAGCAGCGTGAGGACTCCGATCGCCAGGTAGGCCTCCGGCATCAGCAGCACGGTGTTCATGTCCCCGCGAGCCGGTTCGTAGAGCGGCTGAAACAGCGCTGTGCCCCAAACGCCGTGGTAGACGCGCCAGCGAAGTCGCCCCGTTGCGTGTCGTGGCGCGCTGTCGCCATAGATCCGGCCTCGCCAGGTGACGTGACCGCCAGCGCTGTAGCGGTCCGGCCACTTGCGCTCGAGCATCGCCTCCGCCTGCCCGTATCCGCGCTGCTGGCGCAAATAGGCCGTGACGCTCCCGCGGCGGTGGTGCCAGACCACTGCCGCCGCGCAATAGCCGATCCGCCAGCCACGATCCTGCAGGCGCCAGCACACGTCGACGTCGTCGCCGGCGGAGCGGAACCGCGGGTCGAAGCCGCCAATCTCTCGCAGCGCATCGGCGCGGAAGGCCGAGTTACAGCCGGGGATGTGCTCCGCCTCTCGATCGCTCAACAGGACGTGAACCGGGTTGCCGGGGGCCACGGCGACTGCGTCGGCGACCGCGCCATCACCCGGCACCGGCAGGTTGGGGCCCCCGGCCGCCACGAAGTCGGTGCGGGCGAAGGTGTCGGCCAGATAGGCCAGCCACTGTGGATCGGGCATCGCGTCATCGTCGATGTAGGCGACGATCTCCCCCGTCGCGGCCGCCAGCGCGGTGTTGCGCGCGCTGGAGAGCCCCCGGTTCTCGGTGGAGATGACGTTGAACCCGTACCCCCGGGCGATCTCTGCACTCTGGTCGGAGGAGCCGTCGTCGACCACTATCACCTCGGTGTTCGGATAGTCGAGCTGCGAGATCGCCGCGCAGGTCTCCGCCAGGGTGGACGCCCCGTTGTAGGTGCACACCAGCACCGAGATCCGGGGTGGCGCGGCGGGAGGCGGCGCAGGAATCTTGGCAAGCGTCCCACGCAGACCTGCCAGGGCGGGCTTGGGCACGCGTTGACGGTCGGTGAGCCCGAAATGCCAGTCGGTGATCTCCACCCCGCCGCGATGCCATTCATCGGTCCAGGAGAACGTGAACGCGCCGGCGCACCCGGCGGCAAAGGCACCCCGGACCTGCCAGGCGATCGTCTCCGCCTGCACGTGCTCTCCATGGGTGCCGCTGTCGAGGCCGATCTCCGTCAACACCAGGGGGCGGTCGACGGCCAGGTTCTGCAGCCGGTAGAGGTAGCGCTCGAACGGAGCCGGATGCTCCAGGAAGACGTTGAAGCAGACGAAGTCCAGGAAGTCGAGCTCCAGATACTCGGTGGTGGGGTAGTTGACGTAGGTGATCGAGGCTCCCGGATCGGCCTGCTTGGCGGTGTAGTACAGGCGCTCGATGAAGCGGCGGATCCTCTTTGCCCCGTGCCAGCGGACGATCGGCGCCGGGATCTCGTTTCCCACCGCCCATGCCAGCAGCGCGCGGTGGCCGGCCAGCGCCTGCACTTCACGACCGACCCGCTTCACGATCGCCGCCGCACGGCGGGAATCGTCGAGAAACGTCACGTGCTGCTCCCAGGCCAGCCCGGCCACCACGAACAGCCCGCGATCAGCAGCCGTGTCCAGCAGCCAGGCCGGCGGAGGCGTGTACAGCCGAACGGTGTTGACGCCGGCCTCGGCCATCTGCGCGAAGTCCTCCTCCGTACGCGTCGGATCGTACGGCTGTCCATCCGTGCCGGGCGCGAAGGGCCCGTAGGTCACCCCGCGGAGGTACAGCTTCTGGTCGCCGGCGCGAAAGAACTTCCCGTCGACCTGCGGGCGCAGTTCCGTGGGATGGGGAGCCAGGTCACGGACGTGGCTGCCCAACGCGGGCCGGAAACCAGATGCGGCGCTCGTAGGGGGTGGATCGGGTGGCGGGGGACCCATGAGCGCTTAGGACCGCCCTCTTAGCGGTGTGGCCGAGCTATGCGAGAGGGTAGACGTGCCGGCGGACGTGCCTCACGCGGCATGTCTGAGGGTGACATCAACCGGCGAGCTGTCAAGAGTCACCACGGCCGCGAGCTGAGAGCGCTTCGGCTTCGGTGCCCAGGCATGTACGTGGTGGACTGTTGTGAGCCCTACCACCCCGATCACGGCGACGAGCCCGCCGAGCACGATCAGCGGGGTCAGGGCCAGCACCGCGAACGGCCAGAGCGCCGCCACGGGGCGGCCGTGGACGGATCGCCGCAAGAGCCCGGCTATATCGGCCATATGAGTTCTCAAGGTCTTCTCCTAGCGGATTTCGCTGGCTCCGCCACCCGGCGGTTGCGCCGGTGTGCGGCGGTGGTCATGGTTATCTCGACGACGCCGGTGCGCGGCAAGAGTTAGGGCCTATCTCTTCGCGCTGCGATTGTCACCGCCGGCCGCTCTAGCCGACGCGCCGTATTCAGAGCAGTCGGGCCTAGCCGCGGGGCCGGGACGGCGCGGGCAGGATCGAGGGAATGCCGGAGGTGTCGCCGCGCACGCGGGGACGGGCGCTCACCGATGGGGGGTGGATGGACCGAACGCCTCCCGCACCTTGCCCGCGGCCACGACCACTCCCGGTCCCATTTGACGAATTCGGGGCGCTGCCTGTTGCCGGCGAGTGCTGACCAGCGTGCGGGGGGGCACCGCGACCGCCCGAGGAAGCTCCTGAGGAAGAGCTGTTGCTCGTGCTGGTCGTATTCCCACGATGACTTCCCGAGGCGCCGTGCCCCGGTAGCAGCGGCGTGAGCGGGTTTGCCGCGGCGGCCGCCGCTCCGGCGCTACCCGCCACCGCGCCGGCGACGGTCTTGGTCCGCCCGCGGGCGCCCCGCAAGCCGGTCCGGCGCTGAGCTCTGGACACGTGGGTGGCACCTTGTGCCGAGCTCGCCGCCGCCTGTGCGGAGCCGCCGATGACCGTGGCGCCGCCCGCTGCCCCGCGGGCGGGGGCAGCTGTGGAGGTGACGTTCGCCGGAGAGGGGTGAGCTGCCGGCTTCGGCTGCTTCAGGGCCGCGGTGATTCCGACCGCTGCAGTGGCGGCTACGGCTACTGCCACCGCCTTGGTCGCGATCGCCGTGCCCACCGCTTTGCCGGCTCCGGCGGCCGCGAGCCCAGCCCCATCTCCTCCATGGATGGACCCTCCCCCCATGGTCCGAGCGAAGATCGCACCGGCCGCGACGGCGGGAAGCGCCGGCGTCAGGGCGCGCAGCTGCACCGTGCGCTCGGAGATCGCGGCGGCGAACGCAGAGCAAGCCGCACATCGGCGCAGGTGAGCCCGAACCCGGCGGCTGCGCAGCGACCGCCCATCCGCATCGGAGATCAGGCGGCAGACGTCTTCACATGCCATCGCGCGACCCTCCGCGAACTCGGTCAACGACCTGCGGGCCTGGAAGATCGTCTGCTTCGCCGCGCTGACCGACGTGTCCAGCGCGAGCGCTATCTCCTCGTGCGAGAGACCGCTGAGCTCGCGCATCACCAAAGCGCCGCGATGTCGCTCCGGCAGCTCGTGCAGGTCTGAAACCAGCAGCGACAGCCGCTCTCGCTCCTCGACGTGCTCCTCGAGTGAGACGGTGGTCGGCTGGGTGAGGTCGGAGAGCTCCTGCTCGGGGCGCCGGCGGCGAAGCATCGAGACGCATTCGTTGTGCGCGATTCGGAAGAGCCACGGCCGCATCGGCGCGTCGCGCTGCCCACGCCTCAGCGCGCTGAACGCGGAGGTGAACGCCGACTGCAGCGCGTCCTGAGCGTCGGCGTCCTGGCGCGTCAGCGAGCGGCAGTAGCGGTACAGCTGCTGGTGATAGCGCTCGTAGAGCAGGGGAAACGCCGTCTCGTCGCCGCGAGCGACCAGCCGCGCCAGGCGCTCGTCGCCGGCGAAGCCGAGCCGGAGAGGAGCAAGACCCCCGCGCGGGGGGGAAGAGGGCAGAGGTTGTGGCTCCATCGCCCATGTATCGGGCTCACGCATGGCAAACCTGAACGTTAGGGGCTACTTCCCATATTGGCGCAGGTCATGTGCTGAAGACGGGGAAAAGCGCTGAATTGCGGAGTGTGCGGATGCTGCGGAGCCGGGTTCGGCGGCGGGTACCCTCAGGGGGTGCGGAATCTGGGCTCTCGCGCCGGGCGCTCGCGCCATCGCTACGGGCTCATGCTCTCCTACGCCAGACGGCGGTGGCGCGGGTGGACCGGCATCCTGGTGGCCACCCTGCTCGGTACGGGGACCACTCTCCTGGCGCCACTCCCACTGAAGGTCCTCATCGACAGCGTCCTCGGCTCGCACCCGGCCCCGGCGGCGATGCGGTGGCTTCCGGGAGCGGGCACCCACCACGGCTTGCTGGCGTGGGTCGTCTTGTTCGAGATCCTGGTGTTCGTGGCGGCGAGCGTGGTCGAGGTGATGAGCACCTTCCTCTGGACCGTCGTTGGCCAGGGGATGGTGTTCGAGCTCGCGCGGGATGTCTTCAGCAGGGTGCAGCGGCGATCGCTGCAGGAGCACCTGCGCCACCCGGTGGGGGACACCATCGAGCGCGTCGCCGGAGACACCTGGTCCGTCCACACGGTCCTCGACGAGCTGATCTTCACGCCGCTGCACGCGATCGTCACGATCGTTGCCATCGGCCTGGTGATGGCCGGCCTCAACGGCGGCCTCACCCTGATCGCATTCGCCGTGGCGCCGCTGATGGCGCTCACGCCGCTCTTCCTCGGCCGTCCGATGCGCTTGCTGGGGGAGGAGCAGCGGCAGGTCCAGGGAACGATCTACTCGCATGTCCAGCAGACGCTGGCCGGCATACCCGTGGTGCAGGCGTTCGGACAGGAGGCGCGCCAGCATCGTCGCTTCGAGCAGCTCGCCCGGGCGGCCATCCGGCTCCAGACGCGCGGCGCTCTGCTCGGAGGCCTCGGCGGGCTGGGCTCGGGCCTAGTGACGAGGCTGGGCACAGGCGTGGTGCTCCTGGTGGGCGCGCATGCCGTCCTGCATGGTGATCTCACGATCGGGGGGCTGCTGGTGTTCGCCAACTACGTCGGTCTGCTCCAGGGGCAGATCGATGGCCTCACCGGGATCTACCCCACGCTGCAGGGTGCGCGACCGAGCATCGATCGTGTGGTGGAGGTGTTGGATGCGCGGGCGGATGTGGAGGATCGGCGGGGGGCGGTGGTGTTGGCGGGGGTGCGGGGGGAGGTGGCGCTTGAGGGTGTGACGTTTGGTTA
>JAABUZ0100008011.1_pt1 | contig 12586 bp, 17 predicted proteins | sample 5562091 | NCBI WGS metagenome assembly JAABUZ01 (sample SAMN12813069, study PRJNA571459) | rock metagenome | isolation source: Antarctica rocks | place: Antarctica: Victoria Land, Linnaeus Terrace sud | collected 2015-12-21 | reverse complement strand
GCCGCGCCTTGGCGGCCAGGCGGAAGGGGAGGAGGCGCAGGAGGTAGGCGACCGCGCCGCCCGGCAGGTAGTTGACCAGCCACCAGCAGAGCGTCCAGATCACGCCCACCGAGTTGCTGGCCAGCAGGGCCACCGGCGCGCGCTTGGGGTCCTGCAGCAGCAGCGCCGACAGCAGCCCGCCGCCAAACGCCCCCAGCAGGCCGACCTGCGCACGGAGCCGTCTCGTCCGTGCCGCATACTCGTCCCTGGTCCTAGCTGTGTCATGTAACTTTCACCACACCCGTACGCTTTGTGAAGCAGCAATACGCTTTGTTCTCAGAGCAGGTGCGGTGTCAGCAAGGTGTCATTCACGCTTCTACTTACTAAGATGGCATGCAATCAGACCTCATGCTTGCCTGTATCCAGCGAAAGGACGGGAGAACCGTGAAGAGCGTGCTTACCGGGTCACCAAGAAAACACCTCTAGACTGTACAGGAGCTGTGTGTGCAGAAGGTCAGAGCAGAGCGCACCCAGTAGCTGAGCAGGTACCGGTCTCTGAGCCGCGGGAACCAGCTGGCGACGATCAGGCAGTGGCCGACCAAGATATAGTCAAACGGCAGGCTCTCGTAGAACTCTGCGAGCGTGTGCAGCAGCGGCGGGTCCGCATCAGCGCCCATGCTCCAGCGGGCAGGTGTATCTAAGCAGGGCTTCAGAGCTGCTGCATTGCAAGAACTCCCTTGCGCTGTTTAGATCAAGTTCATTACTTGCTCTGGCGTAAAGAGGACACATGCCATCGACACCCTCATGGTGTAGACCTACCATGAGGGTGTGCCATCAATCTTGCCATAAACATGTTCATGGCAAACAGCCAAGCTGGCTGATACACGGTTGTAATTCATTCATTCATGAGCTCATCCACATTATCTGATGTCCAGCAACCCAGTGGCTGCCTGGCGCAGGAGTGCTGTCATGTCTGCAAGTCTGCCTGTGGTTTTGTGGTGTGCAATAATGTATCGTGTCTGCGTAACGCTGCGGTGCGTATTCATCTGACCGCGATATGGGACAGCGGGTTTGCGGCAGCCAGGCTTTCTGCCTGACTGTGAATGATATCTTGCTGCTGCAGGGCGCCGCCTGCATACAGCCGTAGGGTGTAAAAGCAACAAGGCCATGTCTATGATCTGTCGGGCCTTCAAGCTCAGTCTGGACAGCTCAGCTTGCATGCACGACGCATGAGCGCTCGGCAATCCAGACATTTAGCGGGCGCCGTAACATCATGCATCAGCATGCTATGCCTTAGTCATCATTTCGAAGGCCAAGTACAAGCCCTACCCTGGATGGCACATGGGCCCATGTGCCGTAACAGCAGAGCTGCCTACATCAGCCCAAACAGCAGCAAAGCGCAGCATGGGGGGAGAATAGTTGGAGTGGAGGGGGGCGCAAAAGTTCAGCAGGGAGCATCATGGCAATGAATGCCGCGCCTCCAGCGCCGGGCTCCTTGTACGTATTCCTGGCCATCCCTGCTCAGCTCAGAGGACTACCACTGTGCTCTACTGCATAGAGCTCGCAGTGGCATCCGCAAGCATGCCAAGGTGTGCGGGCGCCTGCGCAGGAACTTCACGGCGGTCAACGTCTTCGGCCTCAACCAGTACGATGGGCAGACGCAGTTCTTTGACCCAAGTAATCCGCTCTTGCCAGAGGTGACAGCTCTGCTTCAGGCCCGGCACCCCACCGCACCTGTGGCCAGCAGCGCCCCGGCCCCTGGTGGCCAGGCTGGCTGAGTAAGGTTGCCCTGCTCATGGAGCGCAGGCCCACATTCCAGCTGTCCATAAGCTGACGCCCAGTTCGGCGGGGGAGCTGGGCGTCAGCTTAGCATGCTGCTCCCGGCAGCTAGGTCGAGCCTGGCCTGCCTGTGCACCAAGTGCACCTGGAGGCGAGCAGCCTTGCTGCAGTTGTGTGGAGCATGCGGAGCGCAACCTCGGGTTTTGTTCGCACGGGGCCCTGGCTGAGGCGCCTGGAACAGCGTGCAGCTCAGCGCCCGGAGCTCTGCAGGGAGCCGCCTTCCCGAGCAGCACGTGCTTGCTTGCAGGGGCAGACTCGTCACTCGGGCAGGCCCTTGGCCAGCCCCACTGACGGCCCGCGTGCGCGCCGCAGTGGGTGGGCTGGGCAGCCGTGCTGGGCTTCGGCGTTGTTTTTGCATTCCTGGCGGTTGCGCTCGTGTGGATCGACGTCACCTTCAGCGGCGTCATCTACAACTCGGAGCAGTTCAACACTGCTGGGCGCAGCATCAGCACCGGCCTGCTGGCCGTGGACCTGGTCAGCCACTGGACCTGGGCGTCCATCCTGCTGCAGTCTGTGTCGTACGGTCAGTTCTACGGCATCACCGGCAACTACTGGTATGCCGTCAACGATGTCGTCGTCATGTGGCTCTTTGCGGTCGTTGCGCTGGAGCTCAAGCACCGCGCGCCCAAGGCGCACACGATGCTGGCGCGCACCTGCCCTCTCACGCCGTTTCTATTTTTTCGCTCGCTCTTGCACACATGCTTTCTTATGCAAGTGGAGTGTATCAGCGGCGTGACTGACACACCTGCGGGGCTGCCATGCAGGAGATCGTGGAAGTCCGCTGGGGCACGTTCGCACACTTCGTGCGCCCCCGCCCGTCCAGTACAGCCCACGCCACTAAGTTGGACCTGCAGCCGTCCCTTCATGGTAATGGTTGCGACGCTGGCAGCCCTGCTTCTATCCCTGTCCCTGCCCTATCCAGTTACCTAAACCATATCCTATACTAGTACCCTGCCCTACCCCTATCCTCTTCTGCCGCCCTCACATGGCCGCCCGCGCTGCCGCGCAGACGTTCTTCTGCTTCGCGGTGGTGACAAATCTGCTGGTCTCGCTGTCCATGCTGCAAGGCTGCGTGTCGGTGATCAACACGCTGACCAACGTCAACCTCTACGCCATCAGCTTCCTCATCCCCATTGGCGTGGTCGTGTACGCCACGATCGGCGGTGCGGCCCCGGGAACGCGCGCCACCCAATAGGGCGAGTGGGCGCGCGGCGGACGCGCGCATGCAAAGGACGTGTGACCGGACTCCAAATCTGTTCTGGAAGGGCTGAAGTGAGCTTCAAGCGGATCTCAATTAGGGCGCCTCCTTGGGCTGCTGTACTCTGAAAGACTACCACATTACCGGGTGTCTCACCCGTTTTGGGACACCAGCTTTTGGCATACAAAATGGACTTGTTTCAGCCTGTGGCACTTCCTGACGCGCAAGCGCTCACGAGACGGCCCGCGGCAGGCCTGAAGGCGACGTTCACGACGTCGTACATGCATACGGTCATCATCTACATTGTCTGCCTGGTCTTCGCGTTCAAGGTGTACACGCCCGGCAACCTGCTGGCCGGCATCGACCAGGCGTGCATGCCCGCCCCGCTGCATGCTTCAGGGCAACCTGACAGACCAATACCCAGCAGTGCATGTGGCAGGCCGCAGCATCCATGCCGGAGTCATGAACTTGCGGCGGCGCACGCCCGCCGCGCCTGCCTGAGCAGTCCTTGGAGTTCAGTGCAGGGAGACGGTTGCGCAAGAGCTCCGACCGCTGCATGGCAGGCTGTGATGGCTGAGAGAGCGTGCGCGCCGCGCGGGGCCGCAGGTCTACGATCGGCTGCAGGCGATGGCGCTGTACTCGCCGGTCGCCGGCAACCAGGACGGCTCCTACCTCACCATGTGGTCCGTGGGCGGCCTGCAGTTCGAGATCATCTTCTTCTTCTCCGCGGTGGCGCAGATGGTCGTGGACCAGTCGTACTGGCAGTCCGCCATCGCCGCCAAGCCGACGGCCGCCGTCAAGGTGCCCGCCCCTGCCAACGCAGCTGGCCTCCTGCCCAGAAGTGCTGCGTCATCTGTCGTATACCGCCCTTGCTTTGTTGGTTGCCTGCCTAGTCAGGCAACGCGTGAAATAGAGCGCATTGCATTACAGGTTCGGTATGGCATCAGCACTACACCAGTGAGGTGCGCACGGACGCACATTGAGCGATCAGCACATGCAAGCCAGTGCATGGGCTACCAGCTGTATGCCGTCATCGCTGCGTATTGTCACTGTGGGCAAACGAGGCCACCGCAGGCGGCCGCCCCCCGCGCAGGGCTATTTCCTGGGCGCGTTCCTGTACCTCGGCATCGTGTTCTCGCTGCCCGCCACGCTCGGCGTCGCCTCGCTCGCGCTCGACCTGCCGGCGCGCCCCGGCTGGCGTGCAGGGGTGGCCAGTGCCTGCTACTGAAGACAGGCACACACTGGGCACAAGCGGCCTTTGGGGCCATGGGCTCCCCGCCTTGTGCTCGACCTGCCGTTAGCCTGGTCACGGCGTTTCAGCCTAGCTACACCTGACACTCGCCGCAGCTTGCAGCTCCACGTCACAGAGGTTCCAATTCGCTCACTGTGCGATGCTCATGGACATATGTCTGCGCGGGCAGTTCTGTCCGTCACTGCCGCCCTGGGGAATTGCACGTTGCGGTGACAGCCTGTGGACATGCGAACGCGCTGGCAGCTCGATCCACGCCCTTGAATCAGCAGCTATCACACTGCGCTGTGCGCGAGGACGCACGTCTGCCCTGCCGGGCCGCGTCAGGGTCGGCTCGAAGCAGGGTGCCACCTGCATGTGACGGCCGCGGCCCGACGCCAGCGCGCGCCTCGGCAGGTCTCCACAACCGAGGCGCTGCAGGGCCTGGTCATGCCGGCCGCGTCGTATGTGCTGCTGGGCAAGGGCGGCGCGGTGCTCGTCATCGTCATCTGCTTCATGGCGGTCACGTCCAGCGGCGCGTCCGAGATGGTCGCCGTGTCCTCGCTCTTCACGTTCGACATCTACCGCAAATACATCCACCCCCAGGTGCCCCCCTTCATCGCCACCCCCTCACCACAGAAAGCACCCCTCGTCTACAACCCCGATGCACACATTGCGCGCAGAGTTGAACAACGCCTCCCTTGTCCTCCTGTCGCGTTCGTTTGACTGCTTGGTGCGCTTCATACCCTCCGTACAGACCAAGGGCAGAGCCTGTCGCCATGATCTTGACAATTATGCCTGTCACTGTGCACCATCGTCATGGGCTGCTAAGAGAGCATGCCTGCCCTGCAGGCGTCCGGCGAGCGGCTGGTGCGGGTGAGCCGCGTCGCCGTGTTCGTCTGGGCCGTCATTATGGGCATCGCCATGAGCGTCGCCCAGGTGGCCAACATCAATGTCAACTTCCTCATCACCATCATCGGCGCGCGCCCGCCCCAGGCCTCAGTCCGGCAACCCAGGCCCCGCATAGCCAGGGTGCACAAGCACACTCCTGAGCAGCCATGACTGCCATGATGTGGCGTAGGAGTGCAAAACTATTTGAGTCCTCACTGCCTGTGTGCACAGTGCACACCTGCCCAACAAGACTGCCACGTGCTCAGCACGCGGGGCTGCGCCACGCGCAGGCGTGATCGTGGGCAGCGCGGTGCCGCCTCTTGTGTGCGCAATAACCTGGGCGCGCTGCACGCGCCTGGCCGCCATCATCAGTGCGCGCCCAGCTCACAGTGCCCGGCTCGGGCGGTGCCTGGTTGCTAGGCACACAGGCCTCGCCGTCGCGGCGCGCAGCGCTATGCCGGCATGCCGGGGAGCTGCTTGCCCTAGATCTGTAACGCTGGCAACATCATAGAGCGCTCGCGCGCGCCCATGTGGGAGGAAGCGGTGCTGCAGTGCATACGTGACACACAGAAATGCTGGAAACCCTGTCCTGGTAGGTTTTATTGCACGTGCATGTGTTCATATATCGGCCTGTGCTGAGCGCGCGTGGCGCGCCCGGCGCAGGCGCCATCGTGGGCGCCGCGTGCGGCATCGCGAGCTGGCTGGCGTGCACGCAGATCATGTCCGGCTCGATCACCGTTGACACAGCCGGCCTCAACCCGCCGCTGTTGACCGGCAGCATCCTGTCCATGGGCGTCTCCGCGATCCTGGTGCCCGTCATCAGCCTCCTCGCGCCCTGCAAGCCCTTCGACTGGGAGGAGCTCAACACGCGAATCACGACCACCGAGGATGTGGTGCGCGGGCGATTTCTTTTCCTCCTGATACGCTCCACCTCACACAGTGTTTGCCCTCGGGCGCCGAACGGTCAGCGCGACCTCCCACCAGCAGCCTCGTTGCCCACTTGGCAGGGCGCCTTTTGCATGCAGATCTGGGACTGAGACACAGAGTGCCGCAGGACAGAAAGGTATCCAACAGAAACCTGCCCATAGGCTGCGGCACAAGGTCCGGGCTCTGCCGCGCGCAGGTCCGGCGGCCGGGCGCCGCCGACGCCTCGGTCAACATTAGTGAGGCCGATGCGGCGCAGATTGCCCGCATGCGCAAGCCGGTGTGGCTGGTCGTGTTTGTCGGCGCGTTCATTGGCCTGGTCGTGTGGCCGCTGCTGTCGCTGCCGGCCAATGTGTTCCCGCTCGGCTACTTCCGCTTCTGGATCGTGCTCATGTTTACTATTCTGATCCTGGCGTCGCTCACCGGCATCTTCCTGCCCGTCTGGGAGGCGCGCGGGACCATGCTGAAGCTGTTCCACTGGCGGGTGCGCCCGCGCGCCCCGGGTCGCGTTACCGACGTGTGGAGCTAGGGTTTGTGCAAACCATTAATATTTGGCCAGTGATGATTTGCATTGGGCTTGCTAGGTACGCGCAAGCGTGCAGCCTGATGCGGTTTATATGCACGGCCAGAGCCTGCACCTGCATGTGTGGACAGACAATTGCGTCGTCGGCCGCGGGTGCGGGCGTGAACAGGGCCCGTCGCGTCAAGCCCGATGTGGCGCGCAGGTGTACAAGGACATGGTGGAGCGCAGCCTCCGCGGCGGCTCCCGCAGCGGCAAGGGCGGCTCCTCAGTAGGAGGTAGGAGCGCGGGCGCCCCGGACGACACCGCGCACGGCCCGGATCACGCGAAGGCCGCCCTCGGCCAGAGCGGCGCAGCGCATGCGGGCGCCCCGGCCAAGCCGGCTGCCGTGTAGGGGCCTCAGATTTGCGCATGTTAGACAAGCCATGAGGCGGGCCACGAGCGTGATGCAGCAAACGGCCGCGTACTTGCCTGGAGGCGCCAGGTCGGCCGCACCCTCAGGGCACGCCGCTGTCAGGGCAGTGATTGGACCTGCTGTGGCAAGGGGCGTTGCCTGAGGGTGCGCCGATCGCGCCGACCGCTTGGTGAGCGCGCATTTGCGCGCACAGCGGATACGTGCTGCAATGCACTGCGTGCGCCACCTGGTTTTAGTTGCGCATGAAGTGCGGGCCTTCGCAATGACTGTTCCCACGGCTTCGGGCAGCTTCTAACGGCCTTCTGCAAGCCAGTGCGCGCATAGGGCGCCCTTCCCAGCACCGCGGCTGCTGTGCACCCCTGCCCTTGTGCAGGTGCATTTGTGGGTCCTGTTGCACCTTGCACTTTCTGGAAGGTGGCACCTGCAGGGTCAGGCACATTTCTGGGGTCGGTAGCAGCAGCGAGTCATGTGCGCTGCACATGCGCACATAGCTCTGCTGAATCAGGTGGCCGGATCATGTGCATGTACAAGTCAGCTGGTCCTGGTGCGGCTGCACCTCTGTACATGTCATGTGTAACGACAAGGACTGCACCCCGGCAACTGTGGGTGCGGGGTTTGGCACTGTGGCTGATTCGGCTCCTTGTCATGGCTTGCCTGTCTATGCACTCTTGCCTGCCGTCGCACGACCGGCGCGCCCTGCGCCACGAGTGTGTTCGAACGGTGGAGCGGGTGATACCTGAGCTCTCGGGTCATGTGGTACACTGCTTGCAGGCGTGCCAGGCTGCAGCTGCATCTCTGGCTCGCTTATGCAAGCCGGATTGGGGCCTGCCCAGCGCGCTTCAATGCGTGCCCTGGCAGTAATGCATCGCACAGCCGCAGCTGGGAGCCTGCATAGTCTGCTGCTATTTGATCATTGAAAGGACACCGTCTAGGCCACCAGAATGAGCTTGAATATGTTACGCATAGCGCTACATGCACTTGTTGCTGTAAAGGCGTACGCAGCCAACTGCCGGCCTTTGCTGGCGGGTGCCAAAGAGGACGCTTTTCATGTCAGCACCGCAGAGAGTGAGCACTTCGTGCTCTCAGCCACTGGAGAGGCGCTGAAGGTTGCGGAGGCTGCTGGCTCAGGGCAGGTCTGAATTCCAGGGCAGGTCTGAAACTATGATGCAGGTCTGAATCCACTGCAGGTCTGAAACCATGATGCAAGTCTGAATCCCAGGGCAGAGTCATACGTGAGAGTGTGGATGATCACCGCACCCGTGTATGGCATCCATAAAGAGCGCAGGTCTCCAGCGGTACGTGTTCTTCAATGAGCAGTTACACACTCTGCCAAGTGCATAGCATGCGCTCAACATGCGTAGATTCAGCGCATGTGCTGCTGATGAGGTGTTACAATTAGGTGTAACGTTGGCCTCCAATGCAGACCGCATGAGACCCATGTGCGTGATATGACCGAATAGCAGCAGTCGTCCACTAGTGGATGTTCTGCGCGGAGCGGCGCGCTGTTAGATCACAGCGCTGTCGGACCACGTCGAAGCCGAGCTTGTGCAGAGCGAAGCTTGAGGGGTGCAAAGGCAGCAGTGAGGAGCGCCATGGCCATGAACGCAGCGCCTCCAGCGCCAGGCTCGTTGTACGCATGCCCGGCGGCCAGTGTCTGCTCAGACAGCCGCCCAAGCTCCTGGCATTATAGCGCTTCCCAGCTCATGTTTGAAACACAAGCTTGTACGATTGCCGCCGGGCCTGCGCAGGAACTTCACGGCAGTCAACGTCTTTGGCCTCAACCAGTATGACGGCCAGACGCAATTCTTTGACGCAAGCTCTCCGCTCCTGCCAGAGGTGGGAGCTCGCTCCACGCCCAGCATTGCTCAGTACCTGTGGCCAGCAGCGCCCCGGCCCCAGGTGGCCAGGCTAGCCGGGGTGGGCACGCCGCAACTGCATTTCAGGCTTTTGCACCAGCTTGGCGTAAGCTGACTGCTGCCCTGTTGGCGCATTGCGTTGCAGTTAGTGGCATGCAGCGGCTGCCGCAGCTAGGTTAAGCCTGCTCTGCCTGTACGCCGAGTGTATGCAAGCAGTGCTGCCGTGCTCTCCAGGCACGTGCAAGCAGCACTGCTCTTGCAGCAACCCGTGCTGGGGCGCCTGCAAAACTGCACCTGTTTGTGCTGAGCCTTGTAAAGGACACAGCAGGCTGCAGCAGCGCGCGCTGGCCTGTACGGGAACAGTCTCTAAGCCCGCGGGCGTCAGCCTGCTAATCAAGGAACCTGTGCGCGCAGTGGGTGGGCTGGGCAGCCGTGCTGGGCTTTGGCGCCGTCTTTGCGTTCCTGGCGGTTGCGCTCGTGTGGATCGACGTCACGTTCAGCGGCGTCATTTACAATTCCGAGCAGTTCAACACCGCGGGGCGGAGCATCGGCACGGGCCTGCTGGCCGTGGACCTGGTCAGCCACTGGACCTGGGCGTCCATCCTGCTCCAGTCTGTGTCGTACGGGCAGTTCTACGGCATCACCGGCTCCTACTGGTTTGCCGTCAATGACGCCATCATCATGTGGCTCTTTGCGGTCGTCGCGCTGGAGCTCAAGCACCGCGCGCCCAAGGCGCACACGATGCTGGCGCGCCCCCCGCCCTCTCGCAGCCTGTCTTGTTCTCTGCGCAGGTGACATGCAGCGCGCGCTGTGCAACACACCATGGGCGGCCGAAAAGGGGTCCTCTGACACCTCCATGGCCGCCATGCAGGAGATCGTGGAAGTGCGTTGGGGCACATTTGCGCACTTCGTGCGCCCCCGCCCCCGCCCTGGCCTGCCGCGCCTGCGGTCTGCGCAGGCAGCTGTGCCCGGGCACACGCGCCTTCCCTCATGTAATGTTTGGCCGCCCCTTCATGCGCACTGCTGTGTCGCTGATTGGCTTTCAGGTTCTCTGTTACAAACAGCTGCTCTGTCTCAGGCATAAAAGAACGCTCTTGCGGTTCCTGACACGCCCACCCGGGCCGCCGCGCAGACGTTTTTCGGCTTCGCGGTGGTGACCAACCTGCTGGTCTCGCTCTCCATGCTGCAAGGCTGCGTGTCGGTGATCAACACGCTGACCGGCGTCAACCTGTACGCCATCAGCTTTCTCATCCCCATCGGCGTGGTCGTGTACGCCACGATCGGCGGTGCGGGCCTGGGAGCGCGCGCCACGTTCCTTGCAGGATGGGGTATGAGCGAAGTACGCTCATACATTAAGCTGACAAGGGACAGGATGAGTGCTGCTGTTGAAGGGCCAAAGAGGTGCTGAGCAAGCTCCAGCGGGGGCTGCCGTGCTGCACTGCACGGGCACAAGCAGTGCCACTGGCGGTCAACAGACTATGTTTGAAAGCATGCAGGCCCGGGTAGGGGACTGTGCAACCCCACCCAGCGCAGGCCGCTCCCGGAGTCCTGAGCGCTTATTGGGCTACCTCGCGGCAGGCCTGAAGGCGACATTCACGACGGCGTACATGCACACGGTCATCATCTACATCGTCTGCCTGGTCTTTGCGTTCAAGGTGTACACGCCCGGCAACCTGCTGGCCGGCATCGACCAGGCACGCCGCCCACGCCGCATGCCTGTTCAGGTGGCTGCATCGTGAGCCGCAGCTGGCAGGATGCAAAGCATGGTGTCCGCACAAGGGAATTTGTAATGCTGCGACAGCGGGGTCTGCATTGGTGCGCACCTCAGGCGCCAACACAACAGTCGTCAGGGAATGGGCAGCATGTCACACCAGCCGCACACAACCCACTCACTGCTGCGATGCGGCTCGGGGCTGAGATCCCGCGCGCGTGGCGCGGGGCCGCGCAGGTTTACGACCGGCTGCAGGCCATGGCGCTCTACTCGCCAGTCGCCGGCAACCAGGGCGGCTCCTACCTCACCATGTGGTCCTCGGGCGGCCTGCAGTTCGAGGTCATCTTCTTCTTCTCCGCGCTGGCGCAGATGCTGGTCGACCAGTCCTACTGGCAGTCCGCCGTCGCCGCCAAGCCGTCGGCCGCCGTCAAGGTGCCCGTCCCATGCAGTCTCCCGCCCCGAAGACCTGTCCCGCTGTTGTGCGGCTTTTTTGCTGCTGCGCTGACACGCCAGCCAGCCCGTGCCATGGCGCACTTCCCGTGATACACAACTTCCGCAGCACCCAGGCGGCTTGCAACAGTAATGGCGGGAGACATGCTGTGAGATAGCAAGCAGAGGCTGACGGCGTTGTGATCAGGCGTCGCTCTTGCTGCACCGCGCACAGCCTCCATGACCTGGTTGCTGTATCAGTCACGCCACCTGGTCGCTGCATCAATGGCGTGGCCCTCCCGCGCAGGGCTACTTCCTGGGCGCCTTTTTGTTCCTCGGCATCGTCTTCTCGCTGCCCGCCACGCTCGGCATGGCGTCGCTCGCGCTCGACCTGCCGGTGCGCCCCGGCTGGCATGCAATAATGAGTTTGTACTTGTATGTGTGGGTGTGACCCTCGAAGGCGCGGAGTCCCAGAGTCTGCCTCAGCAGGCATTGTTGTATATCGGCGTTCTCATATCTTTGTCGGCCCTGCCCCGTGATCCGCAGCTTCTGACTCATGTCGCGTCAAGTGAGCCCGCGAGCCGGATGGCTGGGACAGATCCAAGTCATAGAGGAAATACAGTGCTGATGGTTTAACCATGCGCCGTCCACATGCGATGGCTGCACCTCGACGCCCCCGTGCGCGCCCAGGTCTCCCTCACCGAGGAGCTGCAGGGCCTGGTCATGCCGGCCGCGTCCTACGTGCTGCTGGGCAAGGGCGGCGCGGTGCTCGTCATCGTCATCTGCTTCATGGCGGTAACGTCCAGCGGCGCGTCCGAGATGGTCGCCGTGTCCTCGCTCTTCACGTTCGACATCTACCGCAGGTACATCCACCCGCAGGTGAGCACGCCCTCTCATGACAGGGTTACACTGGGTACCTACAGCTCTGTGGAGACATGTCTTTAATGATTGTCCTGTTCAGAAATTGCACTTGTCCTGTGGGCGGCACATATGGCATGCTTTGACTGTCCAAATGTGACACCCGTCACCTTGCCCACGCTTAGTGCAGGTGCCGCACAGAAGCTGTGAGTGTCGCCTCTTTAGGCCGTAGTGTCGGCCGCTCAGCCGTCTCCTGGCCAAACCAGGCGTCCGGCGAGCGGCTGGTGTGGGTGAGCCGCATCGCGGTGCTCGTCTGGGCCATCATCATGGGCATCGCCATGAGCGTCGCCCAGGTGGCCAACATCAACGTCAATTTCCTCATCACCATCATCGGCGCGCGCCCGTCCCAGGCCTCTGCGCCGTACCTCAGGGCCCGCATCGCCAGGGTTCTTGCGCTCGCCGCCGCCGGTGGCCTGGAATGCTCTGTGCGGCGCTCGGTGGGAGGCCGTATTGTCGTCGCACGCGCCCGGATTGCACCGCGCTCCACATAGAGATAGCGTGGGCTAACCCTATTGCACCCTATCCCTGCAGCCAATCACAGGCACGCGGGCCGCGCGTGCAGGCGTCATCGTGGGCGGCGCGGTGCCGCCGCTGGCGTGCGTGCTCACCTGGACGCGCTGCACGCGCCTGGCCGCCATCATCAGTGCGCGCCCGGACTGCTTTTGCCAGGCAGGGCAT
>JAABUZ0100008010.1_pt1 | contig 12587 bp, 9 predicted proteins | sample 5562091 | NCBI WGS metagenome assembly JAABUZ01 (sample SAMN12813069, study PRJNA571459) | rock metagenome | isolation source: Antarctica rocks | place: Antarctica: Victoria Land, Linnaeus Terrace sud | collected 2015-12-21 | reverse complement strand
GTCGCCCGCCTGACCATCAGGGAGATCGCCGTGGTGATCGGCAAGAGCGAGGCGGCGACACACAAACGGCTTACCCGGACGCTACACGCGCTCGCCGTACAGTTTGAAGGAGTGGACCAATGATCCAAGATCGCCATGACACCAACGCGGACACGTACGCCGACCTCCTCGGGCCGGGCAGCACCCCCGCCGTCGCGCGCGTCGTCGCCGCGCTCGACGCGGCCTACACCCCCGCGCTATCGCCGCAGGCCGCGCGCCTCGACGCCGCCATGGCCCGCACGCTGCATGCGCAGCTGACGGCACCGGCGCGCCAACACCGCCCGGGCGTGAGGATGCGGCGACGTATCGCCTCGGTGGTGGCCGCGTTCGCACTCGCCCTGGCCGGCCTGGTCACCTATCTGCGCTGGCCAGCCCCGACGCCGGTCTCGGCGCAAAGTATCCTGCGGCACACCGCGGCGGCCTTCTCCGCGTCCGGCCCAAGCCAGGCAACGCACGACGTGCTCGCGGTCCACACTTCCTGGACCCCCGGCGTCGCAACCGGGGGCCTCACGGCCGCCGACCTGACCCCCGACACCATCTATGATGCGTGGGTCCACCGCGACGCGAGCGGCGCGATCGCGCGCGAGGATATTAGGGCGACCGATGCGCGGGGGACAATGCTCCTGCGCGCCGTGCAGGACGGGCGGACGCTCACGGTCTACGACGCCAAGACAGGGACGACGCAGATTACGACCCAGGACGCGGCGGCGCAGCCGCACAACGCCCTCTTCCCCGATCCGCTCGACGCGGACAGCCTGCGCCAGTTCGTGCTCGCCGCGCAACAAGGCACGGACCAAGAGGCTCATGTCCTGCCGCAGCAAACCATCGACGGGGCGACGGTCGATGTGGTCCAGGTCACCCGCATGCAACTACTCGACGCGCAGGGGACGGGCGTTCCAACGCCGCATCGCTACACCGCAACGCTGTATGTCGATGCGGCGACGTATGTCCTCCGTAAGCTGGAGATGGAGATCGACGATCCCGCAGGGGCGGTGGTGGCCTCCGGCGTGGTCCAGGATCTCCGGCACGAGGTCGTCCTCCTGTCGGATGTGCCCGTGAAGGTCTTCCTCTCGTCGGATGTGTCCGCGAAGATCTTCCTCTCGGATGTGCCCGCGCAAAGTCTCTCCCCCCAGATGTCGGCCCACCGTCCGGCTGGACACTAGGGCAGCGCTGCCGCAACCTCGCCCCTTCTTTTCCAAGCAGTCCCAACCTCCCAACCCCGCCCGCTTGCGACGGCCCGCCGCGACCGTGTAGGCTGACGGTGAGGGTGCGCGCAGCGAACCTGTCGCGTCCGTCGCATACGCGCACACGCGCACACGCGGTCGTGCATGGGGGTGGGGGGAAGCGTGGAGAGCGGGCAGACACGGGAGCCTGACGCCGGCCTCGGCTCTGAGTTGTTCGCGGCGCAGCTCCGGCGCTATCGCGTCGCCGCGGGCTTGACGCAGGACGGGCTGGCCGAGCGGGCCGGGGTCAGCGTGCGCAGCGTCGGCGACCTGGAGCGGGGCGCGGGGCACCGGCCGCGCAAGGACACGGCGCGGCTGCTCGCCGAGGCCCTGGGCCTCCCGCCGGAGGACCGGGAGGCGTTCGTCGCGGCGGCGCGTCAGGCTCCCGCTCCTCCCATCGATGGCGACAAACCGCCGCGTGGCGAGGACCACGCCCCGGCCCCGGTCGCGGCCCCGTCCGCCGCCCGGGGGTGGCTGCGATGGCTGTGGCCACCGCGGCCACGCTGGCGCGCGGCGGGGCTGCTCGGGCTCGGCGTCCTCGTCGCGCTCGGTGTCCCCGCCACGGCGGCGCTGTGGGGCCGGCGCACGGCCGCGGCCCCGGCCCCCGGCGTGGCCGTGACCATCGTCGGCCCTCACCAGGCGGCCTGCTGCTGGGCCACGCAGGGCACCTGGTACGCCGACGGCCTGCACGGCTACCCCGGCTTCGCCGGCCCGACCGACTGGACGTATGCGCGCGGGGCGACGCGCCCGCCGGTGTCCGCCGTCCGCTGGTCCCTCGCGCCCCCGCTGCGGGCGGGCGGCGACTGGCGGCACGTCGCGGTGGACATGTGGGTGCCCGACAACAACGCCGACGCGCGGGTGGCCTACGTCGTTACCGATGGCCGGGGCCGGCCGTCGCGCCGGGCGGTCGATCAGGAGTCCCCCGCGCCGGGGTTCGCCCACCGCAGCCCGGGCTGGGTGCGGCTGGGCATCTTCGATGGGACGCGCGACGGGCGGCGCTGGGGCGGGGTGATGGTGGACCTGACCGACCGGGCGCCGACGGACTGCGCCGCCTACCACTACGCCAGCCGCACCTGCGCGGTCGGGGCCGCGCAGGCGCGCTTCTCGTACCCGGCGCCCGGCATCCGGTAGCCCGACGACCCGCGCGACGGGGGCGACGGGGGGCGACGGGGGGCGACGGGGGGCGACGGGGGGCGACGGGGGGCGACGGGGGGCGACGGGGGGCGACGGATCGACGGACGGCGGAGAGTGGTGCCATCCCTCGCCGACACAGGGACCCGGGGCGCGGGACTAGCCCGGTATCCTTTCCCCGGGGCTGCTGGATGTGCCGGACGCGAATCCGTAGCCGCTGTATCGGCCACTGATGGTGATGTAGGTGTGATAGAGGTGGCCGCTATACACATCGGACCAGTCGGTGAAGCCATAGTGCGCCCCCGGGTTGCTGAGCTGGGCGTCGGGGAGGCAGTTGAACGCCCGCGTGGCCACCGTGGCGTTCATCGTGTCGTCGCGCAAGTGGATGGTGAACGTGCAGCGATTCCAGTAGGCGGGGTTGGCGTTGGGGAAGTGGATGTACCCGTCCGGGGAGAGGCTAAGCCCCCAACTCCCGCTAATGCACGCGTAGAAACTGACGTTGATGGGCGCGTTGTATCCAGTGGCGACGACCCCGCCGCAGCCGCCGCCGCTGTCGGCGTAGGCGTGGGGCGCGGGGACGACGTGGCTAGCCAGGGGTGCGAGGGCGAGGGCCGCGGCGGCGGCCAAGCCCAGGGCGCGGCGAGTCGGACGTATCATCGGTCTCTCCTGTATCACTCTAGCTGTGGTGAGGGGGCGGCAAGACGGCGCGCTGCGCGTGGCACACGTCTATTGGACCGACGCTCAGTGATGCACCGGGCATCCGCGCTGGACAATTGTCGACGACGCACAGGTGTAAAAGGCGCAGACCGTGACCCGATACACATGGATGTGGTGATCGCCGTTGTCGTAATAATCGAAGGACCAGAGGAAATCATCCGTTTCCCAGGCGCTGCCGAGCCAGGTTTGCAGATGTACGGTGTTGCTGCCGTGGCCGCAATACGTCGAGTCGGCGTGGGCGGGCGTGGCGTGGCTGGCCAGGGGGATGGCCGCGCCGGCAAGCGTGGCCGCAAGGGCGAGCGGGGCGAGACGGCGGGCGATAGGTGCGCGCATGGCTGATGTCCTCTCACTTCACGATCGTTTGTCGTGCGTCGTGGGCCGCCTCGTCCATGGCCAGGGACGGCGCCGACGAGTCCAGCATGGCATGGGCGGGGACCACCCACCAGGCAAAACCAGCAGCTTCGTAGGCAATGTAACCGGCAACTTGGTGACATCGTTTCAGCCACGCCCTTTCTTTTCCAAGCAGCCTCAACCCCGCCGCTTGTGCGCGCCCGCCGCGACCGTGTAGGCTGACGGTGGGGGTGCGCGCAGCAAACGGTACTCACTACCGAATTGTTCGCTGGGGCTCACAATTCGTCCGTTCGCCGCGCCGCGATCGGCGTAGGGTGGCGACGCCGTAGCCCCTTGGAAAAAGATGGAGGCGTGGGCGATGTACGCGGTGTTGCGCGTGGCCAAGCTCAAGACGATGGGCGAGATCGGCCAGTTAGGCAAGCATAACGAGCGGACCCGCGAGACCCGCAACGCCGACGAGGCGCGGCTGGGCGACAACGTGCGGCTGGCCGGGACGGGCGACTGGTGCGCCGATGCCCAGGCCCGGCTCGACGACGCGCCCACGCTACGCTCCAACGCGGTCCTGGCCATGGAGCATGTGCTGACGGCGAGCCGCGAGTTCTACCACCAGGGCGACGAGCGCGCGCGGGCCGCGCGCCTCAACGACTGGACCGCGCGCAGCATGGCGTGGCTACGTGAGACCTACGGGGAGCGCAACGTCGTCGCGGCCGTCCTGCACAAGGACGAGCAGACACCCCATATCCAAGCCCTCGTCGTGCCGATTGACGAGCGGGGGCGGCTCAACGCCCACGCGTACACGGGCGGGCGCGCCTTGCTGGCACGCATGCAGGATAGCTATGCCGCGGCCGTGCGCGACCTGGGGCTTGAGCGCGGCGTCAAGGGGAGCGTGGCCGACCACCAGACCGTGCGGGAGTTCTACGCCAAGATCATGGAGCCGACGCCGGCGCCGGAGATCGTGCGGCGCGATCTTGAGGTGGAGCGGCCGGGCCGCCTTGTGGGTAACCCCGAGCGGTGGGCCAGCGAGCAGACCGAGCGGATCGCCGAGCGGATCGCGCCGGCGCTGGACGCGGCCCTGGTGAAGGCGACGCACTACGAGGGGCAGGCGGCGAAGGCCGAGGCCAACGTCGTGGTCTTGCAGCAGCGGGTCCGCGATCTGGAACGAGCGAACGCCACCGTGACGCGGGACTACAAGGCGCTGGTGGCCCAGGTTCGGGGTATCGACCTGGAAGACACCATGCGGACGCTCGGCGGCGTACAGGACCGCTACGATACGCACAAGTGGCAGGTCGCCGGCGAACACATCAGTATCAACGGGGAGAAGTTCTACAACCACGACCGGCAGAGCGGCGGCGGCCAGTCCATCGACCTCGTGATGCACGTTGGCGGCTACACCTTCAAGCAGGCCGTGGCCTACCTCAATCACGCGCGCGGCCCCGAACTGGCCGTGGCGGCGGCCGCACAGTACGGCGCGCGACAGGGACAGGAGATCGTCGAGCGCGAACGGGGCGAGCCGGCGCGCTTCCTGCCGCCGGCGCGGGACGAGGGGCGCTGGCCGCAGGTGCGGGCCTACCTCACGGAGGAGCGGGCTCTTCCGCATGGCATGGTCGACGAACTGCATGCGCAGGGGACGCTCTACGCGGATCGCCGCGCCAACGCCGTCTTTCTGCGCACGGACACGGAGGGGCAAGCTGTGGGCGCGAGCCTGCGCGGGACGCTGCCCGGCTCGCATTTCCAGGGGCTCGCCCTCGGCAGCCGGCGCGAGGAGGGACACTTCTCGTTCACCGTGGGGGAGCCGGCCCCGTACCGCGTCCCGCAGGTTCACATCGCGGAGAGCCCCATCGACGCCCTGAGCCGAGCGGCGCTGGCGCAACGCGCCGGCGAGCGGGGGGAGTTCATCTTCGTGTCGAACGACGGCCACGGCGAGTTGCCTAGGCGGCAGATCGAGGAGGGGCTGGCCAGGGGCGCGCTCGTCCACTGCGGCTTCGACAACGACGCGGGCGGCGATCTCCTGTGGGCGCAGGTCCAGGAGGCGTACCCGCGCGCCGAGGCCGTCGTGCGCGAGCGGCCCCCGGCCGGAGTGAAGGATTGGAACGATGCGCTACAGGCCGAGCGAGAGCAGCAGGCGATGCCGGAGCGTGCCCCCGAGCCTGAGAAGACCACGGGGCGCGACAGCCGCGCTGATGAACGGCGCTAGCGATTTCTGCGACAGGCAGCCGTATTAGGATCATGCCCACATTTGGTGAAACGGATTCGAGGGTGAATTGAGCCAGCTTACGCTCAAAATGAGTCGTTGACACTCTTGCCTCACCTCGCCCATGTCGATCACAAGGATGGTGTAGCTCGTCTTGTGATTCCGTCACAGACCATGTTCAGGACAATAGTCTACTGCTGGATGAACGAGCATTTTTGCTTTCAACGACCGTAAAAAACGTGTTGTCTGTATATCACCAAAAGAGGGCATGAGCCCCGTATTACATAGCAGGGATGTGTTTTGATGAATGGCAAGCAGGACCTTGGATGAGTCATGTAGCTATCCCAGCCGTGATCTGTCCCCGACAAGTGTGCGAGGTGGTCGCCTGGAGAGGCCGATCCTGGATGCGGATCACCACTTCGGGGCCATCGGCAGGTGGATATCGGCGACATCCGCGACGTTTGCCTGGGCAACGACTTCCTTGAGATACGAGTTCGCGCGCTCGAAGTGAGACTGCTCGGCAATCGGCGCGCTGCCGGGGTTATGCACCCACCCGACCAACTCTCGGAAGTATCCGTCACCGCTGAGCACCTCGGTCGCCTCCGCGAGCAGGGCGCTGGCGTAGATGGCGCAATCCCCCAACTCCAGGTAGATGCATCCCAGGACGCGTCGCGCCACATCCCAAACCTGCATCATGGTGGAGGGGTCAACAGGGGTCACGTTGATCCCACCCGCCTCAAAGAGGGTGTCCAAGCCCTCAGTCTCGCTCTGGACGCGCGCGTAGACGGCCCACTCGAGACGGGCGAAAATCTCTCGCTCATCAAAGCGGCTCCACAGGCGATGTGGGATGTTCTCGCTCGCCGCGTCGAGGATAGCTTCCCCGCGCAGGCGTCCGCTCACTAACTCTACCTGTGCGACCGGCGAATATTGGATCGTGTCGCCCGCGTTGGAGTGGGGTCGCAAGTACTCGATGAGCCTCCAGCCTTTCTTCAGGCTCTCCCGCGTGTTCTTGCTCATTGGAACGAGGGCGTCAATAGTGGCTTCGACATTGCCCGTCGTTGGGACGCCCGTCGTTGGGACGAACGGCGATAGAGTGTGGGCGCGGGCGAACTCGAGGTAGAGCCTCGCGTAGTGAACGGCGTTCGTATCGAGCATCAGAAGCCGTCGATAGGTGGGTGCAGGCGTTGGGCTCACCCCCGCGGTTCCCCTGCGAATACTTGGGCCACCCGACGCTCCACGTCGGCTAGGTAATCGGCCGTGAACGGCACCTCAACGCCGGTGGAGGCACTTATCGCCATCGAGCAGACCTTGGTCAACTCCCGCGGGCTCGACACTGTCGCCGGGCTCAGCACCGTTTCGAAGCCGCGTGAGAAGGGGAATAGGTGATCACGCCCATCCGCGCCCGACGCGCGCGCTGCGGCGAGACGAACCTCCACTAGTTCGACCGCCTCCTCGGGCTGCAGAGGGGGAACGCTGAATGCGTACTTGTCGTTGCCCGTCATCCTGTCCCACAGTGCGGGCTCCAGCGCCTGCGTCTTCTCGACCGCGTCCGGCGTCATCGCAAGGATGAGCCACAGGTCGTCGCCCTGCGTGAGGTTGATCAGGCGCTTGAGCGTGGCGAGGTACAAGTGCGCCTCGTGCCGGGAAAGGATCTTCTGGAGCGCGACCTCCTCGAACTCGTCGAGGAGGAACGCAACGGACGTGATGCCTGCGGAGAGTCGGAGCGTCGTTAGTATGGCGCTAAAGTAAGGGGCCTCCTCTCGCTCAGCCACGAGGGAATCACTCTTACCGCCAACGAAGTCGCGGTACTGGAAGTAGGGCTTGGTCGGCGTATCCACGACGACGCGCGCGAGGCGGTACGCGATCTCCTCGTCTCGGGTGATGCCTACCTCCAAGATCGCCTTCTGCAGGTCGGACAGAACCTCCCCCTGCTGCTGACGCCCGCGCCCTCGCGCCTGCCCACGCAGATATTCCTCGAAACCAGAGAGAAACATGCTCCGCTGATAGGAGCTGACATGCGGTGCGGCGAGCTCCCACAACGCCTTAGAGAAGTTCTTGCGCCCGATTTGGCGAAACAGGGAGTTGGCGAGGTCATAGAACTGTACGCCAGGGTTATCGAAATAATAGGGCTTGATCCGCCGCCGTGGCAGCTCTTCTCGGTGCAGCCATTGCAAGATGTAGCTCTTGCCGCTCCCGTACTCACCGAAGATGGCGAGCGCGCGCACGCCCTGCGTTTCTATAAGGGAATCCAGGAAACCTTGCAACCGGTCCTTCCACGAGCGCGGGAGCCAGAGGTCGCCTCCGATTGGCGCGCCGGCTGCGGAGGGCGCGAAGGGGTTATAGGCAAGGCCGAGATGGGTGAGCAAATCGGACATGGTTCAGCACCTCAACAACGTAGCGAAGACCGATTTGTGCAGGCGGATGTGTGAGATGTAGCGCCCGCGCCCGTCCCGGAAGTACCCACGCAGCTCGAACTCCTCCCTCTTTTCTGACCGCGCCGTGAGCGTCGCCTGATCGCGCGAGGTGGGAATGAGGACTATCCTGCCCGCGTACTCGTGGGCGAGCCACGAGATCGTGTCATTCAGATTCCGTACGGGACGCCGTTGCTGCTGGCAGCAGCGAACCTTGAGGTCAAGCAAAGATAACGTTGTCCAGTCGCTCGACCCGCTCACATCACGCGGGAGCTCTCGCGCGACATCGCACGGTCCGTCGCTTACTGACGGCAGGACCGGGTACATCACAGCACCGGTCCCCTCACGGTAGAACTCGTCGATCAGCCCGAGCTCATCGCGCGCCCAGTAGCGCACACCATAGAGTGTGCTCTGCACGTCGGACGTTGAGCGCAAGCGCAGTACGCGGCCTTCCCCGTCGCAGCCGTCGCCCTTGAGGAGCACGGTGCCCGCATGCTCCCCCTCATAGACGCGACGCCATGCCACGGATTGGCCGTGCGCGCGGAACGTGTCCACGTTGAGCGTGCCAGGGCCAGGCAGGAACAGGTCGAAGAAGCGCGCGCGACAGTCCTCGTCTTGCAGGACGAGGGCGGCGAATGCGTCACGGGCCGGAGCATCCAAATCGGTGCCGCTCGGTGTTTCACGGGAAAGCAGCGCCTGGACGTGGGCATCCTCACGATTGGCGACGAGACGTTGGCCCTGACGCCGCAGGATGCCCAGGTGCAGCAGCGTATTGCGATAGTGGTAGAGCGTCGTAGGTGCCGGTGCCGCCCCATTGTCTGTGATGCGGACACCACGCTCCGCGATCGCCGCGTTGAGCTCAAGCACCCTCAGGCCGTTGGAGGACTCTGCGACCATGTGCAAGACGCGGTGCAAGCCGGCAAAGGACACGGCGCGCATCCATCGTCCGTCCGACCGTTTGTCTTCGTCCATCGCGTTCCTCGCACCTTATCCGAATCGTCGCCATTGATGGCCCCGACGCGACTGTCCCTATTGAGAGGACGCGCAGCTCCGATGATGCCGGACATCAGCGCCTAAGTATTGTGCGTCGCCGCAAATTAGAAAGGTTAATCGCAAAAAAGCAAAGATTGCGTCGCCCGGGCGGGCACCGATACAATGATAAGTATACATTGTCAACAGACACATTCAAAAGGAACCTGCCTCCCGTGACATACCAATCGACGCTCGCCTCCCCCTGCGCGGGCGCGCCCGACCCCACGCAAGGGGGGAGGGTGATCGAGGACCATCTATACCTGGGCCGATACGTAACGCCCAGTGAGGCTAAGCGCCTCCCGGTGTACAACTGGTTCGTGTACCCCCACAGTTTCTCGCCGACCCTGGTCCACCTGCTGATCGACCGCTTCGGGCTGACGGGCGGGGATCGAATATTCGATCCGTTCGTCGGGGCGGGCACGACGCTCCTCCGAGCGAAGGAGAGCGATATCTCGGCGGTCGGCCTGGACATGCTGCCCATATCGGCGGCTCTGACCAACGCCAAGGTGGTGCATTATGACACAGTCGCACTAAAGGGGGATATCGCGCGCCTCACCGAGGCATTAGAGAATGCAGATAGTACGCCCTCAGAGGACGACCCGCTGCTCTCGATGGCCCGTACCCCCGAAACAATCGTGGCCCGCGCCTTTGACGAGGCGACCCTTCGGCAGATCGTGCGCATCAAGGGGGACATCGCGCGCAGCGCCAGCAGCTCGGATAACCATGCTTTCCTGCTGGTCGGGTTGCTGGCGATCCTTGAGGCGTTCAGCCTCACGCGCAAGTCGGGAGGATGGCTCAAGATCGTTGGGAAGAAGCCGGGTACAGGGGCCACCAATATCATGCGTGCGTACCTCGATCGGGTCACGCGTATGGCCGCTGATGTCGTCGCGTCCCAAGTGACGAAACATCACGGCGAATGGGTGGTGAAGGTCGGCGATGCGCGAGATCCGCACCCCGACCTCGGCCAGTTCGACGCCGTCATCTCGTCGCCGCCCTATCTGAACAGGCACGATTATACGCGAGTCCTTGCCCTTGAGCTGCTGGTGGGCTTCCTGGGGGCGCGTGACGACCTGAAAAACCTGCGATACAACCTGCTCTGCTCCCATCCCGAGGCCAAGCTGCGGCCGGTCTCACCGGGATATATCGCGCCTGAGGGGCTCGCAACGATCCTCGCGGAGCTGCGGGGGCGTAAGGCCGACCCGCGCGTCGTGCGCATCGTCGAGGCATACTTCCAGGACATGTACGCGGTCTTGCGGGCGCTCGGCGGGACGACGACGAAGGGTGGTCATGTCGCCTTCGTGCTCGGCAACGTCCGGTTCTCTGGCGTGTCGATCCCAGTGGACGAGATGGTGGCCGAGGTCGGGGAGGCGGCCGGCTTGGAGTGGGAAGCCACGCTGGTGGCCCGTCGGCGCAACAACAGCGCACAGCAAATGCGCGCGTACGGGCGTGACCCGTCGCGCGAGGGCGTCATCATATGGCGCGCGCCATAGAGATAAGCTCATCCACGGGCGGAGCTTTGCCGCTGACTGGTACGTTGCGGTAGGGGCATCTGTGCTAGCCCCGCGTGAGAGCCTGTGTACGAAGGGGGTGAGCGCCGCGTATCCTGGCACCTACGATCCGCCTGCTGATACACCAAACACAGGGAGCGATCGTGCGCCTGTCCCTCGTTTATTCGGCCACGACTATGACGCTCAAACGTCAAGGATGTTGCGGCGAGGTTTGCTGAGACAACGGGAGCAGCGACGCTCCGCCACTATTGACAGAAGAACCTGTGTCATCATGTGGCCGGGTCCAGAACATAACCTTGATGCCACCTAAGGATCACGCCTCGCCACGATTGCCTGGCTCTCCCGACACTTGATACCGATGGTGAAGTCGCCGGAGCGGCTGCGGTAGCCGAATTGGCAGCGTTCCGCGACCCGTTTCGCTCGTCGCTTATAGCCTTGCAAGAGTCATTGCCCGAATAAGCGGAGGGCTGCTGGACTTCGCCATTGGTATCACTTCTGATGCATAGGGGCTACAACACGTCCAGAGCTGCCACAAGCGTTCGTTACTTGAGCATCAGAGATGGTCGGATCGGGCTCCTAACGCCATCTGAGGCCTTGTAAACCTGCTTGCGGACTGCGAGTATCCGCGATCACGCTAAGCCCATCAGCCTGGTGCATCGGAAGTGCGGGAGAGCCAGTCAATCATGGCGAGGCGTGCCTAAGGATACCTGTACGAGCACGAGCGCGGGCGAGAAGGACAAAAAGGAGAGGGGCGGCCGGTTGCCCGGCTCCGCCCCTCGTAGGTGCTGTGGCTGCCTTAGTACTACAACGACGCTTGTGTAAAACAGCCGTTTTCAGCGGCACATCTCGACCGATGTCATGGCTATGCTGGCCTTCGGCACCCGCTAATGCTTTAGGGTGTCAACATCTAGCACAAAAGCACCTCTTTATAGCTATTGGAGGAATCCGTCGTTGTAGTACTAGTGCTCAACGTCCGGGCCGAACGGATCGGCCTCGTCCTCCAATGCAGTGGGGACCCCCACAGCGACGAGCGCCGTCCCCTGCGTCGCCCTATCCGTCGAGGTGTCGGCCGCATCGGCAACGGCACCCGTGCCGCCGTCGGCGTCGTGGTCGTGCTCCGGCTGAGCCGCCTGGCTCTCGACCGGCGCGGGCGGCGGCAGTTCCAACGGCGGTGGCGGCATGAGGGGGCCGCCCGGACGCTCCGGGCCGAGCGGCGCCACCCACGACTGGCCCCTGGCCGGCGCGCGGCGCTTCACCTCGGGATCGGCGTAGTAGCGGCGCTGCGTGAGGCGCGCGGGCGGGCGCTGCGGCATCTTCACCAGCAGCTCGTCGGCCCGCAGGTTCATCACTTCGTCGGGTGTGAGCAGCGCCCGCTTGGTCTCGCTCTGGCTCTGGCCGCCGCGGTCGGTCAGCACGCGGAAGCGGTCGCGCTGGACGTTGCGCCCCTGCGTGACCTCGGTTGTCTCGCCCAGGACCGCCTCGGAGAACCAGGTGGCGTCCTCGTCGACCAGGTTGGACAGGGCAATCTTGGTGTTGTAGGCGCCCTTGAGCTGCGTCCAGCCCAACTCGCCGTAGGTCTCGACCAGCTGCGCCGTCATCTGCACCACGTAGACGCCGTAGACGCCGGCGCTGCGCAGCAGGTTCATCGCCTTCTTGATGCCGGCGACGAACCCGATGTTGCCCCACTCGTCGCCGTAGATAAACACGTCGCGGCGCAACTCGCCCCCCGGCGTCTGGCGCGCGGTGTCGCCCAGGACGCGGAACAGGTCCATGAAGAAGCCGGCCGAGAGGGGCTTCAACTCCTCCATCAGGTCGGGGTCAAGCGCGAGGAACACGGCGACGGGCGTGCCCTCCCCCGTGCCCAGGCGGGTCAGCTTCACCTCGTCGCGGCTCGTCGTGGCCTGCACGCGCTCGTCGCTCATGATGGTGAAGCGGGGTGTGATCTCCGCGAACACGGAGCCGAGCAGCTTGTCGTTGGCCTTGA
>JAABUZ0100008008.1_pt1 | contig 12593 bp, 11 predicted proteins | sample 5562091 | NCBI WGS metagenome assembly JAABUZ01 (sample SAMN12813069, study PRJNA571459) | rock metagenome | isolation source: Antarctica rocks | place: Antarctica: Victoria Land, Linnaeus Terrace sud | collected 2015-12-21 | reverse complement strand
GTGCGATACGTCTGCCACCAGCGGTGGAGGTGACGCGGCGAATAGCCAACGAGGGTGGCAACCTGGGGCACGTTCGTCGCTTCACCACTCTTGAGCAGGCGGAGCATCTGGACGCGGGGCGCGGCGGCGGTACCGCGCACACGCTGTTCACAATCACGTAATTCCTCGATGTTTTCGCTAATCACCTGCGGATAGGCGATGTACATCGCACTTCCCTCCGTGCATGAATCAGGACATCTTCACGTCAAGTCTATCGCGAAAGAGTATTATAAACCGTAGACGATGCGACCGCAAGCCCGCACCGTGGGCGCATGGAAGATGTCGTCGTGATCTTGGGGAAACGGATCCGGGCATTGCGGCTGCGGACGGGGTTGTCGCAGGAGCGGTTCGCGGCGAAAGCGGGGCTGGATCGGACGTACTACGCAGGGATTGAGCGGGGGGAGCGGAACCCGTCGGTGAAGCAGTTAGCGAAGATCGCCGCTGCCCTCGACGTGCCGATCGCGACATTGTTCATCGAGGAGTCGGCAGGAGAGTAACAACTACTGAGCGACATATCCCCCCCCCCACCGACTCCTCCTGCAAAGTCAACCAGCAGAGAGGATCTGTACATTGATCGCCGCCGCGAAGCGGGGGAGGGGTGTAATGAGTTTGTCCAGGTACGCAGCGAGGGCGAGGGGCGGCTCCGTCCGCTGCGCGGCCTGCTCGCGCACGATCGTCGCGAGGGTGTCGGCGTGCGCGGGATAGAGTTCCATCAGGAATGCATCAGGATGAAGGGCACGGATACCGAAGGGGGCGAGGTCGGCGGGGTGGAAGTGGCGCAGGTTGAACGTTGCGATCTCCGCCCCCGCCCATACCGCAGCGGCCGCGACGTGCCGGTCGTTCGGATCATTCGTCATCGCGGCGATGCGCTCCTCATAGCCGACGATCGCGGCACGGGGGAAGTGCCGTCGCATCGCCGCGAGCAGGGCGTCGATCCGTGCCGGGTCGCGCCCGAACTTCCCGATCAGCGTCCGTTGTGCCTCGCCAAGGATCGCCTCGGTCCAGCGCACGCGGCACAGGCCGAAGGCGTCGGCGTCGAGCAGGAGGTCGCGCACCAGTGCCTGCACGATCACGTTCGCGTCGAGCACGATCTGCGGGTAGGACACGCTCAGGGGCGGTCGTCGGAGAGCGGTGTATAGTCGAGATCGTCCAGCCCCGCCGCGATCGAGAGGCGGGTGATCTCACGGACGCCTTCGCGCCGTGCCACATGGTCGCGCGCACGGTAGTCCTCGAGGTCGCGCCGGGCGACAGACGTCGCGCCGCCCTCGCGCGTGAGGGGGACGCCCGCAGCGGCGAGGAGGTCCGCCACCGCGTCTACGTCCTCCATCAGGAAGTCCGCCGCTGCCTGCATGGACAGGCGGTCGCGCGTGGCGACCCGGCGGTCATTGCGGGCCGATGGAGTTGTTTCGGCTGGAGGTACAGGCGTCTGCTGCTTCGGCATCGATCTCTTCTCCTTCCGTAGAGTGTACACCCCGCGACCATCGTCGGTGAAGAGCGGAGACAAGAAAAGGTCGCCGCGCAGTCTCCGATACCGATCAATCGGGGTAGGGGATGCTCCTTAATCGTCCATTGTCGGTTAAGAAACCTTATGCGTCTTGCTGTTTCTTCGTGATAGAGCGGTTAGTTTGGCTCTTCCCATGTCCCTTGCAGCGGTTCCCACCGGGCGCGATCCGAGACCGTCCCGGCAAGAAGCGGATCGAGGAACGTTGCGGCGAGTGCGAAACCGATGCGCACATCAGGATCGAGCCCGACCTCGTGTGCCAGCCGGCGATACGCGGGTCCCCAATCGGCGGGCGGCAGGGGAAGCGCAGCGGGGAGCGGGTGCGTGCCGCGCCCCGCGAAGGTGGCATGCAGTGCTCCTTGTACGCGCCCCGCCTCGAACGCGATCGCGGACCGGATCAGGACGAGGTCGATCAGATCCTTCACCCGGCTGCTCCGGCGGTCGCCGGCGTACATGCGCGTGTAGGCGTGCACCTTCTCGGCGACGTGCTGCGCGATTGGCACCGCCGGCACCGCGATCGGGTCGATCGCCGCGAACCGGAGCAGGTCCGGCCCCCGCAGGGTCTCGGGTGCCGTCGCAATGGCGTCGGCGAAACCGATATCGATGATCACGTCCTCGAACGGGCGCCCGTCGAGCGCCGCGGCAACGTGATAACGCACCGCCGCGCCTTCGATCGCCGCGTCCAGCCTGCCGGTCCGCTCGATGGCGAAGGTGAAGTAGTCGCCGAGGTCGATCGCCTGCACCGCGAGCAGATCGGTGGTCGCCGCCTCTTCGTCGCCGTCGCGCGCGAGGTCCATGTCCTTCGTCGTGCGTGATCGCGCACCGAGCCGCAGGTCGAGCGCCAAGGCGCCCTTGAGGAGCCACCGGTCGGGGGCGACGACGAGAAGCCGGGCGAGGAGGCGCTCGAAGACCACGAGTTTGCGTAGCCGCACGATCGGGAGGTCTGCCTCGTGCGCCATCGTGAGGAGCCGCCGTTCGAGGGCGGTGCGGAACGCGCCCGGCGTGGCGTACTTCATCGCCGCACCGCACCGAGCGCGTCGGCGACGAGCCGGGCAATCCGCTGATTTCGCTGGCTGGCGTGCTGCAGGAGCTGCTGCGTGGTGGTGAGTCCCCGCTCGATCGCTTGGATGATCGCCTTCTCGATCTGCTCGGGCGCCGTGCCCCCCTCTGCCGCGTCGATGATTGTCCGCGCCGCTGCGGTGAGTCGTATGCCGTCGCGGACAGTGAGGTCAGCCGGGAGCGGTGACCGGGTCGAGGTGTGGATAGTCACGCCCGGCAGGTTCGGCAGGTGGCGTTTCGCGCGCGGGACGGTGAGATGGACGGCGTCGGGAATGACGTCGCTCAGCCCGAGGAGATCGAGAGCGCTCTCGTGCGAGACGACCGCCACATCCTTGCCGACGGCGAGCCACGCGGCGACGACCTCCTCATGCGGCGAGGAGGGATAGTCGCGCAGCCGATACAGCCCGCGGCGCAGGCGGAGGAAGCGACCATGCTGGGTATGATACGTGAGGAGATCCCACGCCAATCCGCACATGCGGGCCTGCGCGGCAGTGAAGTAGCCGCGCTGCCCCGCGGCGATCGCGAAAAGGCAGGCGTTGTCCGGTTTGTTGCGGCTAATGTCACCCATACCTCGGATTTTATCAAAGGTATAGGTGACATGCAATCATCGCGCCGCGCATCGCCAGATCGGCATGCACGAACCCGCCCGTGATCTACCCGGTGCAGTGTGTGCGGGCATTACGGGCTCGGTCGTCGCAGCACGCCACTTGGGGTTGGTGATTCAGCCCCGTCGATGATGAGCGATAAGTGTCGTGGTATGTTCCCTTCTCTTGCTATGTATTGGTAGGGCGGGATTTTGGGTGCGTGTTTGGTCTGGAGGGATATGTTCATTCTTTCTCTTCAGCGGATAACCGGCCTTATCCGCCAAGTACGACAGCCGAAGGGAAGTGTATCCGAATCTCTCGGCTCGGCGACGATGGTCCTCCCCTTCAATGCACAAACCCGGGCCGGAGATGCTTCGCGCAAGGGGAAGCATTGCCTTCCCCTTGCATCGGGTAAACTGAACCGAGATCGGATGCTAGCAATCGTCGCGATGCTCGCCTGCCGCGAGAGAAAGCGGGGTCGTGGTGGGACGCCTCGAGGAAACGCGCCGGGTTTCCCGGCTGCTCGATATGGCATGGCGGATCGCCGCCGCGCCGCGCCATTGGACGCGGAAACTGCTCGCCGGGCTCTACGAGGTCAGCGAGCGGCAGATCACGAGCGATCTCACGCTCATGCGGCACGGCTTGCATTGGCGGGTGCGGACCTGCCACACCGGCTATTACTTCGATCCGCTCCCATCCGTCCCCGGCATCCGCTTCACGCTGCCCGAAGCGCTCGCCCTCCTCCTCGCCGTCCGCGCGAGCGCCGCGATCCCCGGCGTCGCCTCCGCCGATCTCTCCGCCGCCATCGCGCGACTCTCGTCGCTGCTGCCCGCCGACCTCCAATCCCTCGCCATCCTCCCCGGCCTGCCCGCATCGCCCCGCGAGCAGACCCTCCGCGCGCTGCAACTCGCCCTCGGCCAGCGCCAACGCGTCCACATGACCTACCGCGCCGCCGCGAACGACGGCGCGATCACCGAGCGCGATGTCGACGCGTGGGCGGTGTATCCCTACGGCCGCTCGTGGCACTGCCTCGGCTACTGCCATCTCCGCCGCGCAGTACGCGATTTCAAGGTGGACCGCATCCTCTCCGTCGCGCCCACGCCCGTCGCCTACACCGTCCCGGCGGACTTCGATCTCGCGGACTATCTCGGCGAAGGCTGGGGCATCATGCGCAACACCGGCGATCCCGAGGCGGACGTCGTCCTCCGCTTCACCCCGCGCGCCGGTCGTTGGGTGCGCGAGGAGCGCTGGCACGCCACCCAGCAGGTGACCGACGAACCGGACGGCCACATCCGCTTCACCGTCCGCACCCCACTCACGCCGGAATTCCGCCGCTGGGTCTTCCACTACGGCTCCGAAGTCGAGGTCCTCTCCCCGCCCGACCTCCGGCAGTGGATGCATGCCGAGGCCGAATCCGTCGCGGCGCGCTATTGCATCGGGGAAGGGGATATCAATGTCGAGTGATACATACGACGAGCCAAGCCGACGACTCAGGGATAAGACGCCGCGAATTCTGGAGAGGAGCACATGCAAATGGAAGTCCGAACTTCACCGCGCCATGCTACGATGGTATAGGGCAGGCGATCGTGCATCGTCACGACTCTCCTTGAACCCTGCGAGCGACTTTCCTCACCAATGCGGGGGTGAACCGATGTCGGTAATCGCTCGCGAATCGTCCTCGTGCATACGGGGGGGGTCAAGTGAAATACCACTGCCAGAGAATCTTCTCCGACAGTGGTATTTCTCCTATAAAGAGTGATAGCCCTTTGCTAAGAAATCCACCCTCGACTTCGATGCTTGTGGAGCAGTTACCGACATCTTCTATTGACATGCGTGATAGCATGGAGTCGTGGCTCACTATAGTGTTCCAGATCCGTAGTGGGAAACAAAGAGGATGGGTCCGCCGCCAAGCTGAACCCCATCCCCTCTGTCAGTTTCGTGGGCTGGATGGATAGCGCAGAGGAGTCGAAACCAGACGCGCGGGGAGTTCGAGTCTCCCCCAGCCCACCGTTTTGCCTGAGACAGGAGGGTGTCTCCATGTCCTGATTTCACTATAGCACAGCCACGTTGCATCCATGGTTGATCTTTCTCACCGGGAAGGAATCCGAATGTCTCAATCCATGCGTCTGCTCCTCGCGCTGTGGGCGAAATCGCGCAGCGGGGAGCATGAATCGTCATTCCACCCCCTGCTCTTCCATCTGCTCGATGTCGCGGCGGTGACCGAGGCGATTTGGGATCGCGTGCTTTCACCTGCGGCGAAGCGGGCTATCGCGGCGGGACTCGGACTCGGCACCGATGTCGCGACGGCGCGGTGGTGGGTGATCTTCCTCGCCGGGGCACATGACATCGGCAAAGCATCCCCCGCCTTCCAGTACATTGACAGCAAGGCCCCGGAAGAATCGCAAAAGGCATTGCAACAACAGCTCGGTGCCGCTGACCTCCCGAACACGCTCAATCCCAACAAAACCCGGCACGGGCCGATTAGCACGCTGATCCTCAGAGATGTGCTGGTCCGGACGGAAGAGGTACACCGCTGGTTCCAACAAGATGCGGAGATCATTGCCACCGCGATCGGCGGGCATCACGGCATCTTCCCGTCGAGCGCCCTGCTGTCCAACGAAACGACCGCTTACGGGCGCGGACAGCAGGAGGCATGGGCCACTATCCAGCGCGAACTGCTGGTGACGCTCGCCGACCTGCTCGGCGAGGTGCCGGAACGCGCGCCGCAGGGCGTCACCACGACGGCGGCGATGACGGTCGCGGGTCTCGTCTCGGTGGCGGACTGGATCGGCTCGGACGAGTCCCGCTTTGAATATGCGACCTGCGGGGACGATGGATCGCCGACCCTCTCGCCGGAGGCGTACCGCGCGCACGCGAAGACGTGCGCGGACAAAGCCGTCACCGACCTGCACTGGCCGCTGCCTGCGGAACCGGCGCGCGCCCCGCGCGCGTTCCGGGAGATCGTCGGCGGCAAGTTCGATCCGAACCCGACGCAGCAGGCGGCGATTGACCGCGCCAACGACACGTACGCGCCGGGGCTGACGATCATCGAATCCCCGATGGGCGAGGGCAAGACCGAGGCGGCGCTCTATCTGATGGAGCACGCCGCGCGCGCGCTCGGCGCGACGGGATGCTATGTTGCCCTACCGACGCAGGCGACGAGCAACCAGATGTTTGCACGCGTCGTGGCGTACCTCCGCGCGCGCTTCCCCACCTCCGCCGACGCGGTGAATGTGCAACTACTCCACGGCCACGCAGACCTCTCTTCCCTGTTCTCCCTGCTCCGTCAAGCGGCGGAAAGCGGCGGCATTGTGTCGGACGACGTTACCCCCACCACCGATAACGAGGCCGATGCAACGAACGGGGGCAATGCGCCGGAGACGAACGCGAGCGTCGTCGCGGCAGAGTGGTTCACCTACCGCAAGCGCGGGCTGCTCGCCCCGTTCGGCGTCGGCACGGTGGATCAGGGGCTGCTCGCGGTCTTACAGACGCGCCACGTCTTCGTGCGCCTCTTCGGCCTCGCGCACAAATGCGTCATCATTGATGAAGTACACGCGTACGATACGTATATGACGACCCTGCTCGGTCGCCTGCTGATGTGGCTCGGCGCGCTAGGCTGCCCCGTCATCCTCCTCTCCGCCACCCTCCCGGATGCCCGGCGCGCCGATCTCCTGCGGGCATATGCCGAGGGGACGGGCCATGTGCTCCCTGAGATACTCCCCACCGCCCCGTACCCCCGCCTCACGTGGGTGGAGGGCGGCATGCCCGGCGCCGCGCCGATCGCCGGTGTCTCCCCGCGCTCGACGAAGCGGGTGCGCGTCGCATGGGTGGACGGCGCGGTCCCGAAGGAAGAGGGCGCGGACTTCCCGCTCGGCGCACTCCTGGAGGAGAAGTTGGCGCACGGCGGCTGCGCGGCGGTGATCTGCAACACCGTCGCGCGCGCGCAGGCCGTCTATCGCGCCCTCCAACGCTCCTTCCCCGATAGCGAACTCGCCCTTGACGAGCATGGAGACGTCCTCGACGGCGCTCCCACGCTCGATCTTCTGCATTCGCGCTACCGCTTCATCGAGCGGCAGCAGCGCGAGCAGCGCACCCTCCTGCGCTTCGGCAAGCCGGACGACACCGTCGAGGTGACGCGGGGAGGGGTGACGACCGCTCAGCCGGTGCGCCGCCCCCGTCGCGCGGTGCTCGTGGCGACGCAGATCATCGAGCAAAGTCTCGACCTCGACTTCGACCTGATGATAACGGACCTCGCCCCGGCGGACCTGGTGCTTCAGCGGCTCGGTCGCCTCCACCGCCACGACCGCCCGCCCCGCCCGACCGGGGACGATTGCACGCTCTATCTCTGCCGCCCCCTCACCGTGAGCGCGGACGGCGTGCCGACCTTCGAGCCGCACTTCGATCTGATCTACGACGCGCATGTCCTCCTGCGCTCGTGGCTCACCCTGCGCGACCGCACGGGGCTCTTCATCCCCGGCGATGTCGAGGGAATCATCGAAGATGTCTATGGCCCGCAGGAGTGTCCGACGATCTACCTGGACGCGCTCCAGACGAAGTGGCAGGAGACACGCGTTGCGAAGGAGGAGGCCGACGCAGGCGAGGCGGATGAAGCGCGGGACCGCCATCTGAAGCGTCCCGACTTCGGCGGCGAACTGTGGCAGATCGTCCCCGCGCTCGGGATGGAGGAGGACGCGCCCGACCTTCACAAGCGATTCCAGGCCCTCACGCGATTGTCGGACGAGAGTGTGTCCGTTGTGTTGCTGTACCCTCATGAGTGTGACGCGCTGCTCGATGGCAAACCGCCATCCATGAAGCGCGTACGGGAGATCTTGCGGCGGGCGTTGACGGTCAGCACGCGCCGCGCGGTCGCGATCATTCGAGAGGAGGGGGAGCAACCGACCGCGTGGAAGAAATCCCGTTTCCTGCGTCATCACTACTGTGTGCGCCTGGCGGCCGATGGCACGTACGGGAGGGGGAAGCACCGATTGCACTACGACAAGGATGAGGGTTTGACCGTGATAGCAGAGAGCGAGGTGATGCCCTGATGCTGCAATTCAATCTGCTCGATGAGCGATGGATTCCGTGTATCCGCGCGGACGACGGCGCGGAGGAGGAGTATAGCCTCGCCGGTGTGCTCGTGAACGCGCACGCACTGCGGGAGATTCGCGACTCCTCGCCACTTGTGACCGCCGCGCTGCATCGGTTGCTGCTCGCGGTAATTCACCGCGCCACACGGCAAGGAAGTGAGCAGGCAGGCCCCGCCACATGGGAGGAATGGCGCGACCTCTGGAAGGAGGGGCAGTTCGACGGGGAGCAACTGACACGGTACCTCGAAGCGTGGCGTCACCGCTTCGCGCTGTTCGGCGACGACCGTCCCTTCTATCAGGCGGCGAGCCTCGACTTCTCCTACGAACGCGCGATCACCAACCTCACGCACGAACTGAACACGGACGGCACCACGCTCTTCGATCACACCACGCGGGCGAATTCCCCGGCGTTCACGCCCGCCCGCGCGGCGCGGTATCTCGTCGCGCATCAGGCGTTCGCCATCGGCGGCCTGCTCTCGCTGGAGAAGGGGCAGGACCCGAAACTCTTCAAGTCCGCCGACTCCGCGCCGCTCACCAAGGGCGCCGTCATGCTCGTGCAGGGCAGCAATCTCTTCGAAACATTGATGCTGAACCTCCACCGCTACAACCGCAAGGACGATGAACCGTTCGCGATGGATGCCGACGACGCCCCCGCATGGGAGCGCGGCACGGAGACGAAGGCCGGGGATCGTCGACTGGAGGGGTATCTCGATCTCCTGACGTGGCAGAGCCGTCGCATTCGCTTGCACCCCACCGAGAAGCCGGATGGCACCGTCGTCGTGCGGAGCGTCGTCGTCATGAAGGGGAACCAGTTCCCAGACGGCTTCAACCGCTCCGGCCACGAGACGATGCTCGCCTTCCGCGTCAATAAGAAGGCGAAGGGAGCGGAGGATCCGACGCCCGTCGTCAGTTTCCAGCCCGAGAAGGCCCTCTGGCGCGATAGCCTCACCCTGCTGCAATCGGCGGAGGACGAGGCGAAACGCCCGAAGATGCTCAACTGGCTGGCGATCCTCGCCGGGCATAAGGTTCTCGACCGGGCGCAGACGGTGCCGCTCGTCGCGTACGGCCTCGGCTCGGACCGCGCGAAGATCTTCTTCTGGCGCACCGAGCAGTTGCCCCTCCCGCTCGCGTACGTCTCCGACGGGGACTTGTTGGCGCGCGTCCGCGATGCCCTCGCCCTCGCGGAGCAGACCGGCAGGGTCTTGCGCGACGCGATCCGCGAGTTCGCCCGCTACGTCTTCGTCCCCGAGCCATCCGATGACCTTTATCGCCAACGGAGCAAGGACATCGCCGCTTTGTGCGCCGCCCTCGCACCCGGACGGCGGTACTGGTCGGCGCTGGATGCGGAGTTCTCCCGGTTTGTCATCGCGCAAGCGCACGAGGCGGCGAACCGCCCGCCGGGAGAGACGGGGGAATTGCCGATCAAACAGGCATTCACGGATTGGGGGGACGCGGTGCGCGCCGCCGCGCGCGATGACTTCAACGCGCTTGTTGGGGGGCACGATGACGCGGCGCGCGCGATGAAGGCGACAGTGCAGGCGCGCGGATACTTCGAAGGGTTATCGGCGTACTGGCGCAGGCGCGCTGGATTGGACAGGAAGGAGGAAGCGAATGGCGACTAGCGATGCCCCTTTCATCCGGTATCTCTACAAACTCGCGAGCGATGAGCGCGGCGACGGCAAGGACGCACCGGGCGCGCGTGCCGCGCTTGCCGGGCTGCGCCGGGGACGCGGCAAGGAGCCGGGAACGGTGACCGAAATGTATTCGCTCGTCGTCCCGCGATTGCGCCAAGCGGAAGGCCGGGAACGGCAATCGTGGGTGGACGAAGCATATTTCCTGATCGCCGCCCTCTTCGCGGGCCACCGCTGGAGCCGCGAAAACATTGAGCCGGATTCATTCAAGGAGTCCCGCAGCAACCTCGGTGCGTCGTTTCGCGCATTCGAGCGCGCCGCAGACGCAGACGGGCAGGCGGTGAGCGCGAGCACGGAAAAGCGCTTCGCCGCCCTGCTGGAATGCGATCGACAGCGGTTGCCCGATCATTTGCGCTATGCCGTGAACCTCTTGAACGACACCCCGATCGACTGGGCGACATTACTCGATGACCTGCTCCGGTGGGATGAGGAGAAGAGGACGCAACTGCGATGGGCGAAGGCGTATTGGTATCGCCCGCCCGCGAAGCCCAAAGATGATGATGTGGAGACCGAGCAAGGCGACACCAACGATGCAGCGCTCGCAGCGCTCGAAGAAGAAGGAGCATAGCCGCTATGTTGATCGAACTGCACGCCATCCAGAACTTCGCGCCCTCGAACCTGAACCGGGACGACACCGGCGCGCCGAAGGATTGCCTCTTCGGGGGCTACCGACGCGCCCGCGTCTCCAGCCAGGCATTCAAGCGGGCGATGCGGATGGAGTTCCGCGACGGCGGCCTCCTGCCGGACAAGGCGGACATCGGCACGCGCACCAAGCGCATCATGCAGGAACTCGCGGTGCGCCTGGGCGACGCCGGGATCGCGGAGGAGGAGGCAAAGCCGCTCATCGAGCGTGCGCTCGGCGGCCTCGGGCTGAAACTCGATGACGATAAGACGCAGTATCTGCTCTTCGTCGGCCCCCGCGAACTCGACGCCCTCGCGGCGGCGTGCGTGCAACTCCGCGACGCGGGGGAGAGCGGCGCGACGGGCGACGGCGCGGCGAAGAACGCGCGCAACGCGAAGAAGGATGCCAAGAGCGCCATCACCGGGGAGATGCAGCGGGCCTTGAAGGCGGCGATGGACGGCGGCAAGGCGGCGGATATCGCCCTCTTCGGGCGGATGGTCGCGGACAATGCCGAAATCAACACCGACGCCGCCTGCCAGGTGGCGCACGCCATCTCCACGCACAAGACGGACATCGAGTTCGATTACTACACCGCCGTGGATGACCTCAACCCGAAGGAAGATACCGGCGCGGGGATGATCGGCACGGTGGAATTCAACTCCGCCTGCTTCTACCGCTACGCGAATGTGGACATCGGTCAGTTGCGCGCCAACCTCAAGGATGACGACGCGGCGGTGGGGCAGACGGTGGAGGCATTCGTGCGCGCCTTCGTGACAGCGATCCCGGCGGGGAAGCAGAACAGCATGGCGGCGCAGAACCCGCCCTCCTTCGTCTTCGCCGTGGCGCGGGACGCGGGCAACTGGTCGCTCGCCAACGCCTTCGTGCGCCCCGTGCGGGAGCGGTCGGAGGACCTCGTGAAGGAATCCATCGCGCGGCTCGGCACGGAGTGGCAAGGGATCGCGAAGATGTATGGCACGCGCGCCATTCGCGGCACATGGTGGTGCGCCTCTCACGAGGTGCCGGAAAACCTCGCGCTGCGCGAGGACGTGTCGGACGTGGACACGCTCGTCGCGCGCGTGCTCGCGGCGGCGCAGGCATGAAGACGTTGCTGCTGCGGCTCGCGGGGCCGATGCAATCATGGGGGACGCAGAGTCAGTTCCGCGAGCGCGACACGGGGCTGGAGCCGTCCAAGAGCGGCGTCATCGGCCTGCTGTGTGCCGCGCTCGGTCGCCCGCGCGAGGAATCCGTCGCCGATCTCGCCGCCCTCATCATGGGGGTGCGCGTCGAGCACGAGGGGGCGCTGCGCCGCGATTATCAGACCGCCGGCGGCTGGCACCGCCGTGCGGACGCGGGCTACGGCGTCGCGAAGGCGGACGGCAAGCCGGGCGGGACGGTGCTCTCGGACCGCTACTACCTCGCGGATGCGGACTTCCTCGTCGGCCTGAGCGGAGACGACGAGGGGCTGCTGCATACGCTCAACGACGCCCTCGCCGCGCCGCGCTGGCCGCTCAGCCTCGGGCGCAAGGCGTTCGTCCCCGCCGTGCCGGTGCGCCTGCCGGATGATCCCACACGCGATGGCCCCGGCGGCATCGAGGACGGCGATGTCGAGACCGTGCTCATGAGTTATCCGTGGCTGGGGTACCGCCGACCGGGCGAGCGGAAGCCGGATCAACTTCGCCTCGTTCTCGAATCCGCGCGTGCGGATGGGGCGCGGCGGCAGGATGTGCCGGTCTCGTTCGCGCTGGGGCGGCGGGAGTTTCGCGTCCGCCACGTCGTCACCGATTTCGTCCAACTTGAGGGCCTGCCACAACAGAGGGGAGGAGAGACCGATGTACCTCTCGAAACTGACGCTGAATCCGCGTGAGCGCGACGCCCGCCGCGCCCTCGGCGACTGCCACCTGCTGCACACGACGCTGATGCACGCCTTCCCGACCCTGCCGGGAGAGCCGAACCCGCGCGCGGCGGTCGGGCTGCTCTATCGCGTCGAGCCGTCGCGCGAATCGCGCGCCT
>JAABUZ0100008005.1_pt1 | contig 12594 bp, 14 predicted proteins | sample 5562091 | NCBI WGS metagenome assembly JAABUZ01 (sample SAMN12813069, study PRJNA571459) | rock metagenome | isolation source: Antarctica rocks | place: Antarctica: Victoria Land, Linnaeus Terrace sud | collected 2015-12-21 | reverse complement strand
CGCCCTCAGGCGAGCGTACCGAGAACCCGTGTCAGACCCGGCCCTCGCGCCGGGCCGTGGGTCGACCGCGTAGCCCGCAGCGCCGGCCGGCGCGTCAGACGGGCACCGCCCTCGAGCAATCGGAGGCGGCCTGAAAGAAATGCATACATTTCAGGCAACGGCTGACGCCTGCATCGCGACCGGACGACAGCCTCAAAGCCAGGGGCAGGCCCAGGGCCGACGAGGCAAGTAGTCCACGATGGCGCTCGACGTACAAGCGCACGTAGTCGAACGCGCAGGCGTCCGGCTCGCAGTCGAGGAGGCGGGGGAGGGGGTCCCTGTCGTATTGCTGCATGGCTTGACCGCGACGCGGCGCTATGTGGTGATGGGCTCGACCGCGCTCGCGCGGTCGGGGCACCGCGTGATCGCCTACGACGCGCGGGGCCACGGGCGATCCTCGCCCGCGCTCGATCCCGGCGGATACACCTACCACGAAATGGGGCTCGACCTGGAGGCTGTGCTCGACGAGCTCGGGATTCAGCGCGCCGTGCTCGCCGGGTCCTCGATGGGTGCGCACACGCTCTTGCGGTTGGCGCTCCGGCGACCCGACCGAGTGGCGGGCTTGGTGCTCATAACGCCCGCGTATGACCCTGCGACCAATAATGACCCGGATCGGCTGGCGCGCTGGGACGCACTCGCGGACGGGCTTCGCAGCGGAGGAATCGATGGATTCCTCGCTGCCTGCGGGGAGCCACGCGTCCCGGCGCAGTGGCGCCAGACGGTGCTGAAGGTGGTGCGCCAGCGCCTCGCGCTGCACGAGCATCCAGAGGCGGTCGCCGACGCGCTGCGGGCGCTGCCGCGCGCACGCCCGTTCGAGGAGCTCCGGGAGCTGGCGCCGATCACGGTTCCGGTGGCCGTCGTCGCGAGCGACGACGAGGCCGACCCCGAGCATCCGCGCGCGCTGGGGGAGGCCTACGCGGCGGCGATCCCCGGCGCGAGCCTCATCACAGACGAACCCGGGCGCTCGCCGATCGCCTGGCAGGGAAGCCAGCTCTCGAAGGTGATCGCCGAGATCGCGCGGCGCGCGCAGATTGGTGACCGGGTGACGTCGGACTAGATGAATGATTCCGTCTGGAGCGGTTTTAGTGGTCGTAGGCGATGAGGCTGCGGATGGGGTGGTGGAGGTTGTCGGCCTCCCAGAGGGCCCAGTTGTGCCAGATGCCGGCCGCGAGCGCGAGCAGGCGTTGGGTGATGCGGGTGATCAGTCCGGGCATCGTGCGCGCGCCGTGGCGTTCGAGAGAGAGCTGGCCTTTGGTGGTGTCGATGATCGATTCGATCCACTGGCGCATCCCGCCGAGCTTGCCGAAGCGGGGTTTTTCGCCTTTGCGGTCGGGGCGAACGAAGATCGCGCCGAGCTCTGCCATCAGCGCCTCGAACTCCTCGCCGGCGAACCCTTTGTCGGCGATCACGGTGTAGCCGTCGAGCGTGACTCGGCGCAGCATCTCGGCGGCGACCTCGCGCTCGGACGCGTTGGCGGGCGCAAGCTCAAAAGCATCGGCATCCCATCAGACGCGCACAGCAGATACAGCCGAAACCCCCAGAAGTAGCGGCTGTGGCTGGCGCAGTAGCCGTAGGCGGCGTGCCCGGCGAACTCCGAGCGCTTGACGGTCTCTCGCGAGTTGCCGCACGCGACCGGCGTGGAGTCAAGCAGTCGGATGTTCTCGCACCACGACGGGGACGCGAACGCGATCGTGTTCAGCAGCCTGACGATCTGCGGCGCCAGGGCGCGCATCCGCTTGTTGTAGCCCGGCTGCTTGGGCAGATACGGGAACAGGTGCCCCAGGCGACAGATCGCCAAGCGCAGGAACCGCCGTTCGCTGGGGATATCGAGCAGGATTTGCGCCACGGCCAGGCACACCAGCTCGGCGTCGGTGATCTGTGGGCGGCGTCTTGCGCGCGGGCGCCGCGGCAGGATTCATCAGCCAGCACGTAAAGTGCGGTCAACAGGGTGTCAAGATCGGCGGTCACGCGGCCACCTCCGTGGTCGACGTTGGCGTTAGCAACGCCGATCTTCGACACCCTTCTTATGTCTCCTTGACCCCGTCCCGGCCACCCACCGGAACGGAATCACTCATCTAGAGCGATGGTCGGCGCTGCGGGCGCCAGGGCCAGGCCCGGAACTGCCTCTGGGTGGGAGGACGACCAATGCCGACTCCGATCAGAGCACGACTCGCGCCCGGCGGGTGTTGACGGGCTCCTATCCGAGCACGACTCGCTCCCGGTGGGCGGTGGCGGGCGCCAGGTAACCATTGCCTGCGAAGCGGATCCGGATCCGCAGGTGCGTCGGCGGACGGTGCCTGCCGCGCCCGAGCCGATGCCTGAAGACGACAGTGGTGGCAAACGTGCAGTTCGGTGCTAGCGCGGCGAAGCTGACCGCGACCCGGTGCCTGCCGAAGAAGTAGCTGATCTTGACGTTCGCGTTCTGTCCGCATGCAACTGCAGCCGGGAGCGAACGAGGGCTGATGACCGTGCCGCGGGTGGTGAGCCGGTAGGGCTTCGAGCGCGCCTTGTGTGGCCTCGTAGTCGCGCGCAGGCGGGGCACCGGACGGGGCGAGGGATAGGTGAAGAGCGTTTGGTCGCTCCCGTAGGAGGCGACCGAGGTCCCGTGCAGGGCGACGAGCCGGTAGTGGAAGAGCGCGCCCGGCTCGAGCCCCTGAACCTGGGTTGAAACCGTGACGGGACCCGTCGCGGCGGAAACGGTGCCGGCGACGGTCTGGGCGCTGTACGTCGTGCTCAGCCCATACTGGAACTCGTAGCTCGTGGTCTGCCCGTTGGGGTTGACAGTCCCGGTGAGCGTGGCAAAGCTCGTACCGAGCCCGACGGCCTGACCGGTGATGACGCCCGGTGGGGCGTGGCCAGCGGTCTGGAACGTGCGGTCTGCTCCGAGCGAGGAACCGTACCTGCTCAGTGCAACGACGCGGTAGTGGTAGACGGTCCCTGGCAAGAGGCCGGTCGCCCTGGTCTGCACCCCGACCGTCGTGGTCCCGCTGCCGGCGCCGCGCAGCGCGCTGGCCACTCCGTAGGAGCTGGTGAGCCCCGACTGGAACTGATATGAGGTGGAGCTGCCGTTGGGGTTGACGGTGGCGCGCAGGATCGCGCTGCTAGAGGTGACGCGGGTCGCCGAACTGGTAACGACGGTCGGTGAGGACGCCGCTAGGGCGACGCCGGATACAGCGCAGATCGCTGCCAGCAACACGGCCATACCCCGCAAGATCGCCTTGCGCTTCATCTTCGCCTCCTCAGACGTTGGTCAGTATCGCTTTACAACACGCGACTGACGTGATTGTTGCGCTGATGGGCTTGCTGGCGCTGAGGGGTGGCGGCCTGTGACGGGCGTTGCCAGCGCGTGACGGGCGCTTCGTGCGTAGGGGAGCTGAGCGCCTCAGCGCAGGAAGGACTCCAGGCGGGGCACGAACGTCGCCTGGTCCTGGAAGAGGAAGGCGTGGCCGGCGCCGGGATAAACGACGAGCTGCGAATGCGGGATCAGGGCGGCGAGCTGATGGGCGTTGGCGAGGGGATCGAGCGCGTCGAGCGTGCCGTCCGCCACCAGGGCCGGGACTCCGGCACGGGCGATGCCCATGCCCGCCGGCTCAGCGCCCCTCAGCCATCCGCCGATCGCGCGACTCTGCGAAAGGGGGGTTGCGCGAGGCGCGACCGTACGCTGCGGGTAGCTGAGGATTCCCGTGACGTAGGCACGCTCGGCTGCCCCCTGGCCGGCCGGAAAGAGCGCCGCCAGCACCGCTGCAGGGCTTCCGCTCAGTACCGACCGAGCGGCCGCAAGCGGCGGCGCAATGGCTCTGCCCGTACCCGCCTGGGTGGCGCAAAGCACCAGCCGGCGAACCTGGCCGCGGTGTTGCGCGGCCAGCGCCTGGGCGATCATGCCGCCCATCGACCAACCCAGAACATCGGGACTGTGTAGGCCAAGCCTGACGATCAGGGCGCTGGTCTGGTCTGCCATCTTGCCGATCGTCAGCGGAGCCGGCAGTGCCTGGGTCTTGCCGATGCCCGCGTTGTCAAAGACGATCACCCGGCGGATCCGGGCGAGGTCGTCGACGAACGCCGGGTACCAATCTTCCATCGTCGCGCCGATGCCGTTGACGAGGACCAGCGGCGGGCCGCTGCCGAGCATCCGGTAGCCGACCGCGCCGAGCTTCGTGTGGGCCACCTCGACCGGAGCGGTGAGAACGGAGGGGCCATTTGCCGTCCCGTTGGAGGCCGGGGCTCCGCTCGTGCTCGCGGCTGTGCTCGCCGGGGCTCTGTGCGTCTGGCTGGAAGTCGACGAGCCACACGCAGTCAGAGCAGAGATGCTCCACGCCAAGGCCACCGCGCGGAGCACCTGCTTCCCACGCTGGGCGCTCGGCGGGCCGCGTCTGATCAAGCGATCAGGGTCATGTCCGGCTCAGCGGCGGGCGCGCTCGCCCGCCGCTATGTAGAGCAACGTCGAGATCCCGTCGCAGCGTCTTCATGGACGAGGGGCAGCCTAGCTGGAGCTCAGTCGATACCTTTCTCCCGGAGATGCGAGGGTGAGCGAGAGGCCTGAGACGAGCATCGTCGAGAGCTGGCTGGCGAAGGGCACTACGTTCCGCGCTGCGGGCGTCGGCAGCCGTGTGTGGTCAAGCGGCGAGGGGCCAGTGGTGCTGTGCGTCCATGGCGTGCCGTCCTGCTCCTACATGTACCGGAAGGTGCTCTCCGAGCTTGCCGGGCGGGGAGTGCGCGGCGTCGCCCTCGACCTGCCTGGGTTGGGCGCCACGGAGCGCCCGCGCGACTTCGACTACCGCTGGTCGGCTCTGGCGAAGTGGCTGAACGCCGCCCTGGACGAGCTCGGGATCGACCGGGCCCACTTCGTCGTCCACGACATCGGCGGCCCGATCAGCTTCGAAGCGCTGCGCCTGGCGCCCGGGCGAGCCAGATCGATCACCGCGCTTGACACAATCGCGCGGCCCTCTCGCTTCCGGCGTGCGCCCGCCGCCCGAGTATTGGCCCGTCCCCTCCTCGGCCGGGTTGCGCTCGCCGCGACCGGGGAGCGCCAGCTCCAGCGGGCGCTGCGCAGGGACTGCATCGCCGGGCCGGTGCCCAGCGAGGAGGTGCGGGCCTACCACGGGCTGCTCAAGCGCGAGGACGGCGGGCGCGCCTGGCTGCAGGTGATTCGGGGCTTCGAGCTGACCCGGGACTTCGAGGAGCGGATCGCCGCTCACCTGCGCGAGCACCCATACCCCGCGCAGGTTCTCTGGGGCGATCGCGATCCTTGGATGCCAGCCGAGCAACAGGGTGAGTGGGCCCGCGACCTGCTCGGCGCGCCCGAGGTCCACCGGCTGCCGGGGCTGCACTTCGTACAGGAGAGCGCGCCCACCGAGATCGCGGCGTGCGTCGCCACGCTCGTCCACGCGGTCGAGGCGAGCGGCTCGGGGTTCTGACGGGCTCGGCGCTCTGAGAGCTCAGGTGCCTGCGATCTGTGTGATCACACCCTGCGCCTCGGCGGCTCCGGTGACCTCGAGCCACAGCCCGTCTTCTTGACGACCGATGGCGAAGCTCAGAAACGTGCAGCAGCGCTCCTCGGCGGCGACGAGCTCGCGTACGCGAGCCTCGATCTCCGGTCCGTCACGGAAGCGGATGCGCACCCCGTCCTTGATCTCGTGGTGGTCGGTCATGGCGTCGTTGAGCAGGCTGTGAATCTGCGCTGTGCGGTCGTGCAGATCGGGCGCTGAAAGGGTGCAGGCGATGTTGGAAGTGTTCATGGGCGATATCATCCACCTTGAACCCAACTTCAAGTCAAGGGCAAGTCGATCATGAACGAGCTCACAATCGGGGAAGTCGCCGCCCGCGCGGGCATCAACACCTCGCGCATTCGCTACTACGAGCGTGTTGGCGTGCTTCCTCATGCCGAGCGCGGGACCGGCGGCCAGCGGCGTTACGCACCCGCGGTTCTCGACCGGCTGGCGATCATTGACGTTGCCCAGCGCGCCGGGCTGACCCTCGAGGAGATCCGCGAGCTAACCGGATCGGAGAACCACGGCGAGCGGGCCCGGGCCTTGGCCGAGCGCAAGCTGCCCGCGGTAGTGGCGCTGATCGCGCGGGCGGAGGCGATGAGGGCATGGCTTCAGGCCGCCCAGAGCTGCGACTGCGCCACCGTCGACCTCTGCAGCCTGTTCACCGACCCAGCGCACGCGCCGCCCGCAGCCGGCGCGATCGACTCTGGCTCGGTCGCGGGCCTGGCGAGCTAGCCCGCAATGGTCCTCGAGTCCGTCGCGCTCTACGTCCTGGCCGCGCTGGCGGAGATCGGCGGTGCCTACCTTGTCTGGATCGGCCTGCACGATGGCCGAGGCGTGTGGCTCGCGGTGCTCGGCGGCATCGCCCTCTGTGCCTACGGCGTGATCGCGAGCCTGCAACCGAGCCACCAGTTCGGCCGGGTGCTCGCCGCCTACGGCGGTGTCTTCATTATCGGCTCGCTCGCTTGGGCAGTCGCCTTCGATCACTTCGTCCCGGATCGCTGGGACATCGCGGGCTGCGCAATCTGCCTGCTCGGTGTTGCGGTCCTGATGTACGCCCCGCGTTGATGGGGGGGAGAATGGAATGCTAGTCGTGACCCAACGTCGTGCCGGCGCCAGTCCGGGTCGATGCATTAAGCTTCGCGCACATGGGCTTCACGATCAAGAATTTGCGCGACGTTGAGGACGTGGCACCGAAGTTCGGGTTCGATGCGATCCAAGAGGCGCGCTTCCCGTGGCGAGACCTGGGTGCGCAAGAGACCGGTCTGGCCTACCACGTCATCAAGCCCGACCAGCAAGGCGGCGCCCACCGTCACGACGCCGCCGAGGAGATCTACGTGGTGATCGCCGGAAGCGGGCGTATCAACCTCGACGGCGAGGTGGCAGAGCTGCGGGCGCTCGACGCCGTCCGCGTGGCGCCTAATGTGGTGCGGGCGTTCGAGGCCGGCCCTGACGGCCTCGAGTTGCTGGTCTTCGGCCCGCGCCACGAAGGCGATGGAGAGATCCTCAAGGAGAACGTCTGGAAGAATTGAATCGCGTCCTGGTCCGCCCGTCGGGCCTTCAGGCGGGCCGCCTCCACCATCCTGCAGTCCCGGCAGGTCCGAGGCGAGCGCGGCTCGGAGGGCGCCTAGCGTCTCATTGAGCATCGTGGCCTTGGTGGCGACAGCTTCCTACGGATCGTGCGCACAGGACGCGAAGCGCGACTTGAGCAGTGAGCAGTGAGCAGTCGGCAGAGAGGACGCGCAGCGCGGGACCGAAAAATGATGAGCGGATGCGCTACCTGCCCGTTGTGTTGGCTGTTGGGATGCTGGTCGTCGCTGTCGGCGGCTGCGGCTCGGGGGGCGCACGAACGGCCGGGGCTGGCGCCCAGGTCGAAACCGGCAGCTGCCAATCGTCCGGCGCCGACGGACACGTGACCTCGCAGTCCTGTTCGTTTGTGCTCAGCGGTGGCCAGGAGTTCCGCTGCCACAAGATGGTCAGGGCCAACGTGCCGCTTGTCCGGATCGGTCAGGTGCTGCGGCATCGGAGCTTGCAGAGCACCGCGATCTACGCGCGTGTCGACGTCGAGCGGCTGCGGCTGTTGGCGGCGCCGTGGCCGGGAGGTGCACAGCGATGAGCGGCTTGCAAGGCACGTCGATGACTGCCTGCGGCTGCGCCGCGGGCTGGGGTGCAAGCTCAAAGAGGACGGGCATCTGCTCGGACAGCTCGTCGCCCACGTCGAGGCCGCGGGCGCGACAACGGTCACGACCGAGCTGGCGATCGGTTGGCCCGGCTGCCTGAGGGCGTGCATCCGAACCAGTGGGCGAAGCGGCTGCGGATCACCCGCGGATTCGCCAGCTACCTGCACACGATCGACCCGGCGACTGAGATTCCTCCGCCCGACGTCTTTCCCGTTTGCCGACAACGTGCCACCCCGTACCTGTTCTCACAGCAAGACATCTGCCGCTTGTTGGGGAAGGCGAGGCAGCTGCGCCACCCGTTGCGCGCGGCGAGCTACGAGGGGCCAAGCGCCGCAAGGCCCCGGGTTGTAACGGTTCCCGCGTACGCGCCAGCGTAACGCCAGCAGGGGTTCGCGATGCCTGTGGCGCGCAGGAGAGAACCAGCCGCCTGAGAAAACCAGCTCTTGGACGGACGGCTGATTCAGCGCGTCGCGAACTCTTCGTTGAGGACAACGCGGATAAGCTCAGTGAGTTCTGGCACTCGGCCGGCGCTCTGGTCCACGCCGCTCCCCAGACCGCCCCAACGGAGTAGAACAATCTACCAAAGCACTATTAGTCATCGTCGAAGTTCACTTAGGTGCGCTGATCCGAGGCGACCCGTCCCTTCCTTTGGCTGAGGGCCGTTAGATTGTCCGGAGCCTCAGCCGTTGTTGGCGACCACACCGGTGGGCTGTTGGGGTAGCCCGGCGGCCTTGCGCAACCGTGCAGCGATCTCGGCGATCTCCTCGGGGTGGGGTCCGGGGGCGAAGACCGCTGGCTGGGAGGGCAGGTCAAAGGGTGGGGCGCCCTCGGGATGGGTCTCCTCGGCGATGACTAGGTCTTCGCCCGTCTCCGGGTGTGGGCCGTTGAACACCGCTGCTAACTCTTGGAAGTCCGTGGGGGAGAAGCGGTAGAGCTTTCGGTGCTCACCGCGCTTGATGTGCGGCTGGCACTCCGGGATCTTCTCGGTTGGAATGCGCGGGGACGGGAAGAGCTTCTTCAGATCCGCTCCGGTGAGGTTTTCCAGAGCGCGCGCGTAGGCGATCTGGTGAACGCCGCCGCGAACGAGCAAGTAGCCGGTGAGAGCTCGCGCCGCTGGGTGCTTGACCATCTCGTACACCTTCAGCTTGTTGTTCCGCGCGCCGGTCTCGAGAAAGAAGTTGTGCGTGAGATCCTCGATCAGATCGCCGGATGAGAAGACGTAGTCACCGTTCCATGGCTTGCCGTTGGAGTCTTGGACGAGCGCTCCCGCCCCACCCGCAATGAACTGCTGGAGGTTCGGCGCGCCCTTCACGTTTTCCAGCGAACCGTTCTCACCTGGCTGACCCTCGCCCGTACCGGTAAGCATTGTGTTGATGGCGGTGACTACAAGCTCGATGTGGCCGAACTCTTCGGCGGCGATGCTCGCAACGAGGTCGTAGAACGGGCGTGCGTTCTGCCGGCTGCGGAAGTTCAACGACTGGTAGGTGTAGTTCATGAAGGTCGACATCTCACCGAACTTGCCGCCCAGCAGCTCTTGTACCGCCGCCGCGCCAACCGGGTCGGGATCGGATGGCGGCGGCAGTTCACTTAGCAGTCGATCAATACGCAAAATCATGTGTGGCTCCTAGGTAGGACATTGTCTCGCCAAGGCTGCCCTATCCACCGCGTGCCTAAACCTTCGCCGCGAAAACGGCAGAATGGGGCCCATGAGTCCCTCCTCCGACGAGGCCAGAGAGACGCTACAAGCGCGGGGACTGCGCATAACTCCCCAGCGCCGAGCGATTCTCGGCGCCTTCCGGGGGGGCCCGACTGAGCATCTTTCGGCTGATGAGGTACATGCTTACGCCGCCCAGACGCTCCCGGACCTAAGCCGCGGCACCGTCTACGCCACCTTGGCGGAGTTCACCGAGACCGGCCTGTTGTCCGCACTCGGGACGCCCGAGCCCGTCCGCTATGAGACCAACACCTCCCAGCACACCCACTTTCGGTGTCGACTGTGCTTGCGCCTGTTCGATCTCGCTGGCGACCCCGCAAGTGCGTCGCAGATCATCGCCCCGGGTTTCAAAGTGGAGCGGGTTGAGATCCGAGCTGAGGGCGTGTGTGCAGACTGCACCAACTACGAGAAGGGACTGGCCGAGGGAGCACGCGCAATCTCACGAACCGGCCCGCCGGTCAACGCGCTCTCCATCCCTGGCACCGCCAGTGCTGAAATGGTAGGACCACTCGGGCCGCTGCTGCTCGCCGCCACTTCGGATGGGTTGATCCGGGTCGCGTTCGAGGAACACGCCGACGCCGCGGCGCTACGCGCTCACGCCTCCGCCCGCCGCGGTAGCCACGCAGCGCGTAGCCATCTCACCCAGGCCCACGCGACGCTGGGCCGATACTTCGCCAGGGTTACCGCGCCCCTCGACTGCGACATCGATTGGCGACATCTCGAACCAGCCGGGACCGCCTCACTCCAGGCGACGAGGATCATTCCCTATGCAGACCGCCGCTCCTACAGCGACCTGGGCATCGAGGCTCCTGCTCGCGTGCTCGGACGGATCATGGGGGCGAACCCGATCGCTATCGTCGCGCCCTGCCACCGGGTTACGCGCGGCACCGAAATACCGCGCATCTTCGTTGGCGGGCCCGGCCGTCGCCGCTGGCTCGAGCACCACGAGCGTACCGCCTAACCATGTCTGCCCTGTGTTGCCTTCCAGTTGTTACTAGGTTGTTTCGTTGGCTCTCGGGGCCCGCATCAGCGTTCGGGGGCACTAGCCCCAACAGGAGACTCGCGCGGCACTTTGCTGGGCGCGGAGCGGGTTCTGGCGAAGACTGGCGTTGTGGGTGCTAGGACTCCTCGTCGTATGGCTGATGACTGCCAGCCTTGGCGACGCCGCGGCTGACCATGTATCCAACGGATCGTTATGTACAGCCAGACTCTGTCGGCCCGAAACGGGTCATGGTGACCCGCGGTGGCTCGCGTCCCTACCGATGCTGTAGAGCGCGCCAAAGCGCGCTCTCATAGTCGTACCCGCTCCTCCCGCGCCGGGTTACTGCCAACCGGCGGCGTCAGGGGTCCGCCCACAACGACGACACGCTAGACGAGCGCAAGCGCGGCGGCTTGCGAGCTTTGGCCGTCGCGTGCTTACGGGCGGATGCGACCTTCGTGCCCTAGTAGGGCTGCGGCGTTCGTAGCTCTCCCGAACCGCCCGATGCGTCGCTGGGTCCTGGCCCTGTTGAGCGCCGCTGAGTTTGGCCTTGGTAGCGCTGTTGTGGATGGGCATCGGGGGGTGGGGTACGAAAGAAGAAGTAGGGCGGCCTTGTCGATCGTGGCGGGGAGGTAGCTTCGCTTCGCGGCGCCTGTCAAGGACGCCGCTTCGCGGCTCGCTGCGCTCGGCCCTGTCGGGCCGTCCTGTGACAGCCCCCGTTCGCTTCGCTGGTGGGGCTGGGGAAGGGTCGCTGGCGCGACCGGTGCGGGTCAGGGCTGGGTGGCTGCCCAGAGCTGCGCGGGGCGGCCGCGGGTGGCGATCTGGGTGACTGCTGCTCGGCCGGCTGTCTGGAGGGCGCGGAGCGCGTGGTCGAGTTGGCCGGCGGGCTGGTTGTGGTTGAGCGCCTGGCTGATCTGGCTGCGGGTCAGCCCGCCCGGATGCTGGCGTAGGGTGGCGTGGATCTGCTCGGCGAGCGGATCGCCGGTCGGGCCGCTCATCGCCCACGCGGCGGACCGGGCGGCGTAGTCGTGGAGTGCGAGCGCGGCGTGGAGGTGTGGCGGGCTGATCTGTTGTTGGCCGTCGGCGAGGGTGTAGAGGAGCGCGAGCCGGATGACGTGCGCTTCGGCGCGGGCGGTGACCTGCGCGACGATTCCGTCCTGCGGTTCGGTTGCGAGCTTGCGGTAGGCGTGATGCCAGAGTTCGCGGGCGTCGGGGTCCAGCCGGACGTGGCCGGCTTTTCGTGCTTGGTGCAGGGTGGCGGCGAGCAGGCGATCGAGGCCGGTCCCGGCGAGTGGGTCCGGATCGCCGCCCTCGGGCAACAGTCGCTGCCGGCGGCACGCGATCAGCAGCACCCGGTTGATGTAGCCGTTGGCGAGCTCGAGGCTGGTGGTGTGCCGGCGGAGCTCCTGCTGGGTGATGTGCCCGATCACCGCGATGTGCGCGGTGCTCGCGCGTGCGGGGGCGGTGCGGGTCAAGATCGCGAGCGGCCGTCCGTCCCACGCGGAGCGCAACGTCGGTGAGAGGGTCGAGATCTCGCGGCTCGCGGCCTTCAGCACGGAGGCGAACTCGGGCTCGATCACGAGTAGTCGCTGATCGGGGATGCCGGGGTCTTGGCTGCTGGGATCGCGGACCGCCCAGATCAGCCCCTCGCCACTGGATAGGCCGGTCAGGACCCGTTGGTCGAGCGAGGGGTCAGCACCGAGGATCAGCCGGCGGACGTGATCCCACGACGAACCCTTCCTCGCGCGCGAGCTGTCACCCACCAGGCACATGAACTCGTTGCCGTGATGCCGGGTCGCCTCAACCTGAAAGTAGGCGCCACGGCCGACAGCGGCGCCGAAGCTGACGAGGAGCTGGGTGAGGATCGCGACGGGGTCGGCCTCGGTATGAGGCGCGATCCGGCCGACGATCTCGCCGAGCAGCTCGTGATAGACCGCCGGGTCGGGCGGTGCCGGCCAGCCCGCAGGCGGCGGGAGCTCAGTCTCAGCCGGCCGAGGGTCCTCCGACGGCTGCAACGACAGCGCCATGATCGTGTCGGTCATTCGGCGGAGATCTCGGCGACCGCGGCGCGGGCGGCGGACTCGTCCACGATCGACTTCTTTGACGCGAACGCGGCGATCAACGAGGACACGGCGAGGTTGTTGACCTGCCGTGGCAGGCCACGGGAGACATCGTGGATCAGCTCGATCGCGTCAT
>JAABUZ0100008004.1_pt1 | contig 12595 bp, 7 predicted proteins | sample 5562091 | NCBI WGS metagenome assembly JAABUZ01 (sample SAMN12813069, study PRJNA571459) | rock metagenome | isolation source: Antarctica rocks | place: Antarctica: Victoria Land, Linnaeus Terrace sud | collected 2015-12-21 | reverse complement strand
TTCGATTGAACGACGGTTTGCGCCGCTTCCAGCTGTTTCTGCACCTGAATCAGTTCGTTCCCCGCTACCGCACCCGGCGTCTCCGAAGCCTTCTTCAAGCGATCATAGGTGCTCTGCACAGCCGTCATTTGCGCTTCTGCTCCCAGCCGCTCGGATTCAGCCGCTTGGACCTTCGACTCGGCTTCGGCAGTCTGTGCTTTCATCTCGGGGGCCGTGAGTTCTGCGAGAACTTGCCCCTGCTTCACGGCACTGCCTCGATCTACCAAGACCCGCTCCACATATCCGCGCACCTTGGCATGGAGTGAAACACTTTGAAATGGCTGGATCTCGCCCGGCAATTCGACCGTCCGGGAAATCGGCTTCGAGATGACAGGCACGAGCGCACTAGTCTGTGACCAAGCAATGACCGCCGCAGCAAAAAGGTGCGCTTGGATTAACCTAGCGTGCTTCATAGTATCGGCTTTCCGGGTCCGTCGGATTGAGCGATGGCGAAGTGGTGGCTGCTCGGCGTTGCAGAATGGCATAGATAGCAGGCAGAACTGTCAGCGTGGTGAACGTTGAGACGATCAGGCCGCCAATCACAGCCCGACCAAGCGGCGCGGATTGCGAACCGCCCTCGCCAAACCCGATCGCCATCGGCACCATACCGCAAATCATGGCAACCGCTGTCATCAGGACCGCTCGCAACCGGTTGACAGCCCCTTCCTGAGCAGCCGCTAAATAATTTTGTCCTTCACGCCGCGCCCGCTCAGAGAACGTGACCAGCAGAATCGAGTTCGCCACGGCAATACCAATGGCCATGATGGCGCCCATGAAGGATTGCACGTTCAACGTTGTTCCTGTGACCAGCAGCATGAGTAGCACGCCACACAACACCGCCGGTATTGTGAGTACAACGGCCAGTGCCAGCCGGGCAGACTGAAAATTGGCCGCGAGCAAGAGAAAGATCACCAACACGGCCAGCAGCAACCCAACGCGAAGTCCCGATAGTGTCTGTTGCAGCGCCGGTATCTCCCCACGGAATTTCACGCTCACCCCCTTCGGCGGGTTACCTGCTGCGGCGAGGGCTCCCTTTAATTTCTGCGCGGCCTCACCGAGCGTCAGGCCATGAATGTTCGCCGTCAGGCTGACAACATGCTGGCCGTTATACCTTTCAATCAATCCCGGCATGGTGCCCAGCTTGAGAGCTGCCAGGTCGACAAGCCGTGGTTCTCCCTGCCGATCCTGCATAACCGGCAGGGAGCCGACCTCTTCCACGCTCTGCAGGCGGTTCTGAGGCAATTGCACCTGAATCTGGAAGGCATTCCCGGAGTTTGGATCGCGCCAGTAATTCGGCTGAATAAATCGTGAGGAAGAGGTAGCCGGAACGATCGAGCGCACAACATCCGCCATGGTGAGACCGAACTGCCCCGCGCGATCGCGATCAATGTTGATGTCGAGCGTGGGAAAATCAGCCGCTTGTGCCAGTTGCAGATCGCGGAGGAACGCCAGCTTTTTCATTTGCTCTCTTATTTTCCGGGCATATTGATAGTCATCCGAAAGGCTGATGCCCTGCACGGCGACCTCAATGGGCGTCGGCGAACCGAAACTCATGACCTGCGTCACGATATCGGCTGCTTCGAAGGATACCTCTGATGCGGGCAGTTCCTTCCGGAAGCTCCTGCGCAGCCTTTCGCGCAACGCTTCGCCCCGTGGCGTATCAGACTTCAGTGCTACTTGGATGATCGCCTCCTGAGGGCCGCTGGTGAACAGATGAATCAAGTCCACGGGATAACTGGAGGGCACAACTCCTATGAAATCACTGGTAATCTCCACATGATTGGAACCGATCTCTTGCCCAATAACATCCAAGGCGCGCATGGTGATGCGTTCTGTTTCCTCAACGCGAGTTCCAGTGGGAGCCCGCAAACGAAGGCGCAGCAAAGGAGCATTCGCTTCTGGAAAAAGCTCCGTTCCCATACGCGGTAATAGCGCCCATACCAGCCCGACTGTGACCGCTAGATATCCCAGAACGAGCGGCCCGCGAAACCGTAAAGTAGCCGCGAGATAACGCCCGTAGAAAGATCGTAGCCAGCCAAAAAGCCCCTTCTCTTCTTCTCCCCTATGAGCCTCCTTCATCAGCCACGTGAAGAATACCGGAACCAGGCTGCTCGATAGAAGATAGGACGCAATCATTGAAAACGCTACCGCCAGCGACAGCGGAACGAAGAGCTGCCGACCAACGCCGACCAGGAAAAAAGAAGGAACAAAGACCGCCAGAATGCAAAACATCGATAGCAGGCGAGCTATGGCGGTACGGCTGCAAGCCTCCACCACGGCGCGGGCGCGTGAGACGCCGGGAAGCATCTGCGTGTGAATGTTCTCGATCTCGACTGTAGCCTCGTCCACCAGGACGCCGACCGCTAAAGCCAATCCCCCAAGCGTCATAATGTTGATGCTTTGACCGGTGACCCAAAGCAGAGCTACCGCGCCCAAGAGGGCAAACGGAATGTTCATGACGACGATCAGCGCGCTTCGCCAGTCGCGCAGGAAGAGGAGAACCGTCAGGCCGGTCAGAACCGCGCCGAGCAGACCCTCCACCACAAGCCCTCGAATCGAGTTTGTGACGAAGGAAGACTGGTCGAAGGCAAGGCGAATCTCAACGTCCTCCGGTACCACTTTCCGGAAGTCAGGAAGCGCCGCCTTCACGGCATGGATAACGGCCAGGGTGGAAGCATCCGCCCGTTTCGTGACCGGAATGTAAACCGTCCTCTTCCCATTGACATGCGCGTAGGCGGTGACGATATCGGTTCCGTTTTCAATGCTTCCAATGTCTCGCAGATACACAGCCGTGCCGGAACCAGGGCGAATCGGCGTGCTCAGGAGTTCGGAAAGGTTGCCTCCCAGCGCCGCGTTGGTTCGGGCAATTCGCTCCACCTTGCCGGTCCACATGTTGCCGGAAGGCATCACCAAAGTCGCTTTATTGACGGCGGAAATGGCCTCATCGGGCGAGATCTGATATTGCTGGAGCTTATCGGGATTGAGCGTGATAACAATCGTCCTTTGATTTCCTCCGAACGGGGGAGGAGCCGAGACGCCCGGCAGAGTGGCGAAAAGCGGACGCACCCGGTTCAAGGCGAAATCCTGAAGTTCCCCTTGCGTATGAGTAGCGCTGCTGAAGATCAATTGCCCCACGGCAACGCTTCCGGCATCAAAACGCGTGATAAACGGTGGCACAGCCCCAGGCGGCATGAAAGCGCGGGCGCGGTTCACGTAGCCCACCGTCTCCGCCATGGCTTGGCTCATGTTGGCGCCCTCATGGAACACCAATTTCATCAACGCAGCCCCCTGAATGCTTTTACTTTCGACATGATCGATGCCGGTGATGTAGAGGAAGTGATACTCGTAGTAATAAGTCAGGTATCCTTCCATTTGGGCCGGGTCCATTCCGCCATAAGGCTGTGCCACGTAAATCGCCGGGTCGCCCACCTGGGGGAAAATATCGACCGCCATGCGTTGGAGCGCGAGGACCGCGCACAAAGCAATGGCCGCTAGAGCCACTACAACCGTAAAGGGGCGCGATAAGGCCGCTAGAACTAAACGCATATACTTCCTCTTCCGCTCCTCACTGGGCTGTCTCCGCCAGGAATGGCTGAAGGTCTCCCGCCGCTGTGGCGATTCCCAGGAGGCCTCGCCATACGTTGAGGCGTGCCAGCGCATCATCGATCTCGGCTTGTGTTAACAGACGCTGCGCTTCGGCCAATCCGTCGATGTTCTCCAAGCCCGCCTGATAACGAGCAGTCGCCTGCTGCGTAGCGACACGGGCAGCGGACACTTGCACTGGCGCATTCGCGGCGATCCGTTTCGCGCCGTTCAGAGCGGCCACAGCCCGGTTCCATTGCGCGCGCAAATCCACGGCAATTTGCTCCGACCGCGCTCCTTGCGATCGAATCGTCGCGCTTTGCGCCGCTTCCCGGGCCCGCAAAGCCGGTAAATCAAAGATTGCGAAGGTCACGCTGAAACCAAGGGCGTAATTTTGTACGTTCGGCGCGAGGCCGTTCAGGCCGCCCAACCGAATGCCATTAATTTCAGCACCTGTCCCTCGCCCATAAGCGGAGCCTTGCAGAGAAAATCTCGGAAAGTACGACCGTTCGAGCGCTCTGAGTTGCGCTTGCGCCTGTGCGACGGCGGCACTCTGCTCCGCCGCGATGGGATTTAATGCCGTATTAAATGCTGCAGAAGGCTGTTCGGGAGGAGGCTGCACAAAATTGCCCGTTATTACAGCGATTTGCGAGGGATCGCTTCCGACAAACTGCGACAAAGTGGCGCGGGCCACCTCGACCGCCTGTTGCGTCTGGATCAACTGAGTTCGGGCAGCGGCGAGTTCTGCCTCCCCTCGCGACTGGTCTGCCCCGGGGCGCAACTGGGCATTTACTTGCGCTGTGATTGTCCTGACGATCACGTCCGCTCGATCCACGCCTGCCTGTGCGGCACGCGCTGTTTCCTGCGCAGCTACCAGCGTGAGGTAAGCGTCCGCAGTCGCCACCGCGACATCAAACTGCGTTCGCTTGATAGCCGCTTCCGATTGCGCGCGCGCTGCGTTAGCTGCGGTTATGTTGGCGCGCCGCCATCCAAAGTCGAATGGCTCCCAGCTGACCAAAACTCCGGCAGCGCTACCCCATACTGTTCCCAAGTTGTTGGAATCGATGACCGGACCGGAAATTGGGGAGATGATACTTTGCGGCAGCAGGAGCCCGAACACATTATTACGAGTCGCCCGGTTCACCTGTGCTAGGGCATCAATCTTAGGCAGGTATGCCGTGCGGGCCAGCTGGATAGCCGCTGCCGCCGCATTCATCTCCTCCTGGGAAACCCGAATAGACGGATAATTTTTAAGCGATTTCTCCACAGCTTGCGTGAGCGTCACTGCAGTAAGCGGGGGCGCTTGCTGCGCCACTAAGCTTCCGGCAGCGGCCAGGATCAGTGCAAACTGCATTGCTGCGTAAACCTTTTCAGCTTTTCGCTTCTTTGTCACCTGCGCTAATCACCTTCCACGAGTTCATGAAAGAGTTCCCGCACTTTGCTCTTCGAGGCGGCCAGCGTCTTCCGACCGAGCGAAGTTGCCCGGTACACCCGGCGGAGTGACTTGCCGTTTCGCTGCTCGATGGAGCGGAGATAGCCTTTTCTCTCCAAGCCCTGCAATAACGGATATAGGCTCCCTGCACTAATCCGGTAGCCGTGCCGCGCCAGTTCCTCGATCATGCCTAAGCCAAAGATCGGACCCTGGACCGCATGATGCAAGACGTGCAGCCTTATGAGACCTGAATACAAATCACGATCCGCCTCCGATGAACTTTGATCGAACTTCGATTTCGACATCAGATTACGAAAGAGAATAGTAGCATCAAAGAGGTTACCGGAAACTATATGTCAGGTAAGTAGGGACTCGGTGGCGCTGCCTGTCAGGTTGATTTAAGGCTATTACATATTCAACCGGCCTGTCCCATTGCAACAACGAGCATCAAATGTAATTCCGTCTCGCCTTGTCTTGCGATCAAGATCCCAAAGCCGCTATCACCCCTGCGAAGAAGTCGTCATCACTAATAACCGTGGAGCCGGTCGGCTTGGGTCGTGCGCTCCAAACGGCAATCACCACATGCTGTTTCGGATTGATATAGAGCACTTGACCGAAAATGCCGATAGCCTCAAAAGCGCCTTGATGAACGGAAGCTTCGGACGAATTAACAATCCACCACATGTATCCATAAGGAACAAGCTGGCTGCCGACCCGCTTGGCGCTTCCTGCCTCCGCAAACCAGCCTTCGGGAACAATGCGATCCTTTCCGGCCATTCCGCCGTTGAGAACAAATAAGCCGAAGCGTCCATAGTCCCGCAAAGTGGCGCTCAAACCACTGCCGCCTACTTCCAGTCCGTTTGGAGATTCCAGCCACCATGTCGCATCAGATTCCATCCCGAACTTCGACCAGATCTTTTGAGAAAGGTACTGCGCCGCAGGGCGTTTGGCGGCGGCGCTGACGAGGGCGCCCACCAGATGCGTTTCGCCGGTGCTGTAATTCCACACGCTCCCCGGCGCGCCTGCGCGAGACAGCGTTCCTAAGAACTGGAGAATTGCTCCCGGCTTCCCCTCCACCTGCAAATCGAGCATCCTGCGCCGGTCGGATTTCGGGTCTGTGTACGTCTCATTCCATCTCACGCCGGAAGCCATTTGCAGTACATTCCGAATTGTCACGTCGTCGTAAGCGCTGCCCGCCAATTTCGGCAGGTACTTCGTCACCTTGTCATCCAGGCTGGCGATATAACCATCCCGAATCGCGGCGCCCACCAGCGTTGAGCTGATCGACTTCACCATCGACCACGACACCCATCGCGTCCCTTCGTTATTGCCCAGCTCGTAATTTTCCAGCGCAATTTTTCCGTCCTTAATTACCAGCAGTCCGCTGATCCGGTTCAACGACAAGTAATCGAAAAGATCGTACCGCCTGCCGCCTGAAACAAAAGGAACATTCTTCAAGGTCCTGTTGCTTCTAGGGAGCGGATAAACGGAAGTCCCATGCGAAACCGTGCGCGTCGGAAACAGCCTGTCGATATGCCGGAAAGTATTTGCCTGCACGTCAGGCGTCAGCGTCCCGCTGTAAACATCCTGCACGGAACCGATAAGAGCTTCCGGCAGCGCCGCCTGTCCGGCAAAGGAAGCGATGGCCCATACCGCAATCCCAAAAAGAAAAACAAAAACCGAAAAGCGTTTCATGCTGTTATGCCGCCGCAAACTCTATACCCTCCCCCTCCGTATCATAAAAACATGTCCGCCGTTTCCTCCACTGAACTGGAAGTCTCCTCTCCTTTCGATCAGATCAAACAACTCGAAAGCGATTACCTGCTGCAGAACTACGCCCGCTACCCGCTGGCTCTCCATCGCGGCAAAGGCTGTTACCTTTACGATCTTGAAGGAAACCGCTATCTCGATCTCATCAGCGGCATCGGCGTCAACTCGCTCGGCTACGCGCACCCGCGCATCACAAAGGTCATTCGTCAGCAGGCTGGTCTTCTGCTCCACACCTCAAACCTCTACTATCACGAGTACCAAGGCCGCTTGGCCGAACGGCTCGCCAAGGCGAGCGGTTTGCAGCGAAGCTTCTTCTGCAACTCCGGCGCGGAAGCCATGGAAGGCGCGTTGAAGATGATTCGCTCGCACGGCAACGCCAAAGGAGGCGGCAAAACGGAAATTATTTCGCTCGAAAACTCCTTTCATGGGCGCACTCTAGGCGCGATCTCAATTACCGGACAGCCCAAATACAGGAAAGATTTCGAACCCCTGCTGCCCGGCGCTCGCTTCGTTCCGCGCAATGATATGGCGGCGCTGGAAGCGGCGGTCAGCGAAAAAACCGCCGGAATCGTGCTCGAATTTATTCAGGGCGAAGGCGGCATCAATCCGATCTCCGAAGAGTTCGCGCGTCAAGCCCGGAAACTGGCCGACCAATTTGACGCGCTGCTTGTTTTTGATGAGATCCAATGCGGCGTGGGACGTCCCGGCGCGTACTTTGCCTATCAACTGCTTGATCCGGTCCTGCTGCCCGACATCGTCATTGCCGCTAAACCCATGGCCTGCGGCATCCCGCTCGGCGTCATCATCGCCAACGAGAAAGCGGCTGCCACCATCAAGCCCGGCATGCACGGTTCCACCTATGGAGGAGGGCCGCTCGCCTGCCGCGTCGCGCTGGAATTCTTCGACATCCTGGATGAACTCCTGCCTTCGATCAACTCCGTCGGCGGCTACTTCCGCATGAAGTTGACGGAACTGATGCAAACTTATTCTTTCATCAAGGAAGTGCGCGGCCAGGGCCTTATGATCGGCGTGGAACTGGAATGGCCCTGCAAACAACTCGTGCTGGACGGAATGAAAGAAAGGCTGCTCTTCAACTGCACCCACGACACCGTGCTCCGCTTCCTGCCGCCTTATATTCTGACTGACTCCGACGTGGACCGCGCCATCGCCGCTCTGAAAAAAATCTTCAAGCACGCCGGCAGCGGCAACTGAAAATCACTTCTTTCTCAAGAGGGAGACGGCCATTGCCATTCCCGGATCTTTTCCGGCTGCTACGTCGGCGTCCGCGAACACAGGTACCGCGATGTCGGGCGGAATTCCAGTCCCATCGAACGTTCTTCCTTCCGGCGTTCGATACACTTCGTTCGGCAGGCCGAAGGTCCACCCGTTGGGAAGCCGCCGGTCCAAGACATCGGAGAACACGCCTTGGGTGTTTTCGCCGATCCGCGTCACAGGGGAGTACGGCCCATCAACGCCTGCGTAAAGATCTCCGCCGCGCTGAGCGTGATTGGTCCGGTCAACTCCACCACTAGACCCCGAAAGCCGGGCCGCGAACTCGGCTGCACCCAGACGGGATCGCCGGGTGTCCATTTATCACGGTGAACCGGATCGGCCCGCGCCTGTTTTGTGTACGCCAGATACTCGCCCGTCGCCAAGCGGGACGCAATCGCGAGCCCAAGCTGGTCGGACCCGCCAAAAGAGAGCCGCATATCGATGACGAGCGCCTGGAGTTTGGGATCGGAGAAGATCACGTCCAGAGCCGACTCCAGGGCTTTCAAGTCGTTATGCCTGGAATAGCCGCCGAATGATAGCAATCTGAGATATCCGGTCCTGTCGTCGATGCCGTCCAGTGACTGCGCCGCCGCCGATGCAATGGAAATAAAAGCTCCGGCGAGGACCCCCAAGAGCCGGATCATCCGAATGATTGAAGAATTCATTTCTAAACTGGGCCTGATCTGATAAGGTAAGTAGTATTACGTGCGCTCTCTTCCTAGTCTGGTGGGGGCTGTGCCAGGAGCCTGACGCCAGTAGACTCCGTGTTCGTTCTTCAGTTTAGATTGAGTTACACAAGGAGATTATCAGGCGTGAAAAATCAACAAAAATGCCAACTTGCGGTCTGCGGCTGCCAAACGCAGAACGGAGAACCATATTGCAGTAAAGATTGCCAACAAGCCGCTTCTCAAGGTATTCAAAGAGATTTTTGTCAATGTGCCCATGCCGGTTGTGAAACACATGCTTACAGCGCGCAAGGAGCCAATGCCATGAATTTCCTCGGCTCCATTTCATCCGTGCCGGGCTCGCTCACGATTGAATACTCCAGTTTCGAAGATCTTCGCAATCAACTATTGCTTCTTGCTCAAACCCTCGACAATAGACCCGAAGCTCTCCCGCTCCAGGCGGAAACGGTGTCTGCTCGTCGTAGTGCTTCGGTGGAAACAGCAGCGTCGGGGCGAAAAGCTCAATCCGCCTGAATCATCAAAGCCGTCGCCAACTATGGCGCAACTCTTGCCGGGAGTGACCCGTCACCTAAAAGCAACTAAAACAAAGTAATCGAAAGAAATCTGTTGAATCCGGTTCTCTTTGTCTTTACAATCGGTGAGAACCTGTGAACGCCGTTTTGACTGACATCCCGGACGGACCTGCTCTGTTGCTTCACCCGCTCCGGCACATCTCCCGACAAGCTGTATGAAAGACGCTAAGCCACGCCGCTTATTAACGGAAGAAAGACGCCGCCAAATCCTGGTTGTGCTCGGCCAGCAGGGACGGGTCACCATTGATGAAATCGTGCGTCAATTCGGCGTTTCAGCGGTGACAGCCCGCAGCGATCTGGATGCGCTCTCGGAAAGCGGCGCGCTGGTTCGTTCTCACGGCGGCGGTATCCGGCCGCTGGCTGCTGTTCCCGAGCACTCTCTGCATGCCCGCGACCGCATCCGGCACGGGGAAAAGCTGCGCATCGCGGAAGCGGCCGTGGATCTTATCCAACCTGGGCAAACCATCATTCTCTGTTCCGGGACCACCTCGGTTGCGCTCGCCCGCTCACTGCGCCAACGATGCCCGGACAACCTGACCGTGATCACGTATGCCCTGAACGTGGCCGCGCCCTTGGCTGATTTGCCCGGTCTTTCTCTTGTCATGCTGGGCGGATTCCTGCGCCAAGTTTCCAGTGCTCTCGTGGGTCCGCAGGCAGAAAGCATGATGCGGTCGCTTTATGCCGATCATTGCTTTCTGTCCACCGTCGGTCTTGACGTGAATGTCGGCTTAACGACGCTCGACATCATGGAGGCCCAATTAAACCGGTGCATGATCGTGAACTCAGCGCAAACCACCGTCATCGCTGATGCTACTAAACTCGGCCACCGCAGCTTGTTTGCCATCACGGATATGCGCTCGGTGAGGCGCGTTATCACGGATAAAGCCGCCGAATCTGCCCAAGTCGATGCCCTTCGCGCCGCCGGTGTGGAAGTCACTCTTGCCTGACGGCTATCCGCCTTGGCGAACCGGCTTTCTCTATCTACTTTGATGTTTGCTTTCGTTTGCTTTCGATTTCCCTTGACAGCCGCGATCAGCCCATTTACAATCGCGTAAAGCTCGCCTTTGGAGAAATTACCTATGAGTCTCGTTTTGAGAGGATCACGGCTTCCTCTGTTTGCCGCTTTCCTTGCCGTTCTTTGTGCTTTCCCGCCTCCTACGCAGGCCCAGGAAATCACGGCCGCGATCAATGGCGTTGTCACTGATCCGTCCGGCGCCGCGGTGGTCGGGGTGAAAGTAAGCGCGAAAGATCTGGATCGCGGCACTGTCGTTCCCACCACCACCAACAATGACGGTTTTTACAACTTCCCGCGCCTGCCTATCGGGCGCTACGAGGTTCGCGCCGAAAATGCCGGTTTCCAAACCGCTGTTCAATCAAACGTCAGCCTGCAATTAAACCAGACCGCCCGGATTGATTTCCAGCTCAAGGTCGGTGACGTGAACCAAACCGTGGAAGTCACCTCCGCTGCGCCCATCCTGCAAACGGAAAGCGCGCAGCTCGGCACCGTGATTGACGCCCGGACCAATACGCAACTGCCGCTGGCGACCCGCAACTATGTTCAGCTCACCCTGCTGGCGCCCGGTTCTGTTCATCCCAACCCGTCCTCGATGACAAATGGTCAAACCACCGCCAATAGCGGTCGGCCTTACATTAACGGAAACCGCGAGCAGACCAACAATTTCCTGCTTGACGGCGTGGACAATAACCAAGTCTCGGACAATCTGGTCTCCTACGCGCCTTCACCCGACGCGATTCAGGAATTCAATCTCATCACCCAGAACGCCTCGGCTGAATTCGGCAACTTCATGGGCGGCATTATCAGCGCTTCCATTAAATCGGGCAGCAATGAATTCCACGGCGACCTGTTTGAGTTCTTTCGCAATGACAAGCTGAATGCGAATCAGTGGTCCAACAATTTCACCAACAATCAACGCACAAAACTCCGCTGGAACGTTTTCGGCGCTACTCTCGGCGGCCCCGTCATCCGCAATAAACTGTTTTTCTTTACTGATTTTCAGGGCACGCGGTTCGATACGCCTCCCAGTCAGGGCAGCTTTACCGTGCTGACCGCGCTGGAGCGCCAAGGCAACTTCTCGGAACTTTCGACTTCCATCGTAGACCCGCTCCTGCCTTCCACGCTTCCTTTGAGCCAACGGCAGTTCCCTGGCAACGTGATCCCTGTTTCACGCCTCTCGCCCACCGCTCTGAGAATTATCAACTCGTCGTACTATCCCCTGCCGATTAATAACAAGCTCGTCAACAACTCCATTAACTACGGGAGTTCGCAAACCAATGCCAATCAGGGTGACGGACGCGCGGACTGGGCTCTTTCCGACAAGGATCGGCTTTTCGGTCGTTATTCCCAGAGTTTTCAAGAGATCCCAGGCACGAACAGCCAAGCCTTGAGCTACAACGGATTCAATAACGCGTCCACGCACAACGGCGTGCTGGACTGGACCCGGACCGTCAATCCGCATTTCGTCAACAATGCGCGCGTGGGCGTGAACTATGTCGTCATTAATACGGGAGCCACTAATCCCGGTACGGTGACCACCGCCTTCGGTATTCCAGGCGCGAACTCCAGCTTTTTGCCGGCTCAGGTTTTCTTGACCAACAACAATATTAGTGGTATCGGTAATTCGAATGTTACGCAGTTATTTGCCAACACTGTTATCCAGTATGAAGACACAGCGATTCTGACGCTCGGCTCAAACACTATGCGTTTCGGCTTCCAGGGCTGGCGTCAGCGCATCAATACTTTTTACTCGGGCAATAACGGTCTGGCGGGCACCTTCCAGTACAACGGCCAGTACAGCGGCCGCGCCGAGTCCGATTTCCTGCTTGGTCTTCCCTACGATATCGGCACGGGTGTTTCGGGCGGAACCTGGGGCCAGCGCGGCAATATTTTCTCCGGCTACTTCCAGGATGACTGGCGAGTAACTTCTAACTTGGTGTTGAACCTGGGCCTGCGCTATGAGCTTCATACGCCCTGGGTGGAAGTGAAAGATCGTCAGACCAATTTCGGATTATTCTCCGGCGCAATTCTGATTCCGGGACAGAACGGAAATAGCCGTGCCCTTTACAACACTTACAACGGCATCGGTAATTACCAGCCGCGTATCGGCCTTGCCTGGACACCCGGCGGCGGCAAAACCGTGATCCGCGCCGCCTACACAATGTCCACTTATTTGGAAGGCACGGGAACCAATCTCCGTCTGACCCTGAACGCGCCGTATGGTCTC
>JAABUZ0100008002.1_pt1 | contig 12597 bp, 16 predicted proteins | sample 5562091 | NCBI WGS metagenome assembly JAABUZ01 (sample SAMN12813069, study PRJNA571459) | rock metagenome | isolation source: Antarctica rocks | place: Antarctica: Victoria Land, Linnaeus Terrace sud | collected 2015-12-21 | reverse complement strand
TTGGCGGCTACCAGGCTGTCGAGGAAGGCCAGGACCATCTCGTTACCGGCAACGGCGTTCGCCAGCGCCTCGTAGGCCGGCGATCGCCCGGCCGCTTCCAGCCGGGCGAAGCGCCGGTAGTTCTCCGCGGTGGCCACGCTGCGGTCGAGGCCCAACATGCCCTCCGATGGCCGCTGATCAGGATCAGTCCTCACCGCAGCCACCATCCGCGAGCCCAGCCACGACCGCAAGCGGATCCCGTTGCGGTACTGCTCCTCGATGGCTCCGTGGTTTTCAGTCCGGTGACCGGCTGGTTGGCGCACACAGCTTCGCGGCCCACTGATCGAGCGCCTGCTCGTAGCGCGGGTGCCATGGCCCGATCTCGTTCCAGTCGGACGGGTCATGGGTGAGGGTGGGGTAGTGTCCGCCAGCCGGCAGGTCGACCACCTCGACCTGCCGGCTGGCGAGGTTGGTGACCCAGACCTCGCGGCTGGTGTGTACGTCGACCCACCGGTCCCGAGTGCCGAGCACGGTCGTCACCGGCATCCGCATCGACCGAAGCTGCGGTACGACGTTCAGGTCGGACCAGGCGAGGGCGGCGCCCTGACCGCCCTCCACCGGCTCGGTTACATAGGTCAGCGGGAACCAGGGCTGCGCCCGGGCGGCCCGAACCAGATCGGCGAAGGCGTCGGTCGGCAGCCCGCGGCGTTCCCAGCGCAGCTCGGCCCGGCGCAGCCGCGCCGCCTCGGTGAGGGTGCGGTCATCGTAGCCCGCCTCGCGCAGCAGGGTTCGCGGTGGCGTAGGCCATCTGCTCGGCCGGTGGCTGCCCGGACGGGGAGACGGCCAGCACCGCGGCGACGCCCGGGTCGGCAGCGGCGACGTCGGCGACGAGCCAGCCGCCCTGGCTGTGCCCCCACAGCGCGACCACGTCGGGCCGCAACCCCGGGTGCGCGCGGAGGCGTGCCACCCAGGCCCGCAGGTCGGCGGCGAGCACCGCCGGGGTGATGCCGATCTCCCCGGGGCCGGGGGTGGTGCGCCGGTCGAACAGCAGAGTCTCGACCCCGGCCCGCTGCAGCCGGTCGGCGAGGTGGCGGTACAGCGGCGCGGACCGGCCGCCCTGACTGGCCCCGTGCGCGGCGACCACGACCGGCGCCGGCGCCGAACCCGGAACCGTCCGCAGCACGCCGCGCAGTCGGACTCCTCCGGTAGTTCCAACTCCTCCCACCCGTCCACGGTCACAGTCTGCTCACTCCAGAGTCGCAGCCAGCCATCCAGCTGGGCGAGCCAGCGGATCGAGTGCCGGTGGCGGATCCTCTGCCGGACAAGATCGCGCTAGCGCTAGCGCTAGCGCTGGCACGGCAGCGGCTGCGATAACTGCAGTCTCCGGGCTCAGGCGGTCCAGCGTGCGGGGCTGCGTGACGGCGCAAGGCCGGTGTCGAGGCGGTCGTGTGCCCGTCGCAGCAGCCCGACGGTCTGCTTCAGGCGTGGTTCGGGCAGGGTGACCGGCAGGCGCAGCCAGCGGTCGGCGGTGCCGTCGACGGTGAAGCGGGGCCCGGGCGTGACGCGCAGGCCGAGGTCCAGAGCGTGCGCGGCCAGCCGCGTGGCGCTCGGTCGTGGCAGTTCCAGCCACAGCACCATCCCGGCGGTCGGCGGGGTGCACCGCCAGAGCGGGAGGTGCTGGGCGAGTTCGTCGAGCAGCAGGTCGCGGGCGCGCCGCAGGTGCACGCGGCGTTCCGGCAGCACGGTGCCGGCGGCGCGGAGCAGCCGGGCTGCGACGAGTTGTTCCAGGACGGGCCCGGCCAGGTCGAGCCCGGCGCGGGCCTGCGCCAGCTGGAGGACGAGCTCGGGTTCAGCGCGGACCCACCCGACGCGCAGGCCGGCCCAGAAGGCCTTGCTCATCGACCCGAGCGTGACGACGTGCGGTGCGAGCGCTGCGAGCGGAGGCGGCGCCGGCCCGTCCAGCACCAGGTCGGCGAACGTCTCGTCGACGACCACGGTGGCGCCGCCGGCGGCGCGCAGCAGCGCCTGGCGCTGGGCGGAGGTGGCGAGCAGGCCGGTGGGGTTCTGCCCGTCGGGGGTCACGTGCAGCAGCTCGGCGGCGGGCGGCGGGAACTCCCAGCCGGAGGCCGTGACGGGCAGCGCGACCGGGCGCAGCCGGTGCGCGGCGACCGCGTCGAGCACCGCGGGGTAGGTCGGTTGCTCGACCGCCACCCGGCGCCCGGGTTGGGCGAGCGTGCGCAGCACCAGGTCCCATCCGGACAGTGCTCCGGAGGTGATCAGCACCTGCTCGACGCGGGTCGGCAGACCCCGCCCGCTCAGGTGTTCGGCGACCGCGGCGCGCAGCTCGGGCAGCCCGAGCGGGTGCAGGCCGTGCCCGGCGAGCAGCGGCCGCAGATCCGCGGCCGCCTCCTCGACGGCGCGGACCAGCGCCGCGGGAGCGGGCAGCGCAGCGACGGTGGCGTCGAGAACGTCGGGCCGCTCGCCGGGCGCGGCGTCCGGCCGGACCGGCGCCGCGGCGGGCAGCGTGACTCGGCTGCCGGCACCCCGGTCGCTGCGCAGGTACCCCTCGGCGCGCAGCACGTCGTACGCCGCGCTGATCGTGGTTCTGCTCGTCCCGAGGGCGGCCGCCAGCTGCCGCTCGGACGGGATCCGGGTGCCGACCGGCAGCCGCCCGTCCAGCGCCAGCCCGCGCAGCCCGTCCGCGACCGCCGGGTACACGGGGCCGCTCTCGAGCCACGGCCGCAGCAGCTCGACCAGCCGGGAGAGGAGCACCCGCCACCCCTCCCACTTGGCCCTACCTGAGGCAGGCCAAGCATGTCACGGTGCAGGCGTGCTCCTGCTCGCCCCGATGCCGGGAACCCGCCGCCCCGCCCGGATCGCGCTGCTTTTCGGTGGCCTGACGCTGTACGGCGTCAGCGACGGGTTGCTGGTGCTCGCCGGTCTGGGCTTGGACCCCTGGGACGTCCTGCACCAGGGGCTGTCGCGCACGCTCGGGCTGCAGGTCGGCACCTGGGCGGTCCTGGTCGGCGCGCTGGTCCTGCTCGGCTGGATCCCGCTGCGCCAACGCCCCGGCATCGGTACCGCCTGCAACGTGATCGTCATCGGCCTGCTCATCAACGCCACCCTCGCGCTGGTCCCCGCTCCACACGGCCTGCCGTGGCAGGCCGCGGTGCTCGTCGGCGCCGTTGTCCTCAACGGCGTCGCCACCGGCGCCTACATCGGCGCGGGCCTCGGTCCCGGCCCCCGCGACGGCCTGAGCACCGGCATCGCCGCGCGGGGCGTGTCGCTGCGCCGGGTCCGCACGGCCGTCGAGGTGACCGTGCTGGCTCTCGGATGGCTGCTCGGCGGGACGGTCGGCGTCGGCACGCTGCTCTACGCCCTCGCCATCGGGCCCATCACCCACCTGACCGTCCCAGCCCTGCAGCTGCGCGCGCGTTGAGCGGCGTCACCGGGCGTCTGTACTCATCCTTCAACCGGTGGCGCTTGTCACCGACGCCGCCCGTAGCTCAAAACTGCGGTCACGGTCGTGTCCTTTCCCAGAGGTGCTGGCCTCGGGCGCGCCAGCAAAGTCCTTCGCTGGCGCGGTCGGCTAACTGCCGGCCAGGAAGGCCGGGAGGCAGTGCAGCGAACAGTGCTCGGCCAGAGGGGCGTTCGTCGGGTCGGCTGGCATACCGATGCGGTTGTGCCACCAGACGCCCAGGCCCACGCCGCCCGCCCCGCTAATGTCGTGTCGGGAGCCGGCTACGAACAGCACTCGTTCCGGTGGGAGCCCGAGCGCGTCGAGGGCGCAGCGGTACGGTTCTGGGCGCGGCTTGTACGCCCCTGCGGCTTCGGCGGTGACGACCACCTCGAACGGCACGCCGACAAGGTCGGCGGCCTGCAGCCCGAGCTTGTCCGAGCAGTTGGTCACCACACCGAGACGGATCCTCATCTCCGCGACAGCGCTCAACACCGTCGGCGCCTCCGGCCAGGGTCGCAGCTGATCCCACCGGTCGACGAGCCGGTGGGCTAGCAACGGATCCAAGCCCTGGTCCTCGGCGGCCTGGGCGACCAGCGACTCGTACGGCACGTATAGGCCCGCGCCGTAGGTCAAGAGCAGGTACTGCTCGCGCCAGCGGCGGCCGGCCTCGACGTCACCCGCGACCTGGTTCCACAGCGTCCACGAGTCGATAACGGCAGTGAGCAGGTCGAACAACACCGCCTCACATCGCCGCCTGCTCACCCGGCAACACCGGTCGCGGCGTGGGTCGTGAACAGGGACGCGAACCGGTCCGCGGCGATGTTGCCACCGGACAGAATGACGCCGACCCGCTGCCCGGCGAACCGCTCCGCGTGAGTCAGCACAGCGGCGAACGCGCTGGCACCGGAGGGCTCCACGACGATCTTCATTCGCTCGAACAGCAGCCGCATCGCATCCATGATCTGCAGGTCACTGACCAGCAGCACCTCATCGACCAGATCCTTGTTCACCGAGAACGTCAACTCGCCCGGGACTTCGACTTGCTGCCCGTCCGCGATCGTGCGTGGAACCGGGATCCGGACCCGCTGACCCGCCGCCAACGAGCGGCGGGTGTCGTCTCCACCGGCCGGTTCCACGCCGACCAGGCGGACATCACCACGCAAGCCACGCGCCGCGGTGCCGCACCCAGCCATCAGCCCGCCGCCGCTCATCGGAACCACGAGCGTGTCAACCGATCCCGCGTCCTCGAACAGCTCGAGTGCCGCGGTGCGTTGCCCGGCCATCACCAGCCAGTCGTCGTAGGCCGGCACCGGAACCAGACCACGTTCCTCGGCCAGTCCATGGGCGAGCGCCTCCCGGTCCTGGGTGTACCGGTCATACGTCAGGACCGTCGCGCCGTATCCCTCCGTCGCTGCGCGTTTCGCCGCCGGCGCATCCTGCGGCATCAAGACGGTCGCCTGCGTGCCGGTCAGTCGTGCCGCCAAGGCAACCGCCTGCGCGTGATTACCCGAGGACCACGCGCATACGCCGCGCTGCAGCTCACCGGCGTCGAGACTGGAGATCTTGTTGAATGCGCCGCGGAACTTGAACGCCCCGCAGCGCTGCATGTTCTCGGCCTTGAACACCACCTCGGCCGAGGTCATCCGGTCCACCGTCTGCGAGGACAACACCGGAGTCCGGTGTGCCACCTCAGCAATCCGTGCCGCCGCCGCGCGGACCGCATTCAACGTCAAACCTGCCCTGTCGACCGTGGTCATCGCGGCGCCCAACCGGCGGCACCGGCTTGGCCATCGTCGATGACTTGGTCGGCGACATGCTCGCCGTTCAACTGCCCACGAGTCCGAGCGATGTGCGCGCGCATCGCTCGCTCAGCCGCCGCGGCGTCCCGCTGACGGATCGCGGTCAGAACCGCCCCGAGCTCCTCATGCCCGTGCCCGCGGTGCTCCGGACTCTCTGCGGCCTGGACCAACGCCACCTGCATCTGATCGTGCAAGCGCTCGATCAGCCGCGCCAACATCGGATTGCCGCACGCCTGCGCGATCAGCGAATGGAACCGCGAGTCGGTCTCGGCATACCCCAAAGGATCGGACGCGACGATCGCGTCGTCCTGCGCATCCAGCGCCGCGCTCAACTCCCCGATCAAGGACGCCGACGCGGTAGCCGCACACAGTCCAGCCGCCAAACCCTCCAGAACCTCGCGCACCTGATGCAGATGCCGCGTCTCGGCCAAGCCGAGCCGCACCACCACGACGCCGCGGCGGGCGCTCCTCGGCAAGGCCATCAGCCACCGCCTGCAGCACCGCCTCCCGCACCGACCCACGAGAAACGTCCAGCAAACGGGCCAACTTCGGCACCGACAGTTGCTCACCCGGCGCCGGATCACCGGCCAAAATCGCAGCCCGCAGCCGGCTGTGGACCGCATCGGTCAGCCGATCCGGACGATCCGTCATAAGCGACAGAGTCATCGCCGCATCACCAACCCCCTCGCCCGCCTTACAGTAGCCCCTCGGCTTTCGAGACATCGCTGGCGCGCTCGGCGAACGCGCCTGGCCGCGACTGGCGGCCCTCCTGCTCCTGACACTGGGGCTGCGCAAGAATCCGGTGGTGCCGAGGATTGCGCCCGGCGCGCGAGCGTCCATGAAGAGGACCTTGGCGACAGTCACGCTGGGCTGTCCGGACCCCCCGGCCCTGGCCGCGTTCAGCCAGCGAGCTACTGGACTCCGCTTGTCGCCGAGTCCGGCGAGAACTTCCGGGACTACGCCGTGACGACGGCTTCTTCATCGGCTTCTGCGGGTGCCGGACTACCAGCGGGTGCCGGACTACCAACCACCCAGCTGGCCGAACCAAGGCGTGCCGCAGCAGGCTCACCTCGACTTCGAGGTGGACGACCTCGACCAGGCCGAGGCCGTGCTGATACAGCAGGGCGCCAGCAGGCCCCAGTTCCAGCCGGGTCGCGACCGCTGGCGAGTCCTCATCGACCCGGCCGGGCATCCGTTCTGCCTGACCGAGGCGCGTCTCCACTGACCAGCACCTCTGTCGGACGTCGATCGGCTTGTGTGGGGGGGACGTCACCTGTCGTGCTGGCGCTGCGCCGACACCGGGAGGTGGCGCAGCAACCGGCGGAGCTGTCCCGGCGTCCGGACCAGGTGCACCTGGGCGCCCCGTCCGTGCACCGCGATGGCCTGCAACACGATCGGTCGGCTGCGGCGCCGCCACGTGATCACCCACATCCAGAAGTCCCTGCGCTCCCGGGACCGCCGGCCCGCGCGCCACAGACATCGCAGCAGCCCGAAGTCTAGAACCACCACGGTGTCTGCCCGACTGAGCCGCGGCGCCAGCACGTCCTACGGCCCCAGATCACCGTCCATCACCCAGCGGTCGGCCGCGGCCAGCTCGGACTGCACCTGCACCCACCGCTGCGCGGGCGTGGACGTCAGGTCCGCTGATCAGAAGTACCGGTCGAGCTCGAGCACCGGCAACCCGAGCAACTGCCCCAACTGCACCGCGAAGGTCGTCTTGCCAGCACCGCCACGGCCCAGCACCACCACCCGCTCCACACCGCCGAGCATCACAGCGTCCGTCGTCTCCGTTCAGGGATCGTCAGTGACACAAGAACGACTACAGCGGCCTGGTGGTGCTTCCTAGAGTCCGTTGAGGATGCGACGCCGCTGCTCAGCGTGCTCCTCCGGAGAGATCAGGTTCTCGCTCCGCAGTCTGTCGAGGGTCGACAACCGCTCTTCGACGGTCTGCGTCTGCTCAGCGGGCAGCCCCTCGACCCTCGTGCCTGCGAACCGGGACTTGAACGAGCGAACGCACGAGGCGATCTCAGATGCGGGCCCGGTCACAGAGAAGACGAGCGAGACCGCGGCCATCGCCGTGGCTAGGTCCTTGGTCTCGTACGGGGGCTTGTAGTCGGCGGTCAGTCCCTGGGCTTCCAGCTCCTGGGCCAGGGCACTGGCGTACGCCGGCGGTCCGATGTAGGTGAGCCGAGTGGTGGCTGCCACGGCAGCAGCCAAGCACTCCGCTGTGTCGGGCTGCAAGGGGCCGCTTGGTCGGCGAGGACCGTTTCTGGCCCAAGCGTAGGGCTGTAGCAGAACCGCCGGTTCGGACGGGCTGTGGGTGTAGCGCAACCGGTGCACGCAATCAGCGTGGCACAACCAGTCCTGTCGGACCTTTCCGCTACGTTCCTGTGGTGTCAGTGCTGCTGGGCTACGCCCGGGTGTCGACGGCGGAGCAGAACGCCGACCTGCAGACCGACGAGCTGACCTCAGCCGGGTGATATGAGGTGTTCGTCGACCACGCCTCCGGGGGTGCTGGACCGCCGCCCGGAGCTGGAGAAGGTCCTGGAGCGCCTGCGGCCGGGGGACACCCTGGTGGTGTGGCGCCTGGACCGGCTCGGGCGCTCCCTGCGCCACCTGATCGACACCGTGACTGCTTTGGACGAGCGGGGGGTCGGGTTCTGCTCGCTGCGGGAGTCGATCGACACGACCACCGCCGGTGTCCGGCTGGTGTTTCACCTGTTCGGTGCGCTGGCCCAGTTCGAGCGGGAGATCATCCGGGACCGGACCGTGGCGGGGCTGGCTGCGGCGAGGGCCCGGGGCCGCAACGGTGGGCGGCCCTCGAAGCTGAGTCCGGATCAGGTGCGGGCGGCCCGCAGGTTGTATGACGAGCGGGAGCACACCGTGGAGCAGATCGGCAGCATGTTCGGGGTCAGCCGCACCTCGATATACCGGGCGTTGCGCGACACGCCGGGTCAGGCGAAGCCGGCTGGCACCGGCGGGGCAGCGGGCCGGCGGCGTTCGACGTCGACGTCCGCTCCGAAGGCAGCGTCGTGACCGGGCCGGGGGAGCGGCTGGTGACTGTTGTTCTCACTGTGGCGGTGCCGGCGGAAGCCGACGCGGAGGACGCCGCCGGGCTGGTCGCCGACGCCGCTGTCAGCACCGCGCTGCAGGTGGTGTCCGCCGCCGGGGTGGAAGGGGCATCTGCCGGTCCCCGGCTCCACGGTGCTGCGCCGGGCCGACGGCATGCCGTGGCTTGTCCAGGCTGTGACTGACGGCAGTGCAACCCTGACCGACCTCAGCGGCACCTGGGTACAGGCTCGACTGACCCGACTGGCTCCCGATCCGCTGGCACCCACGAGCGTCCGCGCGCCCTCACCAGCCCGACCCTCCAGCTGAAGGTGTGGCACCCGTCGGCACGACTCCCAGCATCAGCCGCAGCCCGGAGAACCAGCCCGCCTCACGGGGGGTCGGCCTCGATGAGTGCTCGCACGAGTCCGGTAGAGCCGTGGCAGTCGAGGTACTCGAAGCGCTGCTGGTCAGCCGCAGCGACGGTGACCTCGTGGTAGAGGCGCAGGTTGGCGGAGGCGCCCATGGTGCCGAGGTACTTCAACGCGACGCGAAAAATGGCGACGTGGGTGGGGTGTGACTCAGCCCAGGTGTCGAGTTCTTCGAGACTGTGCCACCAGCTCATGCCGAAGGTCTTGTCCAGCGGCTGCCCGTCGTCGTCGAGCACGGTTATGTAGCGGTTGGCGTAGCAGCCGATCACCCGGCCGTGGTCGCGGAGAAAGTCCATGCCCGCTCGCAGCACCGGCTCGACGTCGGCCAGGTACATGCGGCGCTCGTGACCGGTCGTCTCGCTCCACTCCTGGCCGGAGCGGATGAGGCACAAGTTGGCCTGCGGGGTGATGCGGACGACGCCGTTCACCGACGCGGCAGGGGTCCCGTCGACGTCGAGCCCGTCTGTCTGGGCGAGAGGGATGCGGTCACGCGCGCCGCCCCAGTAGCCGTGCTCGCGGATTTCGCCGGAGAGTTGGTCGGCCAGCCGGGCCACGCCTTCGAGGCGGTCGTTGGAGAACAGCGTCTCGAACCGGTCGACCGATGGCGTCAGTTGCTCGAGGAAGAAGCCAAGTCCCTCGGTGCGGTGGGTTACGTCGGTCCAGCCGGTTGCGGCCGCTTCCCATCGCTGGTGACGCTGTGGGTCGGTCCAGTAGGCGATGACCACGGTGGTCGCGTACCCGGCCTCGTCGACGTAAGCTGCGCGGTCCACCCCGGCCGCGCCGTCTGAGCTGGCTAGTCGTGCGACGAGATCGGCAACCTCAGCGGTCGCGCGGGCGCTGACCTCTTCGGTGGCGTCCTGTGGTTGCTGGACACCGAAGTAGCTCATCACGACCGAGACGACGTCCGTTGGGAAGCGGGCGGAGAACGAGGGATAGGGCGGGGTGAAGGTGGCTGACTTGCGGGTCGGCCGGGTGCGCTCGACGACGAGGTGCGGGGCGATGGAGGACTCGAGGGTCACCGGGGTCACAGCCTCTCGAGTGCGGCGTCGGCCGGCATCAGGTCGCTGGGCTCGGACAGCTCGACAGCCCGGGAGCCGGTTTCGTCCTCGGCGGTCACGACTGGCTGGTTGGCGCGAGGGTTGAATAGCAGACGGAACACATCCGGGCGGGAGTAGTGACCGACTGGGTCGGCGGCCGACTTGGCGATGGCGATCAGTGCCGGGTCCAGGTCGGCGTAGAGGATGCCTTCCTCGGTCTCGGCGAGCGGCTCGGCCAGCTCGCTCCCCTCGGGGCCGTAGATGCGGGTGAAGCCACCGCCCTGCAGCAGCAGCTGCCGCTTGGTCTCGGTGTCGGCGAACAGTTCGTGCGCGGCCTGCCCGATTACCGAACACGGCGCGACAACGAAGGTCTGGCCCTCGACGGCGTACACCCGGCTGGCCGCGGTGTTCACCTCGGGGCCGAGGGCGGTGGCCGCGCCCCGGTAGACCGAGAAGCTGGGCCAGGAGCCGACGTGCACCTGCTCGCCCATGCTGTACATGGCGTACTTGGTAAGCGGCTGGAAGTGCTCCCAGCAGTTGAGTCCCCCAAGGCGCCCCAATCGGGTCTCGTGCACCTGGATGTCACTGCCGTCGCCCTCACCGAAGACGCTACGCTCGACGTGCGTGGGCTTGAGTTTGCGGCGCACCGCGATGACCTTGCCGGTGTCGTCGATGAAGGCCTGGGACATGTAAAGGCTGCCGCCGGCGCGCTCGGCGAAGCCGAGCACCACGTGCACCCGCGCCCGCCCCGCAGCGGCGGCGATCTGCTGCATGTGCTCGCCGTCGCGGGTCATTGTGTTAGCCGCGTAGCGGGCGACGTACTGCATGCCCCCAGCCGGTGAGTCTAGCCAGATCCACCACGGATAGCCGGGGATGAAGGTTTCTCCGAAGGCCACCAGCTGCGCGCCGTTGTCGGCGGCCTCCTCGATCAGCGCGATCACCTGCTCGACGCCAGCGTCCAGGTTGAGCCAGCGCGGCTCAGCTTGCACTGCGGCTGCGCGCACCACTCCTGTGCTCCGGCTGTCACCACCAGCGCTCATAACGGTCCTCCCCAGGTCGGGCCCGCGAGGCTGCGCGGGCGTGGCCCCACGGTGCCTGCGCTGAGCACACGCAGGCCCGTCCTGAGTGCCGCCGAGCTGACAATCCGTGCCAGAGTCTTCGCGGCCGAGCTCCGGAGAACTGGGCGGGCGGTGTTCAGCCGACCGCTGTCCGGCGGTAGGCGGCTGGGGTCGTTCCAGTGAGCGACCGGAAGGCGCGATGCAGCTGCGCCTCGCCGGCGAAGCCACTGCGGGCAGCGACGGCGGCCAACGGCAGCCGGGGCTCGGTGCGCAACAGGACCTGGGCCACCATCACCCGCAGTCGCCGCAGGACGTCACCGAAGCCCTCCGGCTCGCCTTCGAAGAGCCGGAACAGCGCCCTCCGAGACAGGTAACAACCAGCAGCAACCGCATCGGCCGAGAGCCTTGGATTGGTGCACTGCTCCGCCAGGAAGACGTGCACCCGCTGTCGGTCCACGGCAGACGCTGCCACGTCCGTCGGTGAGCCGCCGGCAAGAGCGAGAGCAGAAATCAGGAGCCCGAATGCGTGCGGAGCCAGCGCCGCACTGCCGGCCGGATCGGTAGCGGTTCGGCGCGCCAGACCGCGGAAGAAGTCAGCCACCAGACGGCCGGTGCTGTGGGCGTCGATAACGACCGCGGTTGCCTTGCCGACCGCGGCCGTCGGGAGAGCGCGCCGGGGCACCTGGATCACGAGCTGCTCAAAGTTGTCAGCGAAGTGAAGTGCGTAGGGGCGCGTGCTGTCGTAGAAGGCCATCGACCCCGGCACCAGTGGAGCTACCCGTCCGTCCTGGCACACCTCGCCGCGCCCGGCGATCTGGATGCTCGCCAGGACGTAATCCTCGCCGCTCCGCGCGATCAGCCTGGGGGTGCGGCGCACCAGCTGGCCGCTTGCCCGCACCCGTGTCAATTCCAACTGCCCACGACGCTGTGCACGATACGGCCGTGGAACGGCACACCCGTTGTCGGCGACGCCGACAGTTGGACGAAGGTGTCACAGATCAGGTCCTGCCAGAATGGGAACGCTTCGTTCGGCGCCACGGCCGACGTCGACATTGAGGTGGCTGCCCTTGCCGGTTCAAGCATGCCGCCACCCACGACGTCCCGGCCCGACCCCTGGCACACGAGGACAATGATGTCCACACCTGCACGACGGCGTCCACCTTCCGCAATCTGCCGTTCACGGAAGGAGCGCTAACATCGCCGCACCTGACGTGCTGGCACTCGCCGGCGCCTTGTGGGCACTGGTGCGCTCGCCATCGGGCAGGCCGGCACAAGCTTGGACGAAGCTTCATTCCCGTCCGTCCCGATGACGGACCGGCCTGCTTCGCCCTAGCCCGCCGCTCACCTACTGCCCCCGTTGTCTCGAACGGGGTCCCGGCCTTGGAAGGTCCTCGCAACACCCCTGGTGAGGAGAGGTGTTCTGCGTCTGACTTAGCCCAGGGATGTTGGATGGAGTCGTTCCCCCGCCCGGCCCGACCCGACTTAGCCCCGGCGTGAAGGTTGCTGCCTTGGATCCGATCCGTCGGCCGGGCGGGCGAACAACGTGGCACGTCGCTGGTGGCAGCGGCGTCCTAGATGGCTGGTGTGTTTCGCCGCGTGGCGCCGCTTCAGTTTCTTGATCACCCGGGAGGCTGGGTGGGTGGCTGGGGTTGAGCGATGACGTTGGGAACGGCGCCGCGGCAGGGTGACCTGCTGCGGACGACGGTGAACTACTGCTCGGGCCGGGTCGACGAGGACTCGATCTACGGGGTGTTGCACCGGGAGTGTTTCCGCCTGTTTCCCGAT
>JAABUZ0100008000.1_pt1 | contig 12597 bp, 10 predicted proteins | sample 5562091 | NCBI WGS metagenome assembly JAABUZ01 (sample SAMN12813069, study PRJNA571459) | rock metagenome | isolation source: Antarctica rocks | place: Antarctica: Victoria Land, Linnaeus Terrace sud | collected 2015-12-21 | reverse complement strand
CACGCCGGAGATCCGTCGGCAGCGGCCGGGCTGGGACCTGTGGCGCGACGGCTGTCCTGACGGCGAGAGCGCCGCCGAGGTGGCCGAGCGCCTGAGCGGGCTGCTCGGTGAACTGCACGGTCACCTCAAGGACACCATCGTGTTCGCCCACGGGCACGTGCTGCGGGTGCTGGCCGCCCGCTGGATCGGGCTGGCGGGCGCTGACGGTGCTCGCCTGGGCCTGCAGACCGGTGCCGTGGGGGTGCTCGGGCACGAACGCGAGCGCCCGGTGCTGTGGCGTTGGAACCAAGGCCTCAGCACCGACTGAGACGAGGTCGCAAAGCATCCGGGCCGCGAGAGGCATGGCCCCAACCGAGACGGCGCTGCGGCGCTCGGTGATCCATTCGGGTCTCGGGATCGTTAGCCTTGACGACAGCGAGTTCGGAAATGTCCGTCGCCGAAGCGTCCTGCCCCCCACTGCTGACCCTCGCCCAGGCCGTGGAGGGACTGACGCGCGCGCGCGAGCGCACCCTGGATCTGGTGGCCGGGATTTCGGAGTCAGACCTGGAGGCCGTACACTCGCCGCTGATGAGCCCGCTGGTGTGGGACATCGGCCACATCGCCGCCTATGAGGATCTGTGGCTGGCCCACCGCCACGGGGGGCTGGCGCTCCTGCGTCCGGACCTGGCCGGGCTGTATGACGCCTTCGAGGTGCCCCGGGCCGAGCGCGGAGACATTCCCTTCCTGCGCCGCCGAGAGGCTTATGCCTACTCAGAGGCCGTGCGCGAACGGGTGCTCGCCGTGGCGCAGTGCGAGGGAATCGGCGACGGGCGGCTGTTTGAGATGGTCATCCAGCACGAGGCCCAGCACAACGAGACCATGCTCCAGACCCTCGGCCTGGCTCGTCTGGACCATCACCGGCCCTCCGATCAGGCTCCCCTGCCCGCGGCGTGCGGCTCCCACACCGGGCTCGAGATGGTCGACATCCCCGGCGGGCCGACGCTGCAGGGAGCGCCCTCCGGTCGCTTCAGCTACGACAACGAGCTTCCCGCCCATCGGGTGGCGCTTGCCGACTTTCGCATCGGGCGCACGCCGGTGACCAACGGCGCGTGGCTGGAGTTCGTCGCCGAGGGCGGATATGAGCGCCGGGAGTGGTGGAGCGAGGCGGGATGGAGCTGGCGAGAGCAGACCGGTGCCCTAGCCCCGGGATCGTGGGTCGCCGGTCCCGACGGCTATGAGGAGTGGCGCACGGGTGGCCGGCAGGCGCTTGACCCGAGCCTCCCCGTGGTGCACGTGTGCTTCTGGGAGGCCGAGGCCTTTGCCCGGTCGCGCCACGCCCGCCTACCCACCGAGGCCGAATGGGAGCGCGCCGCGCAGGCCGGTGAAGCACGCTGGCCGTGGGGAGACGCGTCGGCTGCGGGACGAGCCAACCTGGCCGAGAGCGGCCACTACGCGACCGCACCCGTGGGGTCCTTCGGCGCGGGCGCCTCCCCCGAGGGTGTGCTGGGCATGGTCGGCGATGTATGGGAGTGGACCGCGACGGACTTCGACGGCTATCCGGGCTTTGCCCCCGATCCCTACCGTGAGTACTCCGAGGTGTTCTTCGCCAGGGGCTATCGCGTCCTGCGCGGAGGCTCGTGGGCCACCAGCGCCCGGGTGGCCTCCCCCACCCTGCGCAACTGGGACCTCCCGGCCCGGCGCCAGATCTTCGCCGGGGTACGTCTGGCCCGGGACGCCTGATGAGCAGCGTCGAGCCCTCGCGGGAAGCCCCGGTCGCCGTGGCGACGGTCGACGCGGCCTCCGTGCGCGTCGACTCCCACCTGGAGGCGGGAGGGCAGCGCTCGCTGGCCGATGACGTGCTCGACGGCCTGACCCGTCCGTTCAAGGAGCTGGCCCCCAAGCACTTCTACGATGCCCGCGGAGCGGTTTTGTTTGATCGCATCTGTGAGCAGCCGGAGTACTACCCGACGCGCTGTGAGCGCGCCATTCTCGAGGCCGACGCCGAGGCCATCGTGGCGGTCACGGGCGCCGCCGAGCTCGTCGAGCTGGGATCGGGCACGGCGGCCAAGACCCGCGTCCTGCTCGACGCCATGGCGGCGGCGGGCACCCTGGAGCGCTATCTGCCCTTCGACGTCACCGAGGCGATGGTGCGTGACTGTGCGGAGGCGCTGGTGGCCGAGTACCCGGGGCTGCGGGTTCACGGGGTGATCGGAGACTTCGAGCGCCACCTGGGCCAAGTTCCGCCCGCCGAGGGGCCGCGTCTGGTCGCCTTTCTGGGGGGAACGATCGGCAACTTCCCACCGGGCAGCCGCCGGCGCTTCCTGCGCGAGCTCGCGGGTCTCCTGGGTCCCGACGACCACCTGCTGCTGGGCACCGACCTGGTCAAGGACCCCCAGGTCATCGAGGCGGCCTACGACGACGCCGCCGGGGTCACCGCCGAATTCAACCGCAACGTCCTGCACGTCCTCAACCGTGAGCTCGGCGGGAACTTCGATCCCGAACGCTTCGATCACGTCGCCTTCTACGACGCCCACCATGAATGGCTGGAGATGCGCCTGCGCGCCCGCGAGGCCCACACCGTCACCCTCACCGCCCTAGATCTGAGCGTGCCCTTCCACGCCCGTGAGGAGATGCGCACCGAGATCAGCGCCAAGTTCACCCGCGAGCGCCTGGAGGGCGATCTCGCCGCCGCCGGCCTGGAGCTGGCCGGCTGGCACACCGACCCTCAGGAGCGCTTCGTGGTCAGCCTGTCGCGGCTGGTCTGACGGTCTACGCTGACGCACCTGCTCGGTCGCCGCTCCGGGTCGGCTCTGCCCTCTTGGCGGCGCACGAAGCCCTCCGGTGGGATACAAATGCCCGATGGGGCCAGCGCGGCGCACACTGACGGGCCTAGTCGCCGTGCTCGCCTTGGCCTGCTTGGGAGCAGCGGGCCCCGCCGGGGCGCGGGGGGCCGGCTTCGAGGCCGGAGCCGGGGTCAGCGACGTCACCCCCCCGCCGGTGGGAAGCCACGAGCCCACCGCCTTTGCCCACTGCCCGCCGGGGTTGGACGGGCGCCGGCAGTTTGCCTTTCAGGAGCCCTACAAGGACGTGCTCGGCAGCGGGCACTACGACGGGCCCACCGCCGGCGATCCCCAGAAGGGCGTCGCGCCCTTCCCGGGCGATCCCTACTGCGATGCCAACGCCAACGGTCGCTATGACCAGATCTTCACCTCGGGGGCGACGATCGGCAGCCCTCTGGCGGCGACCGGCGTCCACGATCCGATCGACGCGCGCGCCATCGCCATCTCCGACGGGACCCACGTCGACGTCATCGTCACCGTCGTCGCCCAGGGCCTGTTCGACGCTCCCTACATCAGCGACATGGTCAACCAGGCCAAGCAGATGGCGCCGAGCATCACCGACATGATCGTCAGCGCCAACCACAACGAGAGCTCGCCCGACACCCTGGGCATCTACGGAGGGCCGGCGCCCTGCGTCGCTCCGTCGTTGAAGCTCGGCGGGATGTCCGTCGGCCAGTGCTCCCCCGCCGGCCTGCGCTCGGGCATCGATGACTACTACATGGACTACCTGGACACCCAAGTGGCCCGGGCCGCAGCGGCGGCAGCCAAATCCCTGCGCCCGGCCACCCTGGTCGCCCGCCAGTTCCCCATCCCCGCCAACCTCGGAGTCCACCTCTCCGACAACTGGCCCACCACCAACAACGGCGATAACAAGCCGGTGGCGATCGACCCCAAGATCGGGCTGCTCCAGGCCCGCGACGCCGGTGGCCACCCCATTTTCACCACCATGAGCCTCGCCGCCCACAACCAGGAGATCGGCCACGCGGGCACCTCCCAGCTCAGCGCCGACTGGCCCGGCTACTTCAACGCCGCCCTGGAGAAGCAGGTCGGCGGCATGGCCATGTTCCTGGTGGGCGACAACGGCTCCGAGGAAGACCCGTGCACGCAGGGATTCCTGTGCCCGCACGCACCGGACGGAAGCTACGCCCAGGCCCAGGCCACCGGCGCGGGCTACGCGGCGGCGATGGCCGCCCAGGCGCCCCTGGCCCAGCCCCTGCGAGCGGGACCTCTGCGCTACGTGCGCAGCGACTTCTGCGTGCCCCTGGAGAACAACCTGTTCAAGGCGGCGGCCGTCGCCGGCCTGTTCGGCAAGCGGATCACCTACGTAAATCAGGGTGGAACGTGCGTCCCCACCGGGGCGACCGCCCCACCCGGCGCACCGGTTGGCGGTCCCGTGGCCAGTGGCGCCCCCGACAGCCTGATGACCACGGTGAGCCTCCTCGACGTCGGGCCCGACCTTCAGCTCATCGACAATCCGGGGGAGTCCTTTCCCGCCCTGGTGCTGGGCAGCCCGTGGACCCAGAGCGACGTGCCCGCCGAATGCCAGGGGCGTGAGAACCCCCCCACGCCGACGTGGCGGGCCCATGCCCTCTATCGCTTCCAGGTGGGCCTGGCCAACGACATGATCGGCTATGAGATCCCGCCCTGGGCCTACCTCTCCCAGGCGGGGGCGCTGGCCACCAGCGATCCCAACTGCAACACCGGCGCCAGCGGCAGCCCCGACAGCAAGGGCCACAGCCACAAGCTCGAGACCGAGGGGGTCGGACCCACCGCCTCGGACACCGTGGCCAAGAACCTGACCACGATGGTGACCGCCGACGCCCCCGATCCGTCGGTTCACGTCGCACCCGGGCGCTATGTCAAGTCCGACGGCAGCTACTCCCAGTTTCCCCAGGGCGCCGCGGGCATCCTCCTCGCCGCTGCGGGCACCAGCGCCCTGGACCCCGGCACGGGGATGCTCATCGGGGCTCCCACCAGCGCCGGTTTCGGCGGCCGTGCGGTCAACGCCACCGGCGTGTTCATGGACTATGACGGCCAGCCCCAGGCCGCCGCCGACCTGAGCACCCGCGGCATGCTCTTACTGGATGTGAGCGGCTGCGTGGTCGGGCGCTACTACCTCGACGAGTTCCCCGCCCTGGCGCTCGCCCGGCGACTGGGCGCGCAGGTCACCCAGCCGGCGGTGGTGCCCGACGAGAGCTGCCTCGCCCGCACCTCGACCAACGTCGCCGGCCTGCAGCCCGCCGCCGCCGAGCAGGCGGGCCTCCCCGTCGCACCCGGAGCGACGTGTGCCAGCCGGCGCCCCCCCACCAGCAGCGTTGCCCGTCGTCACGTGACCGTCCGCCACGGGCGCCTGACGCTCTCCGGGCGCGCCCGTGCCTACGCCTGCGCGGGCCACCGGACAGGGGTGGCCCGGGTGACCGTCAGCATCCTGCGCCGCAACGCGCGGCGTGACCCGAGTCACTGCCGCTATGTCGGCCCGACCGGACGTCTGGGCGCCCGGCGTCCGTGCTCTGACCACACCGTGTCCCTGCTCGCCCACGGGACGAGTCGCTGGTCGCTGCGGCTGCGCCTGCACATCCCGCGTGGGGGCTACACCGTCATCGTCCGGGCCGTCGACACCCACGGGCGGGTGCAGGCCGGCGGCCATCGAGCGGACGTGCTGAGCCTGCGCGTGCGCTGAGCGTCACCGCTTCCCGGGCAATAGAGTGCCCGCCATGCGGATCGAGGACAGCGGCGCGCTGGTGGTGGGTGGCGCCTCCGGACTGGGCGAGGCCACCGCTCGGCGGCTGCACGACCACGGCGCCCACGTGGTCATCGCCGACGTCAACGCCGAGCGCGGCGAAGCACTGGCCACCGAGCTGGGCGACCGGACGCAGTTCGCGCGGACCGACGTCACCGCGCCCGAGCAGGTCGAGGCTGCCGTGGCCGCGGCGGCCCAGGCCGCCGGCGGACTGCGCATCAGCGTCCACTGCGCCGGCGTGGGGTGGGCGGAGAAGGTGGCGGGCCGGCGCGGGCCCCATCAGCTTGAGTTCTTTGAGAAGGTCATCGCCATCAACCTGGTGGGCACCTTCAACGCCCTGCGCTTCGCGGCGGCGGCCATGCTCGCCAACGAGCCCGACGCCGAGGGAAGCCGGGGCGTGTGCGTGAACACCGCCTCGATCGCCGCCTACGACGGACAGGTCGGCCAGATCGCCTACTCGGCCTCCAAGGGTGGTGTGGTGGGGATGACCCTTCCCGCCGCGCGCGACCTGGCCTCGGGCGGGGTGCGGGTGTGCACCATCGCCCCCGGGCTGTTTGACACCCCGCTGCTGGGAGCCCTGCCCCAGGAAGCGCGTGACGCCCTGGGCCGTCAGGTCCCGTTTCCGCCCCGCCTGGGCCTGCCCGCCGAGTACGCGGCCCTGGCCTGTCACATCGTCGAGAACCAGATGCTCAACGGCGAAGTCATCCGCCTCGACGGTGCGCTGCGCATGGCCCCACGCTGAGGCCGTGATCGTCCTCGACGTCAGGCGCAGTCAGTTCAGGCGCTCCACCAGCATCGCCTGGCCCATGCCGCCGGCCACGCACATCGACTCGATTCCGAAGGTCTTGTCCATGGTCTCGAGGTCGTTGAGCAGGGTGGTCATGATGCGCGCGCCGGTCATCCCGAAAGGGTGACCCAGGGCGATCGCTCCGCCAAAGGGGTTGAGCTTGTCGTCGTCGATGCCCAGCTCCTCCTTGCAGGGGACGATCTGAGCGGCGAAGGCCTCGTTGATCTCCACCACGTCGATCTCGTCCATGGTCATCCCCACCTGGGCAAGCAGGCTCTGGATGGCGGGGATCGGGCCCAATCCCATGAGCTCGGGCCGGATGGCGGCCACCGTGGAGGCGATGATGCGCGCGCGGGGAGTGAGGCCGAGCTCGCGGGCGCGCTCCTCGGACATGACGAGGACGGCGGCGGCGCCGTCGTTGAGTGGGCAGGCGTTGCCCGCGGTCACGGTGCCGCCCTCGCGAAAGACGGGCTTGAGGGCTCCCAGCTTCTCCATGGTGGTGCCCGCCCGGGGCCCGTCGTCCTTGGTCACCTCGGTCCCGTCGGGGGTGGTGACCGCGACGATCTCCTTGGCGAAGTGACCTGATTCCTGGGCGCCGACGGCGCGGCTCTGAGAGATGACCGCCCACTCATCCTGCTGCTCGCGGGTGACATGACAGCGCTCGGCGACGTTCTCGGCGGTCAGGCCCATGGGGATGTAGACGTTGTACACCGAGCCCTCCGAGCCGTCGAGCTGGGGGTGAAACTCGAAGTCAGCCCCACCCGCCGCGCGCGACACCGCCTCCACTCCCGCGGCGATGTACTGATCGCCCTCGCCGGCCTTGATCGCGTGGAATGCCATGCGGATGGTCTGCAGCGAGGACGCGCAGAAGCGGTTGAGGGTGCAGCCGGGCACGTGATGGTCGATCCCCGCCAGCAGCGAGGCGTTGCGACCGATGTTGTAGCCCTGCTCACCGGCGCCGAAGGCGGCACCCATGAGCACGTCGGTGGTCTGGGCGAAGTCGACGTCGGGGTTGCGCTCCTGCAGGGCCATGAGGGGCACCGAGGCGAGGTCGTCGGCGCGCACGTCCTTGAGCGAGCCCTTGACCGCGCGTCCGATGGGGGTGCGCACGGCATCGACGATCACGGCTTCAGGCATGTGGGAGATCTCCTTGAGGGATGGGGGCGAGCCAGGCCGGCCGCCGCGAGGGCAGGGCCATGGTAGGCGAAGGTGCTGGCCAGGCCCGGCGCGGGCCCGCCTACAGGCCGAGCCCGCGCACGCCCATCTCGTCAAAGCCGACGTGGTGGGCGAGCTCGTGGCGCACGGTGCGGGTGACCTGCTCGCGCAGGAGCTCGGGGTCGTGGCCGAAGTCCCGGCGCAGGGTGTCGCGGTAGATGACGATGCGGTCGGGCACGTTGTCGCGGTGGATGCCGTCGCCGTGGTAGAGGCCGTAGGCGCGCCGACGGCGCCCGTCGTCGGAGACCACCACCGCCACGTGGGCCAGGGCGTTGCGCAGCAGATCGGGGAGATCATCCAGAGCATCGCGCACGAGCTCGGCGAAGTCGTCGTCGTCGAGGGGATCGAGCTCTGAAAACTCGCTCTCGCTGGGCTCGGCGGCCACCCCGTCGCGGGCCAGGCGCTCGGAGCGCTCGACGATGGCCTCGAAGTCGGTCTCTGACTCCGGATCGCGCCATCCCGCCAGGCGCAGGGCGCCGGCCACCACCAGGCCCCCCACGACCGAAGCGACGACCACGACCAGGGCGACGATCTCCAGCCCCCGCAGGACGGGAGACGTGCTCAGACCACCCAGGACGGCGACCGCCCCCAGGCCGGTGCACAGGGCGACAACGGCGGCCATGACGATGCGACGGACGGGGGTCGGCGGGCCGGTGGACACGGCGACGGGCGCCGGTCAGGCCAGGGAGCGAGCGATGATCACGCGCTGGATCTCGTTCGTGCCCTCATAGATCTGGGTGATCTTGGCATCGCGCATGAAGCGTTCGACCGGGTATTCCTTGACGTAGCCGTAGCCTCCCAGCACCTGGATGGCCTCGATGGTCACGCGCATGGCGTTGTCGGAGGCAAAGAGCTTGGCCATGGAGGTCCACTTGCCCAGGCCGCGCTCACCACGGTCGGCCACGGCACACGCGCGGTAGAGCAGCTCGCGCGCGGCGGCAGTGCCCGTCTCCATGTCGGCGAGCTTGAACTGGATGGCCTGAAGCTCGGCGATGGGACGGCCAAAGGCGACCCGCTCGCGGGCGTAGGCGGCGGCATAGTCGGTGGCGCCCTGGGCGATGCCCACCGCCTGGGCGGCCGCTCCCAGGCGGGTGCGCTCCAGCGTGCCCAGAGCGACCCCCAGGCCCTTGCCCACCTGCCCGATGACGTTCTCGGCGGGCACGCGCACATCCTCGAAGACCGGCGAGCCGGTGGGCGAGCCCTTGATGCCCAGCTTGTGCTCGAGCTTGCCGATGGACAGCCCGGGGGTGTCCTTTTCGACCACGAAGGCGGTGTAGCGACGATTCTGGCGATCGGTCACGGCAAAGACCACGTAGAAGTCGGCGATACCGGCGTTGGTGATCCAGTTCTTGGTTCCGTTGATCACCCACTCGTCGCCGTCTGCAACGGCGTGGGTGCGCATGGCCGCCGGGTCTGAGCCCGCCTCGGGCTCAGACAGACAGAAGGCGGGAGACCACTCACCCGAGGCACAGCGCGGCAGCAGGCGGCCCTTGAGCTCATCGGAGCCAAAGAGCTGGATGGGCAGCGTCCCGAGCTCCTGGACCATGAGGATGAGGGCGCTGGAGGCACACGCCTTGGCGACCTCTTCGACCGCCATCTGGAGCATCAGCACGCCGGTGCCCGTGCCACCGTACTCCTCGCTGAAGGGCAGGCCCAGCAGGTCGTGCTCGGCAAACAGGTGACGGATGTCCCAGGGGTACTCGGCCTTCTCGTCGATCTCCGCCGCCCGGGGCGCCACCCGCTCGCGCACGATCTGGGCAATCGTGTCGCGGAAGTCGAGATGTTCCTGGGGTAGCGCGTATATGTCGGCGACGGCAGGCACGCACCGTGATCGTATCGGGCGCTAGGGTTAGGCTTGCAGGTCAGGCCGGCCCCGCCGGCACGATCCCCCAGCCAAAGGAACTTCCATGGGCATTGGAACGTCGGTCGCACTCATCGCGGTGGGGGCCATCCTCAAGTTCGCCGTGACCACCACGGTCTCGGGCATCTCCATACCCACCGTCGGCGTCGTCCTCATGGTTGCCGGCATCCTGGGGCTGGTGGTCACCCTGTTCTTCCTGAGTTCGCGCAACTCGCGCCGCGACCCCGTGGTGCGCGACCGCTACGAGGACCCTCGCCTGTAGCGAACCGGCCGTCAGGCCGAGGCCCGTCAGACCGAGGGGGCGGCCGGGGTGAGGGGAGCGTCGGGCGCGGGCTGGGGAGCCGGGGCGCTGGGCGTCGGGGGCACGCCACCGGGTGGAGTGACGCCCGGAGCCGGACGGGCGTAACGCTGATCCTGAGGCTGATCGGGGGCCCGGCGCCACTCGGCGATCTTGCCGTCGGCGATGACAAAGGCCACCCGAGCGGTCCCCCCGAGACCGTCACAGCTGCTCCCCGGCCGGTTGCCCAGGCGAAACAGGGCGTTTACATAGCGTCCCTGACGATCGGCGCGCAGAAACCGGGCCGAGCAGGGCAGCAGGAGGTTGAAGCCGCGGGCCTCGCGGTAGAGGTGCAGGACCACCGGTGGGGTAGTGGGCGCGAGCTGGACGGTGCTGGGCAGGGCGAAGTAGCGGGCGGCCGCGGCCACGTCGCTGCGCGCCAGGCTCTCTGACCACGAGCGGATGACCTGCTTGGAGGCGGCGTCGGCGTCGCCGTCGCGCCGGGCGACGGGGCCTGAGCCCGGGGCCGAGCCCGCCTGGGCGTGACCCGGCGAGTTCAGCCCGGCCGCCGATCCCGAGCCTGAGCCGCATCCCGTCGCGACCGCGACGACCAGCATCAACCCGACCGCGATCACCGCTCTGACGCCCCGCATGACCCCATGATCGCAGGCGTATGCTCAGGCGCCACATGACCTGGGAGCCCGAACTGGCAGAGCTGCGCCGACGCGAGGAGCTGACGCGACGCATGGGAGGCCCAGAGCGCGTGGCCCGCCAGCACGCCAGCGGGCGCCTGACCGTGCGCGAGCGCATCGAGGCCCTCCTGGACCCGGGCAGCTTTCACGAGACCGGGGCCATCGCCGGGGCCGCCCGCTACGGCCCCGATGGCGACCTGGAGGATCTGCTGGCGGCCAACATGGTCATCGGCCAGGGGCGCCTGGACGGCCGGCGGGTGGTGGTGGAGGGCGATGACTTCACCATCCGCGGAGGAGCGGCGGATGCCGCCATCTGGCAGAAGATGGTCTACGCCGAGCGCCTGGCCCACGAGCTGCGCCTGCCCCTGGTGCGCTTGGTCGACGGCACCGGCGGCGGAGGCAGCGTGAAGTCCCTGGAGCAGATGGGCTTCTCCTACGTGCCCATGCTGCCCGGCTTTGAGGTGGGGGTGGAGCTGCTGTCGCGGGTGCCGGTGGTCGCAGCGGCCCTGGGCCCGGTGGCGGGCCTGGGCGCCGCCCGGGTGGTGGCCAGCCACTTCTCGGTCATCGTTCGAGGCTCGGCCCAGCTCTTCGTGGCCGGGCCGCCGGTGGTGGCGGCGGCGATGGGCGAGTCCCCCGACAAGGAGACCCTCGGCGGCGCGCGCGCCCAGGTGCGCGCGGGGGCGGTGGACAACGAGGCGGTAGACGAGGAGGACGCCCTGGCCCAGATCGGGCGCTTTCTGTCCTACCTGCCCGCCAACGTGTGGGAGGCGCCGCCCTGCGTGACCTGCTCAGACCCACCCGGGCGCCGCGAGCAGGAGCTGGTGGAGATCGTCCCCCGTGATCGCCGCCAGACCTATCGCGTGCGCCGAGTCCTGGAGGCGGTCTTCGATCGGGGATCGCTGTTTGAGATGGGTGCCCGCTACGGGCGGTCCCTCGGCGTGTTCCTGGCGCGGCTGGAGGGGCGCCCGGTGGGAGTCCTGGCCTCCGATCCCATCCACTACGGCGGCGGTCTGACCGGCGACTCAGCCGACAAGCTCGTGCGCTTCGTGGACATGTGCGATCAGTTTCACCTGCCGGTGGCCAACTTCGTCGATCAGCCCGGCTTTGTCATCGGCACCGAGGCCGAGCGGGCCAACACCATGCGCCGCGGGACCCGCGCCCTGTTCGCCGTCCACCAGGCCACCGTTCCCTGGGTGTCGGTGCTCATGCGCAAGGTCTACGGGGTGGCCGGGGCCGGCCACGGGGACTCCTCCCGGCTGAATCTGCGTTACGCCTGGCCCTCGGGGGATTGGGGCTCGCTGCCCATCCAGGGCGGCCTGGAGGCCGCCTACCGCCGCGAGCTCGAGGCCGCGCCGGACCCGGTGGCCCTGCGCGCCGAGATCGAGGGCCGCCTGCAGGCGGTGACCTCCCCGTTTCGTACCGCCGAGCGCTTCGGAGTCGAGGAGATCATCGACCCGCGCGACACCCGTCCGCTGCTGTGTGACTGGTCAGAGCGCGCCCACGAGCTCGTCCGCCACGACCTCGCCGACGGCCCGCGGGCACGTGGCGTGCGACCGTGACCGTCCAGGCATAATGGTGGGCATGCGCCGAGGTATCGCCTCCGCCTCCCTCCTGGCGAGCGTGCTCGCCCTATTAATCATTTTAATGGTTGGGACTTCGTCGGCCTGGGGCGATCAGTTACAGGCCGGGGTGGGTCGGGCCGACATCACCCCACCCACCGGGTATTTCTTTCAGGGGTGGGTGCGCTCCGACGCGGTCGGTGACGGGCAGAACACGCGCCTGTACGCGCGCGCCGTGGTCCTCCAGCAGGGCACCCACAAGCTGGCGCTGGTGGCCGAGGACGTAAACGGCATCCCCGGCGGGGCGCTGCAGGCCGCCGCCCAGCAGCTCAAGCCCTACGGGTTCACCGAGCAGAACATCGTCGACTCGGCCTCTCACACCCACGCCGCCCCGGGGCAGTTCTACAACTTCCCCTCCTATAACACCGTGTTCATGACCGACAGCACCCCGACCAAGCAGAACGTCGCGGGCGCCATCGACCCCCAGCTCTATGCCTTCGAGGTGCGCCAGCTGGTGGCCGCCATCCGCCGGGCCGACAACAACCTCGGTCCCGCGCGCGCGGCCTGGGGACACACCCAGCTGCTGGGCCTCACTCAGAACCGCAGCCTGGAAGCCCACCTGGCCAACTTCGGGATCTCCGAGCCTC
>JAABUZ0100007996.1_pt1 | contig 12600 bp, 16 predicted proteins | sample 5562091 | NCBI WGS metagenome assembly JAABUZ01 (sample SAMN12813069, study PRJNA571459) | rock metagenome | isolation source: Antarctica rocks | place: Antarctica: Victoria Land, Linnaeus Terrace sud | collected 2015-12-21 | reverse complement strand
GAGCAACACAACTGACCCACTAGTACACGTAGGCTCAAGTAGGCTTGCATCTAGGCGACCAACGCCTTGCCTTGGTAGGTCCATTTGAAGGGCTTGGCCATCGTCCGGTTGTAGTAGGCAATGAAGGCAAGCACCTGCTGAGTGAGATCGTCCGTCGAGGTGAAGACGCCCCGTTTGAGCAACTTGCGCGTCAGGATGGTCAACCAGATCTCGATTTGATTGATCCACGAGGCGTGCGTCGGCGTGTAATGGAAGACAATCCGGTGCCCCGGATCGCTCAAGAAGGCTGCCCGACTCCGCTGGGTGGCGAGGATACCGCGTTTGCCTTTGACGCCGAGATCGGTGGTCTCCCCGTCATGCGCTGCGACAAGGCGCACCAGGCTCTCCGACTGATGCGTGTTCAGGTTGTCCACCACGAAGTGCCAGCGGGTCGTCTGCGGGGCGGTGCTGATCGTGCGTCCGATATGCGCGGCGAAGTCTGCTTCCGTGCGTCGTGGCCCGCACGACGGCGCGATGATCTGGCCCGTCACCACATCCCGATTGATGATGAACGACTGCGTGCCATGCCGGATATACTCGAACTCGCGCCGTCGGACATGGCCCGGTGTCATCGGCAGATCGGGATGATCCCGTTCCAATGCTTGCACCCCGGTCAGTTCGTCGGTGCTGATCACCCGTTCGCCGTCTGCCGCCCGCTCGGGTGCCTCACGGTAGAGCGTGCAGAGATCCGTCACCTTGGTCGCAAATGCCGCATCGTCACTCGGGGTGAGCCAGTAGCGGATCAGATGCGGCTTGAGCGCCCCCTTTTCAGCAGCCGTGCCGCATGGCGCGGCGAGATTGTCGCGACAATACCGCGCGTGACGATCTCGTCGGCGATCTCGCGACTGCTCCACTGGCTGATCGGACGCCCTGCCGTGGCGGGCGCGGCACAGGCGAGGGCCACGATCTGACAGACCTGCTCCGCCGTGATCCGCGCCGGGGTGCCGGGACGCGGCGCGTCGGCCAAGCGTTGCGCGACGGGCAGTTCATCCAGCGGAATGTCTCGTAGCGTCGCCCAGCGGTCGCGCCACAGGCGCACACTTTCGCGGCTCACGCCGATCTGTTGCACGATCTGGACATTGGTGTGCCCCGCTGCCGCCGCCAGCACGATGCGCGCACGCATGACGATCTGCTGGGCGGTCGTGTGACGCCGGACGAGGGTTGCCAAACCCTCCCGTTCGACCTCGGTCAAGGTAATCGGTGTGGCGGGCATCGGTTCCTCCGCTGGTGTGGCGTTGTGCGCGCACCGCTGCGCGTACATTTCTCCTCCCAGCCTACAACGCAAACCTATTTCAGCCAAGATGTACTAGGGAGACAGATGACTCATCCGGGAGGTCGAATTGGTCGAGCAGCGAGCCGCCCCGCGCGGTCAGGCCGTAGTACACCCGGCGACCGCTGCGCCGCGGCGCGACCACCCCCGCCCGCTGCAAGCGCGCGAGGTGCTGCGAGACCGCGCCCGCAGTCATGCCCAACTGGCGGGCGAGCTCGGTCGTCGTGCGCGGGATGACGAGGGTGGAGAGTACCCGCGCCCGCCCGCCCCCGACAAGGTGCCGCAGGGCATCCGGCGCGGACGGCGCGCTTGACCAGAGGTTCGCCACGCCCCGCGGGCTGTAGAGCAGCGCGGGCGGCCACGGCGGCTCGACGATCACGTACACGTTCGGCCAGGCGAAGGTCACCGGGACGAGCAGGAGGCCGCGCCCGTCCAGGGCCATCTCCTGCACCGGTGGCCGCTGCCCGACTTCCAGGACTCCGTCCCGATAGCGTACTGCGGGGTGGAGATCGGCGAACAGCGCCTCCGGGCCGGAGAACGCCAGCCGCTGGGCGTGTCCGAGAATATCGGCTTCGAGGAGTTGGCGCATCTGCGACCAGTGCATCGCGAGCGCGCAGTCCCAATAGCGCGCGACGGAATCAACAACCTGCGCGAGCGCCGGTTCCGGCGCATCGAGGAAACAGTGGAGATTAGCCGGGGGCGACGCGAATCTCCGGGAAAGGGAGATGACTTCGTCGCGGACGATCGCGGCAGGGGTGGCGCGCAGGAGATCGAGCTCCGTCGCAAATTCCGGCAGCGGGCCTGTCGGCGGCGGCGTGAGGAAGTCCGGGAAGTGCGACGTGTCGGAGCCAAGCAAGGCATCGAACGGCGCGAGATCGACGCCTTGGAGGGCCTGTCGCGCCGTGGCGACCCAGGGAAGGTGGAGCGTGCGGCTGCTGGGGTCCTTCAGCACGAGAAAACTCAGCACCGCCTCCCAGAGGGGGCTGCATGCGAAGCGTATCTGGCCGAAGTCCTCGGGGACGAGACGGAGGCGAAGCACCGGTACCCTTTCTTTGAGCAATCCTTCGCTGGGGGCTGTTCCGGCGAAGGATCCGTGCGCATCCCCTGCCGGACGATTTCGTAATTTCTAAATCATTTCCCACGCGTCATGATGCACCATACCATGAGGCGTACGAATGTTCGAGGGGTCGGCACCGCCCCGTCCCACGTTTCCCATCACATGGGTGGAGTATCCCCGATGAGCACCCGCGACCTCGGCATTCTGATTCGCGCGCGACGGTACGAACTCGGCCTCGACCAGGGGGGATTCGGGCGCCTGATCGGCAAGTCGCGCAATACCGTCAGTTACTGGGAGTCGGGGCGGGCAAAGTGCATCGCCGCGAAACACCTCGCGTGGCGGGCGACCATTCTCGAGGTCGACCGCGCGACTGTCGCGCATCGTCGCGTACGGGCTTCGCGAGGGCGACGTGGCGGTCCCCGACGCGGGCGCCAGCATCGCGGCGCGGCTGCCCCCGTGGCTGACGGCGGAGCAGATCGAGGCGATCGTCGCATTCGCCTGGTTCATCCGTCAACAGGGGGGCTCCCGGCCCAAGATGGGTGCCCGCCTGGCATTGTCCGTCCTGCGGGGTGACTATGGCACCCGTCGCGCGGGCGGCGCCCCCGCCCCGACGTCTTGATAGGAATAGCGCCGACCGGGCGTCGATGGATCGTTCTGGAAGCATGGAGGGAGTCACAGATGCAGGGGACAGGGCGCATTTCGATGGGACAACGCGGGCGGTGGGCGCCCATGGTGGCGCTTCTGCTCGTTTTGCCACTCCTGCTCGCCGCATGCGGCGGCAGTGCTGCGGACACGCCGAAGCCCGCAGCCACGAGCGCGGCGGGCGGCACGAGCGCCCTGCGGCCCACGGCCGGCGCGACGGCGCCTGCTGCTGCGGCGAACGTGACACCTGCCGGCTCGGCGGTGGGCGGCGCGACGCCCGCCACCGGTTCGACGAGCGCAGGTGCGGGCACCGGCGCGGATCCGCGCGGCGCGGCCCCGACCAAGCGCGGCGGCGGCGGCACGCTGCACCTCCTCTGGTGGCAGGCGCCGACGATCCTGAATCTCCATCTCGCGCAGGGCACGAAGGACGCCGACGCCTCCCGCCTGATCGAGGAGCCACTCGCCTCCACCTCGCTCAATGCCAGCTACCCCGACGTGCCGGTGCTCGCCAAATCCATCCCCTCGCAAGCGGACGGCTCGGTGGCGGCGGACGGCAAGAGCGTGACGTGGAAACTCAAAGATGGCGTGAAATGGTCCGACGGCACGCCCCTCACCTCCGCCGACGTCAAGGCGACGTGGCAGTACATCATGAAGCCGGAGAGCGGTGCCACGACCGTCTCGCGCTACGACACGATCGCCTCGATCGACACGCCGGACGCGACGACGGTGAAGATCTCCTTCAAGGACCCGACTGCGCTCTGGTACATCCCCTTCACGAACTTCAATGGCGTCGTCCTGCAGAAGGCGCAGATCGACACCTGCAACCCGGACCCGAAGGACTGCCCGATCAACACCGCGCCGATCGGCACGGGGCCGTACAAGGTGAAGTCCTTCACCTCCGGCGACAATGTGCAATACGTCGTCAATGACCAATATCGGGAGGCGAACGCGCCCTACTACGACGCGGTGGACCTGAAGGGCGGTGGCGACGCGGGCACAGCGGCGAAGGCGGTGCAGGCCGGGCAGGCGGACTATGCGTGGAATCTCCAGGTGACGCCGGACGTCTCGAAGCAGATCACCGACGCGGGCAAGGTGCTGGACCAGGTCCCGGGCAGCGGGGTCGAGCAGATCATCCTCAACCTTTCCGACCCGAACACGGAGGTGAACGGCGAGAAGTCGTCACCGACGACGCAGCACCCCTTCCTCAGCGACCCGAAGGTGCGACAGGCGATCGGCCTCCTCGTCGATCGCGAGAGCATGGCGAAGAACCTCTACGCCGCCGGCAAGGCGGACTGCAACATCCTCGAGGGTATCCCGCCCGCCGTGCAGTCGAAGAACACGACCTGCGGCTACGATGTCGCCAAGGCGAACCAGATCCTCGATGCCGCGGGCTGGAAGAAAGGGGGCGACGGCATCCGCGCCAAGAACGGCGTGCAACTGAAGGTCGTCTTCGGCTCCTCCGTCAACTCCGTGCGCGAGAAGGAGGAGCAGGTGATCAAGCAGGCCTTCGGGCAGGCGGGCATCCAGATGGACATCAAGAACGCCGACGCGGGCGTCTACTTCGGCCAGCCGGACAACGCGGATGCCGCCTCGCGCATGGAGCGGGACATGGAGATGCTCACCCGGACCGCCGACTTCCCGGACATGCAGAGCTACCTCTCCACCTTCACGGCGAAGGACATCACGCAGAAATCGAACGGCTGGAAAGGCAACAACTACGGCCGCTACAGCGACCCGCAGTACGATGCGTTGTACGACCAGTTGACGAAAGAATTGAACCCGGAGAAGCGGGCGCAACTCGAGATCCAGATGAACGACCTGCTCGTCGGCAGCTACGCGGTGATCCCGCTCGTGGACCGCTACTCCAACAACGGCCACCGCGCTGACCTCGTCAACACCGCACCCACGCCGTGGGACTCCTTCCTCTGGAACATCGCCTATTGGCAGATCAAGAAATGAATCGCGGCGACGTACGAACGGACGGAGCAGGGAAATCATGACACGAGATGAGGCGACGGCGTTCGCGGAGCATTGGATCCGCAGCTGGAACGAGCGCGACCTCGACGCGATCCTGGCGCATTATGCCGACGCGGTGCGCTTCCGCAGCCCGCGCGCCGCTGGCCTGCTCGGGACGCCGACGATCGAGGGGAAGGGGGCCCTGGCGTCGTACTGGCGCGCGGCGCTGGACCGGAACACGAGCCTGCACTTCGCGCTCGACCACATCGTCTGGGACGGGGAGGGCGCTGAGTTGCTGATCGTCTATGTCGCGGACATCGACCATCGACCGATACGCGCCTGCGAGACCTTCCGCTTCGACCCGATGGGTCGCGTCGTCGAGGGCGAGGCGATGCACGGCATCGCGGCGGCGTGATCAGGCAATGGGTCCCCACGGGCGCGCGGGGGACGATGTGGACTGCGACGAGGGGCGGTCGCGCAGAAACGTGTGCGCCCATCGGTTTGGCGCGATGGAAGGAAACCGGTTGGGACAGAATAGTGGGAACTCAATAGGAGGACGAAGGGACACCGACTCGATGATCGACGCATCGCGCGCTGTGGCGCGGCGCATATGGCCGCAACCTGCTCATTGCCCAGGCCTCCACCTGCTGAGCGAGGAGGAGGACGACCTTCAATCCATCGCCATGTTCGCCTAGGCTTGCCTCATCGCGGCCGTCGGCGTATCTCTACAGATCGTCTCAAAACTCTCTCCCCGCCCCGAGGCGGATGGTGATACCCTACTGCCGCACCCGTCCCGGTGAGGCGCTGAGTGAGGAGATTTGCATGTGTGCGCGGAAGATGCATGCCGACGAGGTCCATACCGACGAGACGGTCGTCCGCGCGCTGCTCGCCGCCCAGTTCCCGCACCGGGCGCATCTCCCAGTCGCGCCGGTCCCGTCTTCGGGGACGGACAACGCGATCTACCGCCTCGGCGACGACATGGCCGTGCGCCTGCCCCGCGTCGAGTCGGCCGCGGGGCAGGTCGACAAAGAGCAGGAATGGCTGCCGCGCCTCGCCCCCCACCTGCCGCTCGCCGTCCCGGCCCCGCTCGCGCACGGTGCATCGGGCGCGGAGTATCCGTGGCATTGGTCGATCGTCCCGTGGCTCGACGGCGAGAACCCGACATTGGAACGGCTCGCCGATCCGTGCCGCGCGGCGATCGACCTGGCCCGGTTCCTCGCCGCGCTGCAGCGGATCGATCCCGCCGGTGGGCCGCCACCCGGCGCGCACAACTTCGGTCGCGGGGCCCCGCTGGCCCAGCGCGACCGCGCCACCCGGGAGGCGATCGCCGCCTTGGCGGGCATCGTCGACATCGCGGCGGTGACTGCGGCGTGGGATACGGCGCTCGAAGCTCCCGCGTGGCACGGCGCGCCCGTTTGGATCCACGGAGACCTCTCCGCCGGGAACCTGCTGGCGGTGGACGGCCGGCTGAGCGCGGTGCTCGACTGGGGCGGCTTGGGGGTTGGCGACCCCGCGTGCGACCTGATGATCGCGTGGACGCTCTTCACCGGTGAGAGCCGCCAAGCGTTCCGGGCGACGCTCGGGGTGGACGACGCGACGTGGACGCGCGGCCGCGGCTGGGCGCTCTCTTGGGCGCTGATCTTCATCCCGTACTACCTGCACACGAACACGGCCGGCGTGACCGATGCCCGGCACACGATCGCCGAAGTCCTCGCGGACCACGAGTGATGGATGCGACTCGGGTGAGGCGATTCCGACAGACCATCTCCCCCGATGCTACCGCGTCAGGATTTTGAGGCGGTTTCTTGTCACCTCACTCGTGCGTTCGTTCGGTACGAAAGGAACGGAATGATGCCCCTCGAACTCTACATGGTCGGCTTGGTCGCCCAGGACTTGGGCGCGGCGCTGGAATTCTATCGCAGGCTCGGTGTTGCCGTCCCCGAGGATAGCGAGGGGCGGCAGCATGTCGAGGTGAAGATGGAGGGTGGGCTGACCTTCTTCCTGGATGCCCCGCGAAGCGGGGGAACATCGAACGGCCCGCGCGTCATCCTCGAATTCTATCTACCAAGCCGCGCCTTTGTGGATGCGAAGTACGCGGAGCTCACCGGGTTCGGCTACCAGAGCTACCGCACCCCCTACTTCGATTCCCCCGTCGGCATGTATTTCGCGATGATCAACGACCCTGACGGAAATACCATCCTACTTTCCGCATCATAAAGTGGAGTTACCCCTGTCGATGGACGGTTTACCAAGCACAGTTGCAGAGGATCGAACAGCAATACACGGCGGACCGTGGTACATCCCTGCGGTGCCGCTCGCATTCGCGGTACTTATTGGGGTCAGGAGGAGACACCCACCGGCTCGGCGGCGGACCTGGTTATCAATCTTGAGGCCACCTGGCAGATGATTGCGGGGGCGCTCGCGCGCTGGACGGCCGCCGACCTCGGGGACCTTATCGCTATCCCGCCCTCGCTCAGCGAAGAGGAGTGGCAAAAGTGCCCCGGATGCACGCGACAATGGATCATCTGGCATGTCCTCGAACACGAGTTCCACCACGGTGGTGAGCTTTCTCTGGCACTCGGCGCCCATGGCTTGAAGGCGATCTATGACTGAGGAAAATATGGCGGTGCAGATGCGATGTCGAAACCAAGGTATCCGCACCTGCCACACATCGGAGGACAGTATGGACACCCCCACACTCGGCAGTATCCTCCTCGGCAGCCCCGACCCGCAGCGGCTGCTCGACTGGTACTGCGCCGCGTTCGGCTGCACGCCCAACGACGTTGGGTTCCTCACCTTCGGCGCGACCGAGGTGCTGATCGACGGCCGCGACGATGTAGTCCCGGTAAACCACGAACCCGGCCGTTTCATCCTCAATTTCCACGTGGAGGACGCGCACGGCACCGCCGCCCACCTCGACGCACTGGGCGTGTCGTGGCTCGTCGCGGTCGAGGAGCGGCGCGACGGATTGTTCGGCACCCTGAGCGACCCGGACGGCAACTACCTCCAGATCATCCAACTCAGCGCGACATACCTCGCCTCCCGAAAGGCGAAGGAGGAGTCGCCCGATGCTGCGGCACATGCGGCCCTTCAGCGGCTTCGCGGTGGACGACGTGCCGGAGGCAATGCGGTTCTACCGGGAGACGCTCGGGATGGACGTGACCGAGGAGCGCGGCATGCTGCGGCTGCACATCGGCGGGGGCGCGAGCGTCTTGGTCTACCCCGAACCCGGCCACATCCCCGCGTCGTTCACGATCCTCAACCTCCCGGTCGAGGATATCGATGCGGCCGTCGACGCGCTGGCCCGGCGCGGCGTGACCTTCGAGCGGTACGACGGCGTCGAGGCAGACGAGCGGGGCATCTTCCGCGGCGGCCCGTACATCGCCTGGTTCAAGGACCCTGCGGGCAACGTCCTGTCGGTCCTCCAGGAACGGGCGAGTGAATCAGGAGCGTCGCGTGAGGGGATCTTTCATGTCTGAACCGCAAATCCTGTTGACCGGTCTCATGTTCGGCGAGTCGCCCCGTTGGCACGATGGCCGTCTGTGGGTCTCGGACTGGGGTGCTCGCGAGATCATCGCCGTCGATCTCACAGGCAAAAGCGAGGTCCTCGCCCGCGCGCCCTCATTCCCGTGTTGCATCGACTTCCTGCGCGATGGGCGACTGCTCATGGTTTCGGCGGACGATGGATTGCTTGTGCGCCGGGAGCCCGACAGGTCGCTGGTCACCCACGCCGATCTGCGCAGCCTCTCTGGTCGCACCTGGAACGAGATCGTCGTGGACGGCCGTGGCAATGCCTACGTCAACGGCGCTGGCTTCGACCTTCAAGCCGGTGCGGCGTTCGCACCCGGGATCGTCGCCGTGGTCACCCCCGACGGCGCGGCCCGGCAGGTGGCCGATGGCATCGCCTTCCCGAACGGCATGGCCGTCACGCCCGACAACGCGACGTTGATCGTCGCCGAGTCCTATGCCAAGCGACTCACCGCCTTCGCCATCGCGGCCGACGGCAGCCTGGCGAATCGGCGCGTGTGGGCTGACCTCGGCGACGGCGTCCCCGACGGCATCTGCATCGACGCGGAAGGAGCCGTCTGGTACGCGGACGTCCCCAACAAGCGGTGCGTGCGCGTGCGCGAAGGCGGCGAGGTGCTGCCGACGGTCGCGCTCGACCGCGGCTGCTTCGCGTGCATGCTCGGGGGCGCGGACGGGAGGACCCTGTTCCTGGTGATGAGGGAGTGGCGCGGTTACGAGAGCATGGCCGACGAGTCGCGAACGAGCCGGGTGCTGACGATTGAGGCGCCCGCACCCGGCGCCGGTTGGCCATAGGAGCGGCGTAGCAGAACGGTCGCCCTGCATATTGTTAAGCTGGAGGTCGATTGAGGATGCTGCTCGAGAGGAAGACGGCAATCATTTATGGTGGTGCGGGGGCAATTGGTCGTTCAGTGGCCCATGCATTCGCCCGCGAAGGCGCCCGTGTCTTTCTCGCGGGGCGTACGGAAGAGTCGCTCGCGCGAGTCGTCGAAGCGGTTAGGACGGGAGGAGGGACGGCCGACTACGCGGTTGTGAATGCGCTCGACAAGGAGAGCGTCGAACGATTCCAGGGTGATGTCGTGGCGAACGCCGGATCGCTCGATATCTCCTTCAACGTGATCGGACTCGATGACGTGCAGGGGTCGCCGCTCACCGCGATGGCGGAGACAGATTTCACAGCGCCACACGGGCGTGATCCTCTCCCTGACCGCCCAAGTCGGTCGCATCCTAGGTGCGAATGTTGGCGGTTTCGGCGTCGCATGCGCGGCGATCGAAGGGTTGTGTCGCCAACTGGCGTGCGAAGTGGGGCCGCGAGGCGTCCGCGTCGTATGTTTGCGGTCGGCGGGATTGCCCGATGCCCCGGTGTCGACGAGGTCTTTCGCAAACACGCAGCGAATCAGGGAATTTCGAGGCAAGCGTTCGAAAGAAAGCTCGCCGAGGACACCCTGCTCAAGCGATTGCCGCGGCTGACCGAGGTAGCGGACGCGGCGGTTCTGGCGGCATCGGACAAGGCCAGCGCGATAACCGGCGCGATCTTCAATGTGACATGTGGAGAAATTGTGGACTAGAACGTAGATCTCAGGCCATTGCGGCAGTGTGTCCGTTCCGATACCACGGGTAATCGGTCGCGGTCGGCATGGCGCCGAGATGAAGGAGGATAGGATGCAGATGATAACTTCAAAAGACGGGACAACGATTGCGTACGATCGGGAGGGCGACGGGCCAGCCGCGATCTTGGTGGCTGGCGCGCTTTGCGCCCGGCTATCCTGGTCCGGCCCGGCGATCGCCGCGCTCCTCGCGCCCCACTTCACCGTCTACAACTACGACCGCCGTGGACGAGGCGACAGCGGGGATACCATGCCCTATGCGGTCGCGCGGGAGATCGAGGATATCGAGGCGCTGATCGATGACGCGGGCGGGTCGGCGTACCTCTTCGGCCATTCCTCGGGCGCGGCCCTCGCCCTGGAAGCGGCCGCAGCGCTCGGCAGGAAAGTCGCGAGGCTCGCCATGTACGATGCCCCGTACGACGATGATCGCGAGGCACCGCAGCGAGGGAGGGAATATACCCGACGACTCAGCGAACTCTTAGCGGCGGATCGCCGGGGCGACGCGGTCGTGCTGTTCATGGCGCTGGTGGGGACGCCGGCCGAGCAGATCGAGGGGATGCGCCGCGCGCCATTCTGGCCGGCGTTGGAGGCCATCGCGCCGACGCTCGCCTACGACAACGCCGTCATCTCAGGCGAAGACGGCGCGCTGCCCATCGCACGAGCGGCGCAGATGACCGCGCCGACCCTCGTCATGGCCGGCGGCGCGAGCCATCCCTCCATGCAGGACACGGCGCGGACGCTGAGCGCGGCGATGCCGCACGCGCGGCTGCGGACACTGGCAGGTCAGGGGCACGAGGTCAGCCCGGAGGCCCTCGCCCCCGTGCTGATCGAGTTCTTCCGCGCTTGATGCAAGGCCCGGTGTGGCCTGTTCCGCAACGCGCCGGGCGTCTTGACCGAGCGCGGTTCGCCGAGGGGGCGATTGAGGATGCTGCTCGAGAGAAAGACGGCCGTCATTTATGGGGGGCGGGGGCGATCGGCGGTGCGGGCGTACGGGATCAGCCGCGAGACACTCTACCAGTACCTGCGCGCGGCGGAGTAAGCGATGCCGCAGCGGGCAGCCCCCGAGAATTCGTTCCGATAAGACTACCCTGGGGAGGTTATATGGAACCGTCTCCATGCCCGCGAGAGACTGCGTGTTACCGGTAATACTCTTTCACGATAGAGATGACGTGATGGCGCTGGCCCCTACCCGTCACCACGGATAGTTCGTCATCCGGGTCACGACCTTCGGATGCACCCATAATCGCTGCAACTCGCGCGTGAGCGCATCCTTCAGTTCTTCCAGCGTCGCAAAAACCTCATTCGCCAGTCGTTTGCGTAAATGCCGGAAGAACTGTTCCGCCGGATCTAACTCCGGGCTGTACGGCGGCAACGGTAGCGGCATGATGCCTTCCGGCCAGATCACTTTGTTGCTGCAGTGGCTACCCGATCCGTCCAACACGACGCCAATCCGCTCATTCGGCCATTCTTCCCGCACCGTCACGAGAAAGAGATTGAGGCAGATCGTGTCCACATGTGGTAAGAGAAGACAACAGCATTCGCCGGTCTGCGGCGTCACGGCGATGGACACCCAGACCCATTCGTACCGATCAGCAACGATCCACGGCGGGCGATGGCCGAACGTGCACCAGCGCCGCCGAAACCACAGTTTCAATCCGAAGCGTCCCTCATCGAACGCCACGACCCGTTCGACCTCTGCGTCCTTCAGCGTGGCGGCGAAGTTTGCTTGAAGGCCGCTTGCGCGGCGGCATCGGCCTTGGCGTGACGACGGCGCCCCGTCTTCCACTTCACCTTGCGGCGCTTGAACTGGTACGAGATGCCGTGGATGCTCTTGTACTGGACGCCCCACGTCTCCGCAAGATAGCGTCGCGCTTCCTCCTGGCTACCGATCCGGCCCGCTTCCAACTCGCTTTGCAACCCCGCCCATGCCTCCTCGGTCAACTGTGCGGGCTTGCCCGCCGGGTGATAGACGCGGATCAGGGCGACGAGACCGGCGGTGCGGTACGTCTGCCACCAGCGTTGGATCTGGCGCGGACTATAGCCGACGAGCGTGGCAACCTGGGGGACGTTCGTCGCCTCGCCACTCTGCAAGAGGCGCAGCATCTGGACGCGGGGCGCGGCGGCGGTGCCGCGCACGCGCTGTTCATAATCACGTAATTCCTCGGCGTTTTCGGTGATCGCGCGCGGATAGGCGATGTGCATCGCGCCCCCCTTCGTGCAGAACCAGAACATCATCACGTCAAATCTATCGCGAAAGAGTATTAGGTAAAGGCAAACCCCTCATGATTGCGGGGGTAAGGCTTGAAAAGTGGTGCCATATATGGCACCATAACATCAATGAGGGTAAACGGCGATGACGAAGCGAGACAAGCGAGAGACGGCGATCCGACGCAACACCAAGAGCGTCCGCTTCGATGACCTTGACCTCGTATTGCGCGCTGCGGAGTTTACTCCCCGCAAGGAATCACGCGGCGGCAGCAGCCACGTCACCTATACACACCCGC
>JAABUZ0100007995.1_pt1 | contig 12602 bp, 9 predicted proteins | sample 5562091 | NCBI WGS metagenome assembly JAABUZ01 (sample SAMN12813069, study PRJNA571459) | rock metagenome | isolation source: Antarctica rocks | place: Antarctica: Victoria Land, Linnaeus Terrace sud | collected 2015-12-21 | reverse complement strand
GATCCCCGCCCGCAAAGGCCTCTACCGTGCCCTCGGCGGGCTGGCCGGGTCGATCTCCGACCGCGAGGTTGCGGCACTCGCCGGCCGGATCGGCGAGACCGACGAGATCATGGCCTCACCTGGGCTCGAGGGCGCTCCCGCGACACCACGCCAGCTCGAGTGGCTGCTGCACCGCTCCTGCTCCCTCGGCCTCCCTGCACCCCTGACCCTTGGCGCGGTGGGCGATGGCGAGTGGGACACCGAGGACCTGGCCGAGTTCACCGACCGGGTCCACTGGTACTCGATCCCCTACGGTCGGACCTTGCGCGTCGTCGGGGAACGCGAGGACCAGCGCGTCGAGCGCCACGTCTGCGTCCTGTCCGTCGGACGGATGACCGACCTCGAGATCCCCGGCGGCGTCCCGTGGATGCAGCGCACCGACCAGCTCGGCTTCCCGGTCGAGTGGTCCGGGCGAGTCCACATCGAGGACTCCGCCAAGGTCGGCTCGGCTATGAGGCGCAACATCCAGAAGATCCGCGCCCAGAAGAACCACTACGAGCTCGAGCACGCCGAGCCCGCTCCCGGCGCTCTGGACCGGCAGGCCAACAAGGCCCTCGCCGTCGAGGACGAGATCTCCATGGGCCTGTCCGGGCTGAGCACCCGCACCCGAGGCTGGTACCGCCTGGCCGTCTCCGCCCCGACCGAGGAGGAAGCGCTCGAGCGGGCCAGCCAGGTCCGCAAGCTCTTCACCCCGCAGATCACGATCGCCCGCCCATCCGACCAGTACGCGGTCGCCCGCGAGTTCATCCCCGGAGAACGATTGGGCACCACGGCATACCGACGCCGTATGCCGGTCACCACGTTGGCCGGGGCCGTCCCCGCCGCCACGGCGAAGGTCGGCGACCGGGTCGGCATCCACCTCGGCGAGACCTCCGGCACGTCCTCCCGGGTCGTCACCTGGGAGCCCTGGGAGATGACCGAACGCAGCGAGGAGTCCGGCCTCGCCGTGATCTGCGCCGGACTCGGCGGCGGCAAGTCCACCGCCGGCGGCAACATCATCTACCGCTCCGTCATGCAGGGCGTCCCGTGGACCGTCCTGGACCCATCCGGACGGCTCACCGCGCTGTGCGGCCTACCCGACCTGGCCGAACAGTCGGTCGCGGTCGACCTGCTCGAGGCGCCCCCCGGGATCCTGAACACCTACCGCGTCATCGCTGAACCGCGCCGGGAGCACTACGACACGGACCTGGACTGGCGTGCCGCGCAGGACCATGCAGCAGAGACACGGCGGATGCTCACCTCCAACGTCCTGCGCTCGATGCTCCCGCGGCAGCTCCAGGACCACGTCCTGACCGAGGTGGCACTCCTTCGGGCTGTCGGCCGGGTCGGAGCCAGCGCCACGTCCTCCTGCGCGCTGGTCATCGACGCGCTGCTGCAGCTGGACGGTGACGTCGAGCTTCAGCGTCACGCCGGCTACCTCGCTGACTTCCTCAAGGAGGCGGCCCGCACCAGCCACGGCCGGCTGATTTTCCCAGCGGGCTACCACCACGACTACGGCCACCAGGAGGACCCGCTCCTGACGGTCTACAGCCTCCGCGGTCTCGCCCTGCCCGACGAGTCGACAGGGTTCAGTGAGGACCTCGACGAACGCCTCAGCATGTGCGTGCTCTACCTCGCAGCCTGGCTCACCCAGCGGTCGATGTACTTCGGCGACGTCCACGGCCGCAAGGGGATCTTCCTCGACGAGGCGTGGGCCCTCTCGACGTTCGGGTCCGGCCGCCGGTTCATCGACCGCGCGTCGCGCGACAGCCGCAAGCACAACACCCGGGTGCTGCTCGCGAGCCAGAACCCCTCCGATCTCATCAAGCTGGAGCTCGCCAACCTCATCTCGGCCGCCTTCATCGGACGGCTCACCGACGAGGAAGCACAGCGGGACGCTCTTCGGTTCCTTCCCGGGGTCCGCGAGGGCGTTGGATACGAAGCCATCTTCGGCACGCTCTCCCGGCCCTCGCGTGAGGGCAAACGGGGCGCGCGCGAGTTCGTCTTCAGCGACGGCAGCGGCGGCATCGAACGGATCCGGATGGACTTGTCCGCCCACCCCGAGCTCCTTGACGCGTTGCGCACGACCGCCGACCCGGAGAAGGCACGAAACAGGGTCGCCCGACAGAACGAGGAAGCGCAGGCAGCTCTGCCACCTCGCTGGGCTGGACTCTCTACAGAGGACGACACGGTGGACGCCGAGGCAGCATCATGATCCGCCAGACTGGCCGTCGCCGACCGGTAGCGCGACGGATCCTCCAGCTGACGCTGATCCTGATCGGCGTCCTCCTCGTCGGCGCAGGCCCCTCGTCCGCCTTGTCCTCGATCCCGGGGATCCCGGACTGCAAGGACGCCCCGGCTCCACAACGGCCAGGTGATGGACTCCCCGGGTTCCTCGACCCGACACCAGACAAGCCCGCATCGGCCGCTGACCCGTTTGTGCCCAACGCCACGACGAGCGTCTACGACCAGTACGGGTACGCCGGCCTGACCTGGCACACCTACGACCTCGGCTGCGGCGGAGACATCCGCGACCCCGGCGCCATGTCCGACACCCTCATCGGCAACCTCTCCCTCTCCGCGGCGACCTGGGGGATAGCCCTGGCCAACGGCGTCCACAACCGCGTCTCCCACCCGCAGGCCTACATGGCTCCGCTCGACTCGGTCGTAGCCACCGTCAGCGACCGGATCGAGCAGGCCGTCTGGGGCCCCTGGGGCGGCGTTGCCCTGCTTGGGGTCGTCGCGCTGCTGCTCTGGTACTCCAGCTCGGGGCGCCTGTCGACGGTGACCCGCGCCGCCGCGTGGGCCCTGCTTGTCCTCGCCGTCCTGTCTGGAGTCACCCAGTACCCGACCCGAGTCGCCGGATTCTTTGACGACGCCGTCACCAGCAGCATTGGCCAGGTCAACGCCGGGACCGCCGGCCTGTCCAACCTGCCGAGCACGACCGACCCCGCCCACGCCCAAGGAAGCCTGCTCGTCGACCGGATCCTCTATGAGGCGTGGCTGCGAGGAGAGCTCGGCTCGTCCACCTCACCCGCGGCGCAGAAGTGGGGGCCAACACTGTTCAAGGCCTCCGCCTTCAGCTACGACGAGACCCGCCAAGCGCAGGACCCCCAACGGGCTCAGCAGCTGACCGACCAGAAGGCCCAGACCTTCAAGGACACCGCCGACCAGATCCAACGACAGGACCCCACGGCATACCTCGCCCTCCAGGGGAAGGCGAACAACCGCGGCGGCGTAGGATTCATGACCCTCTTCGCCATGCTGTTCACCACGCTCTTCCGGCTCGTCGCCGACATCTTCATGTTCGCCGGCCTGGTGATGCTCCGCTTCCTCGTCATGTTCTTCCCCGCCGTCGCGGTGCTCGGCATCATGTCGCCGATGTCCGCGATCGTGCGCCGGGTAGCGAACATGGCAGGCGCCTCCGTCGTCAACGTCGTCTCGTTCGCCGCCGGCTCCGCAGTCCACACCACCGTCATCTCGGCCCTGCTCGCAAAGTCCGACAACGCCGGCATGGGACTGCTGGCTCTCGTGCTCTGCCTGGTCACCACCGTCGTCGCCTTCATCCTGCTGTTCCCCCTGCTCTCCCTGACCAACATCGTCGGGCTCTCCTCCGGACAACGAGGGATGCACCGCCTGCGGAATGCCGGGCGGATGGCGAGCCGGTATGCCGTGACCCGCAGGGCAGTGGGCGACGGCGAGGACGACGCCAAATCCAAGGACGAGGACGGCTCCACGAGCGAGGCGGATGTTGCTGGTGCCAGCGCGTCCCGGGCCCGACGCGGTCCGGTGACCCATCGCGCCGCCGAGGTCTTCGGGCGTCCCGCGCCGGCCGCCTTTGCCCCGGCTCCGATAGGGGGCTCTGGTTCCGCGAGACCCGGCTCGGATGAGCCTCCGGCGAACGAGCGGCCGGACGGTTTGCGCGGACCGACTTATGTCTCCTCTCGATCCGCGACCGCGGTCGCCGAACGGCCCGTCGCGACGACCTTGCGAGAGTCCCGACCGTCACAGCGACCGGATTCGGCTCGACCCTCGTCGCCGGAGGTCCTCGAGGGAGTGATCATCGAAGGCAGGATCCTCGACTCCGACGTGGACGTGCCCTCGCCAACCCCATCCGTGCACGACAGCCACACCCAGGTCCGCTCCGACGGCATCGGCCCTCGGTTCTGTGACCCGGCTACCAAACGCGACGTCCGGGTGGACGAGACCGGCAGCGTGATCCACGAGGGTGACGACGCATGATCACGCGACTTGAGCAGTGGATCCGGTGGCCGCTGTGGTCCTGGCGAAACCTCGCCGTGACCGTCGTCGCCGTCCTCGTCGTCTTCACGGCCGTGGGACGGCTCACCAACGGCCAGGCATCCGCGTCCGGGAGGCCGAGTTCTGGCGCTGAACCCGTGGTTCCGACTGTGCAGGCGACCGCCCCGACCCCCAGCGCCGCGGTCCCTTCTCCTGCGATGGCTCCTGTTCCGACGACGGAGCGGTCTACTGTCAGCGGCACCACCACAGGAAGGGCCCTAGCGATCAGCACGCCGACCCAAGTAGCGGTCGAGTTCACCCGAGCCTGGACCCGCACCACGCTCGACCCAGCGACATGGCGCGCCGGTCTCAAGCCCCTCGTTACAACGGGGTACCTGTCGACGCTGTCCACCGTCGACCCGGCCAGAGTGCCGGCTTCACGTGTTGTCGACGCCGGGCGGGAGCTGTCCACATCGGGTCAGCAAGCGCTGGTCCAGGTCGGAACCGATGGCGGGGCGATGACCGTCACTCTGGTCCTGCGCGACCAGATTTGGCTGGTGTCGGACATCGAGCCGACCAACCAGCCTCCCGGCGCACCGACGCCGTCGTTGGCTCCCAGCTCGGCCACGGCCAGGTGATCTCGTGGCGGTCCCCCTTCTCCTCGCCGCCGGGTCAGCCGCGAAGAAGCTGCTCCTCAAGAAGGCCCTGCGTTGGGCCGCGATCGGCGCGCCCATCCTGCTCGTCGGCGCTGCGGTGGCCGGTCTGCTCTTCTTCCTCGTCCTACAGGGCGGCTCTAACCAAACCGCGCCCGCGGCGGCGAACGGCTGCGTCAACGCCACCCCTGTCGGCAGCGGACAGATCACCGCCCTCCAACCCGACCAGCTGGTTAACGCGCAGACCATCGTCGGCGTGGCGAGGCAGTACAACGTCCCTCCGTACGGCTGGGTCATCGGCGTGGCCACCGCACTGCAGGAATCGTCGCTGCACAACCTCACCTACGGGGATCGCGACAGCCTCGGACTCTTCCAGCAGCGAGCCGGCTGGGCACCGGACACCGAACGGCTCGACCCAACGGCCGCCGCAGCCATGTTCTTCACCGGCGGCCGCGGGGGCCAGCCCGGCCTACTCCAGATCCCCAACTGGCAGACGATGCCCATCGCCGCGGCGGCCCAGGCAGTCCAGCGCAGCGCCTTCCCCGCTGCATACAGCCAATGGCAGGCCCAAGCCGAGCAGATCGTCAGCAACTCCGCTGTCCTATCAGCGGTGTGCTCCTCCACCTTCACGTCCGACGGTTCAGCCGGAGCAAACGCTGTCGCCGCAGGGATGGCCTACCTCGGGACTCCCTACAGCTGGGGCGGCGGAACCGTGAGCGGGCCGTCAACTGGCTTCGGCTCCGGGACAGGGGTGGTCGGGTTCGACTGCTCATCACTCGCGCAGTTCATCTGGGCCAACAGCGGCGTGAGCTTGCCCAGGGTCACCGACGCCCAAGCCGCCGCGACACGGCACCTGCCGCAGGGAGCTCAGCTCGTCGCGGGGGACCTGCTCTTCTTCCACTCACCAAGCGACCCAGCCGGCGTCTACCACCACGTCGGCATCTACGACGGGCAAGGCAACATGCTCCACGCGCCCAAGCCCGGCAAGACCGTAGAAGTCGTCCACGACGTCTTTTCAGATCCTTACTACAAGGGGGAGTTCGCCCTCGCGACCCGTCCGGGCGCGACAACGGTGTTGGCGGCGGAGAGCCAGGGATGACTTCTGAGCCCCCGCCTCTATCCGGCCGCGGAGGAGACCAGCCGGACATCGAGCTGAAGGAACTCATCGCCGCCCAGCAAGACCTCGGCGAGGACTTCACTGACCTTGCCGGCTGGCAAGTACCCGACGTGCATCCACCCGCGATCCTGCGCATCCGAGCGGTGGACTTCAAGGAACAGATGCGGGGCCTCAGGGCGCGCTACTGGATGACGAGCTACGACGACAAGTCAGGCGAACTCCTAGCCATTGGATGGAAGGATGGGCTGCGGGTCGTCTCGGAGGTGGTCGACCTGCGCGACAGAGACGACCGAATCGCTGAGCCCGGCGTCTGGCTTCAAGACGAAGCCGACTGGTACCGAACGCTCGCAGGAAAGCAGGGACTACCTCGGTTCTTGGCCGGCGTCTCACGCACCTGGGTCGACGTCTTCGTCTCGTCCCAAGTCTCACCAATCTCCAGCGAAGACGCTGACGGGAATCGTCAGCACCGGTGGCTTGCGCAGTTGCTGGTGCCGCCCGCAGCCGAGCGAGTCGCTCTCGTCCGGCCGGCCCGCGACGTGCCGAGCCTCGTCGGCCGGCGAGTGCTCTGCGTCGACGAAGAGTGCTTCGCCGAGAGGGACCTACGCGCGATCAGCGACCCAATGCTAAAGGCCGGCGGGGACGTGGTCGTTGCTGTGGTCGACGAAGCCGACTGGTATCTCTGGACTGGCCACTCCAACAACGCGAGGCACTCATCGATGGGTATGATCCCGATTGGGTTTCTCCGGGCTGAGCCCTAAGTTTGGCTAAGACAATGGAGGCGTGAATTCTATTGTCCCCCAGCGGCTTCGGTCGATGGCAACGCCTACGGCGGCTCGGATAGGAAGTTGCGGCAAGCGGGCCGGATGACTACTCGGGCACGTTCCCCGCGTCGGGTCAATTCAGTCAACCGAGGCGGTTCCAGGAGCGGCGTCGAACAGCGGGAGACAGGGGCGCGGCACCTAGCGCGCCGTCGCCCTCATCGAACCACGAGGCGACACTTGTGTCCTAGACCGTGGGCCGCCGGGTTAGACGACCGCCGATGTCCGTCACGACGGTCACCCGTGGGGGTTGCCACCTCGTGGACCGGTTGCCATCTATCCGTCAGTAATTGATGGTCATGCTGGCCCAGTCGAAGACCAGCCCGAGCGTGATGGCGGCCCTGGACGTGACGTTGCGTCGCCTGGGCGGGGCGCCCACATATCTGTTGACCGACAACGAGAAGACCGTCACGAACGGGCATGTGGCCGGGATCGCGGTCCGCAACCCGGCCATGGTCGAGTTCGCCCGGTTCTATGGGGTTACGAGTCACACCTGTGCGCCCTGCGACCCGGCCTCCAAGGGTGTTAGCGAGTCGACCGTCAAGATCGCCACGGCCGACCTGGTCCCCAAGGACACCAACCTGCGTGAAGGCTACGACTCCTTCCCGCAGCTGGAAGCGGCATGCGAGGCGTTCTGCGTCGAGGTCAACGCCCGGGTCCACCGGGTCACCCGCCGCGCCCCGGCCGACATGCTCGCCCAGGAGCAGGCGCGGCTGCATCCCGTGCCGGTGGTCCCTCACACGGTCGCGATCGGGGTGACTCGTACCGTCGCTTCCAAGACCCAATAGTGGCCTTCGATGGCGGCCAGTACTCCGTGCCAGCCCACCTGATCGGCCAAGTCGTGTGGGTCCGGGTTTATGGCCTCGGCGCCGACGAGCAGGTCATCCTCTCCACGTCGGACCCTCCGGTCCGGTCGAGGTCGCCCCACATGGGCGCGGGCGATGCCGGGCAGTCCCCGCCTGGACGACACACACACACTTCCCCCCGCCACCCGCAGGTCCGTGCTCATGTGGGTTTCAACTTTCGCTCGAGTCGAGACTATCGCCCAGTGATATTGTTCATGCCATCTTGCCTTTCCGGTCAAGAACATGGTTGAGGATCAGAGCTGCCACAAGGATTAGTCCGGTGACCACCATTTGGAAGAAGGAGCTCAGACCCAATAGATTGAAGAGATTCCGTAGAACCGACAACAAGAAAACGGCTATGAAGGTACCAGATATCCCACCTTTGCCGCCAAACAAACTGGTTCCACCCAACACAACCGCAGCGATGGCATCCAGTTCCAGACCCTGGCTAGCGGTCGGTTGTCCGATGGTCAACCGTGAGGTTAGGAGGATGCCTGCCAAGGCTGCCAGAGTTCCAGAGATGACGTATACGCTAGTGAGAATGCGCTTAACTGGTAGTCCAGACAGGCGGGCGGCGCCCATGTTGCTTCCGACGGCATAGATGTACTCCCCATACGTCGTCTTACGCAGGACCAGACTTGCGGTGATCGCGATAAGGATGAAAATAATCCCGACGGTAGGAATCGGTCCGACGGATCCAGCGCCGAGAAATCTCAGGCCGGTAGGAATTTCGGAAGTGGTGGGGATGCCGTTCGTGGTCAGATACGTTAGCCCTCGCACACTCTGGAGTGCCGCCAGGGTGACCATGAAGGCTGGCAGTCTGAGGTAGGCGCTCAAACTGCCAACTGTGGCTCCACTGACAGCTCCCACTGCAACGGCGAGAAGCAAGGCAAAGGGCCAGGGCAATCCGAAGCCGATGAAAATAGCAACGAGCATTCCGGCCAGGGCTGCAACGCTGCCAACAGATAGATCTATGCCGGCGGTCAGAATCACCAGCGTCATACCCACGGCAACAATACCAATGAGGCTGGACTGTTGAAGCAGGTTCGCTAGGTTTTGGGCTGATAGAAATTGGGGCGCAATGATGGAGGCGACGATAAAGAGGGCAACGAAAATGATCAGAAGATTGAACCTGACAATCAGGTTCTGCCGGGCTTCCTTTCGAGGCGTCAAAACCTTACGTGGGGTGCGAACTGCTGTGTCAGACATTCAACTCTCCGCTTCCTGTAACGATGGCGCGCGCAATCGCTGCCTGATCTGTGACTCTCGGATCAAATCGAAGGACGTTTCTGCCTTCGTGAAGAACCCAGATCACATCACAGTTTTCTGTCAGTTCTGACAGTTCGCTGCTCGCCATGAGCACTCCCACGCCGCTGTCCGCCAGATTGCGTACCTGTTGGAAGAAATCTGCCTTGGCGCCGACATCCAGCCCCCGGGTAGGTTCGTCAAGAAGCAGCAGTTTGATCCCCCTTGCCATCCACTTCGCCAGAACAACCTTCTGCTGGTTGCCGCCGGAGAGTTGACCAACGGCCTGATTTTCGGAGGCATATCGGACGCCGAGCTTGTTCAAGGGTTCTGCGGCCGCTTTTTTGGCACGTTTCGCCGGGTTCACGCCAAACATTTTGAGGGCCGCTAGGCCGGCGTTTCTTACGACGGAAAGCTCCAACAGCAGCCCATGTCTCTTTCGGTCCTCGGGGACCAGTCCAATGCAGCGGCGGACGGCCCCCTCCGGGGTAATCGACTGGATCATCTCTCCACAGAAATGCATATCGAGTTGTGAGGGATTGACCCCGAAAATGGCTGATAGCAATGTGGTGCGTCCCGCGCCTCCTAGACCTCCTAGCCCTACAATTTCCCCGGGTCTGACAACGATGTCTGAGACGTCGAGGAGCCCGGGAATCAACGCGCTGCTGATGGACAGCAACTCGCCACTACCCGTGTACGCGGGCCGTCGAGTGCCATCCGAATCGAGTTTTCTGCCGATCATGGCGTCCACCATCTGGGCTTTGGAAGTTGCCTTGACGTCGAAGACCCCCACCGTCGTGCCGTCGCGCATTATGGTGGCGCGGTGCCCGATCTCCTTGACTTCATCAAGTCGATGGGAGATGTAGATGATCGACTTCCCCTCGGCCACTAGTTCGCGAATAACGTCGAAGACAGCAGCCAGATCGTGCTCTGTAAGTGTGGCCGAGGGCTCGTCCATGACGATGATCTTGGCGTCGGATGTCAACGCACGCGCAATAGCTGTCAGTTGCTGCTCAGACACAGTCAGAGAACCCACGATCGCCTTGGGACTGAACTTTCCGCCGACCCGGCCGATGGCGACCGCCGCCAGCTCTTCGCGCTTTCGGACGTCGACGAAAGGACCCCGCGCCGGTGCATGACCCAGAAACAGGTTCTGTGCGACCGTCATGTCCGGGACCAGGTCGAGTTCCTGGTAGATGGTGTTGATCCCGGCCCGGACACCGTCGAGCGGGTTCTGAAAGCTCCGCGATTCTCCGTGGATGACGATCGTTCCGGCATCCGGTCGGTACGAGCCAGACAGGATCTTCATCATGGTGCTCTTTCCTGCGCCATTCTCTCCAATCAGGCAATGCACCTCGCCCTTGGCAACCTCCAGCCAGGACTCATTGCAGGCCAATGTTCCCGGAAACCTCTTGACGATGCCTTCCATTCGTAAGGCCGAATTCATGTCAGTTCTCCAATATGTGGCGGGCGGCGGTGTCGTCGGTGATCAGGACCGAGCACAGACCGCTTGTTAGTGCACCGGAGATCACGTCGGTTTTGCGCTCACCAGAGGCGACTGCTACCGCGCACTTGGCTTTGCGCAGGTCGTCGAGCGTAAGCCCCATCGTGCGGCTTTCAAGATCAGCGTCCGCTATCGCACCATCTGGGGTGATGTAATGAGCCAAGACATCGCCGCAGACCTTTGCCGACTTGAGGCGTCGTAGTTCATCGTTGTTGATGGCACCGCTTTGCACGAGGACGGACTGCGAGTCGAGAGCGCCAAGGGAGAAGAGAAGGACGTCTGCCTTCCGTCCCTTGTCCAATACGTCGGTGACAAACTGCTCTCCGTCAAGAGCCCTTTTGGTCGCGATATGTTCCACGATGGAGGGGACCGGAAGGAGCGTTACGTAGCCTTGACCGCTGTGGGCAATACTCGTTGCCACACTTGCTGCCATGGTCGGTTTAATGGACCGGCTAACGCTGCCGTTAATCTGAATTACTTCCACACCCTTATTCCAACCTTCCGGAAGGGCAGCCGCAACGTCTTGGAGTGTGTTGCCCCATGAAACGCCTAAGATCTGGATTCGGCTCCCACGGGCTTGAAGAAAATCTGCTGCAGCCTTAGCAACATGACTGTTCGGGTGATCCTCAATAGTGGGTGCTGGGACAACGATGCATTCGCTCAGACCGAACCGTCTGCGAAGTTCGCGTTCCATATCGGTCTGGCGTGCCTGCGCGTGAACGACCTGGATGCGTACGATGCCTTTCCGGCGGGCTTCTTCCAAGAGCCGTCCAATTTTCCATCTTGTTAGATACAGCTCTCGGCCAATGTCGTCCTGCGTACGGTCCTGCTCGTAGTACTGCTGCGCGACCGTCAGGAGCAAGGTGTTGTGTTCGTCGGCCGTCGGGCTCATGGCGTCTCCAACATGGTCACTGAGCGATGCATTACCGGCGTGAGGACCTCGGCCAAGTCAACATATCTTTCGTAGGTCTCCTTGTAATGCTGATGCTTGATGCTGTCGGGAACCAGTTTTCTGGTTCTCGGTGCGAAAAGGGCGGACCCCTCATCTATGTTGCGTACTAGACCAGCGCCCGTGGCCGCGATGGCCGCACATGCACGCAAGGTGAGATTATCTCCATCGACGATCTCGGCCTCTCGGCCTAGAACGTCGATGGAGACCTGCTGCCATAGCGGGTTCTTCTCTATCCCCCCGGAAAAGACCAACCTTTCGCAGGCAAGGTTAGCTTTGGCGAAGGAATCAAGGACAGCTTTGGTACCGCATGCGACGGCCTCAACGACCGCGTGGTAAAGCTCCTCCTTGGAGGTTCCCAGGTTCAGACCCACAACAGCCCCACGCAGCCGGGCGTCTCGGCACGGTGTCCGGTTTCCCATGAAAAAGTCCAGCGCCAATAGGCCATGGGAAGTCGGATCGACATGGGTTGCACTCGCGATCAGAGTGGCGATCTCGCTACGCGGTACACCCATAATTCCCTCGCCCACCCACTTCAGCACGGACCCGCTGGTGATCTGACCACCCTCCACGAGCCAGTGTTCCTGCCGCAGCGCGTTGGGATATGGGCCCCAGAGTTCGGAAGTAAAGCTAGGTTGTCGCGTCTCGGTGATGATAGCTGTCGAGGTGCCCGAGACCACAGAAATCAGCCCCTCGGTATTCCCGCCACACGCCAATAGAGATACATGCGCGTCAATACCGCCCACCGCAATAACAGCGTTAATGGAAATCCCGAGTTCCACAGCTGCGTCTACAGTAATGGTGCCGGCCATAGCACCAACAGGGAGGATGCTATCGGGCAGTTTATCGGACAACTCGGAGACACCCAGTGAATCATAAAGCTCTTGCGGAAAACGTCTGTTGACCGAGTCGTAGTTGTACTTACAGACCGCGTTCATCTGAGAACCGATCCATCGTCCGGTCAACTTGAAAGTTATGAAATCGACGGCCTCAACGATGCGGTCCGCCCGGTGATATGTCTCCGGTTCAAATTCCTTGATCCACATCGCTTTGGGAACCAGCCACTCCGCTGCGTCGGAACCTCCTGACCCGGCGAGGATCTGATGCTCGGAGGCGAACGAGGCCGTGACATCAGCCTGGTGAGATGCCCTGGAGTCCATCCAGAGAATGGCGGGGCGCAGAGGTGCACCACCTTCATCCACCACCGCGACGGT
>JAABUZ0100007994.1_pt1 | contig 12604 bp, 13 predicted proteins | sample 5562091 | NCBI WGS metagenome assembly JAABUZ01 (sample SAMN12813069, study PRJNA571459) | rock metagenome | isolation source: Antarctica rocks | place: Antarctica: Victoria Land, Linnaeus Terrace sud | collected 2015-12-21 | reverse complement strand
GTTTGGTAGTGGAGGCGATCTCTTTACGAGGGTAGGTTGAGGAGGCGGGATACATTAATTATATGAGAGAGTTCTTTCGGTGGGCTGTGACTGATTATGCTATATCGTGGTACTAACTTGAAGTCCGTCCGCTCCAAGATCAGATTCTTCCGTGTGAGCCATAGGGAGATGCTTTACCTATACATTGATTGGGGATTTCTTATAGCTCCGGTTGGTTTGGTAATCTATATTTCAGATGGTGTAGTAATGAGTAGGAGGGACTTGATTTGACTGATTTAGACGTTTCCATCTTACTCTTGCCCCTGAAATCGGAGGCTCTGCTTAGGGGTTTCTTCAGCGACGTACGCGAGGATGGCGGCTTGTTAGAGCGCTTGTGTGGGTGTCTTGGCTGTATCTAGACTTGTGGATAGGAAAACGAAGTTGATATAAATAGACGTATTTTGGAAGATCATGGCCGTTGTATCTTGTCGGGAAGAGCAAAACGGATTACGTTGAGTTACATTGAATCAGGCCATGTGCAGATCGATGCAGAGTATCGGTCTATGAGATGTGAGAAGGAAAGCAACAACCTCGAAAAACATATGCCGCAACGCAAGTTTGTGTAGCTCTTCATCGAAAGGAGCGTTGATTGAATTACTATACCTGCCGTGCGATCATGCTCTTTAACTTCAGCCTTTCGCTAAAAGATGCCACTTGATGAAACAGAAATTCCAAGACAAGTCTCAAAGATTACCAAACATGTCAATAAGCGTTCATCCTTTCCACAAGTCTCTCTATCTCCCTCTCATCCTTCCGGCACTGCTCCATCACCAATACATGACCCGAGCTCTCAACGACTAACAATCTCACACGCTCTCCATCCTCAATCGCTCCCGCATTCATCTGCTGGTCTAGAGATTTCGCGAGTCGAAGCTCGACCAGCCATAACATACCAAGATCCTTCCCCTCCCCACCTTTTCGGCTAAATCTCCAACCTGTTCGGGTGTTTTGCGGTGGCCTCCAGCCGCAAGAGCTTGCAGGATAAATCCGTTCGCGTGAAGGGCTGGCGATGTTGCCACTTTATGAGCTCTTCCACTGCGTACCGATCAGCACTTGTAGCGAACACGCCGCCGATGTCGGGCGCAGTGAGAAATTGTCGGGGGAAAAGATTGATTCGGGCGCTGGCAATAGTTGCGTCGAGGGAGCGTGGGACGAATATCTTCAATTGTTTATGAAGGGTCTCGAGGAGGCTCCGGATAGTAGAGCGGATGCGTTAGTACTGCATGCTCGGATAGGGTGGCTTGAGGAAGCTGGGTTTGGGGGTTGTAGGTTTGCCCCTGTTTGGACAAGCCGCGCAGCTGTGGATAGGAGGGTCAAAGATGCGATTCTTTCGGTATGAGTAAATCGTGTATATTCGGAGACTCAGTAGATAGCGCCAAACTTCATGTTATTACTGTACCGAAACGGAACACCTATGGTGTATTTTATCGAAGGTTTTACCAACTCTTGCGCTATCATCCCACCCATGCTGACATTTTACATGAAATTGGCGATTGGTAGTCCAGCCAATGCTGTCCAAAAGGTCTATAGTATCTCAGGCCATGTCGGATATCGAATAGCGAAAGACTAGTTTGTCGGATTCACCAATGTCTGCAGGATGGAGATAAGATTAGAGACAGGTCCTCCGAGAAATGTGCGAGGAAAAACGAATCGGATGGTCGAAGATTGGTCTGGTAAGTGGAGGGCCTAGGGTACAGACCTCGATTGTCGAAGATTACACAAGACATATTTGGTGCCTTGATCCTGCTCGAAAGCTTTCGTCTGACGCTGTCAGACATTTTCCGGGTTACCAAATCCAGTTATCCACAACAAGGAAAAAGTCCAGTAGGGATCAGCGTTCGCGCATATCGAGAACCTTGACAGAAGGAGTATCGGTAGATTGGCTATAATGTGCGCCTCAACGAGACTGAAATAGGTGTGACCGATCACCAATTCGTTCGCACCATCGCCATGAATCTCGTATGCAATCTTGAAAGGACCAATTTTGCCTTTGGCCACGTCTATCTTGTCTTTGGCGTCTCAGATGGTCTTTTTGTACTCGGGATGCTGTAGTAGCTGGATGACCGTGAGAGGAGGCCAAGATCGTGCAATGATAATCAGCATGGTAATTCAATTGAGAGGGAGATCACCCGTACATTGTGTTTGAGCTTTGAGAAGGCTTTCGAGATTCGATGATAAAGACAAGGGAGTAGGTCCAAGGTTCGATTGTCGCCAACCCCAGAGAAATCATCGGTTCCCGATGATAGAAGCTAATGCTGACAAGTACACACCCTACTGAAACCCCGGTTAGGCGCTCAGACAAAGGTGCGGAATACAAGCAAAGATGGAAACGAGTTCCTGCCAGAACAGAGAGAGAACCAAAAATAAGAATCACACACGGTATGATTATGCAGGGCAGATTACCTAGGAGTAGACACATGTACATATGTCGACACCAGTACTGCAACCTGTGATAACGATCGAAGATAATCCTCGCAATTTTCCAGCCTGCACGGGTCGTGAAAGTTCCAGAGTCTTGGTAGACTCTCTATTACCGCGCACCAAGGCCGAAGCGACTATGCCGCCAGGATGCAGCGCCTAGACTGCGAATTGCATGCACAGTGGAAGCTTTACGCCCATGGATTGAGCGGTAGGTAAATGAATGGTGTTCCCCGGTTCGGCCCTTAGAAACGAGGCAACCGCGCGCTTTGCAGGCCAACAAATGAGAGATAGCAAATAAAGTATCGATACAGGCTGCCTGCTCGGCTTATGGGCGCTTACTGTACTATTTTGGTTGGGACGTGCATATTATGCATACTTGTAGGTTAAGCTACTGTGTGTGATGGATCTCTTACGGATCAATATCCACGGGCTCAGATTACCTTCATCATGCCGTAAGCCTTCTGAATTAATGCTGCACGCTGGATAACAACCTCCTAGCAGACCTCTGAAGGCTGCACAGGCTACGTTGAAGCTTGTACAATGAACTGAATGCCATAGTGAGTGATTGTTGTTCTGATCCAATGGTTATAGTCGAACTTAGCTCCTTCCAAGCAGCCGACTCATAGCAAATTCCGGCGCTTCAGAGAAACTTCATCCAGCGCGATGGTGTTGCCAAAGCGTGATCACGTCGGTCTGTGAAGGGCCCAGCCCCTTTCAGTCAAGCTTAGCCATGAAATCGCAAGCCATCAGAAACGCTTCGAGCCACTGTACTTCCCTCTCGTCGTATGGCTGAGACATTCGCTTTGAAGGAAACCTTGGATTTGGCGAGTCTTTGCACAGCTTGTCTGTCTCGTACGCTTCGGCAAGATGTGGATACCAAGGCAACATGAACACAGCAGCCTCGTCATAAGATTTGGTTTTGAAAGGCTGTGCGGAGTATGGCGTGTACTTCGTCCTGTATACTTGCGTTGCCGGGGTCAGGCTGAGCTTTCGTGGTTCGATGTACACGTAGGCCATGCCTTTCTTGGCGCATTCGATAGCGGTGACGATTGAAGGTGGGTAGATTCGCTCGGTGCAACTTCGCTCTATTCGCGTAGATTCGGCTGTCGAGTCTAGCGTCAAATTGTCCAGGGCGTCTTCCAGCTTCGCGGTCCTGTTCCCAGGTCTCTCCTCCATCGCTATCGTCGTGTTGACTGGCGGTCTTTGCACCTTCCAGGTCGCCATCAATGGGTAACGCTCCAGCGTTCTGAAGAACAATCTCAAACATGAGTTAAGAGGCACAACTGGGAAGATCTCGTGTCTGAATTGATGCCATTTGCGCCGAAAGAGCCTTAGGGACTGGTCCTTAATAACCCATCTTGCACTCGCACGGAGGTGGCGCGCGATGTGCTCAAAATTCTTGCGTGGGGTTTGCGTTGGATCGGCCGCCTTCTTGAGCAAAGAGGGATATGATTCGAAGAGTTCAGCCATCTTCTCTAATTGCTGACAGCGCAGATTGTTGAATCTGGCCGCGGCATCGTTGACATCGGACCAAGGCTTCTTGATCAATCCTTGCCGAATCAAGGTAATATACCGGGCTGCGGGGCACGGCAGTTCCTTCTGGGTATAGAGGCCCAATGTTTTCAATTCGTCGCGAAATTTTGTTAGCACTGCGCGTATCGCCTCCAGCAGCTCTTGCAATATCTCATCTCCGGAAGGCTGCCGCTTGGAGAAGAAGTTGGAACTAGCAAGTAGATCAGATACTCCGAGTAAGTATTGATGCCTCCGGCTGGAAAAGTATCTGTGGTACCGGCTGGGAGAGTATCCGTGGAACCGAGCCAATCGCCCCAAACTGTATAGACCGAGGGACCACTGGATGGCACGCCAGAGGGACCAGATGGAGATGATTCTATAATAATCATCCGGACTTGGGAAGGTGACGCGCCAGGCGAGATGCGTCAAGATGCATTGATCGATGTACAACGATTGAGCACGAGCTTGGTGCGTGAAAATTGGATCTCTACCATAACGAGAAGCCGCTAGATCCAGCACTGATCTGCAGGGTAGGTAATCGAATATGCAATGTACTATCTCGCGTGGATATTTGCTGAGATTGGCCACCCAAGGGTCGAGAACTGGGGTCTTTCTGATGTACTCCGTCATAATAGTGGCCTTTGATATGCGTCAGATTGTGGTATATACTGTTGGGAGCAAGGGCCGAGTGAGTATTATAGATAGCTTTAGATTGTCAGCAAGTGCTAGATCTTCAGCAAGTGTTAGATCGTCGGCAGGTGTTGGATCGTCACCTACCACCGCATGGGCTAATCTCAGAGGGCAGCAACAGATGAAAAAATGATCTACTAGCAAAAAGAGGGCTGTTATAAGTTGAACAAGTACAATAATGTGTTGAAGTGAACGAGTCTTTTTTTAGACCGTGAGTTACTTTCACCATGTATATTGACGCAAGCCACAGCGCGGCAGCTCATCCATATTCAGACCCAGTAGATTGCAATTCCGTCCAATTAGCGCATCAAGGAACGAGTCTCGCATAGATCGAGAGTGTATGGCTTTCAGTCTGCCACCCTCGTCGAGTTAGACCTGATATAATGCCGGGTCGTTAGCTACTAGGTATCCCATGCACCGGTAGGGTATACTCTCAATGGCGCCACCCAGTCCTTGGCACTTCAAGAAAACATGTCGACGGTATGACGATGTTGAAAGCACCCAGTGATTGGTTATCGCAGAAGAGGCAAACAGTCGAAACGTATCGCGCCCTTGCGGATAATACTGGTCCAACGGTATTGAAATTGAACGGAATCAAGACGAAAAGTCTCATTAGTGCACCCATTCCATATTGCAGACGACGCATGGGATACTTGATGTGCAGCCTTCCAATCTGGAATCTTAGATAGAGCTTATTCTGCATTGTTGTCCTTTTGAATTCAATAGATCCAAGGCGTGCTTGAGATCGATGATCGAGCAGCAAATGCAAAGCGATCTCGATATACTGTCTCATGTCTTCAAACATCTGTGTCGTTAGCACAATGACCCTGAATCTATAGTCTTTGATAACTAGGATTCAATACAATAGGGCACATAAGGAACCTATGTATCATGGTCGAGTTATAAGCAAAGACACACGGACCTGCCGGATAGTCTGCAGGCTCGCGCTGCGAAGACAGATGAATTACCTCTTGGGCCCAAGTCGAGACGGGAAGTGTTCGGGGGGCTACCTATCCGTTCACTATAATGTGCATACGACTCATTGCTCGCCGTACTGTGTCCGATGAAACTCGAAGTCATGACTTCTCCCTCCTGACTTGGCTGACTGTATAAACATGAATAATACTCACTTTTCGGTTCTTTTGCTTGCTAATGGAAGTGGCTTGGCGCGCTATTTCTGATTCGGCTAGCATCGACGACGAGAGTTGTTCTCAAAAAGCTGTCTGACTGGGACTGGGAAATAAGGCAAGGCGTTGAAGGGTGACTTCTATCGAACATACTTGAATGGGGACCCTGAGATCACGAAGCTGATCTGTGGTGACCGTAAGGATCCGGCAGTGGCGAAAAACCCAATCATAGTTATCCTTCAATGCCGTCAATGGCTCATATTAGAAATCCACAACCATTTCCCGTGGTCACCGCACCTTTCCGGCAAGACGTTGAAGCGTGACCTAAGAACTGAGTAAACCTTCTCTCACTTTTGATTTTTCAAAGGCATACGATGGTCGTACTCTTGAGCCGATCTTACCAATACACATCGGACTCTCACCACACATCGTGATTGCCCTATGTGTTTTTCTCCGTTGAGCTTCTTACTCCAGATATGCTGCCTTCACTTTGGTTGGAAGACCTCAGATCAAGCTCAATTGCTTGACGACAGGGTACTTTTTGAATCCCGCTGGAGTTATGACAACAATGCCGAACATACCTAGGCGAGTATTGGCCCTGATTGTCCCTCAGTCCCTTGTTCAGACTGTGAGAGATGCTCTTGAAGCTCACGACAAGCTTGACAAGCTATCAAAAATTCGTCCTCTAAGTAGTAACTCTAACCAAGCCAGATCTGGGAAGTCGGAAAAACCTAACCGCTATCTCATCCCAACGACTGAAGTCCATGAAGAGAATTTATATCATGTTGCGTACGAGGAGTCATTGCTCAGGCTCCTGACGGAGCTGGACCTCCAGCACCTCCTCTTCGACATCAGCTACAAAACGACGAGGCTCACGCCAAAAACCTCACAGAAACCCACCCAACCAATTAACGGCCTTGCTCGTACTGTCCGCAATCGGCTTCTCTCCCTACCTATCTCGCTCCTCCCAACTTCAGCCGACGATCTGATCTCCTCGACCCGCTGGTCCTACATGATCTACCCCCCACTGCTCCTCCTCCCGGCAACCACCTTCTCCGCCCCGTGTTGGCCTGACCTTCTCTCCAAAATACCCAAGGCACAACTGACGGAGCTCTACGCCTCCATCTGCGCAGCCTTCAAAACCACCCACCTCGCACTTGAAGGCCCTATTCCCTCCACCTCTAGCACAGGCACTAACATCCTCCGCTCCCCATCCAATCTCACATCTCTACATGGCGATTTTGGGCCCGCTCTCCCCTCCTCACCAGAGCATAGTCCCACAATAAGCGACTTCGAGAACGCCTTCTGGTGCTCGACGTCCCAGAACGGGATTGCGCAGACTTGGGCGCCGAGGTACACAATGTTCTCGCGCGGGAATCTGTCCGAGAAGAAGCGGGTGCTGGAGTTGAAGTCGTTGATGAAGGAAGAGCTGGGAGGAACAGACCCGCGGGAGACTAGCGCGGTCGATCTGTATGCTGGGATCGGATATTTTGCGTTTTCGTATGTCATGGCTGGGGTGGGGAAGGTGCTTTGTTGGGAGTTGAACCCGTGGAGTGTGGAGGGGATGAGAAGGGGGGCGGAGAAAAATGGGTGTGGTTCCAAAATCATTGACCGTGACGAAGTGATGGAGCCAAGGAATGAGGGAGAGCTGGAAAGAGAAAGGTTGTTGGTGTTCCAGGAGAACAATGAGAAGGCTGGTGAGAGGGTCCAAAGGATGAGAGATCATATACCACCTGTCCGACACGTCAACTGCGGCCTTCTACCGACATCTTCGGGCAGCTGGGCGATTGCTGTGCAAGCGCTTGATCCACTACAGGGAGGCTGGATCCATGCGCATGAGAACGTTCGAGCTCGAGACATTGAACAGAAAAAAGAGGAAATCGTCGAGAGATTCAAAGCACTAGTGCATGTACACTATGGGTCTCAGCGCTTTAGCATCACCTGCTCGCACGTCGAGACCGTCAAAAGCTACGGCCCGGCAATCAACCACATGGTCTTCGACATCGCCGTTCTGCCCTTCGAACCGCACCATACCACTCCTACCCTCCCCTCGCCGCCCACGCAAGCAGCATCAGGCTGACGTACAGCACAAAATACGTCACCGGCCAACGCACTCTGAAGTCCTGCCCAGCAGCATCCCAGAAGCCGACCCAGCAGAAGAGTATCGTGGCCGTGAAGTAGAAGAAGCGCGAGAGATTGTCAAGGGGGTCAGGACGATAGGAAGAGAATTCAGGGGACACGCCGAAACTTCTGAGGGATGTTTTGCTCGACGATGGGCATGCGGTCCAGTTGTTCTTGTCGTTCTGCGGCGTCTTCTAACGCGTCGTGTTTGGCGAAGTGGGCGATGTCTTCGGGGTGTGTGAGGTCTTCTTCGCGGGTATCTGAAGGAGGTGAGTCAGGCAGCTGTGCTCGTGTGCGCAATGGATAAGAGGACTCGTATTCAGGGGGGTTTAGGACTATGGCTCGAGGATAGCGAGGGGCGGGGGGCTTACTCTCATCATGGTACTTTTCAAAATGATGGATCTCGTACTCATACTCGTCATCTCCGTGATGGCCGGGTCCAAGCTAGAGCAATTTATCAGCATCACTGTCCCATCCTCCGTGACGCAGCCCATTCTTCCTAGAATCCCCAAGGAAGGAGCATCACCTACCCCAAAATCCTGCAACCTCTCCCCCCCCCTCCACCCCTCCAGCCACTCCCCCCTCCCAACAACCCCATCCCCATCCCTATCAAACCTACGCATCACATCCCCCACCACCTCCCTCCTCTTGTCAGCGCTCACATCCTTCATGCTCTCGTCATCCAACCCATACGTTCTCGAGACCTCGTCTGCTGTCCATCCGCCTGAGGAATCATAGTCGTGCAGGCTGAAGAAGGCGCCGGCGTCGAAGTTCGAGATGTGGTGCTCTTCGGCGAGGTGGCGCGTTGCCCAGTCATTGGAGGGGGAGAGGGGGGCTTGGGAGTGGTCGGAGTGGGCGAGGGTGAGGAGGACGAGGACGAGGAGGAGGGTTAGGGTGGGCAGGAGGTGGGAGTGCATGGTCGATGAGGTTTTGAGGGTCGATGGGGATATTTGGAGAGTTTAGGGAGCTTGTGAGTGGGCTGGCACTGAATGATCACGGTGGGAGTTCAGGGGTAGGGGGGTTGACGGCTCCACCAGCTCCACCGGAGTTCATAGGGCTGAGGCTTGGCAATAATACCCGGCGATCCTTCTCACCGTTTTCCAATCAAAGAGAAAGTACTCTATCTATGGAGTAATATACATGATGTGAAAGACAGACATCCATTACAATCGCCTGCTAGAGCAACGGCAACTGGCAATGATTCGTAATGTAAATTCGCTGGTGAACTCGAAACCTCTTCTTTTGTTTGTCAAACATCAATATTCCCGCAGCAAACTCTGAAGCCTTGGAAGGACTGTTGTTTGTTTTCTGTCATGCTTGCAGATGGCAAGCAAACAAGTCATTTCTTTGTTTGACTGGCCTACATAGAAGATTAGTTCCCATTCATCTGAGTGTCAAGCCGCGCAATCTTCAGAATCCGTGAGCCCCGATTATTTCTTCCGTTGTAGCAGGTATACCTTATATATATATTTGAGAGCTCCCATTGAGTCCACAAGACGAGTCCACAAGCTCCACATTCGGACGACAGATCCGACAACTGGATACCATTACGACTGAGTCAAAAGGAGCTTCGCAGATACACTGCCTCCCAGCGGGAAGCCGAAACAGTCGGGATTGGTTCGGACGAACCACATGTCCTCCATCAGGATACCGTCATCAGGAAGCTCTTCAGTGATTCTTCGATCACCGAGGAACAACATGCTCATCACAGTCGACGTATCGAGGACATTGCGGCTTGGCTAGAGAGCTGCTCTCGAGCAAGGCATTCGGCAGACCGAGAAACGCCTCGACGACTTGCCAGATATTCAAAGCATGCGGTGGAACTACAGTGATGGTATAGCCACACTAGCTTACAGCCGAACTTGTGATGAGGACTTGTTATGAAGTTCAACCTTGGACCTCCGTGAGTAAGAAGATTCGCTGCTCTCGCATGTGGTCTCAAATAACGCAGGATATAGCAGAATACGAGACTCAACTCAAGAGCCACGTCTGGCACAAGCTGCCCAACAGCCCCAATGATAAGACCACTGTGTCCGACCGGGGGTTCAGCGAGATATCGCGCACCATGCATGCGAGGCTGGTTCGCTCAGAGGACGGTCGACAATGGTTGATTGTAGGGAGTACAGCTGTATGTCTTATTTGCCCGACAGAAATCACTTACTTGTGATAATCTTGAGCCGAGGACGGGACGACTCGCCAGCACTGAGTTATACCGGACGGCAAAGATCCAAGGGAGTAGTCACCAGCCAGATGCTGAATTCCGATTGAATGACCCCGCCTACCTCGAATTGCACCAGGAGGTTGGTAATCACTTAGGACAGCAATCACGGAGCACTTGCATTCTGAACAGCCTGTTCCGCAGCCTCTTCTGCCACAGCGATAGCATACTCTTGGTCTAAAACAATCTTGGACTCTTGCAGATAGCTTTCGCGGTTCCATTCGAGACCTCGTTCGTCAGGCCGTCGACAGATCAAGCTTTACCTTTGATGGATGGACTGTAAATGCAGGCCCCAGGTGTCAGCATGATCTCGAGCTTCCGACTACGACTTCCAGGGCGACCCTGATGCAGGCCTGGAGGTTCCTGGGGAATTGGGATCCAGGAGACCGTTACATCACTGATGTCACATTTCCTTACGATCTATGATATCATCACATTGACTACAAGTCCGTTTGCCGCTCAAGTCATCCTAATAGTAGCTTGTGTCTTGGCAGCAAGATGTGATTTAGATCTTGCCCTGCTCGTTGCTGGAAACTTTCGCTACTTCTTGGTCCCGATCTATCTTGTGATGCGAATACCCAGGCGTCCGCTCCTATTCCTGTCGAAGCAAAGTCTTTGACAGTGATTGAATGGCCAACGCAGCTTATGAGGGTTCTTCTTCGGATATGTTGATGGTTCCTTTCGACACAAGTCTAATGACTTCACGGACTAGGAGGTGGGAAGATGATCATGGTGCTTACCTTAAACGGGACACAATGCCATGGGGAGAGACTACAGGTAACAAAGGCCTTGTTCATAACATTTTGAAGATGTGTCGCATAATGGGCAAGTCAACACAAAGCTGTCCGTCATACAATACAACACCTTAATGTGAATGTCACTAGGGCTTTAGAGCCTTACTATATAAGATGTCCAAGTCTCTGCCACGGCTCAATATTCAAACCTCACGAACAATCAATCTACGGACACCAAAGGTTCATCTCAGACTCTCAATCCCAGTCATTCACTTTTTCCGACCAGAAGCCCTCGTGAACACACTCAGATCACAGTCTCGACAAGAGCAGGCGATATAGCTTGTCGCAGGCACAGTATTTGGCGATTTCCTAACAAAATGGCCGACTCTCAAGAAGCCCCACTCCGCATCTGCGTCTTCTGTGGTTCTCAAGCAGGCAACGGGCAAGCACACCTAGATGCTGCTCGCTCACTGGCTCACAGCCTTCATCTAGCTGGTGCCGAGCTGGTATACGGCGCCGGTACCACAGGATTCATGGGAGAACTTGCGAAAACCCTCGTCAAGGAGAGCGGACCAAAAAGCGTACACGGCATCATTCCTCGGGAGTTCCTCGAGAAGGAACGTCCGGCGACGCCCAGCAAAGGGGAGAAAGATACTGAGAAGAGTACTCCATCGCAGTCTACCATACTTCCTCCCGAATCAGCTTTCGGGCGCATAACCCACGTTACAGATCTACCAGCCCGGAAGAAACTCATGTGCCAACTAATCAGCGAAGGTGCTCCAGGCTCCGGGTTCATGGCTCTCACAGGGGGCTTTGGCACTTTGGACGAGCTGGTGGAGATGGTGACGCTACGGCAAGCGCGCGCATGCCTACTCAATGTCGGCGGTTTCTGGGATCCGATTCTGCAGTGGATGGAAATCGCAATCGAGGGAGGTTTTGTCAAGAAGGAAGCGAGGGGGATGCTGGCCGCAAAGGAAACAGCGGAGGAGTGTATTGCTTGGCTGAAGGAGATCTGAGTGCCACTCTCTGCAGGTCTACGGAGCTCGAGATAACCGAGTGTTGTGTCCTCCTTGAGCATGCCATTGATAGCTGATATCCAAGAATACTGATTTGAAAACTCAAACATCCTTTCTTAAATATCCTCTTGCGAGTGCCTCCTCTGTACCTCTATTCATCGACTCCGCGAACCTCTGATATCCTGCCGCTCGACCTCGCAAGCACCATACCGACACCGTACTTCCAGACGCAAGTAATAGTGACATCCCCCAAGAACCCTCTAAACCATCTCACCAGCCAGCTCCAAACCCCAGCACAAGATGCTGTGTACCGTTCACAAACTCCATCATGACCGTCTTCCTTGCTTTGCATATCAACAGCGCCTTCCAGGCCCTTTCCCGTCAGCACTCCACAAGCAGGCTTTCTTGATTTCAATTTGCTGAGTTACTGAGTGGGTTTAAAACATGCTGTTGTATTCGAGCAAGGATATTAAGGGCATTAAAGGAGCACACGTTAAACAAATTATGAGGAAACGACACAATCGAAATTGGTTTTATATTGAGACAAAGGGGATGGATGAGAACTCAAATGTGCGACGTGAGAAATCTAGACGCACTAGAACTGCGATGGAAGAGTGAGAGACTGGGATTTGGCTACAAGATAGTCGAGGAGACCCCATCATCTACCTCAAGACTGCTCTGTACTCATCCAGTTCCCCCCCCAACCCCCCCGTCCTCAAGCACCAT
>JAABUZ0100007991.1_pt1 | contig 12608 bp, 10 predicted proteins | sample 5562091 | NCBI WGS metagenome assembly JAABUZ01 (sample SAMN12813069, study PRJNA571459) | rock metagenome | isolation source: Antarctica rocks | place: Antarctica: Victoria Land, Linnaeus Terrace sud | collected 2015-12-21 | reverse complement strand
AGCTCGTCGGCATCCCGTTCGTGTCGAGGACCGAGTTGACGCCGCCGTTGGCTCCGGCGCTGGTGTCGAGCGGCGAGCGTGCGGCGATGAGCCACTGGTGGTTGAGGAACGACCCACCGAACGCGGCCTGGAAGAAGTTGTCGGCGACGACGTAGCTGGGCGCGCTCTTGCTGTGCAGGTACTGGTAGATCGGCAGCGCTTTGGTGTCGTAGCGCCCCATCGTCAGCCCGACGGCGTCGGAGCCGATGACGTAGCGGTCCTGCTTGCCGCCGTCGATCTGGAACTGCTCCTGGTAGAAGCGGTGGACGAGGTCGCGGGTGCAGCCACCGGGACGGCCGGTGCCGTTGAGCACCCCGTTTGGCGCGAAGGGCGCCCCAGGGATGGGACACGTCGTGTCGGCCGGCTTGATGTAGTCGTCGACCGTCCACCAGGTGTTGCTGAAGTGGCTGTTCGGGACGCCGTGCGTCGGGTCGCTGCAGGTCGTCGGCAGCGGCGACGGCGACGTGAGGTTGACGTCGTCCTGGAGCAGGCACTGGTAGGCGGTGCCGTTCTGGGCCACCTGGGTGGTCGTCGCAGGGGTGGCGTTGTGCAGCCCGTTGACCACCTTGCCTCCGACGCGACCCCAGTCGCCGTAGAGGTTGTCGAACGAGTGGTTCTCCTCGTAGATGACGACGAGGTTGGTAAAGCCTCCCGGCAGCTTGCCGGACAGCGGCCGCGCCGCCTCGGCGGGCACAGCGGCGGCCACGACCAGCCCCGCAGCCCCGGTCAGCAGTGCGGCTGCGGTCCAGGACGTTCTCAGATGTCTCATGGGCGGTCCTCTTCTCCCTGACGGGGCCCGTCGATCGAGGTGACGGGCCACGGCCTGAGAGTGCCATCAACGCAGGCTGTGCGGGGTCAAGGAACCGGAAAACTTCGGGCGAACAGCACGTGGGTCCGGGAATCAGCCCGCGGTCGGCCGGTCTGGTCGCCGGTGTGGTGGGATCGGGGTATGCCACAGACCGTCAAAGGAGTCATCGCTCGTAGCAAGGGCGCGCCGGTCGAGGTCGTCGACGTGGTGGTCCCCGACCCCGGCCCGGGTGAGGCGGTCGTCGCCGTCCAGGCGTGCGGGGTGTGCCACACCGACCTGCACTACCGCGAGGGCGGGATCAACGACGACTTCCCGTTCCTGCTCGGGCACGAGGCGGCAGGGGTGGTCGAGGCCGTCGGTGCGGGCGTCACCGACGTGGCCCCGGGGGACTTCGTCATTCTCAACTGGCGGGCCGTATGCGGGGTCTGCCGGGCCTGCGCGAAGGGCCGGCCGTGGCACTGCTTCAACACGGCCAACGCCGCCCAGAAGATGACGCTGACCGACGGCACCGAGCTCTCACCGGCGCTGGGCATCGGCGCGTTCGCCGAGAAGACGCTCGTCGCGTCGGGCCAGTGCACCAAGGTCGACGGCGATGCCGACCCCGCGGCAGTCGGGCTGCTCGGCTGCGGGATCATGGCCGGCTTCGGCGCCGCCGTCAACACCGGACACGTCGGGCGCGGCGACTCGGTGGCCGTCATCGGCTGCGGGGGGGTGGGGTGCGCCGCCGTCGCCGGTGCGACCGTCGCCGGGGCGACGACCATCGTCGCCGTCGACGTCGATGACCGGAAACTGGCCCGGGCCAGGGGTTTCGGCGCTACGCATACGGTCAACTCGCGCAGCGAGGACGCCGTGGAGCGGATCCGCGAGCTGACGGGCGGCTTCGGTGCCGACGTCGTCATTGATGCGGTGGGCCGCCCGGAGACCTACGAGCAGGCGTTCTACGCCCGCGACCTCGCCGGCACCGTCGTCCTCGTCGGCGTCCCGACCCCGGACATGCAGCTGACCCTGCCGCTGCTCGACGTGTTCGGCCGCGGCGGGGCGCTGAAGTCCAGCTGGTACGGCGACTGCCTTCCGTCGCGTGACTTCCCCATGCTCGTCGACCTTTACCGGCAGGGCCGGTTCGACCTCGACGGCTTCGTCAGCGAGACAGTCGGGATCGACGAGGTGGAAGCGGCCTTCGTCAAGATGGCGGCCGGCGACGTGCTGCGGTCAGTGGTCCGGCTGTGACCGTCCGCATCGACCGGGCGGTCGTCTCCGGCACCTTCAGCCTGGACGGGGGGACCTGGGACGTCGACAACAACGTCTGGGTGGTCGGCGACGACGAGGTATGCGTCGTCATCGACGCGCCCCACAACGCCCAGCCGATCCTTGACCTCGTCGCCGGGCGGAAGGTCACCGCCGTGCTGCTCACCCATGGCCACGACGACCACATCGGCGCGGCGCTCGACCTGGCCGCGGCCACGGGCGCGCCGACCTACCTCCACGCCGACGACCGGATGCTGTGGGACCGCGTGCACGCCGAGCCGCCCCACGCGCCGCTGGTGGACGGCGACCGGTTCGAGGTCGGCGACGTCGAGCTCGACGTGGTGCACACGCCCGGACACTCGCCGGGGGCCTGCTGCTTCTACGCCGAGCGGCTCGGGGTCGTCTTCACCGGCGACACGCTCTTCGCGGGTGGTCCGGGGGCGACCGGCCGCTCGTTCAGCGACCACGACACCATCGTCGCCTCGATCAAGGAGCGGCTGCTCACCCTGCCTGCCCAGACGCGCGTCCTCACCGGCCACGGTGACGAGACCACCATCGGCGCCGAAACCGCTAACGTCTAAATCTAGCCCGACCGCAAGAACCGGTGGATGAGGTCGGCCATCGGCTCGGGTACGTGCGCCATCAGGCGTGCCCGGCGTCCGGGAAGCGCGCCGACCACGTGAGCAGGCGGTCGGCCAGCAGCGCGACGTTGGCGGCCGGGACGACCTTCGGCGGGTTCATGTTCGTCTTCGCCCTCGCCACCCAGGGGGACGCGCACCTCAGCCCGGTAATGGGCGCACTGACCCTGCTGCCGATCGCCGCAGCCTTCATGGTGGTCTCGGCGGACCTCCCGCGGAACGAGCGGCGCTGGGGGCCGCGGACGCTCGTCGGCACGGTCTACCTCACGCTGGCCGCCCGGCGACCAACCGGCACGGCCTCGTCGCGGTGTGCCTGCTGGTCAGTGCCGTGTCCCTGGCCGGCATCCCCCTCTCGCTGCGCCTGGGCCGCGTCGCCGGCGGGGCTCCCGCCCGCCGGTAAACTTCGCCGGTGCCCTTGCGTCTCTACGACACCGCCGCGCGTGCGCTGCGCGACTTCGAACCACTGCAGCCCGGCAGGGTCGGCATGTACATCTGTGGCCTGACGACGCAGGGGGCGCCCCACATCGGCCACGTCCGCTTCGCGGTTGCGTTCGACGTGCTGCGGCGGTGGCTCGAGACCGGGCACGGCTACGACGTCTCCCTCGTGCGCAACGTCACCGACATCGACGACAAGATCCTGCGCCGCGCGGCTGAGTCCACCGAGCCCTGGTACGCCCTCTCCTACCGCAACGAGCGACTCACCGCCCAAGCGCTCGACCAGCTCGGGGTGCTCCCGGCGACCTACGAGCCACGGGCGACCGGCCACATCCCCGAGATGGTCGCGCTGATGGACACGCTCGTCGACCGGGGCCACGCATACCCCGCTCCCGACGCCTCGGGCGACGTCTACTTCGACGTCCTGTCCTGGCCCGACTACGGCTCGCTCAGCCACCAGTCGCCCGACGACATGACCGCGGCCGAGGACGCCGACCCGCGCGGCAAGAAGGACGCCCGCGACTTCGCGCTGTGGAAGGGCCACAAGGCGGACGAGCCCGAGACCGCCTCCTGGGCGACCCCCTACGGCCAGGGCCGCCCCGGCTGGCACCTCGAGTGCTCGGCCATGGCCCGCCGCTACCTTGGCGACACCTTCGACATCCACGGCGGCGGCATCGACCTGAGGTTCCCGCACCACGAGAACGAGCAGGCGCAGTCGCACGCGGCCGGGCTCGGGTTCGCGCGCTACTGGCTGCACAACGCGTGGGTGACCGTGAAGGGCCAGAAGATGGGCAAGTCCCTCGGCAACGCCCTTGAGGTGAGCCGGGTCGTGCGGGTCGCCTCGCCCCTCGCGGTGCGCTACTACCTCACCGCGGCGCACTACCGGTCGATGATCGAGTACCACGAGGGCTCACTCGTCGAGGCGCAGGCCGCGGTCGACCGGATCACCGGATTCCTCGAGCGGGTCGAGCGGATGCGCCCACTCGACACCGTCGACGGCGAGCTGCCCGCGGCCTTCCAGGAGGCCATGGACGACGACCTCAACGTCTCCGGTGCCCTCGCCGTGGTGCACGAGACCGTGCGCGCCGGCAACAGCGCGCTCGACGACGGCGACGACGCGGCGGCACACACGGCCGGGGCCCAGGTCGTCGCCATGACGGAGGTGCTCGGGGTCAACCCGCTGTCCCCGACCTGGCGCGCCACCCAGACCGCGGCGTCCAGTGACGCCCTCGAGGCGCTCGACGCGGTCATCGCCGCGGAGCTCGAGGCCCGTCAGGCGGCCCGGTCCGCGAGAGACTTCACCACAGCCGATGCGATCCGCGACCGGCTGGCTGCGGCCGGTATCGCCATCGAGGACACTCCCTCGGGGGCGCGGTGGTCGCTCGCCCGACGGAACGAGGACCCCCATGCCCGGTAACTCCCAGCGACGCGGGGCGGTGCGCAAGGCGTCCAATGGCACAAAGGGCACCAAGGGCGCCAGCGTCGGCTCCGGCGGTCAGCGCAAAAGGGGGCTTGAGGGCAAGGGTCCGACGCCCAAGGCGGCCGACCGCGAGTACCACCCCGCGGCGAAGAAGGCCCGGGGCGACGCGAAGCGCACGGGCGGCAGCTCAGGGGGTGGCTCAGCGGCCTCCGGAGGTCGAGGCGGGTATGCCGCGGGCGGACGGCCGACCGGCCGGTCCGGCCCCATGGGGGGCTCGGGATCGTCCGGCGGCGGGGGACGCCACGGCAAGCCGACGTCGGAGATCGTCGCCGGGCGCAACGCCGTCGTCGAGGCGCTGCGGGCCGAGGTGCCCGCCACGACGATGTACGTCGCCGGCCGGGTGGACGCCGACGACCGGGTTCGCGAGGCCCTCAAGACCGCGACGGAGCGCGGCATCCCCATCCTCGAGACGCCGCGCGGCGAGCTCGACCGGCTCACCGACGGTGGTGTGCACCAAGGACTTGCGCTGCAGGTGCCGCCCTACCAGTACGCCGACGCAGCCGACCTCATCGACCCGCAGGCACCCGGCATCCCTCTCGTCGTCGCGTTGGACGGCATCACCGACCCCCGAAACCTCGGAGCCGTGATCCGGTCGGTGGCCGCATTCGGCGGCCACGGGGTCGTCGTGCCCGACCGCCGGTCCGCTGGTCTCACCGCCAGCGCCTGGAAGACCTCGGCCGGTGCCGCTGCACGAGTGCCGGTCGCCCGGGTCACCAACCTGACGCGGACGCTGCAGACGTTCCAGAAGGCGGGGTTCTTCGTGCTCGGCCTCGACATGGACGGCGACGTCGAGCTGCCGGGACTGGCGCTCGCCACCGAGCCGGTGGTGGTCGTCGTGGGGTCCGAGGGCAAGGGACTGTCGCGGCTCGTGGGGGAGACCTGCGACCAGGTCGTGTCGATCCCGATGTCGTCGGCGGTCGAGTCGCTCAACGCCGGGGTGGCCGCGGGCGTCACCCTCTACGAGATCGCGCGCCGGCGGGCGGCGGCTCGCGGCTGACGCCGAGCGGTCACCGCCACACAGCCACGCTGGGTACGGTGGCGACGTGGCCAAGAGCGCGCGGGCGGAGAACGCCCGACTGAACCAGATGCGGGACCAGCAGGCGGCGGAGCAGCGTCGCCGCCGGCTGGTCATCGCCGTCAGCGCGGTGGTCGCGGTGGTCGTCGTCGTCGCGGCGCTCGTCGTCATCTCACTCTTGGCCCCGAAGAAGACGGCCGCCGGATCGACGACCCTGGACCCGGCCGTCTCCTCGACCCTCACCGGCATACCGGTGGCCACGTTCGACACGGTCGGCGCCGGTCAGGGTGTGTCCAACCCGCCCAAGGCCATCTCCGCCCCGGCGCTGACCGCCGACAGCAAGCCGCGGGTGCTCTACGTCGGCGCAGAGTTCTGCCCCTACTGCGCGGCGGAACGTTGGCCGTTCGTCGTCGCCATGGCGCGGTTCGGGCAGTTCAGTGGGCTGCAGGCCACCACGAGTGGCGCTGCGCCAGAGCAGTTCCCGGACACTCCGACCCTGAGCTTCCACGGGGCGACCTACACCAGCCAGTACCTCTCGTTCACCGGTGTGGAGACGCAGACCAACACGCACCAGCCGCTCGACACCCTGAGCGCGGACGACCAGAAGATCTTCAGCACGTACAACTCCGGCGGGGGCATCCCGTGGATCGACTACGGCGGGAAGGTGGCGTCCAACGGCGCGTCGATCGACGCCGGCCTGCTCGCCGGCAAGACCCAGGCGGAGGTTGCCACGGCCATCGCCGACCCGTCGACCCCACTCTCCAAGGCGGTCCTGGGGAGCGCCAACACCATCACCGCCCAGCTGTGCCAGCTCACGACCAACCAGCCGGCCGCGGTCTGTACGTCGCCGGGAGTCACGGCCGCGGCGGGGCAGTGACGTGACGGATCTGACCGCGCCGGTGCGAGATTCGCGCGGAGACCGGGTGACGCCGGGCTGGCTGGCGCCGACCGCGCTGACGTGGTGCGTCCTCGGGTTGCTGGTCTCGATCTACCTCACCTACGAGCACCTCACCGGGTCGACGACGCTGGCCTGCCCCGCCACCGGTTCGATCGACTGCGCCAGGGTGACGTCGAGCGAGTGGGCGAGCATCCTCGGCATACCCGTCGCCCCGCTCGGCGTCGTGTTCTTCGCGGTGATGCTCGTCCTGTGCCGGCCATCGATGCTGCGCCGTCCGTCACGTCAGCTGGACCTCGTCCGGCTCGGCTTCTGCGGCATCGGGCTGCTGATGGCGCTCTACCTGCTGTGGGCCGAGCTGTTCCAGGTGCGCGCGATCTGCTTGTGGTGCACCGCCGTTCATGTCCTCACGTTCCTGCTGTTCGCCACGTTGCTCATCGGCAATGTCTTCGTCGAACCCGAGTCGTAGGCCTAGGCTGTGCTCGTCGCGACCTCGTCGGCAGCAGGACCGCCTCGGCGCCGAGCTCCACCGCCGTGGTGATGCGGTGGCCCTGCTGGAGGACGGCCTGTTCGCTGAGTATGCGGTGTTCGCGCTGAGCGACATGGCCACCGCCGGCTACCCGCCGGCCCGCGTCCACTGAGCCGCCCCGACGCACCCGGCGGCCTCGACATCCCGAAGAACCCTGTGTCGCAGCAGGACAACGTGGTCGCCGCCGTGCGTGAGCTCGTCGACCGCGCCCAGCCGTCGTGACCAGGCCGCCGACGGCGGCGACCATGGCGGCCCGGACAGCGATGCGGATTCACTCGGCGACCGATGAGCCCGTGCCGTCGGTTGTCTGGACCACGCGTGGGCGACGTCGACGCAGACACCGTCTTCAGGCTCTAACGTGCAGTGGATGAGAATGCGTCGACGTTTCGCTGCACTTCTGCCTGGGGCGGCTGTCGTGGTCACGCTGGGATGTGCCGCGTGTACCGAGACGGGCGGTGGTCCTGGTCCGAGCACCGGCAGCCAGTCTGCGAGGCCCTCCGGGACAGGTACGTTCGGGAGCGGCATCGACCGTGGAGCCAAGGTCACCCAGCTGACCGGATCATTCGTCACGACACCGGCACCGGTCGAGATGACCGACGGCAAGGTGCATCTGACCTACGAGCTCGTCCTGACCAACGTGGCGCCCGTGCCCGTCCGGGTCGATCGGATCGAGCTGCATGACGCTGCTACCTCAGCGCTCGTTCCGGGCACCACGGCACGGGTCGACCTGACGCCGCTGCGGGTCGGTGCTGAGGCTGAAGGGGCCAGCGACGCGGGTGCCGGCAACACGACGGTGACCATCGCGCCAACCACCACGTACATCGCCTGGGTCGATGTCGCCTTTCCGCAACGTTCCGCGGTGCCGGCGACCATCGAGCATGTCGTGAGCGGTGTGGTCCTGGCCCCCCAGGCACCACCCGCCCCCATCCAGATGCGGCTGGCTCGCACCGACCCGGCCACCGACGGCCCGACGGTCGTTGGCCCGCCGGTGCCGCGGGGACCTGGTACGTGAGTGAGGGCTGCTGCGCAGACGACACGCACCACCGCCGCGGCATCGAACCGGTCAACGGGGTGCTGGAGGTGCCGCAGCGCTACGCGGTCGACCTGTTCAAGCTCGACGACGCGCACCGGACATGGGGTCGGCGACCCGTCCAAGCTCGACAGCTACCTGTCCTACCGACAGCCCATTGTGTCGGTTGCGGCGGGGACCGTGGTCGCCGCCCAGGACGGGCTCGCCAACAGTGCAGAGATCCCTCACCCGACGAATCTGGCCACGGTCAAGGAGACCGTCGGCAACCACGTCATCGTGCAGATCTCCGACCGGGCCTACGTGCTGTACGCACACATGGACCCGGGATCGGTGGCCGTCCGGGTCGGGGACCGGGTCACCCGCGGTCAGCAGCTGGGGCTGATCGGCAACAGCGGCATCTCGACCACCCCGCACCTGCACTTCCAGATCCTGACCACGCCGACCTACTTCCCAGCCGACAGCAGCCCGTATGCGTTCGACTCCTTCACTCTGCTCGGGCGCATCCCGGAGCGGCTGTGGGACGACAACCTGGGACTGCAACCGACCGGTGCGCTGCCGTTCCAGCCGGCCAACCCGTCGTCGACGCGCACGAGCCAGATGCCGCTGGACCGGGACGTGGTTCAGTTCGGTCCATGACCGCCGCCGCCCGCCGTCAACACGCTAGGCGGCCGGGAGGCGCACGTCAGGCCGTAGGCCGCTGGTGCCTTCCTCACGCTCCAGCGCGCGGGGGCTCCGGTGACGGAGCCGTCCGGCCACCTCCACTGACTGGTTGCCATTCAGCTGCTACTCCGGCTCGGGGATGACGTCCGCCTGACCAGTGAACAGCGCTTGCCGATGGGCGTACAGCCGGTGGCGCTGCGTCGACAGGTCAGTTCTGGTCGTCTCGGCATCGTCCGCGCGACACATGGTGACCACTCGCGCCCACAGATCCGCCAGAGGTGACCTTTGGCGGCTGAAGCCGCGCTGGGCGGATCGGCCAGAGGTGACCTTTGGCGGCTGAAGCCGCGCTGGGCGGTGCGGCCGGAGGTGACTTGGACCTCAGTCGTTGAACATCGCGACGACCGGCATCTCCACCGTGTCGACTCCAACCACCGACTGCTCGTCCGGCTTGGCCGGCAGCACCTGGTCGACGTAGTCGCGCACGGCAAGGCGGATCGGGATGTCCGTGCCCGCCCGCTCGGACATGTACCAGCGGTGCTCGAGCACCTCGTGGAACACCTCGGCGGGCTCGAGCTTGCCGGCGAGGTTGCGCGGGACCGCGCGCACCGTGGGCTCGTAGACCGACACGAGCCAGTCGTGCGCGACGAGCTCCTCGTCCTCGTTCTGACGGTCGGTCGCGGCCCGGAACGAGTCGAGGTCGTTGAGCAGCCGTCGGGCCTGGTTCTCCTCGACGTCGAGCCCGGCCAGCCGCAGCAACCGCCGCGAGTGATGTCCGGCGTCCACGACCTTGGGCTGGATCTGGATCGTCGTGCCGTCGAAATCCGTTGACATGGACAGCTCGGCGATGTCGAAGCCGAGGTCGTTGAGCCGCCGGATCCGCTCCTCGACCCGCCACCGGTCACCGGTCTCGAACCGTTCCGCCTCGGTGAGCGCCGCCCACAGCGTGTGGTAGCGCTCGACGATCCGGTTCGACACCTCGATCGGGTCGGCGACCTCCTCGAGCAGCCCGCCGGCCTCGAGGTCCATGAGCTCGCCGGCGATGTTGACCCGCGCGATGTCGAGGTCGTGCTCGCGCTGCCCGGTGGTGAGAGCGGGGTGCAGCTCGCCGGTCTCGGCGTCGACGAGGTATGCCGCGAACGCGCCGGCGTCGCGCCGGAACAGCGTGTTGGACAGCGAGACGTCGCCCCACCAGAAGCCGGTGAGGTGCAGCCGCACCAGCAGCACGGCCAGCGCATCGATCAGCCGCTGGGCGGTGTCCGGCCGCAGCGACTGGCTGTAGAGAGCGCGGTAAGGCAACGCATACTGCAGGTGCCGGGTGATGAGGCAGGCGTCGAGGGTCGTGCCGTCCCGCGACTGCCGGCCGCTGACGATGCCGAAGGGCTCCACGCAGGGCAGGTCGAGGCGCTCGAGGTTGCGCAGCATCGCGTACTCGCGTCGCGCCAGGTCGAGCTTGATCTCCTTGATCGCCAGCACCCGGTTGGACACCCGCACGAAGCGCACGATGTGGCGCGAGATGCCCCGGGGGAGCGCGGCGAGACGTTCGGCCGGCCAGTCCTCGAGCGGGACCGACCACGGCAGGTCCAGCAGAGCCGGGTCGGGGCGCGCGGCGGTCAGCTCGAGGGGCACGTCGTCATCGTTCCACGGTTGGCAGCGACGACGGATGACACGACGAAGGGCGGCACCTCAGCGGGTGCCGCCCCTCGTCGAGCGCTCAACCGCCGATGCGCTCACCGTTCTCGGCGCTGAACATGTGCAGGTGTCCCTGACGCGGGGCCAGGTGGATGACCGAGCCCTTCTCCGGGGGACGCCGACCGTCGACCCGGGCGATGAACGGCTTCGAGGACGCCAGATCCTCGTCCCCCCCCACGTCGATGGTGTGGGCCTTGGTCTGGCCGTAGATGTACGCGTCGGCGCCCAGCTCCTCCACGACCTCGACCGTGACCGCCAGGCCCTTGCCGCTGTCGGTCAGGTCGAGGTCCTCCGGGCGCACCCCGACCGTGACATGGCTCCCGGCCTGCTTCAGGTCCTCGCGGGCGATCGGCAGCACGGCGTCGCCGAACTTGACGCCACCGTCCGTGACGGGCACGTCGAGCAGGTTCATCGCGGGCGAGCCGATGAAGCCGGCCACGAAGACGTTGTCCGGGTGGTCGTACATACGCCGCGGGCTGTCGCACTGCTGGAGCAGGCCGTCCTTGAGCACCGCGACCCGGTCGCCCATGGTCATGGCCTCGACCTGGTCGTGCGTGACGTAGACCGTCGTGACACCGAGGCGGCGCTGCAGCGACGCGATCTGCGTACGCGTCTGCACGCGCAGCTTGGCGTCGAGGTTGGACAGCGGCTCGTCCATGAGGAAGACCTGCGGGCTGCGGACGATGGCGCGGCCCATGGCGACGCGCTGCCGCTGACCACCGGAGAGGGCCTTCGGCTTCCGGTCGAGGTAGGGCTCCAGGTCGAGGATCTTGGCCGCCTCCTTGACCCGCTTGCCGATCTCGTCCTTGGAGACGCCGGCGATCTTCAGGGCGAAGCCCATGTTGTCGGCGACGGTCATGTGCGGGTAGAGCGCGTAGTTCTGGAACACCATGGCGACGTCGCGGTCCTTGGGGGACAGGTGGGTGACGTCGCGGTCACCGATGAGGATGCGGCCGCCGTTGACCTCCTCGAGGCCGGCGAGCATGCGCAGGGACGTGGACTTGCCACATCCGGAAGGACCGACGAGGACGAGGAACTCGCCGTCGGCGATGTCGATGTTGAGCTTGTCGACGCTGGGGATGGGGTTGCCCGGGTACTGCCGGGTGGCTTCGTCGAAGGTCACAGTTGCCATGTCGAGATATCTCCTTCACCGGCAGGAACGTGCCGGACGGTCCGTTGTAAAGGTGGGTCGACCGCCGAGCATGTCCTCGGCGACGCTCGCATCATGACCCATCGGAGGGCTCGCTGGCTAGGGCCTCGCTGTCCGCCGGAGCCGCAGCCCAACCGGGACCGTGAAAGCTCTTACAGGGACTGCGCTTCCTTGCCGAGTGTTGCTACGTTTCGGCGCACTCAAGAGTGACGCTGTCGTCGCCTGGTTACACAGGAGAATCCATGCAGAAGCGCGCCCACGGCGCGGTCGCCTTCGCGGGCGTCGCAACCCTGTTCATGAGCGCCTGCGGGGGCAGCTCGACGACGACGGCCCCCGCCGCGACGGACGCCGGCTCGGCCACGACGACCAGCGCCATCACGCCAGTGGCCGCGACCACGACGGGCACCGCTGCCCCGGTCCGCGACGCCAACGTCGACCTCGTCATCTGGTGCGACAACGACCGCAAGGCGATCCTCGACAAGTACGCGACCCAGTTCGGCCAGGAGCAGGGCATCAAGGTCGCCGTGCAGGGCTCCACCGACGTCCGCAAGGACTTCAAGGACGCCACCAACGTCGGCAAGGGCCCGGACGTCATCGTCGGTGCCCACGACTGGCTGGGCGAGCTCGTCCAGAACGGCGCGGTCGAGCCGGTGCCGCTCTCCGCCGACCAGCAGGGCACGTTCACGAAGAGCTCGATCCAGGCGGCCAGGTACAACGGCCAGCTCTACGGCGTGCCGTATGCCACGGAGAACCTCGGCCTGATGCGCAACACCGCGCTGGCCCCCGACGCACCCGCGACCTATGAGGACATGGTCACCAACGGCAAGAAGCTCGTGGCCGACGGCAAGGCGACCAACGCGCTGCTGCAGCAGGTGAGCAAGACCGGAGACGCCTACTACGCCTACCCTTACCTCAAGGCCTTCGGCGGCGGCATCTTCGGCCAGAAGGACAACGGCGACTACGACCCGACCAAGGTGCTGGTCGGCAGTGACGGG
>JAABUZ0100007988.1_pt1 | contig 12610 bp, 11 predicted proteins | sample 5562091 | NCBI WGS metagenome assembly JAABUZ01 (sample SAMN12813069, study PRJNA571459) | rock metagenome | isolation source: Antarctica rocks | place: Antarctica: Victoria Land, Linnaeus Terrace sud | collected 2015-12-21 | reverse complement strand
CGGCGGCTCAGCCGCTTCCTGGAGATCGCCGAGGGGTCGTAGTAGGGCTTGGCTGGTGGCGTTTGGAGCGCACCTGCGCTGCGCACGAGTGCTCCCCAAACGCACATGAGCCCACTCTCCGCCAGATAAGATCTCGCGCTCACGGATGGCCGCGTTCGTACGAGCGTGGGCCTCGACCGGGGTGCTGATAGACGTGAAGCTGGTTCACGGTGGGCTAGTGATATCCGCCACAGCGGCACGTAGTCGGTCGGGGTCGTGCTCGCCGCGGACCAGCGCGTCGAGGACCAGCCCGTCCAGGGCTGCCACGACCGCCGCCCCCCTCGCGCCAACCCGCTCGGCGGCCAAGGCGACGAACCGGTCTCGGGCTCGGACGAGTGGCGCCCGGAGCGTGGGATCGCGGGCGGCCATGAGGAACAGCTCGTAGCGCGCCAGCGTCAAGGTCCTGCCGGGTCCGAGCCAGTGCTCAAGCGCTTCGGCGGCGTCGCCCTCGACCGCTGCGCTCTCGCGCTCGGCGAGATGGTCGAAAAGCGCAGCCACCATTGCTGGTCGGTCGCCGAAGTGGTGGCGCACTGACCCATGTGGCAGCCCCGTGGCGTCTTCGGCGGCGCGCACCGTGAGGCTGGCAGCCCCGGATCGGCCCAGGAGCTCTAAGGCTGCATCGAGCAGTCGGATTCGGGAATCGTTCTCCAGGTGGAGAAGGATAGGTGCTACCGTCTTCTCCATGTGGAGAATCGAATTGGAACTCGATGACGTTGGGGCGCCCTACGATCGTCGCGCCGCAATCTATGACCGTCTCGTGCGCTCACCGATGTACAACCAGATCGCGTGGAGTTCCACGCCGGATGACTACGCCGGCTTCGTCGCTGCCTCGGCCGGCGGCCCGCTGTTAGAAGCCGCCGCCGGCTCGGCAGCTGCAACCGCCAATCTGCATGCGAGCTCGCCGCGTCCGACGGTGCTGGTCGATCTGTCACGAGCGATGCTCGAACGTGCCGCGCGGCGCATTGCTGCTGCTAGTGACGACGGCGCCGGCAAGCACCCCGCTCACATCCGCCTGGTACAGGCCGACCTCCTCGCGCTCCCGTTCTCCGCGCACGAGTTCACCACCATCCTGGGCCTCGGCCTGACCCACCTCTTCGACGATCTCGTCACGCTCGTGGACGCGTTACGCGCCCAGCTCACGTCAAACGGTCAGCTCTTCCTCGCTGGCCTCGTCGCCGAGACGCGCCGCGGCCGACGGTACCTGCAGGTGCTGCACCGCGCCGGTGAGGTCTGTGCGCCCAGGACCGCCGAAGAGCTCCACGTCGCACTGGGCGGTCCAGCGAAGTTCCACACGACCGGCTGCATGGCCTACGCCACGCTCACCGCCTCTTGATCCTGCCGATCGGGCACGGCGAGCATTTCATCCGGCCGTCGGGCCCCTTGGCGAAGAGAACCAATCGCCTCGGCGCGAGCGGTCGCTATGGCCCCACGATGGTCGGCGCCGAGCATGCAGACCGGGCCGTCGACCGTTTGCGGCGCCACAGCCAGCAGCGAGGTGGTCCGACCTCGCCGTGTAGCCAGGCGTGGGTGGCAGCCGGTGATTGGTGGTGGTTCGCCGTTCGAAGGCGGCCACGCAATCGCCGCCCCCGCATCAGCGCCGCCGGTGACGCGAATTGTTCAGTCGCGGGGGGCGTAGCGGTGGTGCAGCATCAGGTCGTTGCCGTCGGGATCGGTGAAGAAGGCCATATGGCAAACCCCCGTGTCCATGATCTCGCCGGCGAACGCCACACCCTTCGCCTCAAGCTCGGCGCGCGCCGCCGCCACGTCGTCAACGTGCAACGCGGGATGGGCGTTCTTCTGAGGCGTGAAAGCCATGCCGAGACGCTCGGGCTCCCAGATACCGAAGCAGGTCTGACCGATCCAGAACTCAAACCGGCCGTGGTCGTCGGGCCGCAGCCCCAGCGTGTCGATATAGAAAGTGCGTGAGCGCTCGGAATCCCGCGAAGGGATACCGACGAAGTCGAGCTTGGCGATCATGGGCATAGATCTTAACCTTGAACCGGCAGCTCGGCCAGTCCTGCACACGGATCGCTCACCGCCACCGTTGCTGGGCGAGGTCTGCTGCTATGCGGCACTCCAAATCTAGCTTACCGAGGGCGCCGGGATGAGGCGAGGAAGAAGTTGCCGAGCGGCTGGCGGGGTTCAGGGAGACCATGGCGTCGCTGCCGCGCGGTATCCACCAGCCTGCCCGTCGCCCGGTACTTCAAGGCGTTGTCGGGAGCAAGGTCACTGTGCGGCGCGTGGTCGTGCTGGGTCGAGGCGGTGCCGGCAAGTCGGTCGTGGCGCTGCGCATCGGGGAGCTCGCCCGGCTGCCTGTTACCGAGCTAGACCAGAAATTCTGGTCGGCCGACTCCGACCAACGCCTCCTGCCCGCTGGGAGGAAGTGCAGCGAGAGTTGGCGGCCGCCACCACGTGGGTCCTGGACGGAGATCTCGGCCCGTATCACTCCCTCCAGCCCCGTCTGGCCAATGCCGACACCGTGGTCATCCTCGAGGATGAGCCTGTCGCTGCGCCCTACGAGATCCGGGCGGTCGACCATCGCGACGACGTCATCGCCGCGCTGGCGAAATGCGGCGGTGAGCCCACTCGCTCAGCCGCCGGCGCGTGCCGGCAGTGTTGTACGCGCTGTCAACCGTGCTCGCAGCAGACGGCCGCTTCGAAGTCGCCGACCTCGAACCAGTCGGCAACCCCGTTGCCGACTGGCGCGGAGGGATCGCCGATTGGTGGTGGCTGACATCAAGATGGCGCAGTTGCAGGACAATCGCGCCACCGACCAGTAGCTGCTCGACTCGTCGCGGCGACCGCTCTCGGCGCCTAGGTCGAGCAGTTGTCGCGGAGGAAGCGCGGCTGCGGCGGGAGGCACTCGCGCGCAGCGCAGGTGCCTCCAGACGCAGCGGGTCCCACTAGCTGACGGCGTCCCTATCCTGATCTTCGATGGATGACGAGCGCGTACTGGCCGAGCGGCTGATCTCCTACGACACCTCCCGGGCGCAAGAGCTCGTCGCCGCGGCAGGATTCGTCAAGGGCTGGCTTGAATCCCGGGACATCGCGGTGCGCCACCTGGATCACAACCACTTGCCGGTGCTGATCGCCGAGTCCGGCGCGACCTCTGAGCAGGTGCCGTGCGTGGTCCTGCACGGGCACCTGGACGTTGTCCCCGGCGACCCCAGTCAGTTTCATCCGCGGATCGAGGGCGACCGTCTGATCGGCCGCGGCGCCTACGACATGAAGGGGGCGCTGGCGGCGATGATGTGCGCGCTCAAGGACCTGGAGGGCCAGGATCGCGTGCGGGTGCGCTTGATGTGCGTCCCCGACGAGGAGTCCGAGGACCTCGACGAGCGCTCCACCGACACTGTTGTCGCTCAGGGCTTCGCGGGCAACTTCGCCATCACCGGCGAGCCGACCGACATGCACATCGGGATCGAGGCCAAGGGGGTGCTGGTGATGCGGATCGACGTCCACGGCCGATCCGCCCACAGCTCGACTCCGTGGCTGGGGGAGAACGCGGTGCTCAAGGCCATCGACGTGTTCCGCAGCATCCTGTCGCTGCCCTTCGCGCGGGAGTCCTCGGAGATGTTCGATCGTCCCTCGGTCAACCTCGGCCGGATCGAGGGAGGGCGGGCTCTGAACATGGTGCCCGACCTGTGCACGATGTCGGTGGACGTCCGCTACCTGCCCGGCCAGGACCACACCGAGATCCTGGCGCAGGTTCGCGGTCTCGATGGTATCGACGTCACCCGTACGTTCATCCACCCCACCGTCTCGGTGCCTCGCAGCGATCCCTACGTGCAGGCCCTGCGGGACGCGGTCGCGCGGTCGGCCCGCGGCGAGGTCATGAGCGTCGGACGCGACGGCGCCTCGGATGCGGCCGCGTTCATCGAGGCGGGGGTGCCCGCAGTGGAGTTCGGCCCCGCCGGCGCCGGTCATCACGGCCCCCAGGAGTGGGTATCGCTGTCCTCGCTGGCGCGCTACCGGCGGGCACTGGCCGACTTCGTGCGAGCGGTGCCGATCTGGGTGCAGTCGCCGGGTGCGGGTGAAAGGGCCCAGGCGCGGCCGCCTCGCTCCGCCGCCGGCGGCGGCGGCGAGCTGCGCGCGATCGAGGGCGGTCGGGCGTGAGGCTCGTTCCGACCACGGGCCGCGGGACGCTCGGCCGCTTCCTGATCGGCGCCGTGATCGTGATCGCCTTCACTGCCGCCACCACCGCGGTGGCCGGTCTGCTGCAGTTCAAGCAGGTCGCCAACGACATCGGCCTCTCGCCGCCGCTGCCCCACGCGCGGGTGACCATCCCCGATCCCGGCAACGCGCAGACGATCCTCGTGATCGGCTCCGATCATCGCGCCCGCGATCCGTTCACCGCCGCCAACACCGACACGATGCTGCTGGTGCGCATGGACCCGGCCTCCTCGACGATCAACGTCCTCTCGATTCCGCGTGACCTGCGGGTCGACATTCCCGGTCACGGTACGAATAAGCTCAACGCCACCTATTCGGTCGGCGGTCCCAACCTGCTGATCAGGGTGCTCCGTGAGCAGGTCTTCCCGGGGCTCCAGGTCAACCACATCGTCGATGTCAACTTCGGCGGCTTCCAGGCTCTGGTCAACGCCATCGGTTGCGTTTACGCCGACGTCGATCACCGCTACTACAACAACACTGCGGTGACCGGGTACTCCAGCATCGACATCCAGCCCGGATACCAGCGACTGTGCGGCAGCGATGCGCTCGCTTTCGTGCGGTTCCGCCACACCGACAGCGACCTCGTGCGCAACGCCCGCCAGCAGGACTTCATCAGGTGGGCCAAGGACCAGTACGGCGTGTCCCAGATCCTGGCCAACAAGGACCGGCTGCTGCGGATCTTCGGCCAGCACACCCAGACCGATCCGAATCTGCACTCGGTCGACGGCCTGATCAACCTGTTCAATCTGGCGGCCTTCTCCGCCGGCCACTCGATCAAGCAGTTCAAGTTCCCCGCGATCCTTCTCCCCTGCGGGGCGCCGGCGGTCGGCCGTGGCGCCGCGGCGCAGACCCCCTGCTACGTGGGCGCCGAGCCGGGAGCCGAGGACCGGACCTTCGCCGCCTTCATGAGCCCCACCGTCGGCGGTGCGCCGGTCCCCGCAGCCGGCCCCGCGGGCCGAACCCGGCGCGGCGCGCCGCTACCCAGGGTCACCAACCTGACGGGCGACGCTGGGGACGGCAGAGCGCAGGCGGCCGCCCTGCGACGCCTGGCGATGCCCGTCTACTTCCCGCGCCAGATCGCCTTGGGCTCGAGCTATTGCTCCTCCTCGACCAGCGCCTGCCCGGTGGAGATCCCGAGCACCGGCTCCTATCCCCGCGCGTACCGCATTCGTGACCAGCAGGGGAGCACCTACCCCGCCTACCGGCTGACGTTGGTCCTCAACCAGCTGGGCGGCGAGTACTACGGCGTGCAGGGGACGACCTGGAAGGATCCGCCCCTCCTGCGGTCCCCGTCCCAGACGAGGACCGTGGGCGGCCGGCAGCTGGAGCTCTTCTTCAACGGGCACAAGCTGACGGTGGTGGCGTGGCGCTCGCCCGCCGGCCCTGTTTGGATCTCCAACACCTTGACCGACGACCTCAGCAACGCGCAGATGCTGGGCATCGCCGCCTCGCTGGGTCGAGGTTGAGCCGCCGGCGGGGGCGAGGGGCGCCTCAGACCACAGCTCGCTAGCCTCCCGCCCTCCGATGGCCCGTTCACGTGAACCGATCGCGGTGATCGGCACCGGCTACGTTGGGCTGGTCACCGCCGCGGGCTTCGCCGAGCTGGGCAGCGAGGTCTGGTGCGTCGACGTCGACGAGAGCAAGATCGAGCAGCTGCGGCGGGGGGAGATCCCGATCTACGAGCCGGGCCTGGCCGAATGCCTGGCGCGCAACCAGGAGCGCCTGCACTTCTCCACCGAGCTGGCGCCGGCACTGGAGCACGCGCGGCTGCTGTTCGTGGCGGTGGGCACGCCCCCGACCTACTCGGGCGATGCCGACCTCTCAGCGGTTCACTCGGTGGTGGGCGCGATGCCGCCCTCCGAGCGGCACGCGCTGGTGATGAAGTCGACCGTTCCCGTGGGCACGGGGGCGGCGATCCGGCGGATCTTCGAGAACCAGGGCAAGTCCGACTTCGCCTATGTGTCCTGCCCTGAGTTCCTCAAGGAGGGCTCGGCGCTCCAGGACTTCCTGGCCCCGGACCGCGTCGTCGTCGGCGACAACGGCGACTGGGCCGGGGACGCGGTGGTGGAGCTTTACGCGCCACTGGACTCGGCGCTAGTGCGCACCGACATCGCCAGCGCGGAGATGATCAAGCTGGCCGCCAACGCCTTCCTGGCCACCAAGATCTCGTTCATCAACGAGATCGCCAACGTCTGCGAGGAGACGGGAGCCGACGTGCTGGAGGTCGCCCGCGGCATGGGCTTGGACCGTCGCATCGGCACCCACTTCCTGAGGCCGGGAATCGGATTCGGGGGTTCGTGCTTTCCCAAGGACGTCTCCGCCCTAAAGCAGCTGGCCGGAAACTCCGGCTACCACTTCCAGCTGCTGACGGCGGTGATCGAGGTCAACGAACTGCAGAAGCGGCGCGTGGTCGCCAAGCTGCAGAAGCACCTCGGATCGCTCGTGGGCAAGCGGATCGCACTTCTGGGCCTGGCCTTCAAGGCCCACACCGACGACATGCGCGAGGCATCCTCGCTGGTGCTGGCCGCGCGCCTGCAGGCCGATGGTGCCCAGGTCATGGCGTACGACCCCGTAGCCGAGCGGGAGGCCCGCAAGCTGATGGTCGGGGTGGAGTTCGCCGACTCCGCGCTGGGAGCGCTGCAGGGCGCTGACGCCTGCATCCTCGTCACCGAATGGCCAGAGTTCGCCGAGCTCGACTGGAGCGAGGTCGCCGAGCGCATGCCCGGGCGGCTGATAATCGACGGGCGCGACTTCATCGATCCGCAGGAGGTCAGGCGCGCCGGCTTTGAGTACGAGGGCATCGGGCGGTAGCGCTTGCAAGCTCTGATTCTCGTGGGGGGAGAGGGCACCCGCTTGCGACCCCTGACCTCGACCATGCCCAAGCCGGTGGTGCCGCTGGCGGGCCAGCCGTTCATCGCCTACATGGTGCAGTGGCTGCGACGCCACGGGGTGAGCGACGTAATCCTCTCCTGCGGGTTCATGGCGGCGGGGATGCGTGAAGTGCTGGGCGACGGGAGCGCCCTGGGGGTGCGGCTGCGCTACATCGAGGAGCCGGAGCCCCTGGGCACCGGCGGGGCGCTGAAGTTCGCGCAGGAGCTGCTGGACGAGCGCTTCTTCATGCTCAACGGCGACGTTCTCACCGACATCGACCTGAGCGCCCAGCTCGCCCAGCACGAGCGCACCGGCGCTCGCGCGACGCTGGCCCTGACACCGGTGGAGGATCCCTCCGCCTACGGTCTCGTGCGCCTGGGCCCCGACGGGGCTGTGAGCGAGTTCGTGGAGAAGCCGAGCCCCGAGCAGGTCGACACGGACCTGATCAACGCCGGGGCCTACATCCTGCAGCGCGACGTGCTGGCCGGGATGGCGCCCGCCGGGACCAACATCTCCATCGAGCGCGACGTGTTTCCCGAGCTCGTGGGCCGAGGCCTCTACGGCTTTGCCGCGCGCGGCTACTGGCTGGACATCGGGACCCCGGAGCGCTACCTGCAGGCTACCTTCGACATCCTGGAGGGTACCGTGACCACCGATGGCGGCGGTCCCGCCGGTGGAGTCGGGGCGCCGATGCTCGACGGGGCACCGGGCAGCGGACGGATCCTGGCGCCTTCCATCGTGCAGCGTGACTGCCGGATCGCCGCTGGCGCCGTCGTCGGCGGCCGTGCGGTGCTCGGCCCGGGCGTGACGGTGGGCGTGGAGGCCCGGGTGGAGAGCTCGGTGCTGCTCGGGCGGGCCAGCGTGGGCGCGCACAGCACCGTCCGCGGCTGCATCGTCGGACCCGGCGCCTCGATCGGCGAGCACTGCCTCCTGCAGCGCGGCGTGGTCCTCGGTGAGAACGTCCACGTGGGGGATGACAACGTCCTCAGCGCCGGCGTGCGTATCTTCCCTGGCGTGCAGCTGCCGGCAGGAGCGATCAGGTTTTGAGCGCGTCGACGGATCTCGATCCTGCGGCGATCGCCGGTGTCGATGTGGGCGGTCAGCTCGGCGACATCCTGGGGCTGCCCGACCAGCTTCGCGACGCGCTGTGGCGGGTGCAGAGCGCCAACCTGGCACGCGAGGAGTCCTCCGCGGGCCTGATCGTGGCCGGCATGGGAGGATCGGCCATCGGCGGCGAGCTGGCCAGAGCCTCCCTCGGGGACCGGGCCTCGCGGCCGATCGTGCTGGCCCGGGGGTACGCGCTGCCGGCGTGGACGACGCCGGAGGCGACGGTCCTGTGCCTCAGCTACTCGGGCGATACCGAGGAGACGCTGGCCCTCTACGAGGCGGCCGGAGCGCTCGGCGCTCGCCGGATAGTCGCCACCACCGGCGGCCAGCTCGCCGAGGGGGCGCGCTCCGAGGGGGTGCCGGTGATCCCGCTCCCGGGCGGCTTTCAACCCCGCGTCGCGGTCGCCTACTCGCTGGTGGTGGCGCTGGAGGTGGCGGCGATCTGTGGCGCCGGAGAGTCGCTGCACTCCGAGATCGACGTCGCCGCCGCCCACGCCGAGCAGCTCGTCAGCGCGTGGGGGCCCGAGGGGGCGCCCGACAGCCTGCCCAAGGCCCTCGCCGCCGGTCTGCACGGCACGGCGCCGCAGATCTACGGAGCGGGGCTGACGGCGCCGATCGCCTACCGCTGGAAGTGCCAGATCAACGAGAACGCCAAGGCCCCCGCCGGTGCCGCAGAGCTCCCCGAGCTCGACCACAACGAGATCTGCGGCTGGGTGGGCGCCGCTGAGGTGGGCCGCTTCAGTGCTGTGTTCCTGGACGACTCAGACCTGCATCCCCGGATCCGCCAGCGGATCGAGCTGACCCGCGAGATCATCGCCGGCACCGGGGCGAGCACCCATCGCGTGCAGAGCATCGGCGAGACGCGGACCGAGCGGCTCGTCTCGCTGGTGCTGCTCGGCGACCTCGTCTCGCTCTACCTCGCCGTTCACCGTGGCGCCGACCCGACGCCGGTGACGCCGATCGAGCGGCTCAAGGAAGCACTCGCGCGAGGCTAGCGAGCGCGACGAAGCGCTCGTAGCCGGCAACAGCATCTGCGTGGTCGTGGCTCGCGCGCGGGCCCAGCGGAGCGAAATGAAGCGGACGCTTCAGACGGGCGCTTAGCGCAGCGAGATCCCGCGCTGTTTCGTAGAGCCGCTGATCTGCGACCCGCAGCAGCTCCTCCACGGTGTCACCGTCACCGGGGTAGGTCGCCGTTCCCACCGTCAGATCCCAAGGCGCGTCCACCGGCAGGTGTTGATTTCAGGAGTCGACTGCACCAGCTGACCCTGAGATTCGGTGGTTGTGCAGACGACTGTTGACCTCGGGGCGATCAGGAGTCGGGTGCACGGAGCGGCGTTCTGTCCGTAGTCGTGTGCACTATCTTCGCTTGTGCTCGATGATCGCCCGTCACGGGTCGCGGCGCTGGTGATCCCGGACGGGGCGCCGGTCGTTGAGCGGGGCGTGGTGTCGATGTCGGATGCTGCTTGGGAGGAGGCCCGGCAGCGGGCGGGGGTGATCGAGTCGTTGGCGACGAGGCGCTTTATCTCCCACAGGGCGGCGGATGCTGCTGGCGAGCAGCTCGGCTTGTCCCGACGACAGGTTTACAAGCTTGTGAAACGGTGGCGGCATGGATCGGGTTTGGTGACGGATCTCGCGGTTGGGCACTCCGATGGCGGCAGGGGCCGGGGGCGGCTGCCGGACGAGGTTGAGTCGGTGATCCGAGAGGTGCTCCGTACCGGCTATCTGAAGCGTCAACGGCCCCGGTTTGCGGTCATCTACCGCGACGTCGCTCGCGCTTGCCGGGTGCGGGGTCTGGCGGTCCCGGCGCGCAACACGGTCGCCCGCCGGGTCGCGGCGATGGATCCGGCGGAGGTCGTGCAGGCGCGGGAAGGGACCGGGGCGGCGCGCAGGTTGCGGGCCGCGGGCAGAGCACCGCCGGCGGTGGCGGGGCTGCTGGAGCAGGTCCAGGTCGACCACACGGTGATCGACGTGATCGTCGTCGATGAGGGCGATCGGCTCCCGATCGGCCGTCCATATCTGACGGTCGCGATCGATGCCTGCAGCCGGTGTCTGCTCGGGCTGGTCGTGACGCTCGAGGCTCCCTCGGCGGTGTCTGTTGGCCTGTGCTTGGCGCATGCCTGCTGCGACAAGCGGCCGTGGCTGGAGCGCCTCGGGGTGGAGGTGGAGTGGGCGATGGGGGGAAAACCGGCGCAGCTCTATGTCGATAACGCGGCTGAGTTCAAGAGCGAGGCGCTGTGCCGTGGCTGCGAGCAGCACGGGATCGCTCTGGAGTATCGACCCCCGGGGCGACCTCATTACGGCGGGATCGTGGAGCGAGTGATCGGCACGGCGATGGGCAAGGTGCACGAGCTGCCGGGCACGACGTTCTCCAATCCCGGCCAACGCGGGGACTATGACGCTGACGGGAAGGCGGCGTTGACGCTGCGCGAGCTGGAGCAGTGGTTGGCGCTGGCGGTCGCGACCTATCACGGCAGCGTGCACGGCGGTCTGGACCAGACGCCGGCGGGCCGGTGGGCGCAAGGTGTCGCCGCGTCAGGGGTCCCGCCGGTCGTGAGCAATCCGACGGCGTTTCTCGTGGACTTCTTGCCGGTGATCCGCCGGACGTTGACGCGCACGGGGTTCGTGATTGACCACGTCCACTACTTCTCCAACGCGCTGAAGCCGTGGATCGCGCGCCGGGAGCGACTGGCGAAGTTCGTGATCCGTCGCGATCCGCGCGACATCAGCCGGGTCTGGGTGCTCGAGCCAGACGGCGGCCAGTACCTGCAGGTTCCCTACCGGACGCTGTCGCACCCGGCGGTGACGCTATGGGAGCACCGCCAGGCGGTGGCCCGGCTTCGGCAGCAGGGTCGCGACGAGGTCGACGAGCAGGCGCTGTTCGCGATGATCGAGCAGATGCGCGCTATCTCCCGCGGCGCGCAGAAGACCACCCGCAAGAGCCGTCGTGACCGGGAACGCCGCCAGCACCTCAGCGCCCCGAAACGACCGCGCCTGCCGGCGCCGCCACCGGACGCTCCGTGCGATCACGAGCGGGACAGCGACCTGTCGGCGGCGGTGCCGTTTGATGACATCGAGGAGTGGTGACGGTGGACGATTATCCCCCGCTTGACCTGGGCCATCTCCACCCGAGCGCCCAGCAGCTCGCGCGGCTCCCCGACAGCGAGCGGGTCCAGCGGATTCGAGCCGACCGGTGGATCGGATACCCGCGCGCCCTCGAGGCGCTGGCCCGACTGGAGACGCTCTACCAGTGGCCGACCAAGCAGCGGATGCCCAACCTGTTGCTCGTCGGGCCGACGAACAACGGGAAGTCGATGATCATCGAGAAGTTCCGCCGCGAGCATTCGCCGTCGTCCGGCGTTGACGCGGAGCAGATTCCGGTACTGGCGGTGCAGATGCCCTCCGATCCCTCCGTGTCCCGGTTCTACGCGGGCTTGCTCGCAGCGATCGGCGCGCCGCTGCGACCCCTCTTGGCCGGCCGGGATTCCAGCCGCCGCGAGTTCCTGAATCTCCTGCGGTTTCTCGGCAACGAGCTGCGCATCCCGCTCGTCGGTGTCGGCACCCGGGAGGCGTACCTGGCGATCCGTTCCGATGACCAACTCGAGAACCGCTTCGAGCCGATCACCCTGCCGCTGTGGGCCGAGGACCCAGAAACGCTTTCGCTGCTGGCCAGCTTCGCCGCGTCGTTCCCGCTGCGCAGTCCGTCGCTGATCGCGACCGACGAGGTCGCCCGGTATCTGCTGGCCCGCAGCGAGGGCACGATCGGGGAGCTGACACGGCTCCTCACAGAAGCCGCGGTCGCCGCCGTGGACAGCGGCGAGGAGGCGATCAACCACCGCACATTGAGCCTCGCTGCCTATACGGGTCCCAGCGAACGCCGCCGTCAGTTCGAGCGCGAGCTCGCGTGAAACCGCCGGACCGCTGGCCGCTGCACCCCGCCCCGATCGACGGCGAGTCGCTCTCCTCATGGCTGCGCCGCCTCGGCGGCAGCTACCAGATGACCATCGGCCAGCTCATCGAACACGGCCTCGGCCACGACGCGAAGACTGAAGAGAGCCTGGATCTCGACCCGCCCACCGGCCTGCTCGCCACGCTGACGCGGCGCACCGGCATCACCAAGGATCGCGTGCGGGAGATGTGCCTAGCCGGTTGGACGCCCTGGCTGCTGGACAGCCTCGAACCGCACCCCTCCGCGTTCCAGACCTATGTACGCCAGTTCTCGGTGCTCCTCAGGCCGGGCAAACGGTCAAAGCACTCGGTCGGCCGTTGGGTGGCGTGGCTACCCCCCGACCGACTGCAGCGGGCCTGTCCTCGATGCGCGCAGGACCCCGGCCGCGAAGGGCTCCTGTTGATCTGGCAGCTACCGATATCGCTCAGCTGCCCGTACCACGGCCTGATGCTTAAACCATGCCTCGGCTTCCCC
>JAABUZ0100007986.1_pt1 | contig 12611 bp, 11 predicted proteins | sample 5562091 | NCBI WGS metagenome assembly JAABUZ01 (sample SAMN12813069, study PRJNA571459) | rock metagenome | isolation source: Antarctica rocks | place: Antarctica: Victoria Land, Linnaeus Terrace sud | collected 2015-12-21 | reverse complement strand
TGACGCCACACATCGCTGAGTTGCTCATCTGAAGTGCGCTATCGAAGGCACGATTGGCAGCACCGTGCCACCGACAACACCCATATACTCCATTGCAATGTCACGGTTGAAAAAGAAAGATGCCAGTGCCACCAGCAGCTAAGCCCCGGAGTCGCAAGCGTAAACTCGAGTTGCCCCTGATCCCGCTGAGTGACGCAGTCGTTTTCCCCCATATGGATATCTCTATTCAGGTTGGATCGCCCAAGGCACTGCGGGCGCTCGATGCCGCCCTAAAAGAAGGACGGCGTGTGATCCTCGCCGGGCGGAAAGGTAGCACCGACGATGACGAAGACAGTGTCCAGGATCTGGCTCCTGTTGGGGTCGTTGCTTCCGTTGAACAGATTATGCCCTTGCCGGGGGGTGGGCAGCGCGTTGCCATCCATGGCATCGTACGGGCGCCTATAGAGAGCGTGACCCAGGAAGACCCGTATTTCCGCGTTCGGTACACCGAAAGTGCCGATGGCGTGGCCAAGTCACCTGAAACAGAAGCGCTTATGGCCGAAGTCGTTGGCCAGATCGACAGCTATATCAGCATGGTGCCGGGCATCCCCAACGAGATCACCAACTTCATTCGAGGTATCGAAGATCCGGGTCAACTGGCGGACTCCAGTGGCTACTCCCCTGACTATACCTTCGAACAGCGCATCGAACTCTTGACCATCCTGAATCCCGTCGAGCGCTTGCAACGGGTGTCGCAATTGATGCGCCGCCAGCTCGAAATCCTCACCCTCCGCCAAAAAATACAGGAGGAAGTTCACGCGGGGGTTGATAAGTCCCAGCGGGAGTTCTTTCTGCGGGAGCAGATCAAGGTCATTCGCAAGGAACTCGGTGAGAGCGATCCCGAAACCGCCGTTATCGAGGAGATTGAAGAAAAGATCGCTGCGGCAGGCATGCCGGAAGTGACCAGGAAAAAGGCACTGCACGAGGCAGAGCGTCTTCGCCAGGTAGGCTCCCACTCTCCGGAAGCCGGGATGATTCGTACCTATCTCGACTGGCTTGTTGAGTTGCCGTGGTCGAAGCTGACGGAAGACCTCCTGGACCTCAACGAAGCGGCGCGTGTTCTCGACGAAGACCATTACGGCCTTGTCAAGGTTAAAGAGCGCATTCTTGAATATATCGCCGTTCGAAAACTGGCGGGCGAACGTATGCGCAGCCCTATCATCTGCTTCGTTGGGCCCCCAGGTGTCGGCAAGACCAGCCTGGGTAAGTCGATCGCCCGCGCCATTGGCCGCACTTTTGTCCGCATGTCCCTCGGGGGTGTCCACGACGAAGCAGAGATCCGGGGCCATCGCCGTACGTATGTTGGCGCCATGCCGGGCCGCATACTTCAGGGAATGCGTACCGCAGGCTCACGCAACCCGATCTTCATGCTTGACGAGATCGACAAATTGGGTTCTGACTTCCGCGGCGATCCCTCCTCCGCACTGTTAGAAGTGCTTGACCCGGAACAGAACAGCACCTTCAGCGACCACTATGTTGAAACTCCATTCGACCTATCACGCATTATTTTTGTCACCACCGCCAATCAGCTCGACCCCATCCCACACGCGTTGCTCGACCGTATGGAGGTCATCGAGATCCCAGGCTACACGGAAGACGAAAAGGTGCGAATAAGCCAGGGATTTCTGGTCCCCAAGCAGCTCGAGGCGCACGGATTGACAACCGAAAACCTCTCGTTTCCCGAAAAGACGCTCTTCCACCTTGTCGGCGGCTACACGCGTGAAGCCGGAGTTCGGAACCTTGAAAGAGAGATCGCAAGGATCTGCCGCAAGGTTGCACGCAAGGTGGCCGAGGGTGCCACCGAGCCGTTCATTGTGCAGCCCATAGATCTCCCCAGCTACCTCGGTGCGCGTCGCTATACGCATGGGCTTGCTGAAGAGCGCGACGAAGTTGGCGTCGCCATGGGACTTGCGGTCACGAACGTCGGTGGCGATGTTCTCGCGATTGAAGTCTCTATCACGGAAGGCAACGGCAAGACGACCCTTACCGGACAGTTGGGCAGCGTGATGCAGGAGTCAGCACAGGCCGCTGTCACCTATGCCCGGTCGCGAACCTCGCCGCTGGGTCTACGGGCGAAGTTTCTGGACGACCACAACGTCCACATCCACGTGCCAGCCGGCGCCATTCCGAAAGATGGGCCGTCGGCGGGTGTCGCTATGGCCACCGCTCTCGTCTCCACGCTCAGTCAACGTGCCGTCCACAAAGAAGTCGCCATGACCGGTGAAATCACACTCCGTGGTAAAGTCTTGCCCATCGGGGGATTGAAGGAAAAAACGCTTGCCGCAGTCCGGGCGGGGATCACCACGTTCATTCTCCCCCGCGACAACATGAAAGACCTCGACGATATCCCGGACAAAGTGCTCAAGAGTTTAACACTGGTTCCTGTCGATCATATGGATGAAGTTCTTCGCGTGGCTCTCGTTGCACTGGAAGTGGCGCTGCCGATGGAGCCAGTCATTGCCGCGGGATAGCCGCTTCGGTACGATCAGCCCGACGGGGCCCGGAGGTTGGGGGGGTTCGACATGCCAGAGCCAAAATATGAGCAAGAGATACGCTCGATCCTCGATCAAATGGATGAGTTTTTGCCGGAGGATCAATCCCGGCCGGTGATGATTCGTCCATCCAAACGCCCGATCCCCATTCCCGTACAGCCACAACCGACCGCTTCATGGCTCATCAACTACCCCTTTTTTGTTGCCGCGCTCCTGGTGATCGTCGGTCGTTATGTCATTCTTCCACTGCTGGGACCGCAAATTGCCCTTGCCTTTGGGCTCGCGGCTGGTGCGTGCATCGTGCTCACGCTGATACAGGCGGTGCGGCAGTACCGAAGGGGCAGCAGCTACGAGCGCCGCTGGCGAGGCCAGGTACTCCCTCCTGCGCCATCCCCGTTCCAGCAAAGCCTGGCGCAGTGGTGGAACCAGATCCGGAACCGCCGCACGCACTAGCATCCGGGATACGAACGCTCCTCAGATGTCTGTTTGATTGCCTCAACCATTCCGGGTGTATACACTTATGGTCTACATGCTCAGGTAAGGAGCGTACATGCAACTCGTTATGGTCGTGGGTGTTCAACCCGAAGATGCCAGCAATCTCACGGAAACCCTGAGCCAATCAGACTATCGTGCCACTCGGCTAGATAGCGCTGGCGGTTTCCTCCGCTCCGGTAATGCCACACTGCTCATTGGCGTTGAAGCATATCAGGTGCCAGACGTGCTTCGGATCGTCCAGGAATCGTGTCACGCACGCACGGTTCTCTCGCAATCACTCTTACCTGGCAAGCATGCGAGCGAAGTACACGTGGGTGGTGCATCGGTCTTTGTCATGGATGTAGGTCGTTTCGAGAAGCTCTAACGACACCAGAGGTTCGCGCGGTGACGCGAAGGCACTCCGAGGAAGGGACAAGCGATGGGACCGACGAAGGTCGTATATCTGAGCGAATCCGAGGCATGGTCGATTGACTACCTCGTGAGGCATACCTGGAAAGACGACACATCTGAAGCCGTCGGCCGTGACCTCCTGGTGAAGATCTTTGGCCTCCTCAAAGAGTTCGAGTCCGGCACCAAGGCAGCAATGCTGCCCATCGCGCTCACTGAGCGCGAATGCTGGTGTATCGACTTCCACATCCGCCACGACCTAAGTATGGGACACGAGGCCGTCGGCAAACGCATGCTTTTGGCAGTCTTCGGCTTGATCCTCGAGTTCAATAACGAGCGCGCCACCGAACACCAGCTCAAGCGCTTCATCCTGGACCCCCAGCACGACCTCCGTCGCACCGACGACGTGTAGAGACCACTGTGTCCTCTGCTGTGCCGCGCATACCTGCCTCACTTGACCTGTCAGAACGAGAGCATCTGATCGAGTTCCCAATGATCTACCACCGGCCGCCCAACCGCACATCGACCATACCTACCAAACTCATCAGCGTAACGCCGGGCGACGTCGTCTGGTTGAATTCGCTCAGTCCGAAGGAGCCGATACGCTCCGATGGCAAGGTGGTGATGGATCGCGACTACTGGGCCGTATGGTTCATCGGCCAGGGTGACTGTTACGACACGGGCAAGGTCTACAGCGCCGATGGGCAACACACGGGCTACTATCTCGACGTCCTCGAACCTGTCCGCTGGACGGGGAGTGACATCACCACCTTGCAGCCCCTGACCGACCTTTTCCTCGACATCTGGCAGGCACCCGACGGTCGATTTGAGGTACTCGACGAGCCAGAGTTCCTCGAAGCACAGCAACAGGGATGGCTGACGTCCCAGCAAATAGCATCAGCACGGCAAACGCTCACCCAGCTTATTGCAAGGGCAAAATCAGGCACACTTATTCCGCCCGCCGTCGCGGCGTTCGAGCTCCGTTTTGCCCACGACGGCTGATTTTGGGCCCCAGGTGCCGAGGCCGGACTACGACTCATCCTGTACAATTGTGGCAGATTCCTTGTCAGCAGGTGCTGGCGAGCGACAGTTACGGGCTCTGGCCGCTGGTAAGTCTTATGCGAGGGGCAACCGTCGAGACGACACTGGAGGTGGCTCATCGCATCGCAACGGCACCATTACCGCACGATATACGCGCCGAACTGACAGGACTGCTTGGCGTCCTTGCTGGTGTGCGGCTGCCCCTTCGAGCGGTGTTAGCAGAGTTGAGGAGAAACCCGATGATCAGCGACCTGATTCAGGAGACGGGGTGGGCGCAAGCGTGGAAAGAAATATGGAACGAGGAAGGTCGAAACCAGGGCAAGCTCGAAGGTGAGCGACGCATGGCACGACTCGCCCTTGAAGGGAGGTTCGGCCATCTGGACGAGAATATCCTCGCTGCACTCAACACGGCGGACGAAACAGTACTTCAGACCGTTGTCCTAAACTGCACGTCGGATACCCTGGAGCAGATCCGCACCCGCCTCGGCCTGGTGTAACCACGCTTTAACGGCTTGCACCTATTGACGATGGACGAAGGAATGATGCCGTTTCCACTCATCCCACTCTTGCTCCTCGTCTTCACCGCACTCGCTTCAGCCCTCTTCACCATCGCTTTGCTTCGAATCTTCCCTACCTTTCGATCACAAGAACAGAAACAGGGGGAATACCGTTCCGATGCCGTCGCGCGGCCTGCCTCCTCAAGCCGGTTGCCTACCGTTGGTGGACCCGCCATGCTCATCGCCATGGCGCTGGCCACAATTGTCTCCAGCCGGATTACGCCAGGAGGGATGACGCAGGCCGCACCGGTGCTCGTTCTTTGCTGGCTCCAGGGAACGCTCGGTTGGATCGACGACTGGTCAAAATCGGGCGGGCAGGGCCTATCCGAGCGCATTCGGCTTGTCTGGATGGTAGTGGTCACCGTCTGCTGGTCACTCTGGTATGCAGTTGCTTTCTTGCCGCCAGGAACGCCTCCGCTCGCTCGGTTCGGCTGGTGGGCCGTTGCGTGTGTCTTCCTGCTCTGGATTGCCCTATCGACCGCGTTCAGCGATGGCATCGATGGACTCACCGCCGGTATTTCCGCGGTCAGCACGGTGCCTCTGCTCATCTTTGGACTGATCGCCGTTGACGCTGGGCTAGCTGTCGCTGCAAGCATCCTCCTCGGAGCAGCGGTCGGCTTCTGGTGTATGAACCAGCCGTCTCGATGGAGCCGTCGTGGCGCCATTCCTCGTCGCGCACAAGCCTACCTGGGGGATTCCGGGGCGCTGGTCCTGGGGGCGGGCCTTGGCTCCCTCGTCGTCCTCAATCGCTGGGAAGTGCTCTGGATGATCGGGGGCATTGCCATTGTGTACGAAGGAACCAGTGTGCTTGTGCAGACGGGCATCCTCGTGCCACTCTTCCGCCGTAGCCTCCGCTTGCACCGGTTCCGAACCACCGGCACCTTCGTGCCCCACACAGAGTTCCCCCTACCGTTCCTTGCGACCCCGTTCCACCATCATCTAAGCCTTATTGGACTGGGTCCCCTGGATACTGTTCTGTGGCTGTATGCGCTCGCCGGCAGTGGCGCCCTCTTGAGCATCGCCGCCGCCGCCGTCATCAGCGTCCCCATACGATTGTCAGTCGCGCTGATTGCCGTGCTGCTGTATGGTGCGCTGCTCGCATGGACACTGCTCAGTCGCGGCTCCTTCCTTAGCTGGGATGATCAAGACACGGGCAAAACGCGTATCCAGATCCGCCGCGGGTTGCCTTTGCGGTTGCTCGGTAAAGAGTTGTCCTGGTCGGTGGGCGAAACGGTCGGTCCAATACCTCCAAGCGTATGCCCTGTAATTCAACCGCTCCTGTATCGTCGGCTCGGGCGCAACGACGCTCCTGCCGCTCTTGCCCAGTGCCTCTGGTTAGCTGGTGATACAGAGGCCGCGCTCCAGCGGTGGAGAGCGATGCCTCCGCTGGCGCTCTTGCTGCGTCCTGAGTACGCGGTGTATGTCGCACAACACGCCTATCAAAACGGCGCACTTGATGCCCTCCTCCACACCTGGCGGGAAGCGTTGAAGCCGATGTACCAGAGCGGACGGACGGAAATTGCTCTCCGCCAGATTATCAGCCGGGCGGAGGGAGAAGAGCAGCAGGCGTTCCGAGCAGCACTCGTTGCGGTAGCTGGACCACCCACGCTCTACACAGGCATATGACGACCCCCGATCAGTCCGCCATGCTCTTGCCAGTCACGCACGAAGCGTTGCTTTCGGCGTTTCTTTCCACCAGTCTGCTCCGCAAGGTTCGCATCATTGCCGCTGACCGCGTATCGACAGGTAGCCGAAATAGCTTGCTACGGCTCGCGCTCGATGGCCTGCAGGATGATGGACTATCCACGCTCATTGTCAAACACGTGACGCGTGAAACCGATCCCTTCTTCGCCCATCACCTTCGCCGTGAAGAACGCCTCCTCGACCTGCTGCATCGCTTTGCTCCAGGACTGGCGCCTCGCTGTGTTGGTCTGCTCTTAGACCCGACGGAGCACGGCTGGCTGCTTATGGAAGACGTGGGACGCCGCTCTCTCGCCGATGAGCTTATATCCACCGATCCCGACACCGGAGTTATGCTCATGCAAGATGCAACCGCGCGGCTTCGTCTCTTGCACGACATCCTGCGTGAACATCACGGCCCCTTCTACCGCACCTGCTACGCCGTCGATCTCGACCGTCTCACCAGTGTATCGTTGCGGAGCAGGCTGCGGGTCGCGTGGAAGCGACTGAGCATACACCCTGGCGCACCGAGCGAACCGCCTCACAGCCTCACACAGGCGTGGATAGACATCTTGCGCCCACTGCTCGGTCAGCCACGTCAACTTATCCATAACTCACTGTCGCCGCTCAATATCGTCCTCAGGGACGACGGCGGCACAGCACTGGTTGATTTTGAAACCATGACCCTTGGAGCGCCCGAGTTCGATACCGCCGAACTCCTGCGTCAGCCATTCCGGCCACTCACCTGGGATGACACACTGCGCCTAGCGTCGGCTCACGGTCTCCGGGATGCCTCTCACGTCGGCGACCGACTGCACCTGGCCTCCCTCAGCCGGGCGCTCGACTATGCCGGAAGCAACGCGCGCCAACTTGCTCGGCAGTCTGAGCGAGGGGCACTGCCTGAAACGAAGAAACAGACACAGGCACGGCTCCACTGGTACTGTGCCGAAGTTTCCACTCTCATCGACACCTGGCCTGCACTGGCCCCATTGCAGGCGCTGATCGAGCAAGCACGCGTGGACACCGTGGAACTGTGACGGAACGTGCGTGGTGCACACGCGTTGGCACAGTGCGGGCCTGCCTCAGGTGGGGTGCTGGGCGGAGCTAGCGTATGTTACAGTTATGGCAGCTAATACTTGGGTGCGCCATTCGAGAGAACGTGACAGAACGGTATCCACCATGGCCCAGGCAGAAACACTAATCCCAGTTGCGGAAGACCCGCGAAGAAAACTGAAGACCAGTAGCCTCTACTGGTTCATCTCCAGCCGCCACTACGTACCGATGGCAGAGATCCGCCGCCGGTTCCAGATTGAACAGACCGATGGCACACTCCTTGACGAAGAAGGTGGCGCGATTCACATCGGTCTGCCAGAACCGGTCGCCCGAGCCCTGCTGGACCTGGTGCGCAAGGGAAAGGTTGGTCTGGAGTTCGCGCCAGAGTTCAACCTCCGTATCGCCATCGGCACTTTTCCGATGCGGGTCCGGCCCCAAGATCCCCGCGGCTCGGATCGAACGTTTTAAACGAAATAGGCGGGAAGTCCCCTTCCTGCCCCGCAGGGGATGCGCCTGACAATATCCAAGCCCTCGCGGACGCCGTCGCTCGGTACCCTGCCATCGGGTGCCAAAGCCACGCCGACTGCTTCGCCAACCAGGGCCCTCACCCAGAGAACACACCGACCGCAGTATCTACGGCCGCACGGACAGCCACCGAGAATGAAAAGCGCGGTCCCGTCCGCCCGACAGCAGTCAGAGTTATCTATGCGTTCCGACCGCAGTAACCACGGCCCTCCATGCCACCGGGAATGAAAATGAGCGCCCCTCTTTTTGCGACCGCAGTCGCCGTAACTGTGCCATCCGACTGCCGTCGGAGGCTTTTACAACCAATCGGAGCTATTCTTTTTCAGGGCAATCCCACGCTTCATTTGGATGCCGCGCCGACCAGCCCGTAATGCGCCATGTTCATCGCAGTCGGGGTCACTTTGGTGCGGGTGTCCTGTGGGCACGCCGTCACCACCCTGAGTCCGGGCCATCTGTCCTGCGTAGCCAGAGCTATCAGCTGAAGCGCTTAAACAGCCCTTCAAGTTCCGCATGTGCATCGATCTGCTCAGGCATTTTCGCGGCGACGCGGTCGCCAAAACTCTTGCTGTCCAGGTCCTGGTAGAACAACCCGAGATAGAGTGGATCGTCAGACACGGCCAGCCGCAGCGCCGCCTCCTGGTTGTGGACATCGTGATCCTTTGGCAACTCCACCGTCTTCTCGCGGAAGAACTTAAACGTGTTATAGCTGTTGAACGTCGGGCAAGGACTATACACGTCGATCACCGCCAACCCCTTGTGCTCAACTCCTTGCAAAATCAACTCGGTCAGTTCCTTGGGCTTGCCCGAAAAGCCGCGGGCCACAAACGTGGCCCCGGTCGACAATGCGAGCGCGATGGGGTTCAGCGGTGCCTCGCTGGTACCTTTCGGGGTACTCTTCGTCACGTAGCCCGTGATGCTCGTCGGCGATGCCTGGCCCTTCGTCAGACCGTACACCTCGTTGTCCATGATGATGTACGTCATATCGACGTTGCGCCGCACCGAGTGCAGAAAGTGCCCGCCTCCGATGGCAAACGCATCACCATCACCGCCAAGCACAATCACCGTCAACTCTGGATTCGCCGTCTTCACGCCCGTCGCGATCGGTGTCGCACGGCCGTGGATGCCGTGGAATCCGTACGACGACACAAAGAACGGGAAGCGGCTTGAACAGCCAATCCCAGAGACACACACGATATCTTCCGGGTTGCGTCCCCGCCGCAACAGTGTGTTGTACACGGCGTTCAACACGCCAAAGTCGCCGCAGCCCGGACACCAGGTGGGCTTGACCTCACTCTTGTAATCGTCAACTTTTCGTTCGAGAACCGCTACGTTAGACACGTTGTGTCACCCCTTCTATCGCTTCGACAATTTGCGCTACTTTGAACGGTACACCCTCATAAGCCAGAATCGTCTTCAGGTCACGCAAATATCGAGCGCGAAGCAACTGCGTAAACTGGCCGGTATAGTTCACCTCGGCGACGAAGACGTGCCGTTTGTTGGTCACAAAATCCTTTAGCTGGTGGTCTGGCAGGGGCCAGAGCATCTTTGGCGCCACCATAGCGACGTGAATACCCCGGGTTGCCAGCTGGTCAACAGCTTCTTTGACCGAACCAGCGGTGGAACCCCATGTCACCACACCAATGTCTGCGTCGGGATCGCCGTAGCACTCGGCCTCGGGTGCGTCATGGACGCACGCCTCGAGCTTGCGGAACCGCTTTTCAGTCATTTCGCGGTGAGCTTTCCGGCTGTACGCTGGGGAACCCGTCTCGCTGTGCTCCAGACCAGTCGCGACATACTGTCCGCCCGCCTGGCCGGGTATCGCCATAGGAGAAACACCGTTCTCCGTCAGCTGGTACCGACGGAAGCGGGAGGCATCTTCCTCATCACCTTCGGCATGGCCATTGGTCGCCATGTGTCCATTGGAACTGGCGTGTCCGTTTCCGTTTGAAGCGAATGTCGTGCGGTTCCAAATCTGTAGATCCGTGAGGTCCGGGCGAGGGACGCTCTCCGTTCGGATGGCCAGGACGGTGTCCTGCATCAACAGTACCGGCAGCTGGTAGCGCTCGGCTAGATTGAAGGCGTTGATCGTCTGGTCAAAGCAGTCGCTGACCGACGTCGGCGCCAGTACGATTTTTGGCACCTCGCCGTGCCCGGCATACACGGCAAGGTTGAGGTCCCCCTGCTCATGACGCGTCGGCATGCCCGTTGACGGCCCGCCTCGCTGTGCATCCACGACCACGATCGGCAGTTCGGCCATAGACGCAAGGCCCAGCATCTCAATCATCAAACTTAAGCCCGGCCCCGACGTTGAGGTCATCGCCTTCACGCCAGAGTACGAAGCGCCAAGCACCATACCAATGGCGGAAATCTCATCTTCTGCCTGCACCACCGAGCCACCGACCTTCGGCAACTCACTCGCCAGGAACTCCATAATGTCGCTCGCCGGGGTGATCGGGTAGCCCGCGAGGAAGCGACAACCGGCGGCTATCGCACCCATGCTGACAGCCTGGTTCCCCGAAATGACCATGCGATGTCCATCGACCTCGCCTGCGGTGAGCTTGAACTCATCACGGTCCGGAATGTTTTGTTCAACATACTCGGCTCCCGCGTTTGCGGAGTCGAAGTTCTTCTGTAGCACCTCAACGTACTTGCCGAAGCGATCCTGCACGAGTTTGTGCAAATACTCCTGCGGCATGCCGAAGAGTGCGCAGGCCGCGCCGAACGCGACGACATTTTTTCCACGTTCAAAACGCAGTCGTGTTTTAGCAATATCGGTGATGGGCAACGACACCTGTCGCACTCCTGCGAGTTCCGCTGGCGCTACCTGGGCAGGGTCATAAATTAGCAGGCCGTTTGGCGACAACTCACCAATGTTGATGTCGTACGCTTCTTGATTAAAGGCAAGCAAGATATCGACATCGTCACCGCGCGCGTACAGATGCTGGGAACCGAGGCGTATCTCGAAAATGGAGTGACCGCCTTTGATCTCAGCCGGGGGGCTAAAGAATGTCAGCACGCGGAAGCCCGCGCGCGATGCCGCCTGGGTCACCAGTTGCCCCGTACTCTGAACGCCTTCCCCGGCTTCCCCGGCGATTCGAATCGTTAATTCCCGCTTTTCCATGTCGTCCCTCCCGCCGTCTCCGGCACTGCAACACTGTTTTGTGGCAGGGCTGGCGGCCGCTGCACTGCTCCGAGCGGCGGTGCGCTCGCCAATCCGAAACGATCCAGAAAGGCCGCACCACCTAAGCTACGCACATAGCGAACCGCCGCGGCCCGTTTCGCCAGAGCCGCAACCGTTCCCCGAAGTGCAATTGTCCCGACGGTCGCCACTGCATCCCGACGACCCAGTGAAATCACCTCTCCGGGTTGACCTGGCACATAGGGATGCAGTGGCTGCCTTTGTATCGCCGCCACGACGTTGCGTGCCGCAAGGCGACCGTGCTGCACCGCAAGCTGGGCTGAAGGAGGCCACGGCAGGGACGTACGGGGATCATGAATCAACGCGCTATCGCCAATGACGTTCACCTCGGGGTATCCCTCTGGGTGCAAGTACCGGTCAACCTTGATACGACCTCGAGTCCCCGTCGGAAGTTGCAGGGTGGAAGCCAGGGGCGACGCCATCACGCCGCCGGTCCAGATCACCATGCCGGTCGGCAGGTGGCGGTCGCTTGCAAGACGCACAATCCCTGGCTCCACCGCCGAAATCGGCGACAACAGCTGAAATTGTACCCCTCGCCGTGCCAACTTCGTTGCAGCATCACGGGCCACGTCGTCCGCGAAACCGGGCAATGTCCTCCCGGTCGCTTCCACCACCACCACGTTCCCCTCGCGCCCACCGATCAGCCCATCCGCGCGCTGCTGATCCATCCAATCAACAAGCTCACCCGCAAGTTCGATGCCTGTAAAACCCGCGCCTCCAACGACGATCTGAAGCAAGCGTTGCCGCTCTTCTAGGTTATGTGCTGCCCGGGCCAGGTGGGGTAGGCGTCTGAGGTGTTCTCGGATACGAACTGCGTCTGCCACACTCTTGAGCGGCAACGCATGCGCTTCCAGTCCAGGGATCGTGAAGTAGTCAGCCACACTTCCTGGAGCAAATATGAGGTGATCGTACTGGAGAATTCCGTTATCCATTGTGATGGTGCGATGGGCAAGATCACATGCGTGGACCGTGCCGGTAAGCAACTGCACACGCCTTCCGGAGAGCAAACGGTTGAGAGGCAACCGAAGCCGCTGTTCGCTAACTCGACCCACCGCCAGTTCGTGCAACTCTACCACCAGTTCGTGGGCCAGATTGCGGTCGATCACAGTGATCGCCATCGAGCGCATGCCTACCGTCAGTCGG
>JAABUZ0100007984.1_pt1 | contig 12612 bp, 9 predicted proteins | sample 5562091 | NCBI WGS metagenome assembly JAABUZ01 (sample SAMN12813069, study PRJNA571459) | rock metagenome | isolation source: Antarctica rocks | place: Antarctica: Victoria Land, Linnaeus Terrace sud | collected 2015-12-21 | reverse complement strand
GCGGATGCTTCGCACCCTTGCCCCCGATCTCCGTGGTCACGACCGCCGTGGCCGCAATTCCCGTAGGCGAGCAGCTGCTCCGTCGCCGCTGTGTGACAAACGTCTGTACGGGATCAAGACGGCGGCTACGCCGCCGGCCCGGCCCTACGTCCTGGCCTCCTACGTCGGCCATCCTCCAGGCCTGCCCTCAACTTCGCATGAGCTAGCCTCGGCGTGGGCGCGGGCTTGCTAGCGCGGCAGCAGCTCGTCGATCCGGCGGGCGCTGAGGCCGCGGTCGGCGAGGAACCGAGTCAGCCGCTGTCGGCGTGCCCGCGGCCCCGCCCGTCCGTACGCCTGAGCCCCGGTGCGCCGCCCGCACAGGGACAGCACGAGCTGTCGGCGCGCCCGTGTCACCGACACGTACAGCAACCGCCGCAGTTCGTTCAGCTCCGTCATCGGCGCGTCGCCAGGGAGCTCCTCATCCTCCACCTGGCAGACAACCACCAGATCAGCCGTGAGCCCCTTAGCGCCGTGCATGGTCGTCAGCGTGACGTGGCCTTTGACGGTCGCGGGTTGCGTGTCGGCTAGGCCGCTGAGCGCCGCCAGGAGCTCGTGTTGCTGCCGAGCTGCCGATCCAGGTTCTCCAGGCCCTCCGGCAAGCGGGGCCAGCGCCAGCTGCAGCCTTGACAGGCCCTCGTCGTCGACACCAACCGCGGCGGCGACGCGGCCCACGTAGGCGTCAGTGCTCTCGCCGGGCTCCGGCACGAACGTGCCCGCACGCTCGTAGATCTCGTCCACGGCCGTGAGGAGCCGACGATGCGCGGCGGTTCCGAGGTTTCGGGGAGCGTGCCGGTAGATGTCGACGGTGTCCGCGAAGCGACGGCCCTCCTCGATTGCGAGATCGAGGACCGCTCGTAGCGTGCCTTGCCCGACGCGGTTGTCCTCCAGTTCGAGCAGCCCGCGCAGCGAGACGTGGTCAACGTCGCCTGAGGCGAGTGACAGCGCGAGCTGGAGGTAGAACTGCAGCCGGACGAGATCGAGGTCGCGCTCGTCATTCGCACGCGGCCGATACGTGAGCAGGCCAGCCGCCGTGAGCTGCTCGTCCAACAGCACGCTGGCCCTGCCGCCGGCATCCTTGCGAAACAGCATGAGCACCTGCTCGGGCGGCATACCCGTCTCCACGACGGCGCTGATGAACTGCGCGAGCCCGACGGCCTCGTCGTTCTGGTTCCGAAACAGCACCAAATCTACGCGGTCCCGCACCCCGCTCGCCGAGACGAGCTCCTTAGACAACCTCCTGGGCTCCTGCCCGATCAGCCAGTTCGCGAGGTCGACGACCTCCGGGCCGCACCGCATGCACTCGGTGAGCCGCAGATCCGTCGCCTCGGGATAGGTCGACCCGAAGGTGCGGATGCCCTCCGGGGCCGCCGCTCGGAACCCGTAGATGCTCTGGTCGTCATCCCCGGCCGCGAAGACCGCCGCGTCCGTGCGGTAACTCAGTTCGCGAATCGCCTCCAGGTCGCAGCTGTTCAGATCCTGGTACTCGTCCACGAGCACGACGGCGGGACGTGGTGACGGCTCGAGCCCGGGGTCCTGCCGCAGCTCGGTCAAGAACTGGTAGACCAATTCGCCCCGCAGGGTGTAGCCGTACACGGTGCGGTGCGTCGCCCAGGCGGCGATGAAGACCGGGTCCGAGTGATCGGCCTCCCAAGCCTCCCCGTCGGCGGTCAGCGTGTTCCAGTCGTTCTCGAGCGCCGTCAGCGCGTTACGGACTCCCCGGACCGGACGCCCCGTGAGGTAGGCGAGCTCCTCCTCGACGACGTGCCGCTGCTCCCAGTCCCCGACAATCCGCAGCGGCTCTGAGAGTCGGCTGCTGGCGTTCTCGTTGTTCAGCAGCTGCCCGAGCGAGTACGCGTGCAGCGTGGACACCCGCACGCGTTCCGCGCGCTCACCAAGCCGCTCGTCCAACCTGGTCCGCATCTCAGCGGCCGCGGCGCGTGTGAACGTCAGCGCGAGCAGCGTGTCGCCGGGGTCGAGAACGTTTAGAAGGAACTCGGCGCGACGGACGAGCACGGTCGTCTTCCCGGTGCCGGGCCCAGCAAGCAATCGCGCATGGCGATGCTCTGCGGCACCGACGACCACGGCCTGCAGAGGCCTGAGTTGTTCGCTCCGACTCATGCCAGTCCGGCACGCCAGTCTGGGCGGAGACCGGCGTGATCGAGCTCCTTGAGGAGCTCACCGCGCCAGCTTCCGTCGTCCTCGTAGGAGATGTAGATGACGCCGCTGAAGTCACTCGGGAGGGCTATCCCGGCCTCGTGCAGAGCAACGACCCTGTTCCGGCCCACCTTGGCCAGGAAGTAGCCGAGTTCGAGCAGCACGTTCTGGCGAGCCCGCCGCTCCGGCGTTCCGTTCGGACCGGTGAGCTGGTCGTCGCCGGTGAGGAGGACCACGACGAAGTCGAGACCTTGGGCGTAGCGCTCCAGCTTTTCGATGATCGTAGAACTGCCGCCGCTCGGCTGCTCGTGCAGCACGATGACGTCCGCACTCGGCAGGGCACGGCTGAGGACTAGCTGCACATGGCGCTTCACGCCCTCGTTGTGACCGTGAACGACGAACACCCTCATGACGCCCTTCAAGGCACGAGACGGGTCTCCTGCGATGGAGCCCACTGTTGTCTGACCGCGGTCCAGTCGCCCTACCAGGTCCTGCAGGACCGTAATCTTTTCATCCACGTCGTCCAGGACGGCCCGCGCCAACGTCGCGCGTCCAATGCTGCCATCACGGAGTCGCTTGCCGGTGTCCGTGTCGAAGCGGTCGTGCACGGTGCGGTCCGAGAACTCCTGCCGCAGCAGCCGTCGCCCCGCCTCGTCGAAGTCCCGAAAGCGAGAGAGCAACTGCTCCGGAGAGGTCGCGGACCCCCGGACGTTACGTCCCTCCACCAGCAACTCGCGTAGCCGAGGCAGGACATACGCCCGCACGCGGTCGGAGTCGTTCGGCGGCATGATCTCGAGCGTAGTTACTTCGCGATCCTCCCTCCGGTCGTCGGCGGCCTCGTCAGCACGGGTAAGGCGGGACCCTGCCAGCTGATTGCGTCACTAGCCGGAACTTGGCGGCCCCTGAACGTAGGCGTCAATGCACATCTGCAGGGCGACCAATGAGAGCGGCGCCACCGCGTCCAGGTCGACGTCACCGAGGTGGTCAAAGGTTCCGATGTCGGCCTCGATGCCGGTCCAGAACCGTCGGATCGACTTCAGGATGTCGAGAGCGTCGGTCAGTAGCTCGACGTTAGGTTCGAAGTCAGGGTCGAAGATGTATTTCAACAGCTCGTGGGTGAGTTCGTGGCGGTGGTCAACGATGAGCTCGAGCCGATCCGCCTGCTCACTGGTGACGGCTCCCCCTACAACCAACCACGACAGCGATGCAAGAAACCTGTTCTTCGGTGCCCGGCGCAACACCTCCCTGGCGTAGGCAGGCTCGTCGTAGATCATTACCCCGTCCTGGATGCCCAACCAGAAAAACCCTCGGACCTCATCGAGCACGGCCTGCTTGATGAGCTCGTGCGCGATCTGGTACAGCCCCGCGAAGGCGAGCGTCGCTCGGATTTGTTCGGGCTCCAGCTTGGCCTCAAGAGCACGGCGGAAGGCCTCAGGGTCGCGCGGGGAGTTCACGTAGCGAGTGTGTCTCGCAGTTGGCCGTGGCGCCTGGGTACCGGCCGGCTCCTAGCGCTGAGAACACACCCCACCCGGGCGCCCTGGTCTTGAACTATGTAGCCACGCTTGTAGTCGCGAGGTCGGACAGCACCACATCTATGCGTACTGTCTCAACCGTCCGCAGGCCCTCGACCTGCGTATATGCACCTCGACGTACTTGGCTGAACCGTCCCACCCAAAACTACGAATCACATGCTGCCGCTGCTCCGATGACACTCAAGGGTCAACCGGCACATGAACAGGTCGACATCCAAGAAACCATCATGCCGCTGTAAGCGCTGACCCGGGCATCACGCCCGAACTTCAGATAACCGCGCATTGATGCACTCCCACCGTACGTGGCCCAGAGAAGGGGAAGGTCCGTCGCGTTTAGAGTCCTGGCATGCGTGAGATCTATGTCGGTGCCCGAACCGTCTCGCAGGTCGATGCCGAGCGATGGATTGTGGAGTACTTCGACGAGGCCTCAAACCGAACTACGAACAAGCCCTATGCCTACCCAGCCTACGACGCACTCGACACGGGGAGCTCGCCCAACGAGCTCAACGATGGTGATCTGCTTGCACCAACCTTGCTGAATGCCGCACCGACAATCGCCGCCTTCTACTCGCTGCAGTCCGCCCGGGGGCGCCTGCAGGAAGCACTGGGTCAAATCGATCCTGAACTTACGCTGGCGGAAGCAGTCGCGAATTCGACGGTCGACCGCCTTCTCGGAAACCTCGTCGCTGTCCTTGACGATCGGCGCCTATATGGCGTCCGACTCACAACCCTCCTGAAAGTCCTTCACCGAAAGCGTCCGAAGTTCGTGCCGCTGTACGACCGCTTCGTCAAGATGTGCTACGTGGGATCAACGGTCAGCCATCCCGTGCCCTACCGGCGCAGCGTCCCGACCGCCATCTACGCGTTGGACGTGGCAAAAGCAATTTGCAACGACATCGAGTCTCAGGCGGTCGAGTTCCGAAGACTCTCAGATATTGCACCGGGCATCCCGCCGTTGCGGCTCATCGACGTCCTGGCTTGGAAGCTTGGCCGCAATTAACTCTGCCTCCGAGGCCTGCCCGAATTCCGAGTAGTCGCCGGAGGCACTCAATCGACCTTCCACCCTCAAGATCTTCTGAGAGCAAATCTGCGGCAGATGACTCATCAATCCTCACCGGACGTGACCGAACCCGAACCAGTCCACCCCTCTGAGCAGCCTTTTGAACGTTAGCCCTGGTCGCGTGGTTCAAGTTCCGCATCAATACCGCAGTCTTAATTTTGTCCGAGACGGCCCGGCACACGGACGGCCCCCGCTAGCTGACATCGCGTGTTCCCTGTCCCTGCTCTTCGTTTTCATGCGGCAGCGACATCCGTGGCGAACAGCTCGGCCTGCCGCATCACGAGCAGCACTGCTCCTTCTTGCTTATCCGGCGGGTACCGGTACTTCACCAGCAGGCGCTTGATGTGTCGGCGCAGCGAGGCCCGGACCTGCTCCTTCTTGTCCCAGTCGACTGTGGCGTTGCGGCGGACGACGCCGACGAGCTCGTGAGCGATCGTCTTCAATGTGTCGTCGCCGAGCTCAAGCACGGCGGAGTCGTTCTGGCACACGGCGTCGTAGAACGCCAGCTCGTCGTCAGCCAGCCCGAGCCGGGCGCCTCGGTCGTGCTCGGCGCGCAACTGCTTAGCGAGTTCCACCAGCTCGGCGATCACCTCGGCCGCATCCAGCGAGCGGTTGGTGTAGGAGCGCATCGCTCGCTCCAGCATCTCGGAGAACTTCCGCTCGGCGAGCACGTTGCGCTTCGCGATGGCCTTCACCTCGGCGTTGAGCAGCCGCTTGAGCAGCTCGATCTGCACGTTCGGATGGGGGTTGGTCGACAGCCGGCGGGCGAAGTCGTCGTCGATGATGCTGATGTCTGGCCGGTCGATGCCGGCGGCGGCGTAGATGTCGACCACACCACCGGTGACCACAGCGTCAGAGACGACCTGGCGGATGGCTGTCTCCATCTCCACGTCGTCGCCGGCACCGGGAGTGGCGTCGGCGCGACTGCGGCGCAGCTCGACCGCGACGGCCTGGAAGAACGCGAGGTCGTCACGGAACCGCAGCGCCTCCGGCGAGGACACCGCGAGGGTGAACGACTGCGCAGCGACTCGGGTGTGATGAAGGAACCGGTCCGGCAGGTCCAGCTCGGACGCGGCGAGCAGGTGCTCCAGGGCGGCCATGATCGCTTCGACCTTCGCCCGGTCGGTGCCCGAGTCGAGCGCCTCCCGCCAGGGGCAGCCGTAAAGCAGCTCACCGAGGATCTCGACCTTCTCCTCCAGCAGCGCCAGCGCCTCGTCCACCGGAGCACCAACCTCCTGGCGGTCCCGGTCCCGGGCGGTGTAGTCCGCCAGCGCGGCCTGCAGAGACTCGGCGATGCCGATGTAGTCCACGACCAACCCACCCGGCTTGTCGCGGAAAGTGCGGTTGACCCGGGCTATCGCCTGCATCAGCCCGGCGCCGCGCATCGGCTTGTCCACATACATCGTGTGCATCGACGGGGAGTCGAAGCCAGTCAGCCACATGTCCCGGACGATGACCAGCTCGAGTGGGTCATGCGGGTTCTTGGCCCGGGCCTTGAGCCCGGCCAGAGCCTGCTTGCTGCGGACGTGGCGGGCCAGCTCCGGCCCGTCGGCGGCCGAGCCTGTGACGATGACCTTCACGGTGCCCAGCGCATCGTCGTCGCTGTGCCAGTCGGGACGGAGCGCGACGATCTCCTCATACAGCTCGGCACAGATCCGCCTGGACATGCAGACCACCATCGCCTTGCCCGACAAGGCACCCCGGCGGGCTTCCCAGTTGGCGACGATGTCGGCGGCGACCGCGTGGATGCGCTTGCGGGCGCCGACGATGGCTTCGACCCGTGCCCACCGGGTCTTCAGCCGGTCGCGGCTGTCGGTCTCGGCGAGCTCGGTGACCTCCTCGAACCCGGTGTCGAGCACCCGCCGAGCTTCGTCGGGAAGCTCGACCTTCGCCAGCCGGGCCTCGTAGAACACCTTGACGGTCGCGCCATCCTCGACGGCCTGAGTGAGGTCATAGACATCGATGTACTCGCCGAAGACCGCCCGGGTGTTGCGGTCCGCCGCCTCGATCGGCGTGCCGGTGAAGCCGATGAAGCTCGCGTTCGGCAACCCGTCGCGCAGGTTGCGGGCGAGGCCGTCGATCAGGTCGTACTGGGTACGGTGCGCCTCGTCGGCCACGACGACGATGTTGCGGCGCTCGGAGAGCACGGGGAAGCGGCGACCAGCATCCCGGTCCTCCTTGGCCAACCCGAACTTCTGCATCGTGGAGAAGACCACGCCGCCGGACGCCTTCGACGCCAGCAGGCTGCGCAGATGCTCCCGGGACGTCGCCTGCACCGGCGTCTCCGGCAAGGTTCGCGCAGGAGCGAACACCTCGTCATAAAGCTGGTCATCGAGGTCGTTGCGGTCCGTCAGCATGACCGCGGTCGGGTTGGCCATCGCCGGGTGCCGCAGGACCTTCCCGACGTAGAACAGCATCTCCAGGCTCTTGCCGGATCCTTGCGTGTGCCAGACCACTCCGGCGCGGCCGTCACCTCGAGACACGGCGGCGACTGTCTCGGCTACGGCTTTATTGACTGCATGGAACTGGTGGTACTTCGCGACCCGCTTGACCAGCCCGATCCGCTCGTCGGTGAACACGATGAAGCTGCGCACCAGGTCCAGGAACACCGCGGGGGCGAACACGCCGCGCACGAGCACCTCAAGCTCCGGCACCGGAGCCGGTGCGAGGGCATGGCCATCAATCGTCTTCCAAGGCGCGTAGTGCTCGAACCTACCGCCGAGCGCGCCGAGCCTTGCCTGGGTGCCGGTCGAGATCACGTTGACCGCGGTGAAGGCGAGCAGCGCGGGGATCTGCGTCGCGTAGGTGCGCAGCTGGTTCCACGCGCCGCGCAGGGTTGCGCTCTCCTGCCCGGGTACTTTCAGTTCGATCAGTGCGAGCGGCAGTCCGTTGACAAACGCCAGGATGTCCGGCCGGCGGGTCTTGTTGTCCTGCTCGACGCTCACCTGGTTGGCAACGGCGAAGTCGTTGCTGGCGGGGTCGTCGAAGTCCACCAGCCGGGCGACGTCCGAGCGGGAGCCGCCGTCAGCCGTGCGCCGCTCGACCGGGACGCCGTTCGTGACGAGCCGGTGCACACGCCAGTTCTCCGCCAACAGATCCGCACTCTCCGCCCGGCGGACCGTGGCGATGACCTGACTGACGTCTTCGGCGGACAAGCGCGGGTTCAGCCGCGCGACCGCTGCCCGCAGCCGCCCTTCCAGCAGGACGTCGCGGTAGGACGAGCGCTCTGCGCCGGGCTCACCGGGCGCGATGTCCGGCCCGTACACGACCTGCCAACCGAGATCGTCGAAGTAGTCGAGGCACACCTCTTCGACGCCCGACTCGGCGATGAAGCCCCTCATCGCGGCCGCCCTTCAGCACAGGTCGTGGTGTAGGTGGTTCCGCGCCGCTCCGCGCGCTGCCGCAGCCGACCCTCGTTCACGAACCGGCGGGGCGAGGCCCGTGTTGCCAGACAAACCTCACGCGGCATCGGCCACGTAGTGCCCGAAGACCTGGTCGACGTTGCCGCTGAGCATGCCCCGGAACAACTGGTCCAGCCGGCTCGCGACCGACGTGTCGATATAGACCTCGCCGCAGGAATCGCATACCTCGACTGGGACGTCACGAATCACCGCGACCCGGCCGGCCCGCTCCACGGCCTTCGGCTGGGTACGGGACACGGTCGAGCCGTCGCACATCACGCAATCCATCAACGTCTCCGCTCCTTAAAGCCTTGCCGCCAGTGGGTTAGGTCGGGCTCGTACACCGTTATGAAGATGATGATGCGCTTGTCGTGGTCGATCGCGCAGACAATATGCAGTGGCCGAACCCGGTCGCGCAGCAACCGGATCTCCTTGACGCGCCGTCCCACGCCTTCGTGTCGCTCGACGAGCGTGCTCGACTCGAGCAGCGCGTCGACCTCTGCCCATGCGACGTCCAGCGACCAGCACTTGTCGAACACGTGCTCGCGGATCAACCTGCGGTAGCCCCGCGGCAGACCGCTTCCCGTCATGTCCCGGCCTCAGCGACCAGCTCCTTCGCGTTGCGCACGCGCAACTTGCCCGACAGAAGCGGGGGTAGCAGCGTGTCGCGCAGTTGCGTCAGCGCGGCTGACTCGCGCTCGGCGGCCCAAGCGCCCCGCAGCAGGTCTGCCGCCAGCGAAAGGACGGGATGATGCGCCGGAGGCGCCAGGAACTCCAGTCGCGTCAACGCTTCCGAAGGGACTCTCGCAACGGTGGTGCCGTACGCCACTCCCTCGATCCACGCGCGCGCACCAGCACTGTAGAGGTGTGCCCACAGAGGCAGTCGCAGCCATTGCCGGTCCGCGCGGAAGTCGAAGAGGAACATGTCTTGCGAGAACAGCGAGGGCTCGACGTCGTCGGGGAGCAGCATCGGCCAGCCGATGATCTCCAGTTTCCACGTGAGGTCCACGCCGCTCACGAACAGCGCCCCCTTCGGGGCGACGTGGCGCTGCTTGTACGGGCCTGTGTAGTGCTTGAACCCCGACCGCTTCAACCAGCCGAACGGTCCCGCGTTGGCCAGGTTCACCATCGGCATCCCGGCATCCGACAGGCCGGCGCCAGTGTAGGACAGGCCCTTCCGGACGTCGGCGACATCGCCGACGACGAATCGATTCGTCAGGTCGGCAGCGTGCAGCAGCTGTGCCCTGGCGAGATCGCGCAGGAGCGCGACAAGCCGCGAGTTGGCCTCGATCTTGTCGTCCAGCGCCCCGAGCACCTCGGCGATCGCCTGCTGCTCAGTCGGCGGAGGCACGCCGACGGTGAGTTGTTGAAGTCGGTCGGTGACCAGACGACCCGTCCCGTGCCCGGCCTCATCGACCATGTCGAGGACCTGCTCGCTCTGCGCCTTGATCGCATAAGCCAAAAACAGGCCATCGATGTGGGGGCGCGGTATCAGCGCCTTGCAGTCCTGGCCGAATGCGACGACCCGCCGCGTAATGCCAATCTTGAACTCACTCTTGAGGCTCATGCCACGAACGACAAACAGCACCGTCCCTTCTGGAACGAGTCGAGTGCCGCTTGCGGCGCCGAGTTCGGTCACACGGCGGTCCGATTCGGAAACGTGGAAGTCGTCCAGGCTCGCAGCACTGATCCAGGGGATCGTGCCGCCCCAGTACTCGGGACTGGTCGTGCGAGGGGTCCCGCCGCTGTACCAGGTGGCAGCCGCTCCGAGCGAGACCCCTCGCCAGTCCGGCGGAACATCATCCATCGAGCACGTCGAGACCGGCTCGAATCCGCGTCTGAAGCCGGTCGCTCTCGTCGAACGCCTCGGACAGCTCCTGCGTCAGCCGCGCGACCTTCTCGTCAAGCGGCTCCGATTCTTCCGCGGAGGACTCGGAGCCAACGTAGCGGCCCGGCGTCAGGACATGGCGGTTCTCGGCAACCTGCTCAAGCGTCGCGGAAGCGCAGAACCCGGGAACATCGGCATACTCGCCGCCGACAAGCTCCCCCCGCCACGCGTGGTAGGTGCTGGCAACGCGCCCGATCTCGTCGTCGGACAGTTCCCGGTGCGTCCGGTCGACCAAGGTGCCGAGCCTGCGACCGTCGATGAACAGCACCTCGCTGCGCCGGTCACGCCAGGCGCGGGCGCCGCCGGGCGTCTTGTCGCGGTTGAGGAACCACAGCGACACGGGGATCGCCGTCGAGTAGAAAAGCTGGCCCGGGAGCGCGACGATGCACTCCACCAGGTCGGCTTCGAGCAGGCGCCGGCGGATCTCGCCCTCGCCGGACTGCTGGGACGACAAAGAGCCGTTCGCGAGGACGATCCCGGCGACACCGCGCGGGGCGAGCTTCGCGGCGAAGTGCTGCAGCCACGCGTAGTTGGCATTGCCGGCAGGCGGGACCCCGTACTTCCACCGCTGGTCGTCGCGGAGCTGCTCCCCGCCCCAGTCGGACACGTTGAACGGCGGGTTGGCCAGGATGTAGTCGGCCTTTACCTCCTGGTGCTGATCGTCGTGAAAGGTGTCACCCCAGCGCGGGCCGAGGTCGGCTTCGATCCCGCGGATGGCCAGGTTCATCGCCGCGAGGCGCCAGGTGGTGTCGTTGAGCTCCTGGCCGTAGACGGCGATGTCGTTGCGCCGGCCGCCATGGGCTTCGACGAACCGCTCGGCCTGGACGAACATCCCGCCCGACCCGCAACAGCCGTCGTACACCCGCCCCGACAGCGGCTCGATCATCTCGACCAGCAGCTTGACGATGGACCGCGGCGTGTAGAACTCACCGCCGCCCTTGCCCTCGCTGGATGCGAACTTGCCGAGGAAGTACTCGTACACCCGGCCGAGGAGGTCCTTCTCCCGGTGCTCCGTCGAGCCAAGGCCGACGCCCGACATCAGGTCGACCAGCTCGCCGAGCCGGCGGACGTCAAGGCTCGGCCGGGCATAGGTCTTGGGCAGCACCCCGCGCAGGCTCGGGTTGTCGACCTCGATCAGGTCCATCGCGTTGTCGATCAGCTTGCCGATCTCGGGCTGCTTGGCGCGCTCGCGCAGGTAGCCCCAGCGCGCTTCTGGCTCCAGCCAGAACACGCCCTCGGCTGTGTACTCGTCGCGTGACTCCAGGAGCTCCTCGGCAGCCTCACCGGTGATGCCGTCGGCGGCGAGTTCGGTCCGCAGCAACTCGCGGCGCTCCTCGAAGGAGTCCTCGACGTACTTGAGGAAGATCAGCCCTAGAACCACGTGCTTGTACTCCGACGAATCCATGGAGCCGCGCAGCTTGTCCGCCGCCCTCCACAGGACGCCCTCAAAACCGAGCGGTCCGGGCTTCGGCGTGCTCTTCGGCGGCAACGTGCTCCTCGAACGTAGGAACGTCTACTGCAAAATAGCCGAGCTCAAAGTGACACGCTTGCCGCCGTCGATCTCCAAGTGACGACCGCACCTCAACCACACCACGGCCCAAGATCCACTGGGGGCAAGACTGGGGGCAGATGACTCACCAAGCCTCATCGGACGTGACCAAACTTGAACCAATCAACCCGTCTGAGCAGCGCTTTTGATGTTTGCCCTGGTGGCCCGACCAGACCAAGGCAGGTTCAAGTCCCGTCACTCACCCGAATATATCGGTTTGACCTGCAGGTTGTCCCTTGAACAAGATCAGTTGAGGTTGCTTCGGGAGCATACCGACGATCGTTACACGTGCCGGGTACGCGATCACCGCACCCAGTCGGCGGCAGACATCACAGAGGTCGATAACCTTCATCACCCATCGGCGTGGTCAACTCCGGACTCCACCATCCGACCATTGAGGCGGACGGGCCCAATTCAAGCAGAACATTTGCTCCCATCGTGGGCCCAGCAACGCGCCAAATGTTGAGGCAGGCAGCCCCCACATCACATCCATGTGAGGACCGCCGGCGGCCCGCCCGATGGCGCGTCGCTATCCGGGGTGCAGGAAGGCCCGACCATGCAGATGGTCGGTCGCCTCGTGGCGCTCGTCGCGACATGAGCGGACGTAAGGCGATCTGCGGCTTACGCAGCCCGCGCCGCGGAGCCGCGCCGAGGTGACGCCCGTATACCCAGCGATGGCTTGTGCCGCCGCTTAAGCGGGATGGTGCACGAAGCGCTGCTCGTGCGGCGGCAGGGTGGTCTGGCTGACGCCGGAGTAGGCAACCACTGTGACTACTGTGAGGACAGAATGGGCGAGAATAGCGACGACTACGTCCCCGTGACCATCGAACACTGCCAGCACATCGGGGGGCCCTTTTACCATGGGACGAAGGTCGCACTCGAGGTCGGCGATGAGCTAGCCCCCGGCTACGGCTCCAACTTCCACCAGGGCCGCGTGTCGAACAACATCTATTTCACCGCGCTCATGGACACAGCGGTCTGGGGGGCGG
>JAABUZ0100007981.1_pt1 | contig 12615 bp, 9 predicted proteins | sample 5562091 | NCBI WGS metagenome assembly JAABUZ01 (sample SAMN12813069, study PRJNA571459) | rock metagenome | isolation source: Antarctica rocks | place: Antarctica: Victoria Land, Linnaeus Terrace sud | collected 2015-12-21 | reverse complement strand
TTGATGGCGTAGCTGTTGTGAAAGGCCGGACCGTAGGTGGGGTCATTGCCGGAAAACGAAATATCCGTGTGGTTGCTGTCATCCGGGCACTGGAAAACGCCCTGAGACTTGACATAAGGCTGAACCAGTTGTCCATAGTGGACGGCGGGAGTGCCGATGCGCTGCCATCCACCGATGCTTTTTTCATCGTAATCTTGAATATACTGTGTGGTTCCAAGCAAAATCTGCTTCATATTGGATTCACACGAGGCGCGTCGGGCGTTTTCGCGTACCTTCTGGAAGACAGGGAACAAGATGGCTGCGAGAATGGCGATGATGGCGATGACGACAAGCAGCTCGATGAGCGTGAAGCCGCGACGCGACGCAGCGCGGGAAGTGAATGACATTGCAGGGTTCTCCTTGTATGAGTGATGCGAAGCGAGTGGTACGGTAGAAATTACAGTGATATAGCAAAAGTTATCTGGTGCGGGACTGTTGCTTGAGTTTGGTTCTGTTTGCTCCTCTTCCTCGGGCAAAATGATCCTGTTTGGGTCGTGACTGCAGCCATTCTACCACGACAACAGGCAGTTGTCAATCATTTTGGAACAAAAATGGTTTTCGTGCATGAGACCATTTTCGTACCAAAAAATTGAGGACACCGAACTGCTGAGAATGATGCTATAATGCAGTTGATGTCACTTGATGAGACGACAACTCCGGCTGCTTTCGCTTCTGCTTCTTCCGCGAAACCTCCTGAAGTTTTTGTGGCGGGTTTACTGCGCGATCAGATCCAGTCCGGGGAATACAAACCCGGCGACTGGCTTCCTGCGGAGAGGCGACTGGCCGAGAGCCTGCAGGTAGACCGCCGCACCGTTCGCATGGCGATCAGCCGACTGGTGAAAAGCGGATTGGTGACGCGGCAGCCGCACTGCCGCCCGGTTGTCGCCCCGTTCGAGAAAGAGGCCGAAGCCGTTCCTGCGCCGCCGCTCCCTACGGCTTCCAATTCTGCGGCTTCCAGCTTCATTGCCCTGCTCATGTGGCGCGGCGGCAACTGGGAGCGCACGCTGGCGGCGCAGCAGCGCATCTTTTGGGGCATGGATCAAGCGCTGGCGGAGGCAGGGCATCACGCCGTGTTCGTGGATGTCGGCGCACTCAGCACCGAGGCGGACATTGCGGCGCGAGAAGCGGAGCGGCTGCGTTATGTCCTGCAGCAGGGTTTCGGCGGCGTTGTCTTTTATCCCTACGCCTTCCGCAGCAACCCGGCGCTGATTGAGGCCGTCCGCCGGGAGATTCCCCTGGTCGCCATTGACCGGCGCAGCGCTGCGGCCCAGACGGATTTTGTCGGCGTTCAAAACCATCAGGGGATGTACGACACCGTGAGGCATCTGATCGAGTTGGGGCATCGCCGAATCGCCTATGTGACCAAGAACGAGCCGGTCCCCGCTGTCCAAGACCGGATTCAGGGATATCTGGACGCGATCCATGACGCCGAGCTTGACGAAATCCTCCTGTCCATTCCGACGCGCATTCTCGCGCAGGCATGGACGGTCGTGGACGCGATTTTTCAACTGCCGAAGGAGAAACGCCCGACCGCCGCCGCGGTCTTTAACGACTATTCCGCCGTAGACCTTGCGCTGCGCCTGGAAACTCTGGGGCTGTCCGTGCCGGGCGACGTCGCAATCACCGGGTTCGACAACATTGTGCCAGCGCTTCCGAACGGCGTTGGGCTGACCAGTCCGGCACAGCCGTATGAGGAGATCGGCAGGAAAGCCGCAGAACTGATCCTACGCCGCCGCAAAGACCTGACCGCTCCCATTCAGTCCGTGGAACTGCCCGCCCCGCTGATGATCCGGGAAAGCAGCCGGTATTGCGGACAGGACGCCCCTGAGCCGTAGCCGCCTCCCAAAATGTTCCGCTAAGAATGTTCCGTGGGGCGGCTCGCGGTGAGCATGGCATCGCGCAGGACCGCGTTCAGGCGCTTTTGGTAGCCTTTTCCCCCCTCATTTTTGAGCCAGGCGAGAACATCTGCATTAATCCTCTTTGAACTTGAACTGTGTGTCGGGGCGATAGAACTTGCCGCGCACAGCACCAACCCAATCCTCGTCTTTTGTCTCCGGAATGTCGGAGAAATCAATGTCCTCGTCGGACATTTCGGCGAGGGCAGCAAGTTCTGCCCGAACTGACTCAGGGATTGGCCTCGGCTTAGGGTTTGCATTCAATTTAGCGGCTGTCTTCATACCTTCGCCTTTCGGTTTTGCTTGCAAGTCGTGCTGAGATGATGCGGATGTGTTCTTCGTTCTCATAATCAATCCAGGTATGGGCTACTACCAGTAAAGTTGCTCCCGCCGCTAGCCCGATTGCCTGCCACCGTTCTTCGCCGTCTACGAACCGATCTTGCTGAGAGAAAAGCAGGGGGTCATCAAAAACAAATTGTGCTGTCTCAAAGCTGATATCATGCTTTGTCTTATTGACTTCATTCTTATTCTCGTCCCATGTAATTTTCGGTAGTGGTCTTAGATAGTTGAAGGTATACTTTCAGGCATGGAACCTTCTTTGCCTGCCTGCCCCGCTTGCGGCAGCCTTCACGTCAGTTTGTTCGGCCACCAAAGCGGCAAGCAGCGCTACCGCTGCCGCACCTGCCAAAAGACCTGGCGAGACAACCCGCAGCCTCACGGCACCGACCCGCGCCGCAAGGCACTGATCCTGGCCGCCTACCACGAGCGGATGTCCATGCGCGGCCTCGCCCGCACGTTCGGCGTCAGCCGCAGCACGGTCAGCCTTTGGCTAAAAAAAAGCGAGCCGTCTGCCGCCCCTAAGCCAGACGCTGGTGGCGGCCCAGCCGAATGAGGTGCTGGAACTTGATGAGATGTGGTCGTTCGTGCGCTTCCGCAAGAACAAACGCTGGGTCTGGCTGGCCCAGTGCCGCCGCACCCGTCAGATCGTAGCCTATGCGATTGGCGACCGCAGCGAAACCACCTGTCGTCTGCTGTGGGAGCGTGTCCCGCCCGCCTACAAGCGCGGCCTGCTGTACACCGATTTTTGGTCTGCCTCTGCTTTGGTCTGCCTCTGCTTTGGTCTGCCTCTGCTGAAGTATTGCCCGAAGGACAGCATCGGGCCACGGGCAAAGGGGCGGGACAAACCTGCCACATCGAGCGCTTCAACGGCATTTTGCGCCAGCGACTGGCGCGGTTTGTGCGGCGCACACTTTCATTCTCCAAGTGCGAGGTGATGCACGAGATTTGCCTGCTTTTGTTTTTGCACCAGCACAACAGACGCATCCAAATCATCTTAAACAACTAAACCTGTACCACTACCGATTTTTGTAATGTACTGGGTTCCCCGTAATTCAAACGGGAGGATCATCTGTGAAATAGTAACTCGGAGGAGAACCATGTATCACTTCATCGTCAAGAGGATTGCTCGAAGGAACTTTGAACGGGTAAACACTCACGGTTATGAGACGTTGCTCGCTGAGTGCGCCCCGAACATCCGCCATCGGTTCGGCGGGACTCACGCGATGGGCGGGGTGCGGCACGACCGTGAAGCACTCCGCCGCTGGTTCGAGCGGCTCGGTCGTGTGTCGCCTACCCTGCACCTTTCCGTCAAGGACGTGTGGGTAAAGGGATGGCCCCTGACACAGTCATCATCATGCGCTGGGAAGCGACGGCGACCAACAGCGATGGTTCACCCTACCAGAACCACGGGGTTCACATCATTCGGATGCGGTGGGGGAAGGTGGTTGATATTGACGCGAACGAGGATTCGCAGGCAGTGGCGGAGAGTTTGCTGATCCAATCCCGGAACGGCATCCCCGAAGCTATCGCGGAACCAATTACCAGTTGAAATGGGCGGGCGGCACGCAGGAGGGCAGGACAGGCCCAGAAGAAGTGCGCGACAACTTCCAGGGCGCTCTCGATAGTCGGGAAACGGTCGAACGCCCGGAGAACGAGAACCTCGAACAGGAACGACGGGAGGCGCGGCTTTTTGGTGCGTCTGTTCCATAGCTTCAGCAAGCGTATCACGGGCAAAGGCTTCTGCCCGTGATACACGTTGGTTCTAGTCACAAGTTCAGAGTCCTGGCGCGGGTGCGTCCGCATCCATTGGCCCGCCGTCTGGGATCAGTAAGTGCCTGACTTTGCGGGGTCTTGGCGGGGATGACGGGCACGAGGTCGAACATTCAGGCGAGCGTTGGTACTGCAATACCAAGAGGGCGAATATATGTCTGAGACGGAGGCCAGGCGGCACGGCGTCAGGCAAGGACCCACTTCGGGGCGGATCGTTGTCGCTCGGGTTAATCGGTGGAACGGAGGCCATTTGGTCGGGTCCAATCTTGAAGGCGCTTTCTACATTTATGCTGCTGGTTGATACCCAACAGAGCGCGGGGGAAGACTACCCGTATGCGACTACTCTCGGCGCAGGAGCAGGAGGGCCACGTCGTCCCGGAACAGGCCGTTCGTGTAGGCACTGATGTCACGGAACAAGGCGTCGGCCTCCGCCTGCGTGCCCATGGCCGCCTCCAGCCCCGCCAGCAGCCGCATCAGGCCCTCCGTACCCAGCAGTTCGCGACGGCTCGGACCGGATTCGCTCAGGCCGTCCGTGTACAGGAGCAGCGTATCGCCCGCCGACAGCGTGACCGCCCTCTCACCGTATTCTGCGCCCTCGCTCATGCCCAGCGGCGGCCCCGTCGTCTCGGTCACCTCCACCGTACCCCCAGCCCGACGGACCAGGCTAGGCTCGTGTCCGCACGAGCAGTAGCGCACCTGGCCCGTGGCCGCGTCGTAGACGCCCACCCAGGCGGTGACGAAGCCCACGAGCAGGTCGTGCGAAGTCACAATCGTGTTCAGGGCACTGGCAGCCTCGGCGGGAGCGCGGGACAGGTACAGCGTTGTCCGCAGGCTGTTGCGGATCAGAGCGAGTTGCTGAGCGGCGGCCAGACCCTTCCCCGACACGTCCCCGATGACGACAGCGAATAGCTCCTTGTCCAGGGGGAAGATGTCGTAGAAGTCGCCGCCCACCTGCGCCTCGTCCAGGGCGGGCCTGGTGAACCTGCCCACCGACAGTCCGGGGACGTGCTCGGGCACGGCGGGCTGGAGGGCGTCCTGAAGCTGCTGGGCGATCTGGTGTTCGCGCCGCTGCATCCGCACCACCTCCAGCGCCGTTTGTGTCTGGGTCGCCACCGCCTCAGTGAGGGACACCTCCTCGGCGGTCCACGCGCGTGGTCCGTCCGACATCGCTACGGCGAGTGCGGTCATTGAGGTCCCCGACGCCAGCGGCACCCGCACCAGCGCCCGCAAACCTAGCGCCTGAGTCGCAGGGTCCCCTGCCGTGTCCGTGATCACCTGGGTTCGCCCCGCCTGGTAGACGGGATCACGGTTGACGGCAAAGGGCGACATCTGATACTGGCCCCCGATGTCGGGTAGGCCATCGCGGTGCCATTCGGGAGCGACGGTGGCAGTGTCGGCATCCTGGTCGTAGGCGGCGAAGTAGCAGCGGTCTGCCGAGAGCGCCAGGCAGAGTTCCCGCACCGCCGTCTCCAGGACCTGGTCAGGGTCGGGTGAGCCGCGCAGCGCCTGCCCAATGCGGTTGAGGAGCGCCTCCCGCTCCGCGCGGACGCGCTGTTCCTCGGCCACGCGCACCAGAACACGGTTCTGGCGCGTCACCTCGACGGTCAGCCAGGTCCGCTCCACCACGGTTTGGAGGAGCGTAATCTCCTCGGGCGTCCAGTGCCTTGGCTCGGCGCTGTGAACTGCGAGGGCAGAGACGAGGCGGGCCGAGTGCAGCACGGGCGCAGCAACATAGGCGCGGACGCCGATGGCCTCATACGCGGCGAGGCTCTCGGGGGGGGCTTTGACCCTGTCGGCACGCACGTCGTCTATCACGGCTGTGCGCCCCGCCTTGTACTCGGCCACGACGAACGGGCCGAACGCCGAGATGGGGAACACGCCCGCGATGCTCGCCACCGAGGCGTCAGCGCAGTAGTGAGGGGGGACCGAACAGGTGTCGGCCTCGATGTCGATGTCGGCGAACAGGCAGCGCGAGACGCCCAGGAACTCGCCGACCGAGCGCACGGCGTCCGCGATCACGTCGTCGGGGTCGTTCAGCCTTCGTACCCGCTCCGCGAGGGCGGCCAGGAACCGCTCGCGTTGCGTGCGACCGACTCGTTCGGTGATGTCATGGAAGAAGACCGAGAGGCCCTCGGGGGACGGGAAGGCGCGAACCTCGAACCAGGCGGAGAGCGGCGGGTAGAACTCCTCGAACACTGCCGCGACCCTCTCCTCAGCGGCGCGGCGGTATTCTCGCTCGAACGCAGAGCCGACGGCAGCGGGAAACTCCTCCCAGACGTTCCTGCCCAGAAGGGCCGCACGCGCGCGAAAGAGCAGGCGCTCGGCCTGAGCATTGACGTAGGTAAACCGCCACTCGCGGTCAAGAGCGAAGAAGGCATCGGTGATGCTCTCCAGGATGCGGGCGGCGGCGCTGTCGGGTGCGATCCCGCCCTGCTCCTGGCGGGCCTGGTCTTCCTGACCGGGCGTAATGTCTGGTGGGAACTTCATCGCTTGTGGGGACACACCCGACGCGGTGTCAGGCAACTTTCTCCAAGGTCTTTACTGCAACACATTATACTCCCGACGTAGCGTTCTGGCAAGTAGGAACACCACCTGTAGGCATCGGGCCTGGAATTGGCTAGGCGAGCAGTCGCGTCACGTCCTCCATATCACGGAGACGGTGTCCAGAACGGGATACAGCGTCGTCCAGACGCGCCCGGTACAGCGTCCGTGCTACAGCCCCAGAGCGAGGATCGACGTAAAGCCCTTCCTCGCTTCGCTGGCGAGCCTGCACGGGGCGGTCATGCCCAACCACCCGCGTTGCGCGTCTCCCGGACGGCAGCGCAGGATTACAGCGCAATGGCTTTGTAGGATTACGGCGTAATGACCTTACTCCTCGCAATGCCTTCCACTTCGTCCGCCTGGACATCGATCAGGCCGCAGTTCATACAGACGAGTCTGATCTGGGCATAGAAGCCGTCACGCGGTTCCAAGAACTCGGCCTCAACTTCTCCCGCATGGCGGGCCATCAGCCAGCCGTCCGAGGTGCCGATCACCTCTTCAATCGCAGGATCGGTGGCATGGAAATCGCACAGCCAACCAATGATTGCGATGCCTTCCGGGGTGGCGTTCATCGTGCCGTCAATGATATGGCGAACCGAGATTTCTCGTAGGTCTTCGGCAAGCGGCTCAATAGTCATGTACGCTATTGTACCTCAGGTCGAGTTGAGGCAGGCGGCTCGGTCTTGGTTCATGCCAAATTGCGCTGTCCGCGCACTGTTACCGGAGGCATTCTTTATGCTGAACCATAATCTTCCACGAGTGATGGCATGAAACCCGGAAGGATTTTCGGAAGTTATATCGAAAGGGTTATATTGAAACGAAAGCCTGCTAACGGCGAGACGTGTGGCCGAAGGCGGGTGATATATCCTGTCGTCAAAAGGACTTCTTTATTATGCCGTACAACGCCAAAATCAGCCGAGGCAAACCTTCTTGCTTCCTGTTCCTCATTGACCAGTCAGGCTCAATGCAGGACCAGATCAATGGTAGGACCAAGGCGCAAGGCGTGGCGGACGCCATCAACCGCCTCCTGCAGAACCTCGTCATCAAGTGCGCCAAGTCCGAGGGCGTGCGCGATTACTATGACGTGGGCGTCATCGGCTATGGTGCCAAGACTGGCCCAGCTTTCAGCGGGGAACTCACAGGCCGCGGCCTGGTGCCGATCAGCGGCATTGCCAACGCGCCCGCCCGGATCGAGCAGCGGACTAAAAAGGTGGACGACGGCGCGGGCGGGTTGGTAGACCAAACCATTAAATTCCCAATCTGGTTCGACCCCACCGCGAGCGGCGGCACACCGATGTGCGCGGCGCTGAGCCTCGCCTACGACACGCTCACCACGTGGATCACCCTGAACCATGACAACTTTCCCCCCGTCGTCATCCATATTACCGACGGCGAGTCCACAGACGGCAGCCCTACTGAATCCATGAACAGGCTCAAGTCACTCGCGACGAACGACGGGGCCGTCCTTCTCTTCAACCTGCACCTGTCAAACAACCCGAACGCGAACACGATTCTATTTGCCGACTCGCCCGCGGCTCTCCCGGACGAGTACGCCCGCGTGCTTTGGGACGGCGCGAGTCCACTGACGCCCTTTATGCGCTCCGTCGCGCAGTAGGAGCACAACCTCGATCTGTCCGAGGGCGCGAAGGGCTTCGTCCTGAACAGCGACATGGTGGCGATCATCCAGGCCCTGGACATCGGCACCCGCCCCAGCAACCTCCGCTAGGGAACGCCTCCCCAGGCCATGCCTGGATGTAAGAAAGGGCGTGCCATGCGCGTGACCACCCAGACGTTCTGGCTGCCGAAGGCGGGCAACGCAGATGCGGAATACGAAGATGCCTTCTGGCCTGCTGAAGGCTCCGCCGCCCAACCTCTACAGGGGTTTCGCTGTGCTGTGGGAGACGGAGCGACCGAAACATCCTTCTCAGGGAACTGGGCTAGGCTTTTGACGCGCCGCTGGTGCGAGGAGGCCAACCGCACGGGTTTCCTAGAGTCCCTGCCATCCCTCCAGCAAGAATGGGAGAGGCAGATCGAGCCCGTCCCGATGGCCTGGTACGCGGAGGAGAAGGCGCGGGCGGGGCCTACTCCTCACTGTTGGGTCTGGCGTTCTCGGAAGCTGCGCCCGAGGACGAAGGTTCTACGGGCTGGCAGGCCATTGCGGTCGGTGACAGTTGCCTTTTCCATCTCAGCAGCAACGTCGTCAAGTCCTTCCCGCTGACCCGCTCCGATGACTTCAATAGCCGCCCGTACCTCATCAGTTCAGTGATGAGCCATTCTTCCTGAGACACCTGTTCGTCGTCGCCGAGAGAAGCCTCGGAGCGGAGGAAAGCCGATAGGAGGACATGAAATGAGTTCGTGACGAAGTTTCCGAAGGCATCGCGCACCGTGGCCTCTTTGGTCGCGCCCAGCCCCGCGAACGCTTCGAGGATGGTGCGGCCAGGAGCGAACTCAAACCGAACTTCCAGTTCCGCAGTGATGGATGTCGGTCGCGTAATCTCCTGGATGATCGAAGCGGATGCCTTCATGCCGCTCTTTGGGAGTTGAGTCCACTCCCCTTGCAGAATGGCCTCGACGCCATGCGCCTGGAACAGTTCGCGCAAAACCCGATTGACGTCGAGATTGTCGTCGGCATGGTTCATGAGGAATCGTTTCCCATCTATAGCATACTGCCAAACAAACAGGCAGGAGGATTTGACGGAGAAAAGGCGAACATATAGTCGTCCTAGCACGAAAAATTTGTTTCGTGAGACCGCTTCCGCTAACAAGATTTTCCTCTGAGTAAGTAACCATGCCACGAATCTTTGACAACATCGAAACGCCCCTGCTTTCTGCTTTGCAGAAGACGCTAGGGCACTCTGAGCGGGCCGACTTCTGCGTCGGGTACTTCAACTTGCGCGGCTGGCGGCACCTGGATAAACACATTGAAGAATGGCCTGGCGGAGAGGGGCACTGCTGCCGCTTACTGGTCGGGATGCAGAAGACGGATCAGGATGACCTGAAAGCGGCGCTGGGCGTCGGCACCGACGACGAGATGGACAACGCCCGTGCGCTGGAAAAGAAGCGCGAACTGGCACGGGAGTTCCGCCAGCAGCTTATGGTCGGCACCCCCAGCGACGCGGACGAAGCGGGATTGCGGCGGCTCGCCCGCCAGATCACCGACGGCAAGCTGACCGTCAAACTTTTCCTCAGCCACACGCTCCATGCCAAGCTGTACCTCATGTTTCGTCCCGATCCCGACAACCCGCGCACAGGCTATGTCGGCAGCAGCAACCTGACGTTTTCAGGACTGTCGGGTCAAGGAGAGCTAAACGTAGACGTGGTGGACCACGACGCCGCCTGCAAGCTGGCTGCCTGGTTTGATGCCCGCTGGGAAGACCGCTGGTGCGTGGACATCTCCCAGGAACTCGTGGAAATCATCGAGGAAAGCTGGGCACGAGAGGCGCTCATTCCGCCCTATCACATTTACGTCAAGATGGCGTACCATTTGTCCCAAGAAGCGCGGTCGGGGCTGGCGGCATTTCGCATCCCCAAAGTGTTTGGCAACACGCTCTTTGAGTTTCAGGAAGCGGCAGTCAAGATCGCAGCGCGGCACCTAGACAAGCGCGGCGGGGTGCTGATCGGTGACGTAGTGGGCCTGGGCAAAAGCCTGATGGCAACGGCACTGGCGCGGATGTTCGAGGACGAATTCGGCATGGAGACCCTCATTCTGTGCCCGAAGAACTTGGTGCCGATGTGGGAGCGTTACCGCACGGAGTACGGTCTGCGCGGGACCGTGCTGTCGGTGACAAAGGCCCGCACAAAGCTGAAGGACTTGAAACGCTACAAACTGGTCATCCTGGACGAGAGCCACAATTTCCGCAACCGTGAGGGAAAGACCTACAAGGCGGTCCGAGAGTACATTGAGCATAATGACAGTCGGTGCATCCTGCTGTCAGCCACGCCGTATAACAAAACATTTCTCGACTTATCGAGCCAGCTTCGGCTGTTTGTTCCTGAAGACAAGGACCTGGGGATACGGCCCGAACGTCTTCTGCGTGATACCGGGGACGTTGTCTTCAACATGAAGTACCAATGCTCGCCCCGCTCGCTGGCTGCCTTCGAGAAAAGCGACTACGCCGAAGATTGGCGCGAACTCATGCGGCTGTACATGGTGCGCCGCACGCGAGGATTCATTCTGGAGAACTATGCCCAGACGGACCCCAAAACGGAACGGAAATATCTGACATTCGCGGATGGAACGCGCAACTATTTCCCGGTCCGCGTTCCAAAGACGCTCAAGTTCGATATTGACCCGCAGTACGCCAGCCTCTTTTCCTCCAAAGTAGTGGACATCATCAACGGCCTGCACTTGCCCCGGTACGGTCTAGGAAACTACGAGGCGCAGACGCCCGGCAAGCCGCCGACAACGGCGGAAGCGGCGGCGCTCAAAGACCTCGGGCGAGCGGGCAAGCGGCTGATGGGATTTTGCCGCACTAACCTGTTCAAGCGCCTGGAGTCGAGCGGCGAAGCATTCATTCTATCGGTGGAGCGTCACATTCTCCGCAATTATGTCTTCCTCCACGCGCTTGAGCACGGGCTTCCTCTTCCTATCGGTCCGCAGGATGCCGCGCTTTTGGACACGCGCACAGCGGACGACGACGCCGCCGACACTCCGCAGGATTTTGAGGACGAGGATGCACCCAGCGGCGCTTCGCCGCACGGCGACACTGCGCCTGTCAGCAGCATTCGGACGGAGGCGGGCTTTCAGCAGCGGGCGGCGGCGGTGTATCAACTTTACGCCACAGAGCAGAAGAAGCGGTTCAAAGCCTGGCTTCCGTCTAGGCTGTTTCGCAAGGCGCTGGCACAGGACTTGCGGGAAGACGCACACGCGCTGTTTCAGGTGCTGGCACGATGCAATGACTGGGAAGCGGGCAAAGACGCCAAGTTGGGTGCGCTCCGTGACCTTCTGGCACGGCAGCGGCCCAATGACAAAGTGCTCGTGTTCACGCAATTTGCCGACACCGCCGCTTATTTGGAACGGGAACTGCGGGAGCGCGGCATTACAAAGATCGCTGTTGCCACAGGCCAATCTTCCGATCCGTATCTGCTGGCGTCACGCTTCTCCCCGGAAAGCAACAATCGCCGCCGCGAGATCACCCGTGACCAAGAACTGCGTGTCCTCATCGCGACGGATGTTCTCAGTGAAGGGCAGAATCTTCAGGACTGCTTCGTCATCGTCAACTATGATCTGCCGTGGGCAATCATCCGCCTGATCCAGCGGGCGGGGCGCGTGGACCGCATCGGCCAAAAGGCCGAGGAAGTCCTCTGCTGCTCGTTTTTGCCTGCTGAGGGCGTCGAGAAGATTATTCGGCTGCGCGAGCGGGTGCAGCACCGCCTCAAAGAGAACCAAGAAGTGGTCGGCTCGGATGAGGCGTTCTTTGAGGATGACCAAAGCCAGGGCTGGCTGCGCGGGCTGTACGACGAGTCGGCGGACCTGAACGGCGATCCCGACACGGAGATTGACTTGGCTTCCTACGCGCTCGCAATCTGGAACAACGCCGTCAAAAATAACCCCAGCCTGCGGAAGACGGTGGAAACCCTGCCGTCAGTGGTCTATGCCACAAAATCCCATATCCCATCGCCGAACGAGCCAAACGGGGCACTGGTTTATATGCATACCGGCGACGGTACGGATGCCCTCGCCTGGGTGGACTCGCAGGGACAAGCAGTCACGCAGTCCCAGTACACGATCCTGCGGGCGGCGGAGTGCGAACCGAGCACCCCTGCCCTGCCGCGTCAGGCCAACCACCACGCACTTGTGAACAAAGGCGTCGAGCAGATCATCAAAGACGAAAAGGGCATCGGCGGGCAACTGGGCCGACCGTCGGGGGCACGGTTCCGTACCTATGAGCGGCTTCAGAGGTACGCAGGTGAAGTCGCAGGGACCTTGTTTGACTCCCGTGAACTGCATAAAGCCATTGAAGACATCTACCGGTTCCCGCTGCTGCAAGCGGCAACGGACTCGCTGAACGCGCATCTGCGGAGCGGGGCC
>JAABUZ0100007980.1_pt1 | contig 12616 bp, 11 predicted proteins | sample 5562091 | NCBI WGS metagenome assembly JAABUZ01 (sample SAMN12813069, study PRJNA571459) | rock metagenome | isolation source: Antarctica rocks | place: Antarctica: Victoria Land, Linnaeus Terrace sud | collected 2015-12-21 | reverse complement strand
AGGCGCTGCCGCGGCCCACCCGCACCGAAGCGAGCCAGGACGACCCGGCCCAGCGCGACCCAGTTCAGGGCGACGCGGGGCCGCTGGTGCTGGTCGCCGCACTCGGCGACGACGGCTGGTCGGGCCGCTGGCCGCGAGCGGTCCGCCACGCCGCCGGGCCGCTGCTGAGCCAGCTGCAGTCCGCCGACCGGGTGGTCACCGTGCCGCTGGAGCGCCACCTCGCCACCTACCGGCCGACCGGCAGCGCCCTGCCACGGGCCGTCACCCGGTCCGCAGGCCTCGCGGTCCGCCTGCTGGAGGGCACCGGGGCGCTGCGCCGTCCCCAGTCCACCGATCCCGACCAGCACGCCGGAACTGCCCGACGCACCCCGGCGCACCACGCGCCGGACCCCCTGCTCGACGACAAGGACACAAGCTGATGATGAAGGCCGCCGACATGCTCCTGGCCGCAGGCGTCTGCCCGGCAGCCCCTCCCGGCCTGCAGACCTACGCCGACCAGATCCTGAGCTGGGTGAAGTGGGGCGTCCTGGCGATCCTGGCGATCTCGTTCTTCGCCTCCGTCGGGATGCTGATCTGGGGGCGGGTGACCCACCACCCCAAGGGCGCCCGGCTCGGGTTCGACGGCATCATGATCTGCCTGGTCGGGGCGATCATCTACGTCGTCGGCTACTTCATCCTCACCTCGATCACCGGCAACGGCTGCTGATGCTCGGTCGACGCAGGCGTGCCTCGTTGGGGCGCACGGATCAGCCGGTGGTGTGGGCCCGGGAGAAGCTGCTGGCGGTGCTGGTGGGCGGCGTGGTCGTTGTCGCCCTGCTCGGCGCCGGCCTGGTCCTGGCTGTCGTCGACGCCCTGCGGCCGGCCCAGGACAGCCCTGCCAGATCGAACGCGGGCAGCGCCGCCGCCAGCCGGCTCCAGCCGGGCGTCGCCACCGCCGACCCCGGCTCCGGTGCCGCCGTTCCCGGCGGATCCGCGGCGAGCGGCAGTCTCGACGAGCTGGCGGCCCGCCCGATGTTCTCAGTCCCGGAGTCGGCGTCCCACCCGATGCGGGTGTCGCTGAACGAGTCGGGCGAGCCGATCGTGCTCCCCACCGCGGACAGCTCCGGCCCGGCCGGCGTACCGACCGGCTTCGGCCACACCCCGCAGGGTGCTCTCGCGCAGCTGGCCGCGATCGACAGCTCGGCGCTGGGCTCGGCGAGCCTGCCGGGCGCCCGGGCGGTCATCGCCGGCTGGGCGCTGCCCAGCGGACCGACCCCCGCTAGCTGGTCCGGAGTCCGGGCGATGGCCGGACTGCTTGATGCCGCAGGAACCTCCGGCGCAAGCGGCGGCCTCGCGGTCGTCGCGACACCCGCGATGGGCCTGATCAAGGGCACCGTCGGACAGGACGCTGTCGTGGCGTGCGTCGACTTCGAAGTCGACGTCACGGTCAACTCCACCGCCCGCGGCGCCCTCGCGGACTGCCAGCGGATGGTCTGGGCCGGCGAGCGCTGGATGATCGGCCCGGGCGCCGAACCCGCCGACCCGCCGTCGGTGTGGCCGAGCACCGACCTGGCCCGCCAGGTCGGCTACCGGGACCTGCGCCGTGGCTAGCGGCCTGCCCGGCGCCGGCCTGCTCGCCGCCGGCGACCCGTCGGTGACCGTCGTGGCGTTCCCGTCGATCAACCCGCTGGACTGGCTGGGCGGCGCCGCGGCCGGCCTCGCGGCGGACGGTTGGAAGAACGCGATGATCGGGCTGTGGTCGGCCGGCCTGTGGGTCCTGCAGCTCGCCTTCAAGGTCATCGACGCGTTCACCGTCCCGGACGTCAGCCCCAACGGGCCGCTCGCCGGGGCGCTGCCGACCACCCTGTGGCTCGGCCTCACCGTCGCCGCGCTGGTCATGACGACGCAGCTGGTCGTGGCGCTGGTGCGCCGTGACGGGCAGAGCCTGGGCCGCATCCTGATCGGGATGGGCCAGTTCGGCCTCGTGTGGGTCTGCTACCTGGCGGTCGCCGGCCTGCTCATCGTCGCCGCTGGGGCGCTCACGCGCGGGATCCTGTCCTCGATGCTGCACGTCGGTAGCTGGGCCCAGTACAGCGTCGGGGACTCCTGGCCGCGCAGCATCCACGACGCCGTCGCCGCGTCCGTGCTGGGGCTGTGCTCTCTGTTCCTGCTGATCCCCGCCAGCTTCGGCTACCTGATGGTGATGCTGGTCCGCGAGGCCGCGTTGGTGGTCCTGCTCGCGACCGCACCGATCTCGGCCGGTGGCCTGCTCAACGACACCACTAAGACGTGGTTCTGGAAGACGCTGCGCTGGTTCATCGCCAGCCTGCTGATCGCACCCGCGGCCGCGCTGATCCTCGGGATCGGGGTGCAGCTGTCCAACGGGGTGGTGCAGGGCGCCGGCACCAACACCGTCGCGGCGTGCGGCGCCGCCGTCGTCGGCTGCGTGCTCGTTCTGATCGGGGCGATCTGCCCGATGACGCTGTTCAAGCTGCTGGCGTTCGTTGAGCCCGGTACCGCCTCCGGCGCCGCGTTCCGCCAGTCGATGAGCGACGCCGGCGGCGTCTCCGGGCTGCTGTCCGGCGGTGGCGGCAGGAGCGCCGGAGCCGGCGGGTCGACGTCCGGGGCGACCTCCGGGGATTGCGGCGGGCGTTCGCAGGGCGAGGCGGTCGCCGAGACCGCGACCACCTCGCGGATGGCCAGCATGCTCGGGCCGGTCGGCGCCGGGATCGGCGTGGGCATGAAGGTGGCGACCAAGGCCGCCGACCTCGCCTCGGACGTGCTCGGCTCCGGCGGGGTCGGGGACCCCGGCTACAGCGCCGGGTGGGCCGACAACGCTGCCCGCAGGTCCTCCAGCCGCGGCCAGGGCGGCGGTCAGGGCAGTCAGGGCAGTCAGGGCGGCAGCGACACCGGCAGCTCGGGCAGCACGCCGCCGGACGGCGGCCCGCCCAGCCCGGGCGGTCCGGCACCGACGGGTCCGACGCCAGCTGGGCCGCCGATGTCACCGGCCAGCCCGGCGGGTGGCACGCCCGGTGGACCCGGCAAGGGTGGCCCGGGGGCCCCCGGCGGTGCTGGAGGCGGTGCCGCTGGCGGTGGTGCCGGTGACGCTGGCGGTGGTGCCGGTGGCGGCGCGGGCCTGGAGGCGGCGGCGGTGGTCGTGTGAGCGCCAGTGACACGCCGATCTGGTTCGGCGACTGGAGCAAGGACAAGCAGGGGTGGCTGTTCGGGCTGTCCGGCGGCGCCTGCATGACGGTGGGAGTCGGGGGGCTGCCCGCGCTGCTGGCGATCGGCACCCACCAGTGGCTGTTCGCGTTGGGCTGGCTGCCGGTGTGGGCGGTGCTGGCGCTCGGGGTGTGCGTGCCGGTCCGCGGCCGGTCGGCGGCCCGATGGGTGCTGGATGCGACCTACCGGGCGGTCGGGTCGGTCGCCGGCTGGACCGCCTGGCAGTCCCGCGCCGCCGCGGGCGAGCTGACCGGGCCGGCGGAGGCGGACCTGCCCGGCGTGCTGTCGGGCATCCGGACCCACGACGGGCCGCCGTTCGGTGCGCTGCTGCACCGACCCGCGATCGTGCAGGACTGCTCGGCGCAGACCTGGGCGGCGGTCGCGCGCATCTGTCACCCGGGGATCGGGCTGGCCGAGCAGCGGACCCGGCAGCGGATGGCCGCCGGCATGTCCGAGCTGCTCGAGGGCGCCGCGTCCGGCGAGCTGGTGTCGGTCGTGGCGGTGCAGATCCGCACCGTCCCGGACGACGGCGCCGAACGGGCCGCCTGGCAGGCCCGGCACGTCCGCAGCGCCGCCCCCGGGCTGGCACTGCAGGTCAACGCCGAGCTCGGCGGCGCGATGGTGCAGGCCGGGGTAAGGCACGAGGCGTTCGTGACCGTCGTGGTCCCGGAGTCCCGAATCGCCAAGCAGGCCAAGGAGGCCGGTGGCGGCGTCGACGGCCGCGCCCGCGTGCTTTACGGGGTGATGAGCGAGCTGGAGGCCCGGCTTTCCGGGCCGGTCGGGTGCAGCAGCGTGACCTGGCTGGGCACCCCGGACCTGGCCTCGGCGATCCGGACCGGCTTCGCGCCCGGCGACCGGGCGGCGCTGATCGAGGCGCAGCTAGCCGCCGGCACCGACCCAATCATGGCGGGGGAGCTGCCGATGGCCGCGGCCGGGCCGGGCTCGGCGCCGGCCCCGGACGCCCGGCACTACACCCACGACGCCTGGTCGACCGCGACCTGCACTGTGCTGCTGCCCGAGCAGGGCGCGATCATGGGGGCGCTCGCGCCGGTGTTCGCGCCCAGCGTCGCCGGGGAGCGCCGCAGCGTCACCGAGTTCTACGAGCCGATCAGCTCCCGCCGCGCCGACCGGATGGTCGGCAAGGACTCGATGTCGGCCGGGACCGCCGCGGAGATGCGCGCACGGATGGGCTTCAAGACCCGCGCGGCGCACCGCCGGGACTACCAGCGGGTCGAGAGCAACGACACCCGCCTGGCGGCCGGCAAGGCGCTGGTGCGGGTCGCGGTCGCCGCCGCCGTCACCGTGCCGTCGGACTGGTCGATCACCGACTTCGGGCGGCGGCTGGAGGCGTCCATCCGCGGGTCTGGGTTCACCCCGCTGCGCCTGGACCTCGCGCAGGACACCGGCTTCGCCGCCGCCTGCATCCCGCTGGGCATCGGCCTGCCCCGCCACCGGGACACCCGATGATTCGGATCGGTGGGAGCCGCACCAGCCGGGCGCTCGCGCGGGGAGCGTCCGGCCGGGGGATCGCCGAGCTGGTCGGCGACTTCGGTCACCAGCTGCCACCGCGGGTCGCCGAGGCGGTACGACAGGCGGCGGCGGACCCGTTCGACGAGCTGGTCAGCAAGCGCGGCCGCCGCGGCCGCTCGTCCGGGTGGGCGGCGGTGCCCGCGCCGCTAGCGACCTACCGGATGACCTCCGAGCAGGTCGGCGGGGTGTGGCCGCTGATCAGCTCCGACGGGCTCCCGCCGACCGGCGCGCTGATGGGCCTGGACTTCTTGTCCGGGGGGGCGTTCTACGCCGACCCGATCGGCTGGACGGTCAACGGCGTCGCCGGCGTCACCAACCCGAACATCATGATCTTCGGGGCGCCGGGACAGGGCAAGTCCGGCACCGTCAAGATCTTCTGCCTGCGGAAGATGGCCTACGGCTACCGCACCCTGATCCTGGGCGACGTCAAGGACGAGTACGAGCCGCTGTGCCGGGCCCTCGGGGTCCAGCCGCACGCGGTCGGGCACGGCCTGCCGGCCCGGATCAACCCGCTGGACTTCGGGCCGCTCGGTAACGACTGGACGGCGCTGCCGGCCGCGGAGGCGCAGCGCCGAGCCGCGATGGTGTTCAGCCGCTGGCTGCTGCTCGTGCGCGGACTGGTTGGCTCGCAGCACGTGCAGTTCACCCCGACCGCCGAGACCGCCGTCGCTCATGTCATCCGCGAGCTCACCGGCTACGCCACCGGCGCCACCGTGCTGCGCGAGATCACCCTGCCGCAGCTGTTCGCGGCCCTCAAGGAACCCAGCCCGCAGCTGGTCGAGGACTGCCGCTACTCCAGCCGTCAGCACCTGCTCGATGACACCCGGGCGGTCCGCGACGCCCTCGGCTCGCTGGTCACCGGACACCTGGCGGGGCTGTTCGACGACTTCACCACCGTCGCTGTCGACTGGCGGGCCCCGATCCAATCGCTGTCGCTGTCCCGGCTCAACCCGCTGGGAGACGAGGCCGTCGGGGTGGCCCTGACGTGTCTGAACAGCTGGGGCCGGGCGATGACCCAGATCGCCGAGCCCGGTGACCTGCGAGTCATCGTCCGGGACGAGGCGTGGAAGCAGATGCGCCTGGGCGTCGACGCGGTCAAGAGCCTGGACGCCGACCTGCGGCTGTCCCGCGACGACGGGTGCGTGCAGATCATCGCCGCCCACAAGCCCTCGGACATGCTCACCGTCGGCGACGCCGGCAGCCAGGCCGTCGCGATCGCCAAGGACCTCATGCACATGTGCGGCACCAAGATCTTGCTCGGCCAGGACGAGAAAATCGGCGACGACCTCAGCGCGCTGCTCGGGCTCGCCCCGATGGCCGAGCAGATCGTCACCGACTGGGCGACCGCCGCCAAAGGCCGGGCGCTGTGGCTGGTCGGGAACCGCGAGTTCAAGGTCCAGACGGTCCGGTCCGCCACCGAGGTCGCCCTCACCGACACCAACGACCAGATCACCGGTCCCAGCCCCAGCAACGCCGACCAGAGCACCGCCGGCCAGAACACCTCCGGCCAGAGCGCCTCGGGTCGGGGCACCGGCGGTCAAAGCCGGCCGGCCCGGCCGGCCGCCTCGGCTCCTGCAGCGGGCGCAGGTCCCGACCAGGCGGCCTGAGCGGTGGCCGACAGCTCCGGCGGTAGCTCCAGCGGTAGCTCCAGCGGGGGGAAGGCCGGGGGCACGGTGGCGGTCGCGGCGGCGCTGGTGGTGCTGGCCCTGCTGCTGGTCGTGCTGGTCGGGGGTGGCGCCGGCGCGCAGCCGCTGCCGGCCGGTTGCGGCAGCGGCGGGACCGCCGCCAGCTTCGGCGACGTCACCCTCACCGCCGAGCAGATGGGCAACGCCGACACGATCAGCCGCACCACCGCCAGCCGCGGCCTGCCCGCCTACGCGGCGATCGTCGCGATCGCCGCGTCCTGGACCGAGGCCAAGCTGATCAACGACCTGGTGCAGCACGACCACGACAGCGAAGGGCTGTTCCAGATCCGGGTCAGCCTGCACGGCCGCGACGTCGCCGAGGACCCGGTCAAAAGCACCAACTGGTTCCTCGACGCCCTCGTGCAGGTCCCCAACTGGCAGACGATCCCGCTGACCGAGGCCGCCGCCAACGTCGAGCGGCCCGCCGAGCAGTACCGCGGCCGGTACGCCGCCGCCCAGCCGCTCGCGACCGCCGCCGTCGGCCTGCTCTGGCCGGCCGCCAGCGCCGCCGCACCACCGCCCGGCGGCACCCCGGGCGGCACCCCCGGCGGCACCGACCCCGGCGGCACCGACCCCGGCGGCACCGACCCCGGCGGCACCGACCCCGGCGGCACCGACCCGGGCGGGGCCGACCCGGCCACCGGCTGCCCATCCGGGGGGCCGGACGGCGGCACCCCGACCAACACGATCCCGTGCTCGGCCGGCGGCGCCGGGCAGGTCCAGACCGCCCCGGGCGGGGTCGGAATCCGGGTGTGCGCGGTCGGCGCGTTCGTCGTCGACACCACCATCAGTGGCCAGGTCGCCGCGATGGTCGCGGCGGCCAGTGCCAGCGGGCTGAACCTGGGCGGCAGCGCGTTCCGCAGCAACGCCCAGCAGATCGCGCTGCGCCGGGCGCATTGCGGACCCACCGACTACGACATCTACCAGCGGCCGCCGGGCCAGTGCAGCCCACCGACCGCGATCCCGGGTGTGTCGATGCACGAGTGGGGCCTGGCCCTGGACATCACCAGCAGCGGACACCTGATCGCCAGCCACAGCGACTTGGCCTGGCAGTGGCTGTCCGCCAACGCCGCCTTCTACGGGCTGCGCAACTTGGCGAGCGAACCGTGGCATTGGAGTACTGATGGCAAATAGCTTGTCGCTAGACGACGAAACGCGGGCGTCGGTTGTCCCGGTCTTTGCAGTTGGCCTTTCGGGGGGCCGGCGGTGACGAGCCCGCAGCAGCGCCGGGACCCGCAGCCGTTGGCGCGGGGCGGCGAGGTCGCGCTGGTGGCGCTCGCCGGCGTCCTGATGCTGGTCGGGATGACAGCGCTGGCCGGCCTCGGCGCGGCCGCGGCCCTGGCCGGCGGCGGCTGGGTGTGGCCGCACGGCAGCGACACCATCGGTGTGGTCCTCGCCGGGCTGCTGAGCGGTCACCCCGGCCGTGGTTTGCCGCCGGAGTTGGCCGCCCGGGTTCCCGGGCCGGTCGCGGTCTACAGCGGCGTCGCCGTCGCCGAGCTGGTCATGCTCATCGTGGCGGGCGTCGGCGGGGTGCTGTTCTGGCGCTACCACCGTCCCGGTGATGCCCGCCGCGGGATGGCGACCCGCGGTGAGGCGGCCCGCGTCCTGGGTCGGTCCCGGCTGCGAGCCGCCCGCGCGATCATTCGGCCCGACCTGTACGGCCCGGCCGCCGGCGGGAACCGGCGGTGACGGCGTCCCGGCACACCTGCGCGCCGAGCTGGCCGCGCTGCTCGACGTCCGGTGGCCGATCCGGCTCGGCGCCCCGTCGCGGCCAGCAATCTGGCGCCCAGGTGTCCAGTTGCGGGCAGTCGACGACGCCTGTCCGGCAGGTGACCCGCAACGGGCTGCCCGCCCGGGTCGGCAGGCCCTCCGCCGGCGGCCCCACCGCGGCTGCTCCCGCTCGGGGCGGTCGACCGTGCGCGCGCGGCCGCGGCCAGGGCGCAGCCCGGTGAGGCCGGTCCGCAGGCGTGCGGCGATGGACCCGACGCAGCTCGGCTGGCGGCTCGGCCGCTCGCTGGCACCCCGCGGGGTGGAGCTGTGGGTGCGCTATGACCGCACGACCGGCGTGTACGGGGCGCAGGGCAGCGGCAAGACGCTGGACCTGCTCGCGCCGGCGCTGCTCGTGCACCCGGGAGCGGCGATGGCCACCCTGACTAAGCTCGACGACCTGCTGCTTACCCTGGCCGACCGGCAGGCGCCCGCTGCCGGCGGCGGCCCGGACGCCCCGGACAGGCCGGTGGCGGTGCTCGACCCGTTCGGGATGGCCCCGGGGGTGCCGGAGCTGGTGTGGGACCCGATCGCCGGGTGCGTCGACCCGATGCTCGCCGAGCGCCGCGCCAAGGCGTTCTCCGCCGGGACGGTCACCGGCTCGGTCGCCGGCGGTCGCAACGACAGCGCCGCCCGCTTCTACGCCGCCGAGACCGCCAAGGTCCTGCAGGGCTTCTTCCACGCCGCGGCGCTCACCGGCCGCACCCTGGAGCACGTCCTGGAGTGGGTCGCCAACCCCGTCGCCGCCGAGCAGCCCGCGGAGATCCTGCGGCAGCATCCGCACGCCGCCCGGTTCTGGGACGGGCTGCTGTCCGGGGCGCTGCACGGCTCGGCCGACACCGTCGGCAACACCGTCACCACCGTGCAGCAGGCGATGAGCCTGTTCTTCCAGCCGGCGATTCGGGCCCGGTGCGTGCCCGGCCCGGGCCGGCCCGCGACCGACATCGCCGACGTCCTGGCGCGCCGCGGAACGGTGTACCTGCTGGGCCGGGAGGACCCGTACGCCAGCGCCAGCCCGCTGATGACCGCGGTCGCCGAGCACGTGCTGGACACCGCGCTGGCGATCGCGAACACCAGCCCGCACGGCCGAATCACGCCGAGCTTCCTGGCCTGCCTGGACGAGCTGCCATCCACGACGCCGCTGCCGACCCTGCGGGTGCGGATGGCCAACGAGCGGGCGCTGGGGCTGAGCTTCGTGTACGCGGCGCAGACCTGGCGGCAGATGGTCGTCTGCTACGGCGAGGACGAGGCCCGCAGCCTGTTCGGACTGACCAACAACATCGTCATCTTCGGCGGCGGGAAGGACATCCACTTCTACAAGGAGGTGTCCGACCTGCTCGGCACCACCCGGGTGTCCCGGCAGTCGGTCTCCGACGGCCCCGGCGGCGTCGGGACCAACCGCACCGTCGAGGACGTCCCGGTCCTGCGCCCGGAGCAGATCCGGCTCATCCCCGAACGCCAGGCGCTGGTCGTCGCCGAGAACGCCCCGCCGCTCATCGCCAGGCTCCGGCGCTGCCTGGACGGCAAGACCGGGCGGGCACTGCTCGCCCGGCAGGCCGCCGCCCGCGACCGGGTCGGGGCGGCCCGCGAGGACCTCGTCGACGTCGGCGAGCGCACCGCCGCGGCGGTCGCCTACGCCCAGCAGCACCGCCTGCACGCCACCGGCCCCGACACCGGCGGCCTTCCCGAGCCCACCGACGACAGAAAGGCCTGGTCATGGTGAACGACGTACCTCAGATCGTCTCGCGGTTCCCGCAGCCGCCCGGGCAGGTCCGTCAGGCCCTGGTCACCCTCGCGATCGTCCGCGGCGGCGACCCGGAGGCCATCGCCGAGCTCGGCGACACCCGTGAGCTGCCGCGACCGTGGGACCCCGCCAGCTGCCCGGCCGACCTGCGGCAGCAGCTGTGGCTGTGGTGCGACGACGTCGCGGCCTGGGTCAACCGGGACTACAGCTGGAAGACGACCACCCTGATCCCGGGGTGCTGGCCTCGGCACCCGCACATCGCAGGCGAGCTGGCTGTCCTGGCGTGCCTGCGCGACGCCGCCGACAGCACCGGACCGGAGCTGCTCGAGGAGTGGCACCGGCACACCCTGCCGCTGTTCACCGACCGCCTCGTCGCCCGGCTCGGGGAGAGCACCTGCCGGGTCGGTAAGCACCAGGACTGGCCCGCCGCCGCCCGCTACGACGCCGCCACCGGCTCTCACGCGGTCAGCGAGCGCCACGACCTGTTCCACGCCGACACCCACCCGCCGGTCCGGCTGCGACCCGCCGCGGCTGGGCCCCGGTGACGCCGCCGGATGTACCCGGAGGCGGCAGGCCCCCGATGGGGCAGACCTGTGACCGGCGAGTGCCGCCGACTGGCGGCAGACCGTGACGGAGGCCGGTGACATCGAGGCGTTCCAGGCCGAGGTGGCGTGCGTGGCACTGGCAGCGATCGGCGGGCACGGGTTCGCGCTCGCCGGCGCCGGCGCCCTGATCGCGCACGGCCTGGTCGACCGGCTCACCCAGGACCTGGACCTGTTCAGCCCGCTGCCCGGCGGCGCCGGCCACGCCACCGCCACGCTGCAGCAGGCGCTGCGGGACGCTGGCTTCCAGGTCACCCTCGACACCTCACCCACCCCCGCGGCCAGCGACTTCGCCCGGTTCGAGGTCCGCCGCGGCGACCGCAGCGTGCAGATCGATCTGGGCCGGGACTGGCGCCAGCACCCTTGCGGTTCTGCTGGCCGTCGGGCCGGTGCTGCATCTCGACGACGCCGTCAGCAATAAGGTCGGCGCTATGATCGGCCGGGGGCTGCCCCGGGACTACCTCGACGTCGCCGTCGCCCTGCGCCACTACGACCGCGGGCAGCTGCTCGAGCTGGGGTTCCGGCGCGACCCCGGGCTGCGCGTCGCGGACCTCGCGCTCGCCATGCGCCGGTTCGACCAGATCCCCGACCGTCAGTTCGGCGCCTATGGCCTCATCCCCGACCAGAGCGCCGACGCCCGCGCGGCCTTCCGCGACTGGCCGCGCGAAGCCGCCAGCGACGTGCAGGGCGACCGCGCGCACCTGCAGGCCGCGCAGCCCCTGACGAACGAGCCACCGCCACCCCGCGCCGGCCAGGCCACCCCGGGCACGGCCCGTCCGCACGACGACGCGCCACCCGCCCCCGGGACCGGACCTTACGGGCCAGCCCGCCCGGAGCCGAGCCGCGGACCGCGCCGTAGCCGCCTGGCCCCGACACCCGGCTGGCGGGCCGGCGGGCCTGACGCACCGCCCACCCGGGCCGGAGCATCATGGCGGCATGCAGCGATCCCGGGGACCGGCCGGGCCCTGCGCCCGGTCGTCGTCGCCGAGCGCCTGCACGAGCTGCACGGCCCCTGACCGGCCTGCACCGCCTGCTGCTTCGCCTGAACGCCTCCGCCCGGCCGCTGTACGACTTCGCCGACCCGCACGACCGCGACCTGGCCTACCGCATCGTCCTGTCCGAAGCCTGCTCGGTCGCGCTCCCGATAGGGGGCCGTCGCCTACCGGGACGCTTTGGCGGCCGTCAGCATGTGGAGAACCGAGTCGCTCGGCGGCACGACCAGCCTCTACCTATCGCCGCGATGTATCGAGCCGATACATTGGCTCTTCGGTAGTCGACGCGTGAGACGGAGTTGCGATGAGGCGGGTCGACTACGACACGGAGCAGTACCAGGACTACGCACGGGGTCGTGCTCTGACTCAGCGGCAGACGAAGGTCTGGGTCGACGCCTGTCAACGGCCAGTAGTAACTGCCCGGAGGCGGTCAGCAGATGTGCCCGGTGGCGGTCACGAGATGTGCTCACTGGCGGCCATGGGTTCTGCCCGGTGACGACCGTGGGATCTGTCCAGGGTCGGCCGTCACCGGTCGTGCTCAGGTCAGTGGGTGGACTCCCTTCCCGGCGAGTGCTTGGGTGAGGCGGACGCTGTCGCCGGTGGTCTGGCAGACGTGCGCATGGTGGAGCAACCGGTCGACGGTCGCGGTCGCAAGGGTTTGGGCATGAGCTCGTCGAACGCGGACGGGTGCAGGTTCGAGCTGATCGCGATGGACCGTTTCTCATAGGCCGCGTCGACGAGCCGGTAGAGGCCTTCGGCGGCGTCCTGGGCAACAGGGAGCAGCCCAACGTCGTCGACCATGACGACGTCGGCGCGCAGCACCCGGCTCATGGCTTTGCTGACGCTGTCGTCGGCGCGGTGCCGGTTGACCAGGACCCCGAGCTGTTCCAGGGTGAACCAGGCGACGTTGAGGCCCTGCTCGACGGCCTGCTGGCCCAGGGCCTCGAGCAGGAACGTCTTGCCGGTCCCGGACGGCCCACAGACGACGAGGTTCTCCTTACGGCCGATCCACTCCAGCGTCCGAAGGGCCTGCTGGGTCGGGGGCGGGACCGAGCTGGCCTGGGCTTGCCAGGCGTCGAAGGTCTTGCCGGTCGG
>JAABUZ0100007979.1_pt1 | contig 12616 bp, 12 predicted proteins | sample 5562091 | NCBI WGS metagenome assembly JAABUZ01 (sample SAMN12813069, study PRJNA571459) | rock metagenome | isolation source: Antarctica rocks | place: Antarctica: Victoria Land, Linnaeus Terrace sud | collected 2015-12-21 | reverse complement strand
TAGCCGTCTCGTACGCGCGGCCGGTCCTAGGATCGACGGACGGCACGTCGGGCAACGCTTGCCCGATCTCGACTTCCAGTATCCTGATTGGATGGAAGTCCGGCGCCGCGGGCTCGGAGATGGTGTCCGTCGTCCGTGGCGTCTCTAGGGCTGTGGTCATCGGATATGCCTCACTACGATGTACTGTTGTTAGGGTTGTTGAGGAAATAAGTGAATTAGGGGCTAGCCTATCGGACAATGACCTAACCTCGCGTGCCGCGCTCCCCCGCACGATCGCCGGGGCGGTCTAACTGATCGAACAACTCTTCATAACGGGCCACAGTGCGCTCCCACGAATGCGGATCAGCGAAGCGCCGGCCCTTGAGCGACGCCACCTGGCACAATGCGTCACGTAACGCGCGCGGGTCTTGCGGCGGCACGAATATGGCTCCCTCATAACGGCCTGCGGCCTCGCTCAGGCCGCCTACCCGCGTAACCACGACCGGCAACCCATGGCTCATCGTCACCTGCAACGGGCCACTCGCCGACGAGCGATGGTAGGGCAGCACGACAGCATCAGCGCCGGCGAAGAACACCGCCGCCTCTTCATCGCGCACGTAGCGATTGACAAAGGTAATGTGGTCGCGATGGCGGCTCCTCGCGATCAACTCGTTCGGCAGGGTCCAACCCTCCCACGTCTCGCCTACGACGGTGAGCCAATAGCCCTCGATCTCATCCAAGGGGATGCTGTCGAACGCCCGCACGAGGTCCTCTAGCCCTTTGAACGGCCGGATCGTGCCGAAAAAGAGGAGGTTGCAGCACGATGCCGGGGCGTCGCGCTCGGCGCGCGTTGTGTCGGTGGTGCGGTACTGTGTGTACGGTCCGTGCGGGATAAGGGCGACGGGCCGGCCGCCGAGATTATAGCGCTGCTCCAGGGCCAGCCGATCGTACTCGGAGTGGATAACGAAGCCGTGCGCCTGGCGCACCACCGTCTTGCCCAGCAGCCGCGCGTACGTGCGTACGACCGGTATACGCTCCTCGCCTGTATCGAGCACTTCGTGGAACTCGATGATAATCCGCGCACCCAGCAAGCGCGCCAGCACGACAAGCACGAGGTAGGTATGGAAAACGCTACCAGTCCACCACTGCAGGATTATGGTATCGGGACGCTGGACTCGGAGGAAACGCGCGGCCCTGACGATGGTCCGCCCCCAATACCAATCCACCCCATCGTAGTGCGGGATTGACGGGCGCAACTCAAGCCGAGAGATTGAGGCGCCAACGCGGGCGCGCCCCGGATAGAGCGCCGTGGGCAAGAGCTGGCGCATCAGGATAGCCGATACCGTCACCCTCTCACTTAGGGACGCCGAAATACCTGCATATCCCAGACGCTTCCTCTGCAGCAGGAGATGCAGTGCGGTGGCCTGATAAAGCAGTGCGCCTGTGGGATGGATTAGTATTTCGGCGTCCCTTAGCGCGTTGCACAGGCTAAATGTGTAGTAGGTGATGCCGCTCAGGAAACGGGTGCCCGGACCGACGACGAGGACTCGCCGCGCGCGTTTTTGCATGATGTACTGTATGCCTTGATTGTACGATGAGCGATGAAAGCACTATTTCCCTAGACTAGCGGAGCATTTCGCGCTCTATGTCTATGTCAGGCGCAGGCGCAGGATGGTCAACAAAATACGTGTGCCGTTTCGCACGCGCTTGAAGCTGGTGCTGCCATAGGCGCGCTTGTCGCGCGTCACCGGCACGTCGACGACTTTGAGGCCAGCCTTGACCGCCTTGATCAGCATCTCGGTCTCGATCTCGTACTCTTTGGCGTCGAGCTTGAGGACGCGCATTTTCTCTAGCCGCCAGGCGCGAAAGCCCGACTGCGAATCGGTGATCTTGACACCAAAGAGCAGGTTGATGAAGCCGCTCATGAACAGGTTGCCGTAGTAGTTGGGGCGGCTAATCGCGCCCTCCTTGCACTGACCGATGAACTTCGAGCCGTTGACCATGTCGGCGCCTTGCTCGATCACCGGCGCGAGCAACAGCGGAATTTCCTCCGGCGGGTCCTGCCCGTCGCCGTCGATGAAGACAACCACGTCGCCCGTGGCCTCCCGGATGCCGCGGACGATGGCGCGCCCCTTGCCCTGGTTGGGCTCCTGTCGCACCACCCGGGCGCCCGCCGCGGCGGCCTGGGCCGAGGTGTCGTCAACTGAGCCGTCGTCGACGACAAGTACATCGACATCCGGCCCCAGTATGTCCTTGACACCGCGCACAACAGGGCCGATGTTTGGCCCCTCGTTGTAGGCGGCGATGACGACGCAGATTTTCATAGCCGTGGTTGCTTGTTTCTTGGTTTTGGTGAGCACACTAGGCAATGGCATCGGCGCGTACTCCATGTAGGTACCACTCCAACGCCTGGGCGGCGAAAATGGAGGTAATCGAGTTGACATCGGTGCTGTCGTCCGTGTAGTAAAGACCTTTTTGCGGAGACTGCAGACTGGCCAGGAAGCCCAGACCACGCTCAATCTGTGGCCGGTAGGCCTCGCTGTCGACGGCGAGCCAGATACGGATGGCCTGCGCGCTGGCGTCGCCCACCTTGCGCCTGGCTGCCTGTCGCTCCGGTGTAGCATTGTGCCAGTTGTAGAGACCGCCGTCCGCGTTCTGCCAAGCGCGCAACTGGTCGGCGCCGGCGTGCAGCAGCTCCGTCGTGTCGCGATAGCCGCGTGCGCGCAGGTGCAACAGACCTTCCAGGGCGTAGCAATTCGGGTGGGTATAGACGGAGGAGTCCCGCGGGATGACGTGGAAGGAGTTGTCTTTGTAGCAGGTGGCGATAACCTTGTCGGTGAACTGGTCGACCATCGTACGGTAACGCTCCTCGCCGGTTTCGAGGTAGAGCGCGTCGAGCGCGATGACCTCTTTAAGCATGCTGGCGCCGAAGACCGTCGACCAGGTTGGCGCGACATCGGGCAGGCTGCCATCCTCATTCATGATCGTGAGACGCCGGTCGCCCATGTCTACGACGAAGTGGGCCATGCGCGCGAGCACCCCAGGATTGATGTGGCCGTTGAGTTCGCCCTGGAACGTGAGCAACCCCTTGATAGCCATGCACACGTCAAAGGGATAAAGCTGACCGTGTATGCCGATGCCACCCGACGGGTGCATGATGTCCTGCAATCGACCAGCCACCCTGGTCGCACACTCAGCCATCGCCGCATCTTTCCGGCTGGCGGCGAGCTGCGACATGAGCGTCAGGTAGAGCCCCATGCCCTCGGGGTAGACGTAGCCGACGTGCTCCGGGTCGATCCAGCTTACCCAGGAGTAGAGGTTGCCCTCCGCGTCCAGGATGGGCGCGGAGGTGAGGAATTGAATAAGGTCACCCTGGAGCTGCTCAATGCCCGTGGAGCTTCCGACGTTACTTACCACTCTGCCAAATCTCCCAACTCTATCTTAACGGTATCTTGCTGAAAAGTCGGGGACTAGGCGGCGAGGGCAGCCGCGGAGTTAAAGTGGGCTTCGGCCACCCGTTGTGTGATGAGGGCAGCCAGGGAGGGCATCTGGTAGGTGCCGGAGAGGCGGTCATGCAGATAGTGGGCGACGTTGACGCCAGGTTTGGCCGCCGTCTGCGTGATCGTGCCGAAGATGTCCCACGCCGCGATGCCCGCGCGGCTGCGCGGGCCGAAGCTGACATCGCGCTTGCGCACGCGGTGGCGGGCACCCAACTCGGCCGGGTTATTGTGCAGGGGGACGTCAGGATGCTCCAGCACGCACAGCAACGCATCTTTTTTGACGGCGGTCTTAGCGATGCGCTCGTCGAGGTGCCAATAGCCCGTCCGGCGCGCGAAGAGCGTGTCGAAGGCCGCGTCCAGGCGCGCCCGCTCGGCCGGCGTGGGCACCGTGCGGTACGCCTGCAACTCGTGATAGTAGGCCCAGAAGTCGGCTAGGAACGCCTCCACCAGAACGCGATGGTGCGCGAAGAGCGGGTTCAGCTTCTTGACGTGCCGTCCCGCGTGGACCCAGCACAGCGCCAGCTCCGCCGTGACCCCCTTGAAGTGCGGCGCGTCGTCGCAGACCAGGATTTCCAGCACGGGCACGTCCTGTTGGACCCGGTACGCCCCGATCGCCGCCGCGTCGAGGATCTGCTGTCGCTGTTGCGGACCGAGCCGGGGGATGTGCGCGTCCAGGAGTGCCTCGACGGTGTCCGCGTCGACGTTCACACCCTGCGGCAGTTGCCGCAGCGCGATCACGATAGCGGCGGGCAGCCCATGCTCCGCCAGGAAGGCCCAGGCATAGCGGTTCAACTGGTAGACACGCGGGGCGCCCAGCCGCAACACATCGAGCACAGCCTGCCGATCCTTGCGCGGCGTGGTGCGATAGAGGGTGTAAAGGGGGCCGCATAGGATGTGGCACTGCTCCTCCACCCCATCCACCCGCGTGCTCGTCTCGTCCAGGTGCTGGGCTGGGCTGCTGGCCAACCCCGCCCGCGCGACTTCCTTATACTCGGCCGCGCAGACCGGCTGCTCGATCAGCAGGGTGGACAGATGGGCCGCCGAGATGACGATGCCAGCGCTGCGTCGTATCTCCAGGATCTTCGGCTCGCTCATCTGCCCCTGATAATAGAGGTGGAGCGCCAGGGCTTTGAGCCCCGGCCCGTCGTGCCCCTGATCGTGATAGCCGGCGGGCAGCGGCGCCTGATAGCCCCGCCCCGTGCTTGGCGCGTACCAGCGCGCGCAGCGAAAGAGCACCGTGTCCGTGCGCAACGCCACGTCCTGCACCACGAACTCCGCATACCCTTTGCGCTCCGCGTCGGGTGGCAGCAGCCCCGGGTCCACCTCTCGCTCCTCGGTCCGATCGATGCGCATCAGGGCTCGCTTGTCCAGGCGTGGACGTGCCGGCCGCTCCGCGCGGCGTTCGCGCTCGCTGGCATGATCCGCCGCCCGTTTCGAGGGCAAGATCGTCGGCGCGCCCTGCTCCCCTTTGAGGCGGTTGTTCTCGTCGCGCAGGCGCTGGTTCTCCGCCCGCAGCGTCGCGATCTCGGCCGCCTGCGTTTCGATCACGTTGAGCAACACACCCAGAATGCGGCGCGCCTCGGGGTCCGTGATCCCACTCAAGTCCAGGTCGTCCAACATCCTTGTTTTCTACTCCACCGCACCCCTACTCATTGGCCCCAGTATACCTGCCCCCGTGTTTTTAGAGTGGTACACAATTATGATGTGAGTTTGTCGGTTGTCGCTGGTCGTTTCGCCCCCTCTCTCCCGGACATAGTCTATAAGTCATCAACCCCGACAACCTGATCGACATAGGTCTTTACCTGATCGGCATGCCGGTCCTTATCCATCTCTTGTATTGGTACGCCCAGACAGCTACTCGACCATAGATACCAAAGTGGCTACTCTCCGACATAGGTGTGGGTAGGGTACGAGGGCCACGCTCGGTCGCTCTTAGTGAGACGATGGCGACCATAGCTTGAGGGTAAGCTCCGTGCTCCCGCTGGTCTCGTATCCCAAACTCCGATACCCTGCTTCCCTCTTGGCGGCCATCTTCGCGAGCATCGGTTCTCGCACATCGACGTAATCGTAGATCAACACCTCGCGCTTGGCGGCATGCACGCGATGGAGCCGACCCGCGTACTGGGCCAGCGTGCCGCGCCAGGAGATCGGCAGCGTCAGGAACAGGGTGTCGAGCCGCGCGTCGTCGAAGCCCCTCCCCGAGATAACGGCCGGTGGCGACCAGCACCCGCGCCTCCCCATCGGGGATGCCGGCCAATGCCTCCGCGGCGGCGCGCGCTTGTCGGGCGCCCATGCCCCCTACAGCACCACGACGTTTTTTGTAAAGGTCGCCAAGCGGTCGGTCAGCAGCGCGACATGCTCCTTGCGTTCGGTGATCACGATGGGCGAGCGGCCAGTGTAGAGCGCGGCGCGAATATTGGCGACAATCAGGTCATTCCGCAGGGTGTCCGCGATCAAGCCCGCGTACAGTTCCTGAATCGTCGGCGTGTCGTCGCTGTTGCCGCAGGCCAGACGGAACGCGGTGGGGCGGGCGACGACCTTGTGATCGAGAAGGGGCGCGCGGCGACTTGCTGCCGCGCGTCGACCTTGTGGCGAACCGGGCCGCATTGCATGAAGATGATCGGGTGATGGCCATCCTTGCGCGCGACCGTCGCGGACAGCCCCGAGCGCATAGCGCGCCTTCCTCCCGCGCGATGGCCTCGAAGCTCACGGCCGAGAAGTGGTGGCATTCATCGACCACCACATGCACGTCGTCCGCGATCAGATCGGACACGACGCCTTTGCGGACCACACTCTGCAGCAGCGCGACATTGACGATGCCGCCGGGTGTCTTCTTCCCGCCATAGATGACGCCAATCTGGGTCGGCGGGATGTCCAGGAAGGTGTGGAGCCGCGCGACCCACTGGTCGAGCAACTGGCGGTGATGGACCAGTATCAAGGTGTTCCAGTCGCGCGCCGCGATCAGCTTCGCCGCGACGACGGTCTTGCCAAGCGCCGTGGTCGCGGCGAGCACGCCGGTGTCGCGCTGGAGGAGATGTGTGGCCGTCACGTCCTACTCCGGCATCAACTCGCCCAGGAATCGCGTCCTGATGAGCGTCCCCTCTTGGCGCTCATCGCGCACGCGCGTGGCGATATTGAGATCGGTGAGGAGGCCCAGCACATCGTCGAGACAGCCTGCGGGAGCGCGACGTGCTTGGAGAACAGCTCCGTTCAGGAATGGTATCCTGGCTCGGGAAGAAGCGATCGTAGGAGTCGAAGCCGATGTCCGGGCAGCGATTCCCATCGTCGCGGTGACAAGCAACGCGCCCAAGCGGCGCGCATCGTCCGCCAGCACCGGCTCGGCGAAGAAGATCTAGATGTGGGTGCCGGTGCCCGAGCGCTCGACGGCTAGTTGGGAGAAGCGACCAGTATGCTTGCAGCGCCGCGATGATTCTCAATTATCTTGCATGCGCCAGTTTCGGTCAGGGCGTGTATGCAGGCGTGATGCACACTCAAGACCAAATCCTGGAGCGTCTGGTTCTCCTCCAAAGGCATCACGACAAGACCTATCTCGACGGCCTTTTCCATAGATAGATGCCTGTCGTGCGTCTTGGTGAGCGCGTGATCCGATAGCTGCTCGACGACGATGTCCGCCCGCACAGAGGCGTCGCTCGTCCCACTGAACATGCCGGTCACAAGCCATTCCTTCACCATCTCGGCAGAGAGGTCTACGGCCTTCTGGCAATCGCCGACCAGAGTGGGATCATACTGGGCCAGGATCGGCTGCCAGAGAGGTATGGTGCTAGGATCAGCAAGGATGCTCTCCCGCGCTTGTCGGAATTCTTCCAAGATGCCATGGGCCGGCATGCCCCCAATCTGCGGGTCGATCGGTCCCAGGCTGGATTGCTTGCCCATGACTATCTCTTTGCACGCGCAGGCTACCATGGTACCTGCGGACATGGCCAATTGCGGAATGATAGTGCGGATGTCCGTGCCGAACATGGAGCGCAAGTAGCTCACAAGCGACTCTGTCGCCGCTATACTGCCGCCGGGGGTGTGCAAGAGTAGGTCCAGACCTTTGGAGCGATCAAGCTCGTGGATGGTGGCCATGAAGCCGTTTTTGTCGTTGTCATTGATGCTGAACAGGTCGCCCAATCCGGCGCCAATGACATCCGGTTTCTGTAGCCACCCCGAATAATAGACGATAACATTTCGCCCCGTATGCTCGTGCAGTTGCCGCACATACTTGCGTCGAACGAGATCGTATGCAGACCCCGATGCTTTCAGAGTGTTGACTTCATCGACCAGCGTTTTCCAGTTCGGCATACCTACCGCTCAGCCGTAGCGGCACCCGAACTGTAGGAGAGGCGCAGGCTATAGCTGCGTGCAGGTTTCGCCTGGTTGGCCTTACGGCCCTGTTCCACGATACGCAGGCGCTGCTCAGGCGTCCCGATGCGCATCGTCTCGAACAGCCGGCGCGCTTCGTCCTGAGGGTCGGGAACGGGCTGCGTGTTGACCCCGGTATTGTCGGCTATCATCTTTGATCTCCCTAGCACTATATTGTGTTGCGCACTGTCGCGCTACGTCAACTGCTTGTTCTTACCCGTCTTAGACGTCACCATATGCGGGCCGGTTCCCTGTCGCGCCACCATTCGTCGTGGCGCGTTCCAGTACGGACTCTTACACTTCGGGCAGACCTGCGGCGGCTGGCCTTCCACCCGAGGCAGCCACTCATGCCCGCAGCGCTCACAACAGTAGCCCCATAATTGCACTCTCGCCATACCAACAGTATGTACCTATTAGGTATAGCTGTCAAGCATCTTGCCGACCGTTAACCGCCCGCGCTATGGGTGCGCATGTCCGCGCTCCCTTGAGCGAGGCGGTGCGCCACTGGGACGTGCTGCGGCGGCGCCTGTGCCCCACCCTTGACCGTGCGACTGGTGACGCCTTCGAAATCGTGCGCATCGTCACGCCCGTGCTCGCCGGTTTGAAGGTGTTGGGGGAAGCGCCAATCGACCTGGACCCCTGGCTGTTCACGGACGTTGCACTGCTGATCGCGCGGACGAGTATGGCGACGTTCCACAGTGAGGACGAGAAGTTCGTGCGGGACGCCGAGGTCGTCGACGTCGGCGCCTCACAAGAGCGAGTCGCAAGCCGTAGGCCCAGCGCCGACACCGTCCGCTATGCAGGGCGCGCCAACCGTGTGATAGCGGCGAGGCGTGCGCGGGCGAAAAATCGACAGTCTTGTTAAGACGAGGTCCCCTACTATAAACGGGCAGTGAACGCTTGTTACGGGAAAAGCTGGTCGGCGTAAGGCCATTATGATCGGTGGTATAATGGCGTTGAGGCATACTCTATAGTCATCGGGCGAAGCTATTCTTGGGTAACAGCGAGGTAACAACTCGCCGAAAAACGCCTCGTTAGCGGGCAATACACTATGGTATATGGCGACACGAAAAAGCTTACCGTTGCGGGTAAAACGGGTATAAAGAGATATCCCTCGATATGTCTCGTTACGCCCGCGTGGGAATGGCATTCAGAAGGTCAGGGGTTCGAATCCCCTCAGGTCCACCCTAAAGGCGAGTTCGTGAAGAACTCGCCTTTTTTGTTATGCCCGGCCCTTTATGTCAAAGAGTGCGCGCACTCTTTATCTTCTCGACGCTCAGGAGTATCTTTTACACCGCAGGCGCGCGGGCACCGTGGCTCCATACACCCGCCCTAAGGGTCGTGATCAAGGCCATATCTCACAAATATCTCACGGACGATAGCGCATCACATGACCGCAGACGATACGCTACGATACCTGCCGACAACGTGGACCCATGCAATGCCTCTCCGCCTAGCTCTTCGTCGCGCGTGTACGCGAACCTCGTGGTTGGCCGCCGTGTCAGACTTGCCCCACTATCCTTCCCTGAGCAAGTCGGAATGGATCGCGACGGGGAGGCAGTGAAGTACTTCGGCGCAACTATTTCACCGCTTTTTAGGAAGTCGCAGCATGGGTAGATCGGTGTATGTTAGCCAGCGTGGTGGGGCGCGAGAAGGGCTGCAGCCAGAGCGCCGAACCGCGCTGAGGGGCATGGCGATGGGTGGAGCACGGATGAGTATGCGCCGCCCCGCATGGACATGCATGAGCAGTTCGCGTAGGGTAGCGTCGGACTGGGCTGCATGCCGCTCCATCAACGATAGAGCACGAGTGTCTGCGATGCGCACATATCTCGCTGTTGCAGGCGGGATCGTGATCAATATCACGTCCTTGCGCCCCTCGGCCTGTGCGCGACATGGACTTGATCACATGACCGACGTACAGGGTGGGAAGTTATTCTTCCCCCGCTTCCACGTGGGCATCAGATAAGAATGTGCCAATAATCTTGAGCTACGCCAAGAATCGCTCGCGATGGCTTCAAAATGCTCATGCGCGGTTAACTTTCTTATCGCAACGCTGTGGGAGTATTTCCTCCCACGGAGTACGTCGGTCATGTGATCAAGTCCAACTGGTCCACGAGCAAAATAATCATCGGTGTACACTCCGTCAACTATGAGGGGGGGGAGGGCTGGCGGGGCTGCCAGCCCTCGGCGCGTGCTACCAGGCGTACCAGGGGACGGGCAGGGGGAGCGGGGTGCGGACGGGCAGGGGGTCCGCATCCTCCTCCATGACCGGCTGATCGTTCCCGGTCATGGCCTGACGGTAAGCATCCCGGTAGACGGTCAGGCGCGCGATTGTCGCGTCGAGGAGATTGAGGAGGGCGCTAGCGTCGGGGAGGTCGATGGAGGCGACAACCTCCGTCGCGCCAATGGGGTCATGGGGGCGAAACGTGGCGGTGACGGAGATATCGCCGTCGTCGAGAGCAATGGCGGTGCGGGGCGGTATACTGGGGATGCTGGCCGCGAGGTGGAGAGCGGGTATGGTGTGAGTAGTCATCTCGATAAATCCTTTCCGTGGTCTGTTTAAGTGGGCGGGGGGTGAAGGCCCCCGCCCACTTTTTTATGTGGGGCTAGGCCCCGAAGGCTTCGAGCAAGGGGGCGGCGCCGGCGGTGCGGGTGAGCGCGGGGGGCGGCGTGGCGCGCGCGCGCTTGGGGGTGATGGCGCGGTAGCCCTGCTCCGTCATAAGGGCGAGGGCGAGCGCCCAGCAGCGCATGCCCTTCTGGCCCGCCTCGCAACTGCATTGCAGGCGCAGCGCGTCGATGGTGTGGGTGTGGCCGGGGCGGGTGCGGCTGTCGATCTCGAAGGTGTATGTACCAGTCCTGCGAATGGTGGCCGCGCGAGCGGTGGCCTTGCTCTGTCGTCGTCGCTCTTGCCGTGTCATGGTGGAAGCTCCTTCACTGCTTCGCCGTCCGTGGGAGCCATACGCCCCTCACATCTTCTATTGTATCATATGCTCATAAACATATCAACATGAAATTGTGCGAGGCGTGCTGCGCGTGCTACCTATGCCATCCTCTGCCCGTGTGGCCCTGGCGGGGCTCCTGGGGGCGGTGGCCGCGGCGCGCGCCATGATGGGGTGCGGGGCCGCGCGCGGGTGCCGGCGACAAGCAGCGCCGCTGCGCCGTGGTGAGGCCGTGCCCGCGACGGCCTAGTGGGCGGGGGGAGCTGGGGGCCTCGGCCGGGCGACGAGCTGCGCCGGCGATCCGGGGGCCAGGCGGGAGAGCGCGCCCGCACCGCCGCGGCTGCTGCAGACGGGTCAAGTACGGGGAGGCCCTGAGCGGGGGGGAGCCTCCACGCTCTGTCACACCGACGCCGGCGCTCCGGGGACTGCTGTCTACGGGATGAGGGGACAGCGGATGCCGACGGGGGGCGGCGTATGAGGGGTGTAAGATCCCGAAGTTAGTGAGCCGATCCCAGGCGTGGGCGGTGCCGGAATTCCACAGATAGTGAGCGGATTGTTCCACAGTACCTGCGCCACCCTGCACGAAGTCCCACAGAAGGTGCGCCGATCCGCACGCTGTGATGCCTGCACGCCGCGCTCTTTACGGTTGATGGGGGGGCCTGTGCAGGCTGGCGCAGGAACTATGGGACGTGTGGCGCAGGAACTGTGGGATAGCGCGCACCAACTGTGGGATCTTACCTGGCGATCCGCACAACTCGCCCCGTCGTCGGCGTCGTGGTGCTATAGTGGCGTCAATCATCGCGTCGTCGTAGGGAGCGTCGCGGGCGAGGGCGAGGGCAGCGCGGATGGGCCGATTGCATCTGACGGTGGGGACGCGCTATCTGTGGGACGGGCGCGTGTACGTGGTGCGTCAGCTCGTGCGAGAGGGTGGGCTCCTCGTGGAGGACCAGACCGTGGGCGGCCAAGCGATCGTTGCCCGCGACGACCTCCAGGCCGCCTGGGGCGCCGGCGCGCTCACGTTCGCGGTCGGTGGCCCGCAGACAGGGCCTGCCGCCGCCACGTCAGAGGGCGCGCCGGCGACGATCGCCGACTTCCACTTGCGGCCCGAGGCGCAGCGGGCGGAGGCGTGGCGGCGGTACGCGCTGATCCAGCCGTTGCTGGCTGTACCGGCGCGTGAGCGCACACGGGGCGCCATCGAGCGCTATCTCTCGGGGGAGGGGGCGCACCAGGGACCAGGGGATGCCCGCGCCGGCGGCGCCGCCGGCGCGGGCACGCCGCCGGCCAGTCGGGCCAGCGTGGAGCGGTATCTGCGCGCGTTCGAGGCGAGTGGGGGCGATATCCGGTCCCTGGTCCCGGCGACGTCGCGGCGGGGCGGGGGGGAACGGTCACGCCTGGACGCGGAGGTAGAGGGGATCGTGCAGGGGGTGCTGGCGGAGTGTCGGGCGGCGCCGGCGCCGCGCACGGTGCGCGACGTGTACCTGATGATCGTCGTTCGGGTGCGCGACGCCAATCGTGCGCGCGCCGCGACGGACCCGTTGCCCATGCCGGGGCGGAGCACGATCTATCGGCGCGTGGGCGCGGCGGGGCCGGCGGCCATCCTGCGGCGGCGGCCGGGACCGGGTGAGCGACGCGCGGGGGCGGGAGTGTGGCCGGGGCCGCGGGTGGAGCGGCCGTTGGAGCGGGTGGAGTTGGACCACACGCCGCTGGACCTGATCGTGGTGGACGAGGCGGATCGGCTGCCGATCGGGCGGCCGACGGTGACGCTGGCGCTGGACGTGTACAGCGGGTTGCCGACGGGGGTGCATGTGGGGTTCGAGCCGGCCGGGTACACCG
>JAABUZ0100007976.1_pt1 | contig 12619 bp, 9 predicted proteins | sample 5562091 | NCBI WGS metagenome assembly JAABUZ01 (sample SAMN12813069, study PRJNA571459) | rock metagenome | isolation source: Antarctica rocks | place: Antarctica: Victoria Land, Linnaeus Terrace sud | collected 2015-12-21 | reverse complement strand
GGTCACTTCGACATCGAGATCGACGTCAAGGCGCTCACCGCGATGTCGCAGGGCGGCGCGCGGCGCGTCCGGCACCAGACCGACGAGTACGTGATGGCCGACGGCCGCCGCCTGGTGCTGCTCGCCGAGGGGCGCCTCGTCAACCTCGGTGCCGCCGAGGGCCACCCGGCCGCCGTCATGGACATGTCGTTCGCCGACCAGGCGCTCACCGCCGAGTGGCTGGTGAAGAACGGGTCCTCGCTCGAGCCCGGCGTCCATGACGTCCCGGTGGAGATCGACAAGGAGGTCGCACGGGTCAAGCTCGAGTCGATGCGGGTCTCGCTCGACGTTCTGACCCCAGCGCAGGAGGAGTACCTCTCGTCCTGGGACACCGGCTCCTGACCCAGCGGCAGCGCATGACGCACCATCGATGCTGGGCGGCCGGGGCACCCCTGAGGGGCGTCCCGGCCGGTCGCTGAGGTGAGGTGGTCCGGGTTGCCCAGCCACGGCGGTATCGACCGCGCTGACCCGGCGACAGCCGCGATGGCCATCGGCTCGGAGCGCGGCTGCTCACCCTGGACGTTCGCCACTTTCCGATGTTCGACCCTCATTCGGGCGTACTGGCTACGCCCGCTACGACGGGCTGTCGAACGATCCGTCCACGGTGGGTCGCTCGACCGCTGGCTGGGACTGGCCGGTAGGCGGTGGCGGGTAGCCCGGGGGGGCGTGCGTCGGTGATGGGAGCTGCGTCGGCGGGTACGGCGGGGCTCCGTAGGCGGGTCGCCCATACGGTGGCGGCCCAGGCGACGGCCCAGGCGGCCCAGCGCCCCAGGCGGGTGCCGCGACGCCGTAGCCCGGTGCCGCCCGCGCGCCGGGCAGGCTCGGGGCCTGCAGGAAGCTGCCGAGGCGCACTTCCTCTCGGCGCCGACGTTCCGCCAGTACGGCGGCGAGGTAGGCCCAGCCGGGCACGGCCGGTGGCGGCGGTGGGGTGACGCAGGCGCGAACCGCGTCGACGATCTCCATGCCGAGCCGTTCGCGCGACGCCGGCTCCAGGCTCCCGGCGCGGGCCAGCAGCTGACGGGACGACATCGCAAGGCCATCGGACAGCCGCGACAGGTCGAGTGTCGTCGCCCAGCCCGCCAGTGGTGGGGGCATCGGCAGCGAGATGAGGGCGACCACCGGGATGCGCTCCTGCACGGCGATCGTGCCGACCATCAGGTCACCAAGCCGCTTGCTGCGCTTGGTCAGCAAGGCGCTGAGGATGCTGAACAGGCCGAACGTGGGCAGCTCGACGGCGGCTCGCACCACGGCCCGGCCGAGGACCTGGCGGAAGCGCACGACACCGCCGTCGTCACGCACCACCCGCAGCCCGATGGCGGCCTTGCCCAGCGTGCGGCCGTGCCACAGGGTCTCCATCAGGACCGGGTAGCCGACCATGGCCACGAGGTAGGCCGACAGGCCCAACGCGGCGACGAGCGCCGCGTCGCCGCGGGGGGCGATGGCAACCGCGATGCCGACGAGGAAGGCGGCGATCAGGTACTGGATGATCAGGTCGATGAGGGTAGCGAGAAGCCTGCTGCCCAGCCGGGCGACCCGCAGGTCGATGGCGACCGCCTCACCCGTGACGATCTGGCTCATCGTGCTGCCATCATCACAGCACGGCTGGTCATCCCAGAAGGGCCGGCCATCCCAGAACGGGTGCGGGTGGCCCGGAGCCGGCTGGGACCGACTGGGCCCCGAGGTGAAGGAGCGACGTGGATCTCGACGTGTTCGTCGCCCGGCACCGCCCGGAGTGGCAACGCCTCGAGCAGTTGACCAACCGCGCGGGCCGGCCCTCGCGGCTCTCGGGCGCTGAACTGGACGAGCTCGTCGACCTCTACCAGCGCGCAACGACGCACCTGTCGGCCATCCGCACCCGCTCGCCCGACCCGGCCTTGCTCGACTCGCTGTCGGCGCTCGTCACCTCCGCGCGCCAAGTGCTGTCGGGTGGGCCGTCGCCGGGCTGGCGGCAGGTCATCCGCTTCTTCGGTGTCACGTTCCCCGTCGCGGTGTGGGAGCGGCGGTGGTGGCTGCTCTGGACCTCCCTGGCCTGCTGCGCCGTGAGCCTCGCGCTCGGCGTGTGGGTCGCCACCGACCGGCATGTCGCCAGCGCGTTGCTGCAGCCCGAGCAGGTGCAGCGGCTCTGCGGCTCGGAATTCTCCGACTACTACCGGAGCGCCCCAGCCGGCTCGTTCGCGGGCCAGGTGTGGACCAACAACCTCTGGGTCGCCGCGACCGCCGTGGCGTTCGGGGTGCTGCTCGGCATCCCAACCGTGCTCGTGCTCGGCTACAACGCGGTGAACGTCGGGATCTCCGGCGGGTACCTGGCGAGCTGCGGGCGCACGGCAGAGTTCTTCACGTTGATCCTCCCGCATGGACTGCTCGAGCTGACCGCCGTGTTCCTCGCCGGCGCCACGGGCTTGCGGCTGGGCTGGCGGGTGGTCGTTCCAGGGCCGCGGCGGCGGGTCGATGCTGTCGCTGCGGAGGGCCGCGCCGCCTTCGCCGTGGCGCTGGGGCTGGTCGCCGTGCTCGCGATCAGCGGGCTGCTCGAAGCGTTCGTCACCCCATCGCCGCTGCCGGCACCCGTACGGCTGTTGACCGGGGCCGTGGTGTGGGCGGCGGTGCTCGGCTACCTGCTGCTGCGTGGACGGGCAGCATCCGAGGCTGCCGGCACCGACCGCAGCGGTAGCGGCAGCAGGCCCGACCTGGCCGACCTCGCCGACGACGAACAGGTCGACGCGCTGCCGATCAGCGTTTGAGACGAGTGCCGAGCCGCCAGGTGTGGCGTTTGTCCGCCCCGGCCACCGGCCTGCCGCTACAGCCGCCCACCGGCCTGCCGCTACAGCCGCCCACCGGCCTGCCGCTACAGCCGCCCACCGGCCTGCCGCTACAGCCGCCCACCGGCCTGCCGCTACAGCCGCCCACCGGCTCACCGCTACAGCCGTCCTGCTGCTTTGAGCGCCAGGTAGGCGTCGGAGACCGCAGAGGCGTACCGCGATGGCGCTGCCTCGACGACCTCCACCCCTCGCGCGCGCAGCAGCCCGGCCACCCGAGCGCGTTCAGCCGCCGTGCGCTCAGCAGCCGCGGCGCCGTACAGGGCCGCGGCCTCGCCCCGGGCGCCGGCGAGCGCTTCGACCCGCGGGTCGGTCACGGCGCCGACGAGCAGCTGGTGCCTGCTGACCAGGGGCGCGAGGCTCGGCAGCAGGCCCTCCTCGACGACAGGGGGGACGAGGTCGGTCAGCAGGACGACAAGAGCCCGCCGGCTCGCGAGCCGCATCACCTGAGCGACCAGCCCGGCGTGGTCGACTTCGAGCAGCGCGGGCTCCAGGCCCGCCATCGCTTCGGAGAACGTCGCGATGGTCCCGCGCTGCGCGAGTGCCCGGGGGACGGCGTCGTAGGCGAGCAGGTCGACCCGGTCACCGGCCCTCGCGGCGAGGGCGGCCAGCAGCAGCGCGGCATCGAGGGCTGCGTCGAGGCGGGGCTCGTCGCCGACCCGCGCCGCGCTGGTGCGGCCGGTGTCGAGCACGATGATGATCCGGCGGTCGCGCTCGGGGCGGTAGACCTTGACGGCGAGCGTCTCGCGCCGGGCCGAGGCGCGCCAGTCGACAGCGCGGACGTCGTCACCGGGCACGTACTCACGCAGTGAGTCGAACTCGGTGCCCCGCCCGTACCCGCGGGTCTCGACCATGCCCTCGACGACGCGCAGCCGCACGAGCTTCTCGGGCAGGTGCCGACGGCTGCGGAAGGGTGGCAGCACTCTGACCCGCCCGGGCACCACCCGCTGACGCTGGCGGCCAGCCAACCGGAGCGGGCCGGTCGCCCGCACCGTGACGGAGACGGCCGAGCGGTCACCCCGGCGGGTAGGCGTGAGGACGGCAGACAGCCGGCGGCGCTCACCGGGAGGCACTTCGAGCCGAGCGGTGGCGGGCCGCAGACCGGCCGACGGCGGCCACGCGTCGCGGACGACGGCCCGAAGCGTGCGCGGTCCGGGATTCTGCACCAGCAAGGTAACGGGCAGGGCCTCCCCGAGCCGTCCGGTCGGCGGCACCTGGCGCGAGAGGACGAGCGCGCGTGGGCTGGCGGCGAGCAGCACGTCAACCGCCACCAGCAGCAGCACGGCGGTGTTGCCGATCAGCAGGGTCGGCAGCGGCGCGGGGGAGACCAATACCGCCATGGCAAGCACGAGGACCAGCAGGGCGGAGCGGCGGGTCAGCGTCATGGCCCGCGGTCCGCGCGGCGGCGCCGCACGCAGGTCACCCGGGGCCCCTCGTCACCTTGGTCGGCGGGTCATCGGGGCACCGGAACCCCGGCGAGCACCTGCTCCAGCACCGCGTCGCTGGTGACGCCCTCCAGCTCGGCCTCCGGCCGCAGCGACACCCGGTGCCGCAGGGTCGGCCGGGCGAGCGCTTTGACGTCATCGGGGGTGCAGTAGTCACGCCCCGACAGCCACGCCCAGGCCTTGGCAGTGGCGAGCAGAGCGGTCGCGCCGCGCGGGCTGACGCCCAGCTGCAGCGACGGGGACTGCCGAGTCGCCCGCGCGACGTCGACGATGTAGGCCAGCACCTCCGGCCGCACCGTCACCGCACGAACCGCCGCACGCCCGGCGGCCAGCTCGGTAGGACCGGCCACCGCCCGCACGCCGGCCGCCGCGAGGTTGCGCGGGTCGAATCCCCGGTCGTGCGCCATCAGGACCCGCACCTCGTCGTCACGCTGCGGCAACGGCATCGTCAGCTTGACCAGGAACCGGTCGAGCTGCGCTTCCGGCAGGGCGTAGGTGCCCTCGTACTCGATCGGGTTCTGGGTTGCGACGACCAGGAACGGGTCGGGCAGCTGGCGGGGCAGGCCCTCCACCGTGACGGTGCGCTCTTCCATCGCCTCCAGGAGCGCGGCCTGCGTCTTGGGCGGGGTGCGGTTGATCTCGTCGGCGAGCAGCAGGTTGGTGAACACCGGCCCCTCACGGAAGTCGAAGTGCGCCGCGCCGGCGTCGTAGATCAGCGAGCCGGTGATGTCGCCGGGCATGAGGTCGGGCGTGAACTGCACGCGCTTGGTGTCGAGGTCGAGCGCTGCGGCGAGCGTGCGCACCAGCAGTGTCTTGGCGACGCCCGGCACCCCCTCGAGCAGGGCGTGACCGCCGCAGAGCAGCGCGACGACGAGACCGCTGACGGCCGCGTCCTGCCCGACGACCGTCTTCGCCACCTCCTCGCGCAGCGAGACGAGGGCAGCGTGCGGTCCCGAGCCGGGAGCCGTGCCCACCGGCTGGTCGACCTCCTGATGCGCCGGGCCGGTTCGCATGACAGCGCCTGCGGCCGCGCGAGCAGGGCCGGGCTCGGTAGTGCTCACAGCCTCCGTACCTCCTTCTCGAGGGCGTCGAGGTCGTCGACCAGCCGTACCAGCGTCGTGTCATCTGGGATATCGATCGACTCGGGGATCGTGTGATGCCCAGCCGGACCAGCCGGACCAGCCGGACCAGCCGGACCAGCCGGACCAGCCGGACCAGCACTGACCGCACCGTAGAGCAGGGCTCCGACAGATTCCGGCTTCCGGCCGGTGCGGGCGGCGACCCGTTGGGCCAGCGCCTGCGGCGTCGGGTCGCGACCCATCCTGAGGCGGGCGGACAGCCGCCGCTGGGCAGCGGCCCGCAGGGCGGACGCTGCGGTGCCCCTGGCCCGGCCGGCGCGGTACAGCCGGGCCCTGCCCTCGACGGTCTCCGCTCCGCGCACGACGACGGGCAGCGGCTCCTCCACGACCGGCCCGAGCCGCCGGCCGCGCCAGACGGCCAGCGCGACGACGCCGATGACCAGCTGCAGGGCGGCAAGCGGCACTCGGCTGGGCAGCAGCGAGGTGAGGCTCTCGCCGCCTGCGACCGCTGAGCTCGGCTGGTACCACACGAGCTTGGACCGGCCGCCGAGCAGCCCGAGCGCCAGCGCGGCGTTGCCGTCCCTGGCCAGGTACTCGTTGGTCAGGAACGATCCGGTACCGAGCAGGGTGACCTGCCCGGTCCCGCTGCCACCGCCGGCGGGGGGACCGAGGGAGACCAGTGAGCCGTCGTAGCAGCTCGCGGTGATCGTCGGGGTGTTGGCCCGGCTGATTTTGGGGGCGACGAAGCCGGACGTTCCCGCTCGTGCCCTCCCGGCGTTGACGGCCGCCGGCAGCCCGCAGCCCGGGGACCGGGTCCGCAGGACCCGGTCGACCTGATTGAGCCCGGTCACGCCCCCGTCGCCGAGCAGTACGAGCGCCGCGCCCGTTGCGGCCAGCCGGCGGAAGCCGGCCGCGTCGAGGTCACCGGCCAGCACGACGAGCGTCGAGCGCGTGTCGCCCGTGTCGCCGAAGCTGACGACAACTCCTCGGTCGAGCAGCAGCTGCGTGAGGGCATGGCTGCCGTTCGGCTGGACCGAACGGGGGTCGTACGGGGCGCGGGCCCCGGTCGTGGGCCGCCGCGCGACCAAGGCGATGGCGACGACCAGCAGCACCGCCCCGACGGCGAGCAGCACCGCGACGACAGGCGTGCGGCGGCGACGTCGGGCGTCCGGCACCACCCCGGGAGCCCGCCCCCTGGGAGCCTGTGCCCTGAACACCGGTACCGCCGTGTCCGGCGTCGACAGGTCCCTCACCCGGGCACCGCTGGACTGCCTTCACGCGCGGTCTCCACGGCCGCCCGGTGCCGGCGCTGCTGAGCGGTGTCGAGCTCTGCCACCACCGCGTCGTCGGCCGCGGTGGCACGCCGGCGCCCGTACCAGATCTCCCCGAACACGACGGCTGCCGCCCACAGGTGGCCCTCCAGATGCGGAAGCTCTCGCGCGGCTTCACGGGCGACCTCGCTCGCCGTCCGTCCTGGGCGGGGGTCGAGCACCGCGCGGTCCTCGAGGTCGCGGACGACGGCCCGCAGCCGAGCGCGGACCGCCTCGGCCCACCGTCCTGCCGCAGCGTGGGAGTCAGCCTCCGCCCGCAGCCGCTGCGCAGAGCTCGTGACGGACGAGTCCAGGGAGTCGTCAGCGCTGCGGGCGCGGCGCAACGGCCCGAGCTTCCACAGCACGAGCGCGGCGAGCGCGAGCAGCACCATGATGACGATGACGTAGCCGAACGAGTTGCCGCTGCCGCCGGAGGACGAGCCGCCGTCGCGCTCGAACAACCGCCGCAGGAAGCGGCCGATCGCCTGGAGCGCTCGGGTGACGATCCCCGGCCGCGCCTCGGCGTAGACGTGCTTGGCCAGCTCGCGCTGCGCCGCCTCACGGGCGGCGTCGCGCCCCACCAGCCCCGCCATGTCAGCCGCCGCCCGTGCCCTGTGGGCCGCCCGCCTGCGAGGTGAGCTGGCGGGACAGCGTGAGGTCGAGCCCCTCGCGCCGCATCCGCTGGTCGAGATAGGTCATGGCAAGGGCGCCGGCCAGGATCGGGCGGGTCAGGGTGTCGGCCAGCAGGCCGCCGAGCGTGGCGAGGGCCAGGGCGACCCCGTCGACCTCGACCTGGCCTCCCTGACTGCTCGTCGTGCTGCCATCGAGCCGGAACGGCAGCCCGATGAGCAGGCCCAGCAGCAGTGTGATCGCCGACGCCAGGACGACGAGCCCCGCCACGCGCCACCACGAGCCCTTGCTCAGCCGGGCAGCACGCCGCAGCCCAGCCCGCGTGCCGTTGCCCTCGAGCGCGACGGCTCCAGGCGCGAGAGCGAGGAAGCGGACGCCGACCAGGGGCACCAGCACCACGCTCAGGAGCACCACCGCCGCGGCGAGGCCGCCGCCACCAGCTACCCCCGAAACCCCGAGTGCGACGGCGAGCACGACGGGCGCCAGCAGCAGGGCAGCAGCCACGAGCGTGAGCCGCATCAGAGCGGGCCACGGCCCCACGGCCCGCCGCAGCGCCACCGCCGCAGTCATGCGCCGACCGAGGACGGCGTCCCCCGTGAGCGCGGCGAGCGCTCCGGCAAGCGGCAGGACAAGCACCGCTCCAGCCGCCGTGGTCAGCACGCCGGCGAGGGCGCTCGCGGAGGAGGTCGTGGCGCTGCCGGCCAGCAGGTAGAGGCTGCCGACGGACACCAGACGCAGGACCACCGCCATCGGCAGAGACAGGGCGAGCACCACGGCGAGGTTCTCGCGAATCAGGGCGAACGAGCCGTCGAGCACCTCGCCGGCCGCGAGGGGGCGCAACGGCACGATCCCGGGCCGGTAGATCGTGACCGTGTCCCAGCGGACCGAGGGGCTGTCTGGCGGCGCTGCAGGAGGGAGCCAGCCGCCGGGCGAGCGGGGACCGGCCCCGGCCAGACCGGGTGCCCCCGGCGCGGGCGCCAGCGGGTCGGCACCAGGGGACGCCCAGCCGCTCACGCTTCCTCCGCTCTGCACTGCCTGCCCGCATCCTGCCAGCGCAGGGGAGTGGGGCTGTTCTGTCCACAGCCACGATGCGGTCCGTACTCCATCGCCGAACGGGTGCAACGATGGAGCGCCGGACGACCCGAGGAAGGAGGTGAACCCGTGGGCGCTCCGCGCGTCCTCATCGTCGACGACGACGTGGCACTGGCCGAGATGCTGGGTCTTGTCTTGCGCCGCGAGGGCTTCGTCCCGGCCGTCGTCACGAGCGGGAGCGCCGCCCTCGCCGCTATCCGCACAGAGAACCCCGACGTCGTGCTGCTCGACCTCATGCTGCCCGGCCGCGACGGCGTCGACGTCTGCCGCGACCTGCGGGCCGAGTCCGACGTCCCCGTCATCATGCTCACCGCCCGCAGCGACACCATCGACATCGTCCGGGGGCTCGAGGTCGGCGCTGACGACTACGTCGTCAAGCCTTTCAAGCCCGCCGAGCTGGTCGCCCGCATCAAGGCACGCCTGCGGCGCGGGCCGGACGAGCCCTCCTTGTCCCTGTCCGTGGTCGACCTCGAAGTCGACCACGCACGACACCAGGTCCGCCGCGGGCCGACGACACTGCCCCTGACGCCGCTGGAGTTCGACCTGCTGCGTGCGCTGGCCCAGGAACCGCGCCGGGTGTGGACGAGGGAGGCGCTGCTGCAGCACGTGTGGGGCTACCGGCACGCAGGCGACACCCGTCTGGTCAACGTGCACGTCCAGCGGCTGCGCGCCAAGGTCGAGCACGACCCGGAGCACCCCCAGGTGGTGGTCACCGTGCGCGGCGTCGGCTACCGCGCCGGGCCGCCATGAGTTCCTTCAGGCGCGCCACGCAGCCAGCGCCAGGCGCCGCCGGAGCCGGCGGAGCCGCTGGAGCCGCCCGGACACCCGAAGTGCACCCAGCGCCTCCGGTGGCCGGCCGCTGGCGATCGGCGGCCGCGCTGCCCCGATGGGCCGCCCGCCGCTGGCGCCGATCGGTGCAGCTTCGCGTCGTGGCGGCGACGCTGCTGCTCTCCACGCTGGTGGTGGCGCTGCTCGGCTTGTTCCTCATCGATCGTGTTGGTCGAGGGCTGGTGCAGGACAAGCGCCGGGCCGCGCTGGCCGACGCGTCGTCCGGACGCGTCTTCGCACAGTCCCAGCTCGCCTCGGCCGACCGGCAGGACCCGCGCAGCATCGACGCGCTGCTTGAGGCGACAGTCGTCGACCTGGGCCGCCGGGGGAGCCCCAGCGGGTTGTTCGACGCCGCGCTGCTGCCGACCGGTGGCACGAGCGACGGCTACATCTCCGGGCCGCTGAACCAGCGCGACATCCCGCAGCCGCTGAGGGTGGCTGTCCGCCAGGGCGTTCAGGCCGAGACTTTCGCCGCGGTCTCGATCGGCGGGCGCCGCGTGCGTGCTCTCATCATCGGTGCACCGATCACCGAGACCGTCGGGTCCTACGAGCTGTACTACGTCTTTCCCCTCACGGCTGAGCAGCAGACCATGAACCTGGTCCGGCGAACCCTCGCGATCGGCGGGGCTGTGCTCGTCCTGCTGCTGGGTGCGGTGGTGGCGCTGGTCAGCCGCTCGGTGGTGACGCCGGTGCGGGTCGCTGCCCGGGTGGCCGAGCGTTTCGCCGCCGGCCGGCTCAGCGAGCGCGTCCCCGTCAAGGGCGAGGACGAGGTGGCCCGGCTCGGCCGGTCGTTCAACGACATGGCGGCTGCGCTGTCGCGCCAGATCGACCAGCTCGAGGAGCTGTCCCGGCTCGCCCGCCGCTTCACCGCCGACGTGTCCCACGAGCTGCGGACGCCCTTGACCACGGTCCGCATGGCGGCTGACATGCTGCACGAGGTGCGGGAGGAGTTCTCGCCGCCGGCTGCCCGGGCGACCGAGCTGCTCGTCGACCAGTTGGAACGCTTTGAGCGGCTGTTGGTCGACCTGCTCGAGATCAGTCGGTACGACGCGCAGGCTGCCGTGCTCGAGGCGGAGCCCACCGACCTCGCCGGGCTGGTCCGGCTGGTCGCTGGGGAGTTCGAGGCTGCCGCGATCCGTGCGGGCTGCCGACTCGATCTGACAGAGCTGAGCCACAGCCCGGTGATGGCCGATGTCGACCCGCGCCGCGTCGCCCGGATCCTGCGCAACCTTCTGGCCAACGCGGTCGACCATGCGGAGGGTCGGCCCGTCGAGGTGGCGCTCGCCGTCACCGCAACGACGGTCGCCGTGCGGATCCGCGACCACGGCATCGGCATGCTGCCCGAGGACGTCAGCCGGGTCTTCGACCGCTTCTGGCGGGCAGACGCCTCGCGCGCCCGCTCCACCGGAGGAACCGGTCTGGGTCTCGCGATCGCCCAAGAGGATGCGCGGCTGCACGGCGGTGAGCTGGTCGCTTGGGGACGTCCCGGCCGCGGGTCCTCGTTCCGGCTCCTGCTCCCCCGCCGGGCCGGTGACGCCCTCGGCCCCAGTCCGCTCGCGGTGGTGCCGGCTCCTGGGGCGCTACGCCCGACCCGGGTTGCTCTCTGATGAGACGCTCGACCACGGCGCCGGCGCTGCTCGTCACCGTGATGTCGCTTGCAGGGCTCGTGGCGGGGTGTGGGCTGCCCACGTCCGGCAAGGTCCGCATCGACCAACAGGTGCCCGACCAGACGGTGGACGGGCCGGAGATCCGCAAGCTGCCGCCGGGTCCGGGGCCGGGGCAGACGCCCGAGCAGGTCGCCAACGGGTTCCTCGAGGCTGCTGCCGCCTCGCCGGAAAGCCAGCACGCGCTCGCCCGGGAGTTCCTCGCAACAGGCGCCCAGTGGGACGACACGGGCACGGTGACCGTGTACGACGCCACGACGCTGCAGCTGCGCCGTGCGCCGGGTGGTGCTGCCGAAAAGCCGGGCACGACCGGTCCGGCGGGAACGACCGGTCCGGCGGGCACGACGGGTCCGGCGGGCACGACCGGTCCGCCGAACACGACCGGTCCGCCGGGCACGACCAGCTCCGCCTCCGGTCCATCGCGCCCAGCGGCCGGCGCAGCGGTCACGCTGACCCTGACTGCCGACGCGGTGGCGCTGCTCGAGCCCGACGGGACGATCCGCCCGAGCGGCCGGCCGTTGCGCCTCGTCCTTCGGCTGGTACGCCAGCAGGGCGACTGGCGCATTGCCGGCGTACCGCGGGGCGTGGTGCTGACGCCACGAGACCTGTCACGGGGCTACTCGGCCGCCGTGTTGTGGCTGGCAACCCCGCACGGGCTGCTCGCGCCACAGCCTGTTGCGCTGACCGGCGACCGCGCGGCGCTGCCGGGTGCGGTCGTGCGGGCACTGCTCGCACGTATGGTGCTGCCCCCAGGCGCCGCGTCGGGCCCTCCGCTCGGACTTGTCGGCAGCGTCGTGCTCGACGGGAGCACCGCAGTCGTCGACCTCTCGCGCGGGGCCTACGGGCTCGACGACGAAGCGCGGCGTCTGTTATTGGCGCAGGTTGCGGCCACCCTGGGCTCGTTGCCGTCTGTCGACTCGGTCCGGGTGCTGTCCGACGGGCGCCCGCTGCCCGGAGGCGAGCTGGCTGCCCGGGTGCCGCCTGACCTCGCTCCGCGCTCTGCCGGCGCGGGAGTGGCAGCGGGCGCCTCCAGTCTGGTGACGCTGCACGACACTGCCGGGCGCAGCTCGTCCGGGCTGGTCACCGTCGGCGGTCCGCCCCCGGGTGTTGCCGTGCCCGCGGTTCGGCTCCCCGAGGCCGGGGCGGCAAGCGTCGCCCTGGCAGCCGACACCCGCCGGGTGGCTGTCGTCACCGGGACTGGCGCCAGCCTGCTGACCGGAACGCTAGGCGGCACTGGCACCTGGCGCGCACCGGTCGGCGGGTGGCGGTTCGACAACCGCGGCAGCTTCACCGGCGTCACGTTCCTGGCTGACGGCACGCTGCTGGCGTCACGCGCCTCGGCCCCGTCGGTCGTCGCGCTCAGCCCGGAGGGTTCACCGCGGCCTGCCGTGGAGGGAGCGCCCGCAGGGCTGCCGGCGGCGGCAGGGGTGACAGCCCTTGCCGCTGACCCCAGCGGCACGCGGCTTGCGGCTGCCGTGGGGCCGCCCGGGCATGCCCAGCTGTGGCTGGCTGACGTGAATACGGGCCGACAGGGCGCCGTCATATCCAACTGGGAGCCGGCGTCCGCGCAGTTGACGGCGGTGAGCGCCCTCGCCTGGTCGGACCCTCTCACGCTCGTCGTCGCGGGTCGGCTACGCGGTGGGCGGGCGGCACTCGTCGAGCTGCGGCTGACGACGCCCACGTCGCTCGCGACGCTGTCCGCGACCGGACTGCCCGGTG
>JAABUZ0100007974.1_pt1 | contig 12621 bp, 10 predicted proteins | sample 5562091 | NCBI WGS metagenome assembly JAABUZ01 (sample SAMN12813069, study PRJNA571459) | rock metagenome | isolation source: Antarctica rocks | place: Antarctica: Victoria Land, Linnaeus Terrace sud | collected 2015-12-21 | reverse complement strand
TTGGAGGGGTGGAGGGACGAGGGCTTTCCTCTCGTCACGGGCAGCTGAGCCCGCCCACCGCGCCCCCCACGGTCCGCCGACCCTGGCGGGGCTCGATCGGTGGTGCACGTTGTCGTGCGGCCGTTGGCCGGCGGGGGACGCCGCAGGCACCACTCGAGCCCAGCGAGAGCGTCTTGGAGATCTAACCCGGCGGCTCCAGCAGGATGTCTCGTATTGCGTCAATGGCGCCCTGCTCGACGCCAAGGTCGCGAGCCAGCCCATCGATGCTGCCGTGTGACTGGCGGACATGGGCGAGGAAGCGCGCCATCGTCTCGGGACGCGCCTCGATGATGCTCGAGGGGTACCGGGAGGGGTCGAGGGCCAGGCCGGGCTGGTTCGCTGCCATCCAGGTGACCATCTTGGCCATCGCCTCGTGGCTTACGGCGTAGTCCTCGACGATGACGTCGTCGGGGACTCCCAGAAGGCCGAGCACCACCGCGGCCAGGATACCGGTGCGGTCCTTGCCGGCCGCGCAGTGGAAGACGAGCGGATAAGACGCCGACCGGGCAAGCATCGCGAGCGACGTCGCGACCGTCGTACGCCCAGCAGCGAGCATGTCGACGTAGCGGTCCGCCAGGAAACCCGGGGCCTCGGCGTCGCCGAGGCTCCAGTCGGGCTCGACATCGAACATTGGGAGGTGGTGGTACCCGACCTCGGCAAGGTCCGCCGGGAACCGGCCCCGCTCGACAACCTCTGCGTCGGTACGCAGATCGATCACCGTGGCGATCCGGAGTGACCTGAACTGCTCACCGTCCTCGGGGCCAAGGCGATGAAGGCCATCGGCCCGGAACAGCCGACGCCACCCGACCGTCGAGCCGCCCACCGCCGGGTAGCCGCCGAGGTCCCGGAAGTTGAACACGGACTCGAAGGCAATCGCCCGCTCCGGACGATCGACCAGCGCGTCGGTCGGGTCCGTCACACCGAAGAGCGTACCGGCCGAAGATGTACGTCACGCTGACGACAAGCAGAGCCCAGGTGAACGTAACCGGCGGCCCGAGCCACCCGGCGCCCGAGCCACCCGGCGGCCGAGCCACATCGGCGCCCGAGCCACGCCGGCGCCCGGGCTACGCCGCCGGCCCTGAGCCAGCACGTTCGCTTGGGTACGCTCGGGCCGCGCTCCGCACGGGAGCCGGAGGGGGTTCGTTGCCATGGGCTGGACGGTCGTGGGAACGTTGCGGAAGTGGGCGCACGAGACGCCTGACCGACTGATGCTGAGCGGACCGGGGCCGGACGGTGGCATCGAGACGCGGACCTGGGCGGAGGAGCACGAGCGCTCCAGCCGACTGGCAAATGCGCTGTCCGCCGCTGGTGTCGGCGTGGACGACCGGATTGCAGTTCTTGACAAGAACGGGCTCGGCTCCCTCGACGTGCTCTTCGCCGGCGCCAAGATCAACGCAGTCACCGTGGCGGTCAACTGGCGCCTGGCGCCACCGGAGATGGCCGACATCGTCAACGACTCCGGGGCAAAGGTCCTCTTCATCGGCTCGGAATTCGCGGGTCAGCTCGATGCGTTCGAGGACCGGCTGACGGCTGGTGTGACGATCGTAGTCCTGGACGGGCAGGTGCCGGCTCGGTCCGAGCGCGTGGCGCTGAACGACTTCCTGGCTGGTCACGCCGCGCTGGACCCTGGCGTCGAGCCGGCCGAGGGTGATGTGGCGCTACAGCTCTACACGTCAGGCACGACCGGGCTGCCTAAGGGCGTCATGCTGACGAACTGCAACCTTGGCGCGCTCATCCCCGAGGGATCGCGAGAGCTCGGGCTTGAGGAACGCTCCGTGAGCATGGTCGCCATGCCCCTGTTCCACATCGGTGGGTCGGGCTGGGCGGTGCTCGGCGTGGCGAACGGCTCGCACACGATCGTCGTGCGTGAGGTTGTGCCTGCCGAGGTCCTCCAAACGATCGCTCGGTTCGGGGTCACCCACGCCTTCTTGGTCCCAGCGGCGCTTCAGGCCATGCTCGCTGTCCCCGGCGTCGACAACGTCGATCTCTCCAGCTTGCACACGATCGCCTACGGCGCGTCGCCCATCAGCGAGGACGTGCTGCGCCGGTGCCTGGGCACGTTCAGGTGTCGGTTCATGCAGCTCTACGGGCTCACCGAGACGACCGGCGCCATCGTGAGGCTCCGCCCCGAGGACCACACAATCGATGGTCCCCACCCCGCGCGGCTCCGCTCGTGCGGTCAGCCCTATCGCCATGTCGAGGTCCGAGTGGTCGATCCCGACAACGGTGCGGACTGCAAGGTGGGCGAGGTCGGTGAGCTCTGGACCCGTTCGGCGCAGAACATGCTCGGATACTGGCGCAAGCCCGATGACACGGCTCGCACCATCGACGCAGATGGGTGGCTCCGCACCGGGGACGCCGGGTACATGGACGCCGACGGCTTCTTCTTCCTCCACGACCGGATCAAGGACATGGTGGTAACCGGTGCCGAGAACGTCTACCCTGCCGAGGTCGAGAACGTGTTGATGTCGCACCCGTCGGTCGGTGACGCCGCGGTGATCGGTGTCCCCAGCGAACGCTGGGGCGAGACGGTCAAGGCCATCGTCGTGGCTGCCCCGGGGGCCGCCCCTGAGGAGGCCGAGGTCATCGCCTTCTGCCGGGAACGCCTGGCCCACTACAAGTGCCCGACGTCAATGGAGGTGGTGGACGTCCTCCCCCGCAACCCTTCGGGCAAGGTCCTCAAGCGAGAGCTTCGTGCCCCTTACTGGGTGGACCACGAGCGCAAAATCGGCTGAGGTGACGCTGCAAGCTGCTGGGTGTGTCTCGCGCTCACGGCCTTACCGGCGAGCGAGAATGAAGGGGACCGGTGCTCGCCAGCCCAGACGCCCAGCTTGCACGCCGCCGCCTGCTACCAGGCCCAAAGGCGCAGGATGGCTCGTTCCGGCGTTGCTCACCATCGCAGCACCGACCACCCCAGCCAGCACGGACGCTCGCCCGAACGACCCGACCCCAGCAGTTGGCCATTGAGTCCTCGGCCTCAGGACCAAGTGCCCACAGTTCAGCGGACAGAGTGCCTACTTCACCTCCTAACCCGCCCCGACTCGCCTGGTCATGATTGCGATCGCAGAAAGTGGTGCCCACGACGCATAAGTGCGACACGTAAGTGCGATCGCCCCTAATTTCTGCGACACCTGATCGGGCCGGTCGCCAAACCGGCCACCCCACCGGCCGCCCCGACCCGTCGGCCACCCGGCCGCCGTCCGCCGCCCGCGCGGCCGTCCCCCCTCCGACCCGCGGCCACCCCGGCCGCCGGCCACCCCGACCCGCCGGCCGCCGGCCACCCCGACCCACCCGGCCACCGTCCGGCCACCCCGACCCGGCCACCGTCCCCCGCCGACCCGCCGTCCACCGCCCGCTCATCGGCCCCCGCCCCCCGTCCCAGGCGCCAACTGCAGCGCCTTCTACACCGCCCAGGGGGCAGACGACGGGTCCTTCAACAGGGTGCGGGCCACCACCATGCGGTGGACCTCGTCGGGACCATCGTAGATCCGGGCGTAGCGGGCCTCGCGGTACATCTTCTCGAGCGGTGTGTCGGAGGTCACCCCGAGGGCGCCGTGGACCTGGATGGCCCGGTCGACCACGTTGTGGAGCATCCTCGCCCCCCAGAACTTGATGAGGCTTATCTGCACCCTCGCCTCAGACCCTTCGTCCATCGCCCGGGCGGCGTCGAGCGTCATCAGCCGCGCCGCTTGGATCTCGGCGGCCGACTCGGCCACGTAGCGCTGGATCTCCCCCTTCTGGGCGAGCAGCGAGCCGTGGGCATAGCGTGAGTTGGCCCTGGCGCACATCAGCTCGAACGCCCGCTGGGCCTGGCCGAGCCAGCGCATGCAGTGGAAGATGCGCCCGGGACCGAGCCGCTTCTGGGCGATCACAAAGCCCTGGCCTCGGTCCCCCAACAGGTTCTCGGCCGGCACCCGGACCTCGTTGTAGCGGACCTCGCAGTGGCCGCCGCCGGTGTGGCCCATGGTCGGCACCACCCGCACGATGTCATAGCCCGGTGTGTCGGTCGGCACGATGATCGCCGAGAACTGGTTGTAGCGGTTGTCCTCGCCGGGATCGGTCTTGGCGAACACGGTGGTGTACGCCGCTCGGTTCGCCCCGCTGGTGAACCACTTGTGCCCGGTGATCACCCACTCGTCACCGTCGAGCTCAGCCACCGTCTGCATGAGCGTCGGGTCGCTGCCCGCCACCTCCGGCTCGGTCAGCCCCACGGAGGGGTAGATCTCACCGGCGACCATGGGCACCAGCCACCGCCGCTTCTGCTCGTCCGTCCCGAAGAGGTGCAGCATGATGGAGTCCTGCATGCTCAACGATCCCACCGCTGCCTGGCCGTGCTCCGAGCGCCCGATGATCTCGTTGAGGTAGACGAAGGTCATGAACGGCAGGCCCCCACCCCCGATCTCGGCCGGGTGCCCCAACGCCCACAGGCCCCGCCGCTTGGCCTCGTCCTTGAGCGTCTGCAAGGCCTTGACGGCCTGTTCGCCTCCCTCCTCCAGGACGGCCTCGGCGGCAAAGACCTCTCCGTCTATGAACTCCCTCATCCGCGCCCGTAGCTCGAGCACCTCGTCGGTCATCCCGTGTTCGGTCATGTCAGCCTCCCCGTCGTTCACCGACCATCATGGGGGGAGCATGACTGCTCCCGCCACGCTGCCTCCTGACTCGACCCCGGCTGCCATCGACGTCGACCGGCTGCGCGCGGTGACGATCACCTGGGAGGACGGCCACGTCAGCCGCTTCGACCTCCCGGCGCTGCGCCTGGCCTGCCCGTGCGCCGGTTGCAAGGCGGAGTGGTCCGCCGGGCGAGAACCCCGGCTCGCGGCCCCCCTGTCGATCGTCGACGTCCGTCTGGCCGGTGCGTGGGGCATGACGCCAACATGGGTCGACGGTCATGACACGGGCATCTACTCGTGGGCCTACCTCCGTGCCGGCTGCGAATGCGCCGACTGCGCGGCCGCCGACTGCACCGCCGTCGACTGCCCGGCCGGCGACTGAGCGGCCGGCGACTGAGCGGGGCCCTGCCGACCGGCGCGACTAGCGTGTTCCCCCTCGAGGACCTGCGTGTGCTGGACCTGTCGCGGGTGGTGTCGGGCCCGTTCGCCGGGCGCATGCTGGGCGACCTCGGGGCCGACGTCGTCAAGGTCGAGCCGCCCGAGGGTGACATCTCCCGGGTGTGGGGAGAGTTGCGCCACGGGCTCTCGGGCTTCTACACCCAGCAGAACGCCGGCAAGCGCAACGTCTGTGTGGACCTGCGGGCCCCCGGTGCCGCCGACGTGGTCGTCGGGCTCGCCGCTGCCGCAGACATCATGATCGAGAACTTCCGCCCGGGCGTGCTCGATCGCCTGGGCATCGGCTGGGACGTGCTGCGAGCCGCCAACCCAGCGCTGATCCTGCTGTCCATCACCGGGTTCGGCCAGGTCGGCCCTGAGGCCGGACGCCAGGCCTACGCCCCGGTGACCCACGCCGAGTCGGGACTGGTCACCCGTCAGGCCGAGGCCGACGGTGACCGGGCGAGCGACTTCGTGCTCTCCATCGCCGACGCCATCGCCGGGCTGCACGGGCTCGTCGCCGTGCTCGCCGCCGTCCACCTGCGCCAGCGCACGGGGTGTGGGCAGCGGGTGGACATGGCGATGGCGGACGCCATGGTGGCCTCCGACGACTACGCCCACCACGCCCTCGACGGCTCGCCGCTCGTTCGCCTCGGCGGGGAGGTGTGGGAGGCGCCGGGCGGCCCGATCATGGTGGCGGGCGTGTTCCGTAACACCTGGAAGGCGGTTTCGAGCGCGCATCGGCTCCCCGACCCTGCGCCGGCCGGCGCCGACCTGGCGACCAAGATCGCCCTCCGGCGCCGAGTGGTGGCCGATTGGATGGTCGGCTTCTCGACCCGGGCAGCCCTGATCAAGGCGCTCGAGGAGGCCGGAGTGGGCGTGGGCCGAGCTGCGCACGAGCACTGAGGCCCTCGCCGGCCCGACGGCCACGGCTCGTCGAGCGGTGGCCGAGGTCGATGATCGCGGTGGTGGGCGGCGGCGGGTCGTGCAGTCGCCCTACCGGTTCTCCGATGCCAGTGCCGGCCTCCGAGGTGGCGCACCCCATCGGGGCGAGCACAATGGAGAGGTGCTCGCCGAGTGGTTGGGATGGGACGCTTCGCGGGTGGCCAGCCTCGAGGCCGCCGGCGTGCTGCTCAGCGCCCGATCGGCCGACGAGCCGTGACGACGCAGCGGGTGAACGGCGAGCGATCGATGACGGGAGGCTGGGTGCGGTGACGAGACGAGAGGTGACGGGACGAGCGGTGGAGGGACGAGCGGTGGAGGGCGAGAGGTGACGGGACGAGTGGTGAAGGGACGAGCGGTGAGCGGGGTGTGGCCGGTGACGAGGCAGCGGCTAGGGGTGGCAGTGCTCGTTGCCCTGCTGGTGGGCCTGGCACTGAGCGGGATCGGTGCTCTCTCGAGCCCCGTGCGGTCCCAGGTCGTCGGGCACGCTCGGAGCGCCACGGGCAGCGGAGGAGCCGGCGCAGGCGCCGCCGGGACTGCCGCCGCCGGGACTGCCGCCGGGACTGCCGGGAGCACGGACTGGCTCCAGTACCACCACGACGCCGCGCACACCGCTGCGGTCGGCGTGGCGCCCCTGCTCCCCGCCAAGGCCGGCTGGGTGTCGCCCACCCTCGACGGAGAGGTCTATGGCGAGCCGCTTGCTGTCGACGGCCTGCTCCTCGTCGCCACAGGCAACGACACGGTCTACGGCCTCGACCCCGCCTCAGGGGCGCTGCGGTGGAGCACCCATGTCGGGACGCCCGTGGCGCTGTCCGCCCTTCCCTGCGGTGACGTTGACCCGCTCGGCATCCTGTCCACGCCCGTCGTCGACCCCAACCTCCACCGCATCTTCGCCGTCGCCGAGGAGCGGGTCAGTGGAGGCGTCCAGCACGAGCTGGTGGGCCTCGACACCCGCTCGGGGGCGATCGTGACCCGCCAGGTGGTCGACCCTCCGGGCATGAACGTCATCACCCAGCAGCAGCGCTCCTCCCTGGTCCTCGACCAGGGCCGGGTCGTCATCGCCTTCGGAGGGCTCGACGGCGACTGTGGGCAGTACCACGGGTGGCTGGTGTCGGCCGCCGAGGACGCAACCGGGGCGCTGGCCAGCTACCACACTTCCGGCAACGAGGTGGCCATGTGGTCCTCCGGCGGCCCGGTCGTCGACAGTGCCGGCAACATCTACGTGGCGACCGGCAACGGCTCGTCGACCACAACCTATGACCAGAGCAACAGCATGTTGAAGCTTTCGCCCGCGCTGGCGGTCCTCGACTCCTTCGCCGTGGCGGGGTGGGCGCAGGACAACACCGACGACGCCGACCTCGGCTCGGCAGGACCCGTCCTGCTCAACGACGGCCTGGTGTTCCAGACGGGCAAGCGACCCACCGGCTACCTCCTCAGCACCGCCCACCTGGGCGGCATCGGTGGCCAGCGATTCGCCGGTCCGACCGGCTGCGCCAGCTTCGGCGCCCAGGCGTGGTCCCCGCCGTACCTGTACGTGAGCTGCATCCAGGGGAACATGAAGGCGTTCCGCGTCGACACCGGCGCGGGGACGTTCGCCCCGGCGTGGACGTCACAGGGGCCCGGCGACGGGCCGCCCGTCGTCGGCGGCGGCGCCGTGTGGAGCGAGGACTGGCAGCACGCGACGCTGTACGCCTTCGACCCCGACACCGGGCGGACGCTTGCCAGCTTCCCGACGGGCACCGCTGATCACTTCGTCACGCCCACCATCGTCGGGGGGGAGGTGGTGGTGGCTGCAGGCCGCCGGCTGCACGCCTTCGTCGGGCCCTCGGGCACACCACAGCCGGCGCCCATCCCGCCGGGTCGCGCAGCCCTGCCCTTCTGGTCGGCGAGCGCGGACGGCGGCGTGTACTCATATGACGGTGCGGTGTTCCGCGGTTCGGCGGGAGCGACGGCGCTTGCCCGTCCGGTGGTGGGGATTGCGGCGACGCCTGATCATCTGGGCTACTGGCTGGTGGCCTCCGACGGCGGGGTCTTCTCCTATGGTGACGCTGGCTTCCACGGCTCGACTGGGGCGCTGCATCTCAACAAGCCCATCGTCGGCATGGCTGGGACCCCGAGCGGCAGCGGCTACTGGCTTGTGGCAGCCGACGGCGGTGTCTTCAGCTTTGGCGACGCGGTCTTCCATGGCTCGACGGGCGCCATCCATCTCAACCAGCCCATCGTCGGCATGGCTGGCACCCCGAGCGGCAGGGGCTACTGGCTTGTGGCAGCCGACGGTGGCATCTTTGCGTTCGGCGACGCCGTCTTCCACGGCTCGACCGGCGCCATCCATCTCAACCAGCCGGTCGTCGGCATGGCGCCTGGGCCCGGTGGCTACTGGCTCGTGGCCTCCGACGGCGGCGTGTTCAGCTTCGGACCTCCCTCGTACGGCTCAGCGGCCGGCGTGCCCCTCGGCGGACCGGTGGTGGGTATCGCCGCTGCGGCCGACGGTCACGCCTATGCGGTGCTCGCTCGCAGCGGGCAGGCCCAGGTCATCGGCGCAGGCTCGAACATCACGGTCGGGGCCAGCCCTGCCCCGGCGTCTCCCGCCGTCGGGGCTGCGGCCGCCGGCTGACACCCGACCCCCGACACATACGGCCCTCGTACGGGGCTGTCCCGCCATACGCCAAGCGCGATCGAGCTGCCATCGAGGGCTGAGGCCCTTGGCGATCAGCGCCTGGGTGGTGTGGTGCCGGTCACCGCCCCCACGGCACTGGCCGCGTACCGCTCACCGGCAGCGATGCCCCTCGGCGAGACCGCCTCGATCCGGGCCAGGTCATCGGGGGAGAGCGTGAGGCTAAGCGCCGCCACGTTCTCCTCCAGGTACCTCCGACGCTTCGTCCCCGGGATCGGCACGACGTCGTCGCCCTGGGCCTCGAGCCACGCCAGGGCCAGCTGCCCGGCGCTGCAGCCCTTCGCCTCGGCCAGCTCTTTGACCGCCTCGACGATGTCGAGGTTGCGGGTGAAGTTCTGCCCTTGGAAGCGGGGGTTGTGGCGGCGGAAGTCGTCGGCGGTGAAATCGTCGGGTGAGGTGATCTGGCCGGTGAGAAAGCCCCGACCGAGCGGGCTGAACGGGACGATGCCGATGCCGAGCTCACGGGCGGTCGGCACGACCTCGACCTCGATGTCGCGTGACCACAGCGACCACTCGCTTTGGAGCGCGGTGATGGGATGCACCGCCACGGCCCGGCGCAGGGTCTCGGGGGCGACCTCCGACAGGCCGAGGTGGCCGACCTTGCCGGCCGCCACCAGCTCGGCCATCGCCTCGACCGTGTCCTCGATCGGGGTGTTCGGGTCGGCCCGGTGCAGGTAGTACAGGTCGATGTGGTCCACGCCGAGGCGCCCGAGCGACTCGTCACAGCACTGGCGCACGTAGTCGGGGTCGCCGCGCACCGCCATCTTGGAGCGGTCGACAGGGTCGCGAGTGAGCCCGAACTTGGTGGCGAGCACTACCTCGTGGCGACGCCCCGAGATCGCCTTGCCCACGAGCACCTCATTGGTGAACGGCCCGTAGACGTTGGCCGTGTCGAGGAAGGTCACACCGAGCTCGAGGGCCCGCTCGATCGTGGCGATCGACTCGTCGTCGTCGGCTGGGCCGTAGGACTGGCTCATGCCCATGCAGCCGAGGCCCTGGGCAGACACCTCGAGGCCGGCGCCGAGGCGGCGGGTGGGAACGGTCATGTGCACCTCCGTGGTGAACGTCATGGTCGCGGCCGATCATGGCATCGATCACCGTGCGCCGGCTGAGGGCTGCTTACGGCCGGCGACCTCTTGCGCCGGCCGAGGGCTGCCTCACCGCCTGGACGTGCGAGCGCTGCTGTGAGCAGCTGAGCGCTCCCCCACCAGTGCCGGTTGGCCTGAGCGGGGCGCGATGATCGCAGGTATGCCCTCGCCCACCGTCGGACCGACGCCCGCCGGTCCCTACGACGCAGTGCTCGTGCTGTCGTTCGGGGGCCCCGAGTCGCCCGAGGACGTCGTGCCCTTCCTGGAGAACGTGACCCGGGGCCGCGGGGTCTCCCGGGAGCGTCTCATCCAGGTCGGCGCCCACTACCAGCTCTTCGGGGGGATCAGCCCCATCAACGCCGCCAACCGGGCGCTGATCGCTGCCCTGCGCGCCGAGCTCGACGCCCACGGTCCAGCGCTGCCAATCTACTGGGGGAACCGCAACTGGCACCCCCTCCTGGCCGACACCCTGGCGCAGATGGCCGACGACGGCGTGCGCCGAGCGGTGTGTTTCGTGACGTCGGCCTACAGCGGCTACAGCTCGTGCCGCCAGTATCGAGACGACATCGCCCGCGCCCGCAGCACGGTCGGCGAGCGAGCACCGGCCGTGGACAAGCTGCGCCCCTACTTCGATCATCCCGGCTTCATCGAGCCCCTGGCGGAGAACGTGGCCCGCGCCCTGGCCACGCTCCATCCCAGTGTCCGGCGCGGCGCGCAGCTTGCCTTCACCGCCCACAGCGTCCCCCTCGCACAGGCGTCGACGAGCGAGTACGTGGGCCAGCTCAGAGAGGCTGCCCGACTGGTGGCCGAGCGCGTGAGGGGCGAGCACCCGTGGACGCTCGTGTGGCAGAGCCGCAGTGGGCCGCCCGACCAGCCCTGGCTCGAGCCCGATATCGGCAAGCACCTAGTCGAGCTGGCCGAGTGCGGGGCACGTGGGGTGGTCATGGTGCCCGTGGGGTTCGTCTCGGACCACATGGAGGTCGTCTATGACCTCGATACCGAGGCGACGGCTCGGGCCGTCGAGCTCGGCCTGAGCGTTGCCCGGGCGGCGACGGCCGGCACGGCCCCCGCCTTTGTCACCATGGTCCGCCAGCTGATCGCCGAGCGCACCGATCCCGGCGCCCCCCGCCTTGGGCTCGGGCGCCTCGAGCCCCGGCCCCTCGACTGTGCCGAGGGCTGTTGCCCAGCCCCGGTCCGCTCAGCGCCGGCTCGACCTGCGCCGGCTCGACCCGCGCCCGCCTGACCTGCGCCCGTCTGACCTGCGCCGGCCGGGATCCGCGCCGGCTCGCGCCGCGCCCGCCTGACCGGCGCCGGCTTGGTCGGCGCTTTCGCAGGCCCGGGTTTCTGGCGACCAGACTGCGCCAACCGTCCAGCCGAAGGGCCTCACGTTGCTTGACCCGTTCGATGACTACCCGGTCCACCAGACGCCCGAGCCGCTCGCCCACACCGTCTCCGGCGACCGCAACCACTACGACCGCTACTTCTTCAACGCCTACAGCGCCGGCGGCGAGCTGTTCATCGCTGCTGCGCTCGGCCTCTACCCCAACCGCCAGGTCGCCGATGCCGCGTTCAGCGTGGTGCGCGACGGCGTGCAGACCTCGGTCCACGCCTCGCGCCGCGCCCCCAGGGAGCGCACCGACCTAAGCGTCGGGCCGGTGTCGGTGCGTATCGACGAGCCCCTCCGTCGGCTCAGCGTCAAGGTGGCCGACAACGAGGCGGGGCTGCGGGCCGAGCTGGTGTTCATCGCCCGAACGGTGGCGTGCGAGGAGCCCCGCTTCACCCACCGCAACTCCGCCAACCGGGTGGTCATGGACTACACCCGCCTCACCCAGTTCGGTCGGTGGGAGGGCTGGGTCTCGGTCGGCGGTGAGCGCATCGTTGTTGGCGCCGGTGGCCTCGAGCTCGTCGGCTCACGGGACCGGTCCTGGGGTGTGCGCTCGGTCGGCGAGCGCGACACCGAGCCGCCTGGACCACTCCCCCAGTTCTTCTGGCTGTGGTCACCGGTCAACTTCGACGACGTCTGCACCCACTTCGACGTCCAGGAGGACGCCACCGGCCGGCGGTGGCACGACAACGGGGTCATCCTCCCGGTCATCGGCGATGCCGACCCCGTGCTGGCGCCAGTCTCGGGCAGTCAGGGGCCGGCGGGGGGAGGCGGGCCGGGGGGACCAGGGGGCGATGTGGTGATCGCGGCCGGAGGGGCGGCGGGTGTGGTGATGGCGGCCGTGGACTGGCAGGTGGACTGGCGCCCCGGGACTCGTCGCGCCGAGCGAGCCACCATCTCGATGCAGGAGTTCGGGGGGGCCCACCACTCGATCGAGCTCGTGCCCATCCTCGACTTCCAGATGCTTGGCATCGGGTACTTCCACCCGTCGTGGGGCCACGGCGTGTGGAAGGGCGAGGAGGCGGTCGGAGTCGAGTCCTGGCGTCTCGCCGACCTCGACCCGGTCGCGCCCTCGCACCTCCATGTGCAACAGCTCTGCCGCGCCACCATGGGCGACCGGATCGGTACCGGGGTCCTCGAGCAGCTGGTGATCGGGGCGCACGCGCCGTCGGGGCTCACTGAGCTCTTCGACCCCGCCCCTGCTCGCCGATGACCCCGGTCAGGGACCGACCGATGCGACGCCCAAGTGCTCACGGCTGTGGCTCGGCGCTCCCCGGCCGAGCTCGAGATCGTGGTTGTGCGGTCCCAGCCACCACTTCTCGTCGGCGCCCCATCGCCGTACCCCGTCTCGGCCACCTGGCCGCCCGACAGCCGTCCCGGGCGGCTCGCCTCTCGGGGTGCTCGGGCTAGTCGGCGACCCGCCCCGTGGCGTAGCCGGAGAGCACGACC